>ERZ772858.1348-NODE-1348-length-25006-cov-6.699251_pt1 | contig 25006 bp, 20 predicted proteins | sample MGYA00512136_ERZ772858 | MGnify/ENA primary metagenome ERZ772858 (study PRJEB29015, sample SAMEA2737726) | human gut metagenome | biome: human gut; feature: human-associated habitat; material: faeces | place: China | collected 2012 ...
CGCTTGCGACATGTTTCTGCTTCGCGCGAGTGCGCATCCTCGCGGAGCGTTTTTTATTTCATAGGACGTAATTTCCTATGAAATGAAAAAGCCCCTTGCAGACATATCATCTGCAAAGGGCGTCATATACGCGGTACCACCTTAATTCAATCAGGATTTCCGCCTGCCGGTGTTTTCTTTGCACACATCCAGACTTTACCCCAATCCTCTTGATTCTATAACGGGAACTCCCGGGATCTCTTATCCACCACTCTCTTTCACAACATTCCTAAGTCATAGCAGAACGCGGTTTTTCAGAAATCCGGCTCCGAAGCTACCTTCCACATCCGTTTCCCGGAACCGTCTCTCAACCTGCGCGGTTCTCTCTGTCAGGGCTTCTATGTGTACTCCTCTTCTTCACTGCCTTTCATTTTTCAGTTCCTTGTTATCATAGAGGTTTTTCAGGAAAATGTCAAGGTTTTCGGCACAGGTTGGTAAATGATATATGCCCGTTACTGGGCACGTATGCGTGAACAGTAACATATGCCCTGGCTTCTCCCACTTTAAAGACGCCCCGCTGTAACAGCTGCACAGCCCCTACTTCGGCAGCGTATCCTTATACTGTGGATACGTCCCATCTGTCACCAGCTTTGCGTATGCATCATATGCCTCCTGCAGATTCTCATACTTTTTATCCTTCGAAAGATATTCCTTATACTGTGTTGGAGTCAGATGACCGGCGATTGCTATATAATTACCAGCTTTATTCACTCGCATAGCGGTAGTTGTTTCTGAAATATAAAACCTTCCATCTGCTGTACTGATAATAACCGGTATCTTCTTTCCTGCACCAACCGAATCTGAGGATATATCTACAGATGTCCAAAATAAATATCGCTTCGACTTATCCTTTGCATCTCCCAGATAGGCCCAGGTTCCCTTTTTTAACAGGCTGTCCTCCTCAATCTTCGCCTGTATCTTGGGAAGCATATTGGATTTTGTACAGTTGGAATCAATTTCAAAATTGTTGTTATCACCCAGCATTTCCAATATGCCGCTGTCATTCAAGGGCGCATGTACATCGCAATTGATATTAAACGCGTATTTCTGTTCCGAACCGCCTGTACCCTTTCCGCTTTTCCAGTTAAAAAGCACTCCCGAATCCGGCCGATAGGAAACTTCACACTCCCCACCCGGAACCGGATAACCAATCCAGTTGGCCGTATCACCCTGATCATTATAATGCATCACTCCACCTATCGTCACCGGGTCATGCGACTGCCATTTTTCTTTTTTCTGCTTCAGCTTTACAACCTTCACTTCATTCTCTGTATCCTCAATCATGACCGCTGCCATAACCTCTGCATATGCAGAACGGACATTGGCAAGATCCGTGGCCTCCCGGCTGGTCTCCAGCTGCCTGGTAAAAATAGGAATAGAAATTGCAGTTAAAATGGAAACTATCGCAACGACTACCAAAAGCTCCGCCAGCGTAAAGCCCTTTTTCCTGTTCTGTATATGAATTTCCATTCTTATCACCCGCCTGTCACCTTTATCTTTTTCTTATTCTATCACATGATTTAAAAAAATTCACGCAAAACATTTTTCATCTGACGCACATTCCCATAAATTGAAAGAAGAGACCTCCGCCTGCGGTTTTCACCGCAAAGCATCCGCCTCTTCCCAATTTCGTTGCTGTAATCAGGTTCCTGCCGTCAATTAAAACAGCGGAACAACCGCTCCATCGTACTTCGTCTCGATAAATTCTTTGATATCATCGCTTGTCAGGACTTCCATCAGAGCTTTTGTCTTGTTGCTCTCCTCGTCACCCTCACGGACTGCTACAACATTTCCGTATGTCTGGGCTGCCAGAGAGTCAGAAGCCTCTACTGCCAGAGCATCGGTTACCTTTAAACCAGCCTCGATTGCGTAGTTGCCGTTGATAACTGCAATATCAGCATCCTGTAAGGAACGCGGAAGCTGTGCTGCCTCAAGTTCTACGATATCCAGGTTCTTCGGGTTCTCCGTAATATCATTGATAGTTGCGGTCAGACCTGCATCCTCTTTCAGTGTCAGAAGACCCTGATCCTGAAGAAGCAGAAGTGCTCTTGCCTCGTTGGTTACATCGTTTGGCACCAGAACCTCTGCGCCGTCAGCCAGCTCATCTAAAGAATCGCTCTTGCCTGCGTAGATGCCGAATGGCTCATAATGGATTGCACCTGCACTTACCAGATGAGTGCCATTCTCCTCATTGAAGGTATCCAGATATGGTTTGTGCTGGAAGTAGTTTGCATCCAGATCGCCGGACTCCAGTGCGTTGTTCGGCTGTACATAATCAGTATACTCTACGATCTCCAGATCGTAGCCCTTGTCTGCCAGAAGGTCTCTTGCAGCTTCCAGGATCTCAGCATGCGGTGCCGGGCTTGCGCCTACTACCAGCTTCTCCAGATCGCCGTCTGCCTCTTTAGCCTCTGCGGTAGTCTCCTCTGCTGCCTCTGCAGCGGTCTCAGCAGTTGTCTCATTCGAGCTGGAAGAGCAGCCTGCTAAGGATGCAGCTGCCAGCAGTGCCAGGAATGTGGTTCCTAAGAATGATTTTTTCATAGTGATTTCCTCCTCTTTGTGTGTTTAAACAGTTCCTTTAAATTTATATTTCAGAAATGTCCTGCATCTGCCACAGACGATAGGCTGCATTTCATTTCTGTAAATATCTTATTAACGGATTCTCTTATCACTTCTTCTCGAACTCCGCGTAAAGATCTCCTGAATCAGCTGTGCGATAATAACCAGAATCACAACGGTAACCAGCATCATATCTGCCTGATAACGGTGGTATCCATATCGGATCGCCACATCGCCCAGACCACCGGCACCGACGCAGCCTGCCATCGCGGAATATCCGAGGATCGTCGTGATCGAAATCGCCGCGCCAACTAACAGGGACGGCTTGGACTCCGGAAGCAGCACCTTGAAAATAATCTGCCAGGTCGAAGCGCCCATTGATTTTGCTGCTTCTATCACGCCTGCATCAATTTCCTTTAACGATGCCTCTACCATACGGCTGATATACGGGAACGCCGCGATTACCAGCGGTACAACTGCCGCATTTGCTCCGATCGTCTTTCCCACGATCGCGCGGGTCAGCGGCATTACCATCGCTAACAGGATGATAAACGGCACCGAACGGAGCAGGTTGACAATCACGCCCGCCACTTTGTTGAACAGCGGCACCGGACGAATGCCGTCTTTATCGGTTACAACCAGCGCCACGCCGAGCGGGATGCCGATCAAATAAGAAATCAGGGAAGAAAGACCTACCATATATAAGGTTCTCCAGGTCTCTTTTACCAGCATACTGACTGTCTTCGCATCAAATACCATCTTAGCGCACCTCCTCATAGGTCACACCGACCGTTTTTAAATAATTGCAGATACGCCCTGCATCTACCTCGTCCTCCGGGAGCTGCAGAAGCATCTGTCCCATCGCCTTGCCCCCAATATCGTGGGTATCCGCGAGAAGGATATTGACCGGAACCTTGCAGGCTAATACCATATTAGAAATAATTGGCTCCGAAGATTCCTGTCCATTGAAAATAACGCGGATCTGGCGCGCTCTGGCAAAGCTTGTCTTCTGCCCTGCCGTCTCTCCTAGAATCAGCTGCCGCCCAATCTCCGACTTCGGACCGGAGAAAATCTCTGATACCTTGCCAGACTCTGCAATGTGGCTGTGGTCGATGATCGCCACACGGTCACAGATAGACTCAATCACCGCCATCTCATGGGTAATCACGATCACAGTAATGCCGAGTTCGCGGTTAATCTTCTTGAGAAGCTCCAAAATCGATTTTGTCGTATTCGGGTCGAGCGCACTCGTCGCCTCATCGCAAAGCAGCACCTTCGGGTTCGTGGACATCGCACGTGCAATCGCCACACGCTGCTTCTGTCCGCCGGAGAGCTGTGCCGGATATGCCTTCATCCGTTCTTCCAGACCGACTAATTTTAAAAGCTCAGCCGCCCGTTTCTTCGCCTCTGCTTTCGGGACACCGGCAATCTCCATCGGAAAGCACACATTCTGGAGTACATTTCTCTGTGCCAGAAGATTGAACTGCTGGAAAATCATCCCCATCGACTGTCTGGCTTTCCGAATCTCCGACTCCTTCATCATCGACAGGTTCTGTCCCTCAAAAATAACCCGTCCCGCCGTCGGTGTCTCCAGATAATTGATACACCGGACCAGCGTACTCTTTCCCGCACCCGACAGACCGATAATTCCAAAAATCTCACCTTGCAGGATTTCCAGGTTAATATCATCTAACGCGGTCACCGTTCCGTTCGTTGTCTGGAATTGCTTTCCCAGTCCTTCCAGGCAGATGATCGCTTTCTTTCTCTGCTCCATTGTCTTTTCCCCTCTCTTTTTTCGAATATACAGCATTGATACCCTGTCGCATAAAAGATGCCACTACTGTTTTTCTGTCACAGGAAGCAGTTAGTGCCTTTTTGTGTCATAAGGAATTCCAAGGAATTTCCTATGACACAAAAAAGCCGCGAATCCAGTACGGATCGCGGCTTCCTATGCTATACTTACAGGTCTATCCGACCAGCCCGTTCCGTCTTTCATGCACACAAATATGGCAGCACATCATACACATGCCGTTCATCATCATATTCATCTGCATGGCTTTACTCTGACGCATCGGACCTGTCCCCTTTCAGCTTATATTCCCTTATTCCTGATAGGAATTATTTGTTTATGAAGATACACCCATTTTCCGGGTTTGTCAAGTGTTTCCTGAATTTTTAAGAGCTATTTTTTAGAGCTATTTCACTCCTGCTCCGGTTTTTGCACAGCTTCTCTTCTTTTTGATGTCTGGAGTTCCCGTGCTTCTGCACGGCTGCGGCGCAAATTTTCTCCTGGCATCTCCTGTTTCCGGCTGCGCCCTTTCTCACGCTCGCGGATGCGATCCGGCGTGCGGCTCTCAATGATATAGCGCGGGCGGTGCTTCGACTCCAGATAAATCTTTCCGACATACTCTCCGACGATTCCGACCGAGAGAAGAAGCAGTCCGCCGATAAACCAGAGCGATACCATCATGCTCGCCCAGCCGGTGATCGTATTGCCCCGGAAGAAATCAACCACCGCCCAGATAAGGAATCCAATACTGACAAAAAATGCCGCAATTCCCATGAACGTAATCATCCGGATCGGCTTTGTGCTCAGCGAAGTGATGCCCTCGATCGCAAAAGCCAGCATCTTTTTCAGCGGATATTTGCTCTCCCCTGCTGCCCGCTCTTTACGGTCATAATATACCACATCGGACGGATAACCGATCATCGGGACAATCCCGCGCAGAAACAGATTGACCTCCGAAAATTCCGCCAGCCCTTCCAGTGCCCTCCGGCTCATCAGGCGGTAATCCGCATGATTATACACGGTGTTCGCTCCCAGCGCATTCATAATCTTATAAAATCCCAGCGCAGTTGTACGCTTAAAAAATGTATCCGTCGCCCTGTGACGGCGCACACCGTACACGATGTCACAGCCAGCCATATACCGCTCGATCATCGCGTCGCATGCGTCCACATCATCCTGCAGATCGGCATCCATCGAGATCGCCGCGTCACACCGCCGTCTCGCCGCCTCAAAAAGCCCGGCTAAAAGCGCGTTCTGATGACCGCGGTTGCGGCTCAGCTTCACACCTGCAAACCGCTCGTCCTTCTCATGGAGTTCCTCGATCAGCTTCCATGTTCTATCCTTCGAACCGTCGTCTACCATCAGCACCCGGCTTCCCGGATGAATCCGGCGGCTGCGGGTTAAATCATCTAATTTTTTACCTAAAAATTCTGCCGTCAATGGCAGAACTTCCTCTTCGTTGTAGCAAGGCACCACGATATAGATAACCGGTGCATTTCTCATACTGTCATCTCCTGCCCGGGTCACTGTCCCTTCTATGCAGACAAGTCCCCTCGTATTTTCAAAAGCAGGTTTCCAGATACAGGTATCTTGCCAGAATCCCCCTGCAGCTGAAATCTGCTTTTTCCGTATTTTCCTATTATATAGGAACTACATTAAAAAGAAAAGTAAATTTTTGACACATCCACCCGATTCCGGTATAATAGAATTGATATTTTTATCACTTTACTATTACTCGCCACCTAAAGAGGTGGGAGTCTTCTCGACTGAGAAAAAATCAAAAAAAGCCATCTATCAGGAGGTATTCATATGTCAAAAAACGAAAAAGCAAAGGTATATTTTACAGATTTCCACACCATTGCATTTGGCGACGGTCTCCCTGCCAAATTAAAAAAACTGATCCGTAAAGCTGGGATCGGTTCCATCGATATGGATGGTAAATTTGTCGCTATCAAGATGCACTTTGGTGAACTTGGAAATATCAGTTATCTGCGTCCGAATTATGCCAAAGCCGTTGTTGATGTCATCAAAGAGCTGGGCGGCAAACCATTTTTAACAGACTGCAATACGATGTATCCAGGCAGCCGCAAGAATGCGCTCGAGCACCTGGAATGCGCCTGGGAAAACGGATTTACCCCGTTGACTGTTGGATGTCCAATCATCATCGGTGATGGATTAAAAGGCACCGATGACATCGCTGTTCCGGTGGCCGGAGGCGAATACATCAAAGAAGCTAAGATCGGCCGCGCCGTCATGGACGCCGATGTCTTTATCAGCCTGACCCATTTCAAGGGACATGAGATGACCGGCTTCGGCGGTACGATCAAAAATATCGGCATGGGCTGCGGTTCTCGCGCCGGTAAGACCGATCAGCACAGCAGTGGAAAACCACACGTCAAGGAAAAGCTCTGCCGGGGCTGCCGCCGCTGTCAGAAGGAATGTGCCAACGGCGGTCTCGTTTTCGATGAAGCCTCCAGAAAAATGCACGTGGATGCTGAGCACTGCGTCGGCTGCGGACGGTGTCTCGGCGCCTGCAATTTTGACGCAATCGAATTTGACAACAACGCAGCCAACGAGCTGTTAAACTGCCGTATGGCGGAATACACAAAAGCCGTTGTGGATGGACGTCCAAACTTCCATATTTCCCTGGTCGTTGACGTCTCCCCGAACTGCGACTGCCACGGTGAAAATGACGTACCGATCCTTCCAAATCTTGGTATGTTTGCTTCTTTCGATCCGCTGGCACTCGATCAGGCCTGTGTGGACGCCTGTCTGGCCGCTGCTCCGATGCCGGGCAGCCAGCTTGCAAAACATCTTGCTGATCCGGATTTCCACGATCACCATGACCATTTCACAAATTCCACACCAGAATCTGAGTGGAAAAGCTGCCTGGCACACGCGGAGAAGATCGGTCTGGGAAGCCGGGAGTATGAATTGATCACACTATAATAACATCACCCCCATTTGCCAGCTATGCCGCCGGTCTTTTTGCGGCCGCAGAGCTGTGAAAAACGGAGCCGCCCCGGTCTTTTCTGCCGGTCGGCTCCGTTTTATGCTCTTCTTTATTTCTGAATCCAGACACCATTCGCATCGACTCTATATCCGTCCGGTGTCGTTCCATTGACAAACAATGCTCCGTCAGCACTCACATAATACCAGTATCCATTCGTCTGAATCCAGCGGCTCTTCGCCATAGCCCCGCTTTCGGTATAATAATAATGCCAGGAGCCGTCTACCATCTGCCAGTCACGCGCCATCCACGCATCCGCATGGAAATAGTATGTCTCTCCCTTGATCAGTAGACTCTCATTTGCCGCGTAGGTTCCGTTTGCTTTCAGGTATTTCCATTCATTTCCAAACTGCTGCCACGCACCGTCGCCCTGAGCAGCTGTATTGCCAGCTCCAGAGCTACCCGGTCCGCCCTGACTGCCGGAAGACGAGGTATTTGTGCTGGTCGTATTGCCGGACGGCTTGCTGGAATTTGACGTACCGTTGTTCGCCGCATCCGATACCGAGGTGTTCGTGCCAGCCGGTGTGCCGGATGCGCTTCCCGCCACTGCAAAACCATAGTCCAGCAGCTTCTTCGTATCGTCATAATGGGTCTGCGAACTCTTTAAAATAACTGCAATCAGGCGCACGCCATTTCGCTCTGCACACGTTACCAGCGTGTTGCCTGCCAGGGAGGTATAACCGGTCTTTCCGCCTATGATTCCCTCATAGTACTGGGAATTTGCCGGATTGAGCATCTTATGTCCCATCGTAAGCGTCCGCACCGTCGGCACGCTGGCAGTCGCCGGGAAATCGTAATGCAGGGTCGATGCAACCTGACGCACCGTCGCATTATTGAATGCAGCATTTGCAATCAGCGCCATATCATGTGCGGTTGTAAAATGGTTTGCATTGTTCAGACCATTCGGATTTGCAAAATGCGTATGCGTGCATCCTAAGGACGCTGCTTTCTCATTCATCTTATCCGCAAACGCGCTGACACTGCCGGACACATGCTCCGCCAGTCCGTTTGCCACCTCATTTGCCGATTTTAAAAGCAGACCATAGAGACAGTCCTTAACCGTAAAGGTATCGCCCGCCTTGACCTGCAACGTCACCGCGCCCGATTCCAGATTCGAAACTGCCGTCTGGGAAAAGGTTACCGTATCACTCAGATTACAGTTTTCCGCTACCAGAAGCGCCGTCATCAGCTTCGTGATGCTGGCTGGATAATACTGCGTATCCGCATTCTTGGAAAACAGGAACTGGTTGTGCGTCGCATCATAGAGCACTGCGCCCTGCGCTGCCACCGTCGGCTGAGCTGCATTCTGTGAAGTAACCGTTGCTCCCGAAGGAACTGCGCCGGAGACCGTGCCTCCTGCCGCCTGTCCCGGACCGGTCGCCCCGTCTGTCGCAGCAAATGCCGTCCATGACACAGACATCATAAGTGCCATTCCCAGGCAGAGGGAACGCACGGATTTTTTCCATTTATTCATCGTATATTGTCCTTCCTGTATGTATTTTCGCTTTTCTCCTACCCGCCAGCTCCCGCAAACGTAAAGTTACGTTCACTCATTGCGCGGACTTTAACGGATTTTGCCAGTGCTGCGCAGGTACAAATCATGCAAATCTGTCTTACATTTTACTTCATTTTAAGCGACAATACAAGTTGAAAGGAAAATTTGAAATTATTACAATTTTATTACAAAAACAGGTAGCCGAAGGACATTCAGCTCCTCCAGCTACCGCTTGATTCTTTTTGTATCTTCTCTTTAAATCGTTGACCAGCTTCTCCGGTTTCCAGTTAACGCCGCCTTTGCATACGCCGTGCGTCACAAAATCCATCTTGTCATGCAGATCTTCTGCATTCCAGACGCTTTCTACTTTTATTTAATAAATTTTTACAGATACTTCTTCCGCAGATCTGCCCCACTCTCTGCCGACAGATATGCCGGTGCCACATCAAAGACGGTCTTGCAGCCTTTCTGGCCTTCCTGGTTCATCTTGTATGCCGCGCGTGCGTATGCCACGATGATAGAGGAAGTAAATTCCGGGTTGGAATCCAGCTTTAAGCTGTACTCGATGATATGGTGGTTCTCTTTGTTCCAGCCGGTCTTGCCGCTGCGGAGTACGAAACCGCCGTGCGGGAGACGGTTGTGGTCGCGTTTCAGTTCTTCTTCAGTAATAAAATGAACCGTCGTGTCATAATCAGAGAAGTAGTTCGGCATGGTCTTGATCTCGTTCTCGATCTTTGCCAGATCCGCGCCCTCTTCTGCCACAACAAAGCACTCTCTGGTGTGTTTTTCACGGGTGGTCAGCTCTGGGCTGCTGCCGCTTCTGACTGCCTCCAGTGCACTCTCAACCGGGATTGTGTACTGTCTGGCATCCTTGACGCCCTCGATCCGGCGGATCGCATCGGAATGTCCCTGGCTGACGCCCTTGCCCCAAAACGTATAATTTTCGCCCTCCGGCAGGCAGGCAGCTGCATAGAGACGGTTCAGGGAGAACATACCCGGATCCCAGCCAACGGAAATGATACCGACCTTGCCGGATTTCTGTGCGGACTCATCGACTGCTGCGAAATGCTCCGGAATCTTTGCATGTGTATCGAAGCTGTCCACTACGTTAAACCACTGTGCATATTTCGGGGTCTGGATCGGCAGATCCGTTGCTGAACCGCCGCAGAGAATCAAAACGTCAATCTCGTCTTTCTTCGCCTCCGCCTCATCTACATGATAAACCGGTACGCCCTCGGTCAGGATCTTAACCGTTTCCGGCGCACGCCGTGTAAATACTGCTCTCAGTTCCATATCCGGATTCTGGCGGATCGCACACTCCACGCCGCGTCCCAGATTTCCATATCCTAAAATTCCAACTCGGATACTCATAGATATTCCTCCTAACGGTACAAAATTTGCCACGGATCCGGCTCTATTTTCCAGCTTACGCGATCCGATTTTACTTAAAAATTTCAAGTGTTCCCATTATACACTAGATCCATCCGTTTTTCAATATAGGTGAGTTCACGCGTACAGGAAACAAATTCTCATTTAATTCTCAACGAAAGCCTTATTCCAGCTCCTTCATTCCGGTATACAGCTCAAAATACCGCCCTTTCTGCGCCAGCAGATCTTCATGGTCGCCGCGCTCAATGATCTGCCCGTGCTCCAGCACCATGATCGCATTGGCGTTGCGGACTGTCGAAAGCCGGTGGGCGATGACAAAGGTCGTCCGGTCCGCCATCAGCCGGTCCATGCCGTGCTCGATGTGCTTCTCCGTCCGCGTATCGACCGAACTCGTCGCCTCATCCAGAATCAGGATCGGTGCTTTAGAAACTGCTGCCCGCGCAATGTTTAATAGCTGGCGCTGTCCCTGGCTTAAGTTTGCACCGTCGCCCTCCAGCATCGTGTCATACCCATCCGGCAGACGCATGATAAAGGAATGCGCCGATGCCGTTTTTGCCGCCTCAACAACTTCTTCATCCGTGGCATCCAGCCGCCCGTATCGAATATTTTCCCGTACCGTGCCGGTAAAAAGATGCGTATCCTGCAGAACCATCGCGATATTTTCCCGCAGCTCCTTCCGGTGCATCCGGCGGACATCGACGCCGTCCACCGTGATCGAGCCGCCCTGTATATCATAAAAACGGTTGATCAGATTCGTGATCGTCGTTTTTCCGGCTCCCGTCGAACCGACAAAGGCGATCTTCTGTCCCGGCTTCGCATAGAGCGAAATATCCTTCAAAATCACCTGCCCCGGCTCATAGCCGAAAGTCACATGGTCAAGCACCACCTCACCGCGGATCGGCGCGATCGAAACCGCATCCGACGCATCTGCCGCCTCTGGTTCTGCATCCAGCACTGCAAACACGCGCTCCGCGCCTGCCAGCGCCGAAAATACGTTTCCAACCTGCATGGAAAGCTCGTTGATCGGTCTGGAAAATTGCCGCGAAAAGCCTAAAAATACGGTCAGTCCACCGACATCAAAGTTCCGGAACACACAGAGCAGACCGCCAATGCAGGCTGTCAGTCCATAATTTAACTGGCTTAAATTGTTCATGACCGGTCCCATCACACCGCCGAAAAACTGCGCCCGGATCTGTTTTTCTTTCAGATCCGCATTGAGCCATCCAAATTCTTCCTCTGCGATCTCCTCATGGCAGAATACCTTGACGACCTTCTGCCCCTGCACGGTCTCCTCAATATAGCCGTTCATCGCGCCAAGCGCCGCCTGCTGGGCAGAGAAATATTTCTGGCTCCGTCCGGCAACAAATTTACCGGCACGCAGCATCACCGGCATCATGGCAAGCGTAATCACCGTCAGCCACACGTTCGTGTAAATCATCAGCACCAACGTTCCCACAATACTGAGTGCGCCGGATAAAAGCTGCACCAGCGTACTGCTGAGCATCATGCCGATCGTATCCACATCGTTTGTAAAACGGCTCATCAGATCGCCGTTGCTGCCGGTATCATAAAACCGAAGCGGAAGCGTCTGCATATGGTTAAACAGCTCTTCCCGCAGCCGCTGCAGCGCGTTTTGCGCCACCTGCAGCATGATGCGCGACTGCATATAGGAAGCGGCAACGCTGACTAAATAAACCGCTCCCATCACGCACAGGGAACGGAACAGCCCCGCCACATCGCCCCGGCTGCCATCTAAAGGCACAATATACCGATTGATGATCGGGCGCAGCATATAGGCGCCCACCAGATTCGTCACCGTCCCCAGGATCACACAGAAAAAGGCGGCTGTCATCGCCATCCGGTCGCGTTTTAAGTATGAAAGCAGGCGCAGCATCGTCTGACCGCCCGCCTTGGGCTTTCCGCCCTTCATGACCGCCATCCGTTCCGGTCCCCGGCGGCGTTTCGGCGCGTCGGCTATGCGGCTGCCATATCGGCGTTTCAGGCTTTCAATCTGTTTTTCATCCATCATGCCATCCCCTCCCCGTCTGCCCGTTTTCCATATTGCGTCTCATAGATCTCCCGGTACGCCTCACAGGATGCCAGCAGCTTCTCCTGTGTTCCCTCTCCGATAATCCTGCCGTCCTCAAGGACGAGAATCCGATCCGCGTATTCCAGCGAACTCAGCCGCTGTGCGATAATAAATTTCGTCGTATCTTTCAAATCTTCCCGGAATGCCGTCCGGATCGCCGCCTCCGTTGCCGTATCGACCGCACTGGTGCTGTCGTCGAGAATCAGGATCTTCGGCTTCTTTAAGAGTGCCCTTGCGATGCACAGCCGTTGTTTCTGACCGCCAGATACATTGACGCCGCCCTGTCCCATCTCCGTTTTGTAGCCTTCGGCAAACGAATTCACAAAGGAATCTGCCTGCGCATACACTGCTGCCCGCCGCACTTCTTCCTCCGTCGCCGTCTCATCACCCCAGCGCAGGTTTTCCTCGATCGTGCCGGAAAACAGGACGTTTTTCTGTAAAACCATGCCAACGCCGTCCCGGAGATTTTTCAGGGAATACTCCCGCACATCGATACCATCCACCCGCACACTCCCCTCTGTCACATCATAGAGGCGGGGAATCAGCTGTACCAGCGACGTTTTTCCGCTTCCGGTCGCACCGAGGATGCCGATCGTCTCTCCCGGCTCTGCCGTCAGGCTGATGTGGGATAGAACCGGCTCACCGCCTTCGCGGTATGAAAAGGAAACATCCTTAAATTCCACGCGTCCTTTCTCAACCTTCCGGTCCTTCTGTGATGCATTTTCATCGCTCAGATCAATCGGCTCATCCAGCACCTCATCGATTCGCCGGATGGACGCCATCGCGCGGGAACTCTGCAAAAATACCATTGAGAGCATCATAAGTGACATCAGAATCTGTACAATGTAGGTCGTAAATGCCGTCAGATCCCCGACCGCCATCCGTCCGCCGATAATCAGGTTTCCGCCGAACCAGACAACTGCCAGTGTCGTCACATTCATCGCGAACATCATGACCGGCATCGTCGCAATTACGATCTTCAGCGCCCGCAGCCCTGCCTCCTTGAGCTCCCGGTTCGTGTCGGCAAACCGCTTTTCCTCGTAGTCTTCCCGCACAAAGGATTTCACCACCCGCACGTTCGTCAGCACCTCCTGGATGCCGCTATTGAGCGTATCCAGCGCTTTCTGCATGGCTGTAAACCGCGGGTAGGCAGTCCGTAGGATCCAGACGATCGCCGCCGTCAGAAGCGGAATCACCACCAGGATGACAGCTGCCAGTTCCGCATTCATCCAGAATGCCATCACAAGCGCCCCCAGGAACATGCCCGGCGCGCGCAGCATCATCCGAAGTCCCATCATAATCAGGTTCTGTACCTGCTGGATATCGTTCGTCAGACGGGTTACCAGCGATCCCGTGCTGAACGTATCGATATTTTTAAATGAAAACTGCTGCACTCTGGCAAATAAGTCGCGGCGCAGATCGCTGGTAAAGGAAATCGACGCCTTCGCTGCAAAATATGCCCCCAGAATGCCGCCTGCCGCCATCAAAAAGGAGGTAATCGCCATCACAAGTCCCATTTTGAGAATGTATCCGCCGTCTTTCTGCGCCACGCCATGGTTAATAATCATCGACATAAATTTGGGCAGCAGAATCTCACCCAGCACCTCCGTTACCATCATGAGCGGTCCCAGAATAAAGGCGCTCTTATATGGCAGTATATATGATTTGTATCGTTTCCATTGCTTCACGCTTTTTCCTCCTGCCCGTTATTTCTGCAAATTTTTTTATGGATTCTGTTCAAACAGCTCCATCAGTTCATTCTGGCTCAAATCGCCCAGTGAAACCATTCCCTCTGAAACCACCTGCGCCGCCAGCGCAAGTTTCGCATTCTGCAGCTTCAAAAGATTTTCTTCTATCGTATCCTTTAAGATCAGTTTGTATACCGTGACCGGCTTTTCCTGCCCGATCCGGTACGCGCGGTCGGTCGCCTGGTTCTGCGCTGCCACATTCCACCACGGATCGTAATGAATCACGATATCCGCCGCCGTCAGGTTGAGTCCCGTTCCCCCGGCTTTCAGGGAAATAAGGAACACCGGAACCTCATCCGAGGCAAACGCCTGCACCATCCGGCTGCGTTCTTCCTTCGGGGTCGCGCCGACCAGAAGATGGGACGAAATGCCCTCCTGTAAAAGGCGTTCCCGAATCCGCTCCAGCATCGAGGCAAACTGGGAAAAGAGCAGGATCTTATGTCCCGCCGCAGACGCCGATGCGATCAGCGAAACACAGGTCTCCAGCTTCGCCGATTCCCCCGTATAATCTTCAAAACAGAGTGCCGGATCGCAGCAGATCTGGCGCAGCCGCATGAGCTGGGAAAGCACTTCCAATTTTCCATTACCCGACCACGCGCCGCCAGCCAGCGCCTCTTTCAGTTTCAACGCCGACGCCGTATAAAGCTTCTGCTGCCGCCCCGACGCCGCCGAATAAACGATCCTCTCTTCCTTGGTCGGAAGCTCCCGCAGCACATCCTTTTTCAAGCGGCGCAGGACAAACGGTCCCGTCATCCGCCGCAGTGCCGTCAATGCTTCCGGATCCTGATTTTTCACGATCGGCAGCTCATACCGCTCACGGAACTTCCGGTAACTGTATAAAAATCCCGGCATCAGGAAATCAAAAATGCTCCAAAGCTCGCTGAGCCGGTTTTCCACCGGCGTTCCCGTCAGAGCGAAACGGGCATTCGCCGAAATCTCCTTTACCGCCTTCGCGCCCTGTGTCTTTGCATTTTTAATGACCTGCGCCTCGTCAATAATCTCATATTCAAACGTGCGTCCCAGATACGCCTCCCGATCCCGTTTCAACAGATCATAGGACGTGATGATCACCTGCGCCCCCTCAGACGCCTCCATCCGCATCTGCTCCTCCAGCTGTTCCTGCCGTTCTTTCGCCGTCCCGGCAATCAGAAGCACGCGGATCCCCGGCGAAAACCGGGCAAATTCCTGTCCCCAGTTGTAGACGAGCGACGCCGGGCAGACGATCAAAGACGGAAGAGGTAATTCTGACCCACTGCCTTCATTTCCAGCCGCTTTCTGCTCGGTTTTTTCCTGATAAAATGCTGTCAGAAGCGCAATCACCTGCAGCGTTTTTCCCAGTCCCATATCATCTGCCAGGATCCCGCCGAAATGATACCGCGCCAGCGTCCGCATCCACGTATATCCGATCTTCTGGTATTCCCTCAGCGTCTTTTCCAGCACCGCCGGAACCGCATAGCTGACACTCTGCGCCGTTTTTAGATCGCGCACCATCATCCCGTAGGCTTCATCCCGCTGAAACAGTTTCATCCTGCCGTCGCCCGAGAGACTGTCCAGATAAAAAGCACGGTAGGCAGGTATCTTCGCCTCCCCCGCCTGAAATTCACTCTTTGTCAGTCCCAGATCCGCAGTCAGGCTGTCAAGCGCCTGCAGACCGCCGCCCGAGAGCTGCAAAAATTCGCCATTTTTCATGCGGTAATATTTCTTTTTTTGGCGGTATTCACTGAGTACCTGCAAAAGCTCCACCGGGTCGATTCCCGCCGTCTCAATCTTCAGATCCAGCCAGCCGCCTCCAAGAGAAACTCCCATCGACACTTCCGGCGGGGGCAGGACGCGCAGATGGCGGACAGACTCTGACAGCCATACCTCGCCCACCTCCTGAAACTGCGTCATTCCCTCGCTCAGAACCTGGTACAGCGCTTCTTCATCCCCGCGGATCACCAGCTCGCCGCTCTCATCCTCCCAGTAAGAGAAGTACCGCGTGATCAGGCGGCTGATATAAAATTCCGCCGGTACATCCCGGCAGATCTCCCGCGGAACATGCTCGTCCGCCAGCGGCGAAAACGTAAAATCTCCGTAGGAAAGCGTCGGACGCAGACGCAGCTCGTCCGGCGAATCACTGTCAAACTCAAACCGGGCTTTCAACGCCTCTGGGCGGTATTTCTCCCAATCGATCTCCGGGCTCTGCAAGATCCCAAGTGCCTCCATGCCTTCCAGCACACGCGCATAAAAGAGCGGAATATCCCGGCTTCCAACCAGCAGCTCCCGCTTCTCTTTCCGGCTTCCGCACTCTCTTCCGCCCTGTTCCATCTGCTCCAGAAAAACGCCCATCGTTTCTGTATACAGTTCACTGCATCCAAACAGATGCAATCCATCTGCCACATACAGACGCTGTTCTCCCCGGAACGAAGTTAGAGCCGATGGAACCGTAACCGCAATTCCATCGCCCCTTGCTTCCACCTCCACCGGGAAACGCGGATCCTTACGCTCAACCCGGCACACACGTTCAGCACCTTTCTCGTCCTCCGTCTGGACTTCTTTTCCCTCTAAAAGATCAAACAGCCGATCCCTCGCTGCAGATCCCAGCGTTAACGCCCGCATCACCGGAAGCGGCAGCCCCGCATGACCGCGCATCTCCTCATAATGGCGTATGTAGGCGTCCGCCTCCTCCAGCAGAAGATCTAAAAATGGGCGGCTTTCCGGCGCAAAGGCAGACGGGACGTGTTCAAACGCCATGCCTTTTCCGTATTCCACCCGTTTTCCGCTGTGAACCGCCTGTGCAAATTCCAGCAGGTTTTTCACAATATACCGTTTTTCCCGTCCGATCCGTGCCTCCAAAAGCACTTCGCCGCGCCGGATCTGTAAATAGGGATGCAGATAGACCGGTTCCCGCTCTTCCTCGCCCAGAATCCGCGCTACTTCCCGGTTCGTGTACTCCCGGATCATCATCCGGATCTCCGGCGAAGTCGAAACCGGCGGTGTATGCTCGGCTTTCTGTTGGCGGGCAAACGCCTCCTGAAGCGCTTTTGCATGCACGCAGGGACCCCGGAATGAATTTCCCTCCGCACAAGAACAAGAGTAGTCATAGATCTGACTACCCTTGATAAAAATTCTTGTCTGATATACCTTTGTCTCATCCTCAATCTGTCCCTGTACCCGTACTTCGCCCTTCCAGAAGGTATCTACGGACATTTTTATTATTTTCATGAGGATTCCTCCATATTACAGATTACATGTGTTCCGGCGATTCCATTCCGAGCAGATCCATACAGGTATCCAGCACCCGCTTGGTCAGCGTGATCAGGCTGATAAAGGCTGCCTGCTTCGCTGCGTCCTCCTCGGAGAGGATCTTATTTTCCAGATAGAATGCATTGAACGCATCCGCCACTGCCGCCATGTATTGGCAGAGCTTATGCGGCGCCGTCTCGTAGAATGCAGATTCTGTCACCTCGCCGAAACGGCAGAGCGCCATCTGAAGTGCTTTCTCTGTCTCGCTCTCAGCCGGACGGATCGGAACCACTTTAGCATCCGCACCGCGCAGTTCCTTGTATTTCTCCAGAATGGACTTGATGCGGACGATCATATACTGGATATGTGGACCTGTATTTCCCTCGAAGGAAATAAAGCGGTCTACATCGAAAATGTAATCTTTGGTCGCCTGATTCGAAAGATCGGCATATTTAAGTGCCGCCAGACCGACAATCTCCGCCGTGCGTGTCATCTCGTCCGCCGGAACCTTCTGCTTCTCCTGAATCTTCTCATATACCTTCTCATCGATATTCTTGATCAGGTGCTCCAGACGCATAACACCGCCCTCACGTGTCTTGAACGGACCACCGTCCTTGCCGTTCATCGTACCGAAGCCCAAGAAGATCATCGGCGTATCTTCTTTGACGATGCCCGCTTTCTTCGCCACACGGAATACCTGGATAAAATGAAGCTCCTGGCGCTTGTCTACGACGTAAATGTAGCGGTCCGGATGGAAATCCTGCTCACGTTCGATGATCGTCGCCAGATCGGAAGTCGCATACAGCGCCGCACCGTCGGATTTGCGGACGATACAAGGCGGATATTCCTTCGCATCCCCTTCCTGTGCGATATCGACAACCAGCGCGCCATCGCTCTCATAGGCGAGACCTTTTTTCTGTAAATCCTCGATCAGTCCCGGAATATATGGCTGCGCATCGCTCTCGCCCTTCCAGAGGTCGAACGATACATTTAAATTGCCATAGTTCTTTTTCAGATCCTTCAAGGACACGTTCATGATGTGCTTCCAGATCGCATGGAACGGTGCATAGCCACTCTGCAGTTTGAAGGTTGCCTGCTGTGCCCGCTCACGGAATGCCGCATCTACCTTGGATTTCGCGCTCGCTGCCGGATAGATATCCTCCAGCTCGGAAATCGTAAACGGCGGCTCCGACGGATACTCGCCGGTATAATCCGGGTCAAAATATACCAGATCCGGCTGACGGTCATGCAGCTCCTCGATGATCAGTCCCATCTGCAATCCCCAGTCACCCAAATGCACATCGCTGATGACATGGTGTCCCATATAGCGGCTGATGCGCTTGATGCTCTCTCCGATAACCGCGGAACGTAAGTGTCCGACATGCAGTGGTTTTGCTACATTGGCTCCGCCGTAATCAATGATGATCGTCTCCGGCTTCTCAGCTGCGTTGAGTCCCAACTTTTCATCCTCTGCCACCTGCTGTACATAGGATGCCAGGTAGCACGGATTCAGGCGGATATTGATAAATCCAGGCATCACGGCGTTGATCTCAGAAAACATCTTGCTTCCGGCTGTCTTTTCCACCACCTCATTGGCAATATCGATCGGTTTCTTTTTATACGCTTTGGCAGCTGCCATCGCGCCGTTACACTGATACTCGCAGAGATCCGGGCGGTTTGATACCGTCACGCGGATATACTTCTCATCGTACCCGCAGCCGGTAAACGCCGGTTTCAGTTCTTCCACGATCAAATCTAAAATCGTTTTCATACTAGATTCCCTTTCATAATTTATATCGTATATTATATATCTTTCCGCATTGCCTTTTTCACATCCTTGCGGAACTGCTTCCAGGCATCCTCATGATCCACGAAATACTTCGGGCACGCCTTTCCAGTCACATCATAATGACGGATCACATCTTTCGGACTTAAATCGAGCTGCTTGCACAGCCATGCAGTCAGTTTTACCAGCGAGTCATACGTCTCGTCTGTAAACTTTCCGTCTGCCGCCGGATGGCAGCACTCAATCGAAACGGTGTCCGCATTCCTCTCATTGGAGGCATATGCCTTCTCCCCGACCGGAACGCACTCGATGATCTCGCCGTCCAGACCGATCACGAAATTGCTGCTGACGGAAACAGTGTTACTGCCGCTCTGATCTTTCAATCCCTCAAAATAATCATGGTTCTGCTGTGCCGTCGTCCCAGGATTTGCCACATAGTGAATCACGATCCCGTTGATGACCGGGATATTCGTCCCCGGTCTGGAATATCGGTTGACCGTGAGAAGCTGCTCATCAACCCAGTTTGGCATCTCGATCGTGGACGGATCGATCAGCTTGCGGATCATTTTCCCGCGCAGCGTCCAGCCTGTTCCCGCACCCAGGAGGAAAATAAGCAGACACAAAAACAGCCGCATCATCACACGGCGCTTCTTCTGCTGCCTCGTCCGCTCCCGGCGGATTGCCGTCTGCCTGCCGGATGTACGCCTCTTCCTGCCACCAGATCTGCGCCCCGGCTCATCCTCTTCCCCCAGACGCAGACGGTCTTCTCTTCCGTTCTCCATATTTATCACTCCCCATGAGCACCGTTCGCTCCGAACCCGCTCTCTGAGATGAACCAACGGACGCGTCATAGACGCCTCCCCGATATGTTAAGCAAAAAAACTGTTGTAAAATCTCGACGTTTCCTCCGGATCTTACAACAGTTTCTCTGCTTGCTACTGTTCATGCGCTGCATAACCAGCAAAGGAAAATGCCTGCCACAAACAGTAATCTCTGTTTCCAGTCAGAAACCTGTCAGTGACACGACTGCCTCCCCACAAGGGTACAAACGGTATCGTGAAGACCTTTCTGACGTATATGTTATAACTTAGACTCTGGACAGATATTCACCAGTACGTGTATCGATCTTGATCTTATCGCCCTGGTTTACGAATAACGGTACATATACAGTAGCGCCAGTCTCTACAACTGCCGGTTTGGTAGCGCCTGTAGCGGTATCACCCTTGAAGCCCGGCTCTGTATCTGTGATCTCAAGCTCTACGAACAGCGGCGGTTCTACGGAGAATACCTTGCCGTTGTAAGAACAGATCTTGCACATCTCGTTCTCTTTTACGAACTTGAGTGCGTCGCCGATTGTCTCCTGGTTTAAAGCTACCTGCTCATATGTGTTTACATCCATGAAGTTGTATAAGTCGCCATCGGAATACAGATACTGCATATCAACTCTGTCGATTCTGGCAGACGGGAACTTCTCGGTCGGACGGAAGGTTTTCTCTACAACGCCGCCATTCATTACGTTCTTAATTTTAGTACGAACGAACGCAGCTCCCTTTCCCGGTTTTACGTGCTGAAATTCCATGATCTGGTATACGTTGCCATCAATCTCCAGTGTGATGCCGTTTCTAAAATCGCCCGCTGATATCATAAATGATGCTCCTCCTTGAAAATACTCGCTTTATCTTTTTTATTTTATACTATAAAATCCTCTTTTTCAACTACTTTTTTGAAAACACAGGGCACATCATGTCAATTCCGCCCCTTATTTTTCTAAAATTGCCGATATTTTTTCTGAAAACAACTGATTTTCCACCGTTTCCGGCACTCCTGTCAGCATCCAGTTCTGCCGCCTGGCAAGCTCTTTCAAACCGTTCAAAAACACCCAGCTACAAACTTCCGCTATTTTTTTCCTGTCTTCTCACATAGAACCACAGGACAATTTTCTCCAGATACCGCTTTAACACGATCTGGATCTCTTCCTTCGGATTGATCGGCTTTACAAGAATCGAATAGATGCCTGTCCGCCTCGCCCCGTACACATCCGTAAAGAGCTGATCCCCGACAAACATCGTCGAGCGCTCGCCCGTTCCCATCCGGCGCATCGCCTGTCTGTATCCGCTGCGCTTCGGTTTTCTGCCCTTGTAAATATAATCCGAACCTACCTGTCCGGCAAACGGGGCGACCCGCGCCTCCTTATTATTCGAGAGCAGACAGGTGTGGAACCCGATCGCCCGCAAACGTTCAAACAGCTGTACTGCCCGCTCGTCCGCCGGGGCACCGTGCGGCACCAGCGTATTGTCAATATCAAATATGATACCCCGCATTCCCTTCTGGTAAAACTGCTCATACGGGATATCATACGCAGAATCCAGCCATTCATCCGGATAAAACGCATTTCCCATCATCTGGTCTCTTCCCCGTTCTTTCCAGACTCATACGACGGCACATTCCGCTGCTGTATCTTCTGCAGTTCCTCCATAAATGTATCGACGTCTTTAAACTCCCGGTATACCGATGCAAACCGCACATAGGTAACCACATCCAGATCCTTTAACCGCTCCATCACAAGTTCCCCGATCACCGCGGTCGAGATCTCCCGTTCTTCCCGGTTAAATAAATTGTTTTCCACATCGTCGATCAACGCCGAAATCTGTCCCGGAGAGACTGGGCGCTTGTGGCAGGAATGCAGGATTCCTGCCTCTATCTTCGCCCGGTCGTACATCTCCCGGGTATTATCCTTTTTGACAACCATCAGAGGGATTGTCTCAAGTTTTTCATATGTGGTAAAACGCTTTCCACAAGTCTCGCACTGTCTCCGGCGTCTGATAGAACTGTTGTCATCCGCAGGCCGTGAATCGATTACTTTCGTGTCAGCCGCGTTGCAAAATGGACACTTCAATCGCTCTTCCCCTTTTCTGGTTTTATTGATATGCCCCCGCCAAGTTTTCATAACATATCATACTTATTATAATATCGCAGGAAGTGCGCTTCTGCAAGCAGAAGTTTTCCGCTATTCCTTCTTTTCTCTCTCTTCTTTCAGCCTCACCAGAATAATGTCATCCCCTATCTGGCAGATGTCGCAGAATGGAATTATGTACTCTTTTTCCCGCCCCAGAAAGCCCCAGACACAGCCCGGTCCCGGCACGATGATCGCAAGCATTTTTCCCGTGCTGATGTCAAAATCGACGTCGCCCACAAAACCAAGGCGCTTGCAATCTTTTACATTTATAACTTCCCGCTGTTTGAGTTCACAGATACGCATAGACATAAACCTCCCGGATCCTTCTGTAATCAAAATATGTACAAAAGGACCGGGAGGTTCTTCCTGGACAGGTATTTCTATCTACTTTTATTTCGTAACTTCTGATAACGTCACGCTGTCAAAATGCAGCGTATAATCAATCAGATGCGGCTGGCTCATCGCCACCGTCAAGGCACTGACCGCTACATCCTCATCCAGCGTTACCGGAATCTGGAACTCGGAATTGCCCTCGGTCTGGATTGGATCATACTGCACATCATCCACCAGCATATACTCATAGTTCGGGCTGCTCCAGACAATATCGGCAGTCACCTTTCCATCCTTGACGATAATGGTCGCCGGGCTGTCCACCGATGCTCTGCCGGAACCTCCCTGCAGGGTTACCTCACAGGTATAAGTGCCGTCTGCCACATCTGCAGTCTGACCTGCCGGTTTCTGGGCATCTGCCGCATCATCGCTATTCTCCGTCTCGGATGATGCTGCTTCCGCGTCCTCTGCCTCTCCGAAAACCGGATTTTCCACCTTTACTTTGTGGTCGTACCAGGTGCCCTTCTTACCAATCAGAGCCAGGTCAAATTCTTCTCCGAGCGCCGGAACCGGCACATCGAAGCCGTTGACCTCCTCGCTCAGACCGTCGCTGTAAGTAATCGTGTCTACGGTTGGCTGCAGCCAACCGGCTTCATCTTCCTTTGCCTCGTCCGCAGTACCCAGATACAGGTTCACGATGTTTTTCGAGGTCAGGCTGATATGAAGTGTCGCCTCGCCATCCTTGACCGTCAGGACACCTTTTCCATTTTTCGATTCATTGACCTTGAACATACTGCTGTCCGTCTTAAAATCGACGGTGTAGACGCCGTCTGCAAGGTCAATGCTGCTCTTTTGATCGGCATTCTCGGTTTCTGCGCTCTCTGTCTGCGCCACGGTGTCAGCTGCGTCCTGTTTCTGTCCTCCGCACGCTCCGAGAAAAGCGGCAGCAAGCAGAAGCGCCGCTAAATTCAATTTCTTTTTCATATACATTATTTCGCAATAGAATCAATGGCTGTCCGTGTATGAGCAACATAGAATGATTCTACCGCTTTAATTCTGCCCAGACCGGAAATCTGAGTATCTACCTTGTCAAATGCACCTGATGCCTCAAACTGGCTCTTCCAGGAATCATCATCATCGCCTGCCATATCGTTGTTTGCGTGATCACCTGCAACTACCATCAGCGGACGAAGAACGACGTTCTTATAACCAGCTGCCTTCACTGCCTCGATAACAGACTCACAGGAAGTCTCTTCCGGCTCGCCCTCTACGGTACCGATAAATACGTTGCTATATCCAAGATTCTGCATCTGGGTCTGCATCTGGCTGTAGGTTACCTTTGCAACGTGTGCGGTACCATGACCCATCAGAACGAATGCGGTTCCCTGATCGGCTGCGTCAGCTGCATCTTTAAAACCAGCTTCCGAAGCTTCTTCTGCTACAACTGCTTTTGCAACTGCCTCTTTATCTGCATTGATAACGGTTGCATCGTCGCCAACCTCACCTAACAGCGGCTCTGCGACAGCTACCTGCTCGAATTTATCCTGATACTTCTCGATCGCCTCAACCATCTCGTCGTACTCAGCACCGTGCATGAGGTGGGTCGGCTGGACAACCAGCTCTTTAACTCCGTTCTCCACGGCTCGCTCCAGTGCCTGATCCATATTGTCGATGCACTCGCCGTCACGAGCCTCAACGTGGTTGATAATGATCTGTGCGGTAAATGCACGGCGGACTGCCCAATCCGGGAATGCCTCCTGGATGGAATCCTCGATACTCTTGATATCTTTCACACGGCTGTCGTTGAAGGAAGTACCAAAGCTGACTACCAGGATCTCCTTGTCGCCAATCTCATCCTGATTGCGCGGATCGTCCAGGCTCGCGTCGCCGGTATCACGACCAAAATAATCTGGATCTGCGTTCTCGCCTTCTACCAGCTCCTTCTGCTCGTCAGTCAGGGCATCCCATGCCTCTTTGGCTGCCTTGCACTGCTCATCCGTGTCATCGGTGCGCTCCTGTACATAGATGTCATCGATCAGCTTTGCCACCTTATCTGCTGCTTCCTGATCGGAATCGGCGCTCTCAGCTGCCTCGGTCTCTGCCTCAGAAGCCGCCTCCGTCGAGGTTGCCTGGCTGGATGTACTGCCGCCGCAGGCTCCAAGCAATACGGACATCGTAACTGCCGCTGCACTTACAACTACTTTTTTGTTTTTTCTCATGTTTTCCTCCTTGTGTGACTCGCACAAAAATAGTTTTAACCGATATGTTCACGACAGCCGGCAGGTTTCCTGGCTTTCGGGTCATCATGCACGCCGCGCCTTCTCACTTTCGCAATGGCATCTGCAGCGCCACTCTCCGGTTCACAGTGACGAGATCGCACAGGTTTTGCACCTGTTTCCCTTTTACCCCCTGTCCATGCCTGCCAATCCGAGCAATCTGACTGATCTGGCACAAACAGCGGCACCCACTGCCCATATCAGCTTGTTTCATTATAGATGGGGTATGTTTAAAAGTCAATTTATCCCGGAAATTATATTGAAAAAGAATGTGCCTTGGCACATTCTCGCGCCGAGCGCGGTCGCTTGCGACAT
>ERZ772858.1354-NODE-1354-length-24906-cov-18.904672_pt1 | contig 24906 bp, 24 predicted proteins | sample MGYA00512136_ERZ772858 | MGnify/ENA primary metagenome ERZ772858 (study PRJEB29015, sample SAMEA2737726) | human gut metagenome | biome: human gut; feature: human-associated habitat; material: faeces | place: China | collected 2012 ...
CCCAGATCATAAACTGCTCGCCCTCGTATGTAAAGGTAACGCCCTTGGAGCTGCGGACCACCAGCCGCACCCCCAGCTCCTCCTCCAGCGCCTGGACGGCGGAGGAGATGGCCGGCTGGGACACGTAGAGCGCCTCGCTGGCCTGGGTGAAATTCTTATACTGGTAGACCGCGTCCAGATATTGCAGCCGCTTCAGATTCAGCATCCGGCAGACCTCCCATCCCTCCGGCGGCGCACCGCCGCGCTTTTCTTTAAGAATAAAGGAGTTTTATTGAAAAATCAAGATTTTCTTTATGCCAAAAGTGCGAATTGACATTTTTTTGACTAGCTGTTTATAAGTTTTTGTTATTCCTGCATAAAAACATGGTATTTCACTATTGAATTGCCAGTTGCTAAAATTCAAATTGGAAGACATATTGGGGGGCGCGGGAAAGGAGGGATTAGCTTTTGATATGGCAGATGATTGAAGATTGGTTTCGCGGCATTTTGACAGACGGGATTTTATCGAACCTTTCCGGCTTGTTTGACAGCGTAAATACAGAGGTTGGAGAAATCGCAACACAAGTCGGCACGACCCCCGCCGGGTGGAACGCGGGCATATTCAACATGATACGCAGCCTTTCGGAAAACGTCATTGTACCGATTGCGGGCGTTATCATTACCTTTGTCATGTGTTATGAACTAATCCAGCTTGTAATTGAAAAAAACAATCTGCACGATCTCGACACTTGGATTTTCTTCAAATGGATTTTTAAGACCTTTGTTGCGGTGCTGCTGGTAACAAACACTTGGAACATCGTCATGGGAGTTTTCGACGTTACGCAGAGCGTCGTCAATCAGAGCGCGGGGGTTATCATATCCGATACAAGCATAGACGTTACCACCGTCATTACCGACATTGAAGCAAAACTCGACGCTATGAGCGTGGGCGGTCTTTTGGGGTTATGGTTTCAATCCCTCTTTGTAGGGCTTACCATGAAAGCCCTGTCAATCTGCATTATGCTTGTGGTGTATGGGCGCATGATTGAAATATATCTTGTAACGAGCGTTGCCCCTATCCCTATGGCAACAATGGTAAATCACGAATGGGGCAGCATGGGACAGAATTACTTAAAATCTTTGCTTGCGCTTGGTTTTCAGGCGTTTCTGATCTTGGTGTGTGTCGGCATTTATGCGGTGTTGATACAAACAATCGCAGCGACCGACGACATTTCCGGCGCGATCTGGGCTTGCATGGGCTATACCGTCCTCTTGTGCTTTACGCTTTTCAAAACGGGAAGCCTTGCAAAGAGCGTCTTTTCGGCACATTAAGGGGGTGAGTTATGATTTGAAAATCGGTTTAATCGACGTTGACAGCCATAATTTCCCCAACCTCTGCTTGATGAAGCTATCCGCGTATCATAAAGCAAAGGGGCATACGGTGGAATGGTGGAACGCAAAGGGGCGGTACGACCTTGTATATAAAAGCCGCGTCTTTACGGACACCTATTCCAAAGACACGATAACCGTTACCAACGCGGAACAAGTTATTTTCGGCGGTACGGGCTACGACACGAAAAACCGCTTGCCGCCGGAAGTGGAACACAGTTACCCGGATTATTCTATCTACCCGCAGTTTTTCGGGATTGCCTACGGCTTTTTAAGCCGGGGTTGTCCGAGAAATTGCGGGTTTTGCATTGTCAGCAGTAAAGAGGGACGCAAAAGTGTTAAGGTTGCGGATTTGTCCGAGTTTTGGAAATGGCAGCCGGAAATAAAAATCATGGACGCTAATCTGCTTGCCTGTCCCGACCATGAAAATCTCATTGAGCAGCTTATACGAAGCCGCGCATGGGTGGATTTTTCGCAAGGGCTGGATATTCGCCTTGTGAACAGGGATAATGTCAGCCTGTTAAATCGGGTACGGATAAAAGCGGTACATTTTGCATGGGATAATCCCGACGAGGACTTAACCGGGTATTTCCAACGTTTTTTGGATTTGACCGCCATTAAGAGCAGCCGCCAGCGGCGCGTGTATGTTCTTACCAACTACGGCAGCACTCACGAACAGGATTTATACCGCGTGAACACCTTGCGGGCTATGGGCTTTGACCCGTATGTGATGATTTACGAGCGTCCAACCGCCCCGCCTGTTACCCGCCATTTGCAACGGTGGGTAAATAACAAACGGCTTTTCTATGCTGTCCCCCGTTTTGAAGATTACATTCCGGGCAGAAAGGAGGTTTGAAATGGCGTATGTAACCGTCCCAAAGGACTTAACAAAAATCAAAAGCAAGGTAATGTTCAACCTTACGAAACGACAGCTAATTTGTTTCAGCGCGGCGGTAGCAATCGGACTGCCGCTGTTCTTTTTGGTAAAAGACAGCGTTGGAACAACCACAGCGGCATTGTGCATGGTGCTTGCCATGCTGCCTATGTTTTTGCTTGCCATGTACGAGAAAAACGGGCAACCGCTGGAAGTGATTATTCGGCAATTTGTGGAAGTGAAGTTTCTTCGCCCCAAAGAGCGACCTTATCAGACCAACAATTTTTATGCCGCCCTTGCGCGGCAAGAGCAATTAGATAAGGAGGTACGGGCGATTGTCAAAGGAAAAGAAAAACACCCAAAACGAAAAGCGTAAACTTTCCCGACAGGAAAGAAAACAGATAGATACCCTTATCCGACAGGCAAAGGGCGACGGGAAGCCCCATACGGCGCAGGACAGCATACCGTTTGAGCGAATGTATAAGGACGGGATTTGCCGCCTTGCAAACGGGCGGTATTCCAAGTGCATTGAGTTTGAGGACATCAACTATCAGCTTGCGCAGCCGGACGACAAAACCGCCATTTTTGAAGCCCTTTGCGATATGTATAACTCGTTCGACGCTTCTATCAGCGTGCAGCTTTCCCTAATCAGCCGCCATGCGAACAAGGACGATTTCAAGAACAGTATCACGATTGCGCCGCAGAATGATGACTTCGACAGTATCAGAGCAGAATACACCGAAATGCTTAGGACGCAGCTTGAACGCGGAAACAACGGGCTTATCAAGACCAAGTTTCTCACCTTTACCGTTGAAGCAAAGGACATTAGATCGGCGCGGGCGCGTCTTGCCCGCATTGAAACGGACACCCTCAACCATTTTAAGGTGATCGACGCGGCGGCGCGGGTATTGGACGGGAAACAGCGTCTTGAAGTGCTGCATGGGATTTTCCACCCGGACGGGGAACGCTTTAACTTTGCGTGGGAATGGCTACCCGCAAGCGGTCTTTCTGTCAAAGACTTTATCGCGCCGTCCTCTTTCCGATTTGGCGACGGGCGAATGTTTCAAATGGGCGGCAAGTTTGGCGTAGTTTCCTTTTTGCAGATCGTCGCGCCGGAACTCTCCGACCGTATGCTTGCCGACTTCATGGACGCGGAAAACGGGATTATCGTCAATCTGCACATTCAGAGTATCGACCACAACGAAGCAATCAAGACGATTAAGCGCAAGATTACCGACCTTGACCGTATGAAAATCGAGGAACAGAAAAAAGCAATCCGCAGCGGCTACGACATGGATATTATTCCGTCCGACCTTGCCACCTACGGCGGGGAAGCAAAAAACCTACTCCGCGATTTGCAGAGCCGCAACGAAAGAATGTTTCTGCTTACGCTGCTTGTCTTAAACCTTGCAGATACCAAGCAGAAATTGGATAACGAAGTATTTGGAGCGGCGGCAATCGCGCAGAAATACAACTGCATTTTGACCCGCCTTGACTACCGGCAGGAACAGGGGCTTATGTCCTCTATCCCGTTGGGGGAAAACCTTATCCATATCCAGCGCGGCTTGACGACCAGCAGCACCGCCGTTTTCGTTCCCTTTACGGTGCAAGAGCTGTTCCAAAGCGGCGAAGCATTGTATTACGGCTTAAACGCCCTTTCCAACAACATGATTTTGTGCGACCGAAAGAAGCTGAAAAATCCCAACGGCTTGATACTCGGCACACCGGGCAGCGGCAAAAGTTTTTCTGCAAAACGCGAAATCACAAACGCTTTTCTTATCACGTCCGACGACATTATCATTTGCGACCCCGAAGCCGAATATTACCCCCTTGTCGGACGTTTGAAAGGACAGGTTATCAAGGTTTCGCAGAACAGCACGCAGTACATTAACCCTATGGATATTAACCTCAATTACAGCGAGGGCGACACGCCCATAGCCTTAAAGAGCGATTTTATCCTTTCCTTTTGTGAGTTGATTATGGGAGGTAAAAACGGGCTGGAAGCTGTCGAAAAGACCTTGATTGACCGCGCTGTTATCAGCGTGTACCGCAACTACCTTGCCGACCCGAAGCCGGAGAATATGCCGATTTTGGGCGACCTCTACGACGAGATCAAGAAGCAGCCGGAAAAGGAAGCGCAGCGTATCGCGGCGGCATTGGAACTCTATGTAAACGGCAGCTTGAACATTTTTAACCACAGGACAAACGTTGACATTCATAATCGCCTTGTCTGCTTTGATATTAAGGAACTCGGTACGCAGCTTAAAAAAGTCGGTATGCTTATCGTCCAAGACCAAGTATGGAACAGAGTAACGGTAAACCGCAGCGAGGGCAAGGCGACGCGGTATTACATCGACGAATTTCATTTACTCTTGAAAGAGGAACAGACCGCAGCATACAGCGTCGAGATTTGGAAGCGTTTTAGGAAGTGGGGCGGTATTCCGACAGGTATCACGCAGAACGTCAAAGACCTTTTGACGAGCAGAGAAGTTTCAAACGTTTTTGAAAACAGCGATTTTGTCTATATGCTCAACCAAGCACAGGGCGACAGGGAAATCCTTGCAAAGCAGCTTAACATTTCGCAGCAGCAAATGACCTATGTAACCCATTCCGACGCGGGCGAGGGGCTTATTTTCTACGGCAACGTGATTTTGCCCTTTATTGACCGTTTCCCGCAGGATACGGAACTGTACCGCGTCATGACGACCAAACCCGGCGAGGTGTCGGCATGAGGATAGAAACGGACAAAATCTATTGCGGCGACAGCTTGCAGGTGCTTCAAACCTTGCCGGAAAACGCAGTTGATTGTTGCGTAACGTCCCCGCCCTACTATGCCTTGCGGGACTATGGCGCAGACGGGCAGATCGGACGGGAAGCAACGCCGGAAGAATATGTTTCCCGCATTACGGCGGTATTCCATGAGGTAAAGCGGGTGCTTACGCCGGAGGGGACTTGTTGGCTGAATATCGCGGACACTTATTGCGGCACAGGCAGCAAAGCCGACCACCAAGACCCCAAATATCCCAAAGGCAGGAACGGGCAGCAAGTGGCGTTCAACCACCGCGCCCCCGGCTGTAAGCCCAAAGATTTAATCGGTATTCCGTGGCTTGTAGCCCTTGCCTTGCGGGGCGACGGTTGGTATTTGCGCAGTTCTATCATTTGGCACAAAACAAACCCCATGCCAGAAAGCACGCGGGACAGGCCGACCCGCTGCTATGAATATGTGTTTCTGCTTACCAAGTCAAAGAAGTATTACTACAATTGGCAAGCAGTAGCCGAGCCGATAGCCCCCACAACGGCGGGGCGGCTGAAAAGCGGAGTTAGCAAAGGAAACAAGTATAACGTTACTGTTCCGGGGCAAAACCAGCCGCAGAAAATCAACCGCCCCCGCGAAAAGGGCGCATACGCCGACGAGTTGATTTGTCCCGTCCGCAGCCGTCGCAACGTTTGGCAGATCAACAATGTCGCGTATCATGGCGGGCATTTCGCAGCATACCCGCCCAAACTTGCGGAAACGTGCATTTTGGCGGGCTGTCCCGTGGGCGGGATTGTCCTTGATCCGTTTTTAGGCAGCGGCACCACCGCAGCGGCGGCAAAGCACCTTTCCCGCCGCTATATCGGCATTGAGTTAAACCCCGACTATTGCACCCTTGCAAAACAGCGGATTGGAGGTGATGAAGATTGAGCAAGGAATGGAAAGCCCCCGACAAGGTAACGCAGAAAATGACCCGCGACGGGGCGGTTGCGGAAAACCTCACGACGGGCGAAACAACGAGTATCAGCGAAAGGCCGCAGGAGGAAAACTATTCCCAAGCCCCTACCGCAGCGGCAGAAAAGGCTGTTGACCGTATCGGCGCAGAGGTTGAACGGCAAGCGGCAAAGGGCGCAGGGAAAAAAGCCCTTGACGCGGCGCAGCTAAAAACCCATACTTCCCGCTTGCAGTTTTCCGAAGCGGAACGGGCAACGCCGGAATTGCAGAAATCTATCCGTAAATCCGAGAAAGCGGCAGACCGTTTAGACGCAGCGCGGGCGGCTATCCCCAAGCAGACCAAAATCAAGAAAGAGCGCGTTTTTGACGAAGCGAAAGGCAAGGCAAAGACGCGCCTTTCCTTTGAAAAGACGGATAAGCCCCCAAACGGCAAGTTGCGGCATAACCCCTTGTCCCGTCCGGCGCAGGAGTTGAACAGCACCGTACATGGGAAAATCTACGAGGTTGAGAAAGAAAATGTCGGTGTGGAAAGCGGGCACAGGGTAGAACTTGCGGGCGAGAAAGCGGGCGGTATGGCGGCGCGGACGGTAAAGCGCGGCATACGCAGCCACAAGCTGAAACCCTACCGGGCAGCGGCGGCAGCCGAGAGAAAGGCGGTAAAGGCAAACGCCGATTTCCTCTATCAAAAGGCGCTGCACGATAACCCCGCCCTTGCGCACTCAAACCCGATTTCCCGTTTTTGGCAGAAGCAGCGCATTAAAAAGCAGTATGCAAAGACGCTGAAAGCGGGCGGCAAAGTGAAAAAGACCGCCGAAGCCACCGCAAAGGCGGCGAAGAAAACCGCGCAGGAAACCAAACGGGCGACGTTCTTTGTCGTCCGGCACTGGAAAGGCTGCTTGCTTGTGGGCGGGATTGCCTTTATCGTGCTTCTGCTTTTCGGCGGCTTGTCCTCTTGCTCCCTCTTTGGCGGCAACAGCGGCAGCGGCTTAATTGCGTCGTCCTATCTTTCCGAGGACGCGGATATTACAGGCGCGGAAAGCGCGTATGCCGCTATGGAAGCCGAGTTACAAGATATGCTGAATAATATCGAGCGCGAATACCCCGGCTATGACGAATACCGGGTGAACGCGGACGAGATCGAGCATGACCCCTATGTGCTAATCTCTATCCTTTCCGCGCTGCATGAGGGCGTGTTTACCCTTGATGAAGCGCAAAGCACCCTTGAAATGCTCTTTGAGAAACAGTATATCTTGACCGTTGAGGAAGAAGTACAGGTACGATACCGCACCGAAACGAGGACGGACAGCGAGGGCAACGAATATGAGGTTGAAGTACCCTACAACTATTACATTCTCCATGTGGATTTGGAAAACTTCAACCTTTCCCATGTCCCCGTCTACATCATGGGCGAGGAACAGCTATCCATGTACGCTATGTATATGTCGTCGCTGGGAAACCGCCCCGATTTGTTCCCGTCGTCCGGCTATGTGTCTAAATACTATGAAAACCCGCCCGCCGATTATGAAGTACCCGCCGCGCTGCTTAATTCCGATGAACAGTTTGCGCGGCTCATAGAGGAAGCGGATAAATACGTCGGCTTTCCCTATGTGTGGGGCGGCAGCACCCCGGAAACCTCTTTTGATTGCAGCGGCTTTGTGAGTTATGTATTGACGAACAGCGGCCTATACAATACGGGCAGACTTGGGGCGCAAGGGCTTTACAACATTTCAACCCGCGTTTCCAACCCGCAGCCGGGGGATTTGGTTTTCTTTACGGGTACATACGACACGCCGGGGGTATCTCATGTGGGTATCTACGTTGGCGAGGACGGGGACGGAAGCCCCGTCATGCTGCATTGTGGCGACCCGATACAATACGCAAAACTTGATACAAGCTATTGGCAATCCCATTTTTACGCCTATGGGCGGCTACATTACAACTGACTTTGAAAGGAGTTTATTTCTATGGCAAACACGAAACTTGACCGTATCGAAAGGGATATTGAGAAAACGAGGGCGAAAATCCTTGAATACCAAAAAAGGCTGAAAGACCTTGAAGCGCAGAAAATCGAGGAAGAAAACGCGCAGATCGTTCAAATGGTGAAAGCGGTACACCTTGACGGGGCGCAGCTTGCCGCGTTCCTCTCCGCTTACGCCAGCGGCGAAATTGCCTTGCCACAGCCGGACGCAGACTACACCGACGAACAGGAGGAAACCGAAGATGAAGCATAAAAAACTGTTCCGCAGCGTTACCGCTTTGCTTGCCGCCCTTGTACTCATGGGCGGCTTTTCTGTTACCGCTTTTGCGGGCGGCGGTGATGTGAGCGACGAGCCGCCTACCCCCGTAACCGAAACCGAGCCGGAAGAAACGACGGGCGGCTATGAGCCGCAGCCCTTAACGCCGGAGGGCAACATGAGCCTTGTGGACGACATAACGGGCGAAGCGTCCGGCGATAAGCAGTTTATTACCGTCGTTACGAAAAACGGAAACTATTTTTACATCATCATTGACCGCGCCGAGGACGGGGAAAATACCGTCCATTTCCTTAACCAAGTGGACGAAGCGGATTTAACCGCCCTTATGGAGGACGGGCAGACCGAAGCCCCCGTTTGTAGCTGTACTGAAAAATGCGTTGCCGGAAGCGTCAACACCGATTGTCCCGTTTGCAGCGTCAACATGAGCGAGTGCGCGGGCAAGGAAGCCGAGCCGGAGCCGGAAGAAACCGAGCAGCCGCCGGAAGAAGAAAAAGGCGGCGGCATGGGTATTCTGCTTGTCGTGCTGCTTGTTGCCGCAGCGGGCGGCGGCGCGTTCTACTACTTTAAGATTTTGAAGCCCAAAAAGGACGCGGCGAAAGGCAGCAGCAGCCTTGACGACCTTGATTTTGACGAGGACGACGAGGAAACGGAAGTAGTCGAAACCGAACAGACCGAGCAGGAGGACGATAATCTATGAAACTTGTAATTGCAGAAAAACCGAGCGTCGGGGCGGCGATTGCCGCCGTTATGGGCGCGAATGAAAAGCGCAGCGGATATTTTGAGGGCGGCGGCTACCTTGTGTCGTGGTGTATCGGGCATTTGATTAGCCTTGCAGACGCGGCGACCTACAATGAACAATTCCGTAAATGGAAGTACGACGATCTTCCCATTGTCCCGCAGGAGTGGCAGTTTATTGTTGCCAGCGGCAAGGAGCAGCAGTTTTCCATTCTCAAAGACCTTATGCACCGCAGCGACGTTACCGAGATTATCAATGCTTGCGACAGCGGGCGCGAGGGGGAACTCATTTTCCGCTTTGTCTATGAACAGGCGAATTGCAAAAAGCCCTTTTCCCGCCTTTGGATTAGCAGCATGGAAGCAAGTGCAATCCGCGAGGGCTTTTCAAATCTCAAAGACGGGCGCGGCTATGACAACCTCTATCAATCCGCGCTTTGCAGAGCAAAGGCCGATTGGCTCATTGGCATTAACGCGACCCGCCTTTTCTCTATCCTCTACCATAAAACATTGAATGTCGGCAGAGTGCAAACGCCCACCCTTGCTATGCTGGTAAACCGCGACTATGCAATCAGCAGCTTTAAGAAAGAGAAATATCATGTCGTCCGGCTGGACGTTGGCGGCGTTGCCGCCCTTTCCGAAAGGCAGGACGACGAAGCGGCGGCGCGGCAGATGAAAGCGGCTTGCGAGAAATCGCAGGCCGTTTGTACTTCCCTTAAAAAAGAGAAAAAGACCGCAGCCCCGCCGAAACTGTTTGACCTCACCGCCTTGCAGCGGGAAGCAAACCGTTTGTATGGGTTTACGGCGAAACAGACCCTTGACTATGCGCAAGCCCTTTATGAAAAACGGCTTTTGACCTATCCCCGCACCGACAGCAAATATATCACTTCCGATATGGAGGGCAGCACAAAGGAACTTATCACCGGCCTTTGCGCTGCTCTCCCCTTTATGCAGGGCGTGAAGCTGCAAGCCGACCTTGCGAGGATTTGCGACAACAGCAAAGTAACCGACCATCACGCCATTTTGCCGACAGCGGAGTTTGTGAAAACGGGCTTTTCTTCCCTTGCCGAAAGTGAGAAAAAGCTAATGACCCTTGTGTGCGCAAAACTGCTTTGCGCCGTTGCCGCGCCCTATGAGTATGAAGCGGTTACGGCGGTTTTCACTTGCGGCGGCTATACCTTTACCGCAAAGGGCAGGACGACGCTTTGCGAGGGTTGGCGCGAGATTGAAAGACTATCCCGCGCCGCGTCCGGGGAACAGGACGAGGACGCAGAGCCGGAAGCGGTTTTACCCCCGCTTGCCGAGGGGCAGACCTTTGACAATCCGGCAGCGGAGATCTCCGAACGTTACACGCAGCCCCCAAAGGCATTTACCGAAGATACGTTACTTTCGGCTATGGAGAGTGCGGGAAAGGAGGACACGCCGGAGGACGCGGAGCGCAAAGGGTTAGGCACCACCGCGACGCGGGCGGGTATCATTGAAAAACTCATTAGCGCGGGCTTTGCCGAGCGCAAGGGCAAAAAGCTAATCCCCACAAAGGACGGGTATAACCTTGTCGCTATTCTGCCCGACAGCCTTACGTCCCCGCAGCTTACGGCAGAATGGGAAACGCGCCTTACCGGGATTGCAAAGGGCAGCGACAGCCCCGCCGACTTCATGCGCGGGATTGAGGAAATGACAGCGGGGCTTGTCAAGACCTATTCCGCGATTTCCGAGGATAAAGCGAAGCTGTTTACCCCGCAGCGGGAAGCAATCGGCACTTGCCCCCGTTGCGGCGCGGCGGTTTACGAGGGCAAGAAAAACTTTTACTGCTCCGACAGGGCTTGCAGCTTTGTGATGTGGAAGAATGACCGCTTTTTTGAGCAGCGCAAAAAGGCTTTCACAAAGGCGATTGCCGCCGCCCTTTTGAAAGACGGAAAGGTAAAAATCAAAGGTATGTACTCGACCAAGACGGGAAAGACCTTTGACGGAGTTGTGCTGCTTGCCGACACAGGCGGCAAGTATGTAAACTTCCGCGTCGAGCAGAACCGAAAATGATAAGGCTTGATGAAAAGCAATACCGCGCCGTAAAGAAAATGACCCGCGCCGCTTGTGCAAACAACGATTGCGGGAATTGTCTGCTGCTGGACGACGGGGAAACTTGCGTTTGTGTGCAGAGTATCAGCTATTCGCTGCTATGCCGCTATTTCCGCGAAGCGGTATTACCCGCCGACAGGCAGCTTTGCGAACAGATCACCCGCAGCGGGGAAACCGATTTGAAGCGTTGCGCGGTATGCGGCAGCACGTTTGCGGCGGGCAGCAACCGGGCGAAATACTGCCCCGATTGCGCGGCAAAGATACGCCGCAGACAGAAAGCCCAAAGCGAGAGAAACAGGCGTTTACGGATAAAAACAACTACATAGCAAGCACAGCAAACGAGTACCCGTTTGCGAGAAATGCCCGCGCTTCCCATAGAGAGCGCGGGCATTTTGCTTGTTGGGATAGTCCCAAACCCTTATATGACCGAGAAAGGACGTGATGAAAGAATATGCCGTATTCCTCATACGACCATGACAAATTAGAAGCCGCCGAAACCATGCGGATAGAACGCCGGATATATTTTGAAGCAAAGGACAGGGAGATTGCCCCTTATGCTTCCTTGCCGATTGCGCAGCTACTTTCCATGCGCAGCGAAAGCGCGGCGGCAGAACAGGCGATTTTTGACGACCTTAAAGAACGCGCCGCCGCATGGGAAGAACAGGCGGGAAGAACGCTTTTGCTGGATAAAACACTTGAATATGTGAGAACGCCGCACGTCCAGCACACCGCTAACGAGTGGCAGACCACCGAGCATAACCGCCATATTCGCAGCAACCGGGTATATCAGATGAATTACCACATTTACGAAAACACCCGTTACGACAGGGAGAAGCAGCAAAGCGTCCCTTACTCCTATTCTCTCACATGGGGCGTTTATACCAACAGCCCGAACAGGAACGGGCAAGCGAAGATTGCCGGACAAGATAGAAAGGTTTTCACCGACAAGGCAGCTATGGAAAAGTATCTGAATGGGCGTATCAAAGCGTATGACCGCTTGTTTACGGAAATCTCCCCGCCTATCCCGCAGGAGTACGCCGACTATTTCAAAGTAAACGGTATGCTCATGCCGGACTACACCATAGAGGGCGAAGAACCCCCGCAGCAGCAACAGGCGGCAGCTATCCCCGAAAATACCGGGCAGGAAAAGGAGCGTGAACACATGAGCGAACAGTTTTCTATTATGATAGGCAACCGCAGCCGCTTTGACGCGGGCGACCCCGGCGGCTATTGGTTGGATATGCCCGCCACAAAGGAGCAGTTGCACGAAGCTATGCGGAACGTCGGCATTACCGCCGACAACCCGCAGGATTTTTCCATTCGCGGCTATTCCGACGACCCGGAGAAACATATTGCCTTGCCTTATGAAATGGTATGCGCCGCCGACGTGGACGAACTCAATTTTCTTGCGGCGCGGCTCGAACAGCTTGACCCCGCCGAGGTTGGCAAGCTGAACGCAGCTTTGCAGCAGAAAAACGGGCTTGCAAATATTGGACAGGTAATTGACTTCACCTACAACGTGGATTTTTACGTCCATATCCCCGAAGTACATAACTACCACGATTTGGGCGACTATTACTTAAATCAATCCGGCATGGTACAAATGCCCGAAGAATGGAAAGGCGGCATTGACCTTTCTACTTTTGGCAGGAACGCTGCCGCGCAGGAAAAAGGCGCGTTTACCGAGTACGGCTATATCGTGGAAAGCGGCGACGAGTGGGAACGGCAGTTTGAGGGGCGCGAAGTGCCGGAAGAATACCGCATTATGAGTTACCCGCAGCCGGAGCGCGGCGAACAGGACAAAGCCTATATGGACGCAGCCGAAACGCAGCAAGCAGACGCACAGGCCGCAGAGCCGCAGCAGCCCCGCCCCGTCGTCCCCATTATCCTTACTTCCGAAAAGCCCGCCGAAAAGGTAAAGGAGATCACCGCGCGTTTGGAACAGGGCGTACAGGCGATTTTTGACAGCGACCGCTACAAAGAGTTTCTAACCGCTATGTCAAAGTTCCATGATTATAGTTTGAATAACACTATCCTAATTGCTATGCAGGGCGGCAATTTGGTAATGGGCTTCCGTCAATGGGAAAAGGAGTTTGACCGCCATGTAAAGAAAGGCGAGAAAGGCATTAAAATCTTTGCCCCCGCGCCCTACAAGGTGAAAAAGCTGGTTGATAAAATCGACCCCGAAACGAGAAAGCCCATGCTTGACCGCGAGGGAAAAGTGGTAAAGGAAGAAAAGGAAATCACCGTCCCCGCCTTTAAGGTTATAACCGTCTTTGATATTTCGCAGACCGAGGGCAAGGAGTTTCCCGACCTTTCCGTTAAACCGCTGCTTGCCGATGTGGAGCAGTACGAGGATTTTTTCGCCGCCCTTGAAAAAGCGTCCCCCGTCCCGATTGCATTTGAGCAGATCACAAACGGCGCAAATGGGTATTTCAGTTTGACCGACAAGCGTATTGCAATCAAAGAGGGCGTGAGTGAATTACAGGCGGTAAAGACCGCCATTCACGAAATCGCCCATGCGAAGCTGCACGACGTAGACTTAAACGCCCCGCCGGAGCAGCAAAACCGCGTTGACCGCCATACCTGCGAGGTAGAAGCGGAAAGCGTCGCTTATACGGTTTGCCAGCATTTCGGCCTTGATACTTCCGATTACTCTTTCGGCTATGTGGCTGGTTGGAGCAGCGGCAAGGAAATGACCGAGTTAAAAGCGTCCCTTGAAACAATACAGACCACCGCAAAGGAACTCATTACCGAGATTGAGGGGCATTTTACCGAGTTGCAGCAGCAGCGGCAAGCCGAGCAGGAGCAGGGCGATACCTTTTCCATTTATCAGTTAAAGCGCGGGGACGAAACAAGGGACTTGCGCTTTGAGCCTTATGACCGTCTGCAAGCGGCTGGACTTACCATTGACCGGGTAAATTATGAACTCGTCTATACTGCACCGCTTACAAAGGATATGACGCTGGGCGACATTTGGGAAAGGTTTAATATCGACCACCCCGCCGACTTTAAGGGGCATAGCCTTTCCGTTTCCGACATTGTTGTGCTTCATCAGAACGACGAGGACACCGCCCACTATGTAGACAGTATCGGTTTTCAGCAAGTGCCGGAGTTTTTGCAGGAGCAGCAGACCCCCGTATTTGACAAGCTGCCGCCCGAACAGCAGCAAGCCTTGTCCGACACCGTACAAGACACTTTGCAAATGCTGGTTGACGCAGACAAGCGGATTTATGGCGACGTTACGGGCAAGACCCTTGAAGCAATCGCGGCGCAAGGATATTCCTACAAGGACGGGCAGCTTGAAAAGCAGCAGCCGGAAGCGACCCCCGACAGCCTTTTGACGGGTGAAACCGTTAGAACGCCGAGGGGCAATTTTCATATTACCGATATGAGCCGTGAACAGATCGAAGCGGCGGGCTTTGGTTTTCATCATGCGTCGGAGGACGGGAAGTATCTCATTATGGGAAATGGCACACAGGCTTATGCCATAGCCGCCGAGCAGCCGCAGCGGGATAATCCCTTAAAGCACGTCGAGGACACCATAGAGCAGAACGACAACAATTTTGACGGGCTTATCAATAATACGCCGCAAACGCCCACCGTCGCGGATTTTGAGCAGCGGGCAAAGGCGGGGGAAGCGATTTCCGTTACCGACCTTGCAAAAGCGGTAAAAGCCGAGAAACGGGAACAGCCGCAGAAAAAACCGTCCATTTTGAAGAAGCTGGACGAATACAAGAAACAGGCGGCGCAGCAGCCGAAAGATAAACAGAAAGAGCATAAAAAGGATTTGGAGGTTTGATAGCATGAATACCCGCTTTACCATTGAGGAAGAAAACATTGTTGCGATCTACGCCGAGGACAGCCGGGAAACAACGCTTGAAAATATCCTTGCCGCCATGCCCTACATGGACGAGGATATGCGCCAGCTTGCCGCCGCAGCGGTGAACAAGCTGCAAGCCATGACGGACAGCGAGTTTTCCGAAAGGGAGTTTATCTTGACCGACGAGGAATAGCCCATAGAGAACAGGGGCGCGGTTGCCGATTTCCGGCACCGCGCCCCTGTTCTTTTTTTGTCCTTGCGTGGACAATTAGAAAGCCGTTTTTGCGGGTTTGAATATACTTTATCGTCTATGTCGTTTTCATGCGCTGGAAGCCGCAGAAACACAGGCGTTTTCAGCCCTTAACATTCCACTTGCCACCCCATGTTTTGCGCCTTATCGCTCCTGCTCCCGCGCCCTGCTTTGGGACGGGTAAAGAATACTATCGACGTTCTTTTTGACAACGCCGTATTCCTGCATTTGCTTCTTGGCTTGCCGATAATCTTCATACAATTTGGTTTTCCTGTCGTTTAAGCTTCTATACTCCTTGCGCAGCGCGGCGAGATCGGGCAGCTTCTTTATCTGCATTTCCTTTAATGCCCTTGCCGCAGCTTCAAACAGGATAATTTCGCTTTCATGTCCCCGCAGATACTTTTCCTTGTCCGGCGATTTTCGGTATTCATCGTAAATCGGTTTTAACTGTCGGTATGTGGTGGTGTGCTTGATAAGCAGCGACAAATCAGACATACGCTGTTCCACTTCCTTAACCGCCTTTGCCGCCGCGTCATGGGCGGTCATAATATCCGCGATTTTGCTTTCAAGTTCGCTGTAATACTCAATCTTATTTTCGGTTAGGAAGTTCATGCTTTTAGCAGCCTGTTTCAGATTATGGATTTTCGCCCACCGTTCATAGCCCGCCGACTGTTGGGCTTTGATACTGTTTTCAAGATCAACGACAAGCCGGATTTTTTTATCTTCCCGCAGCGTTTTTGTTTTGGCAACATACACGCCCTTGATACGCTCCTTTATCGCTTCTTCCGTATAGGCCGCGCCGAGCGTCTTTGTGCGGGTAAACCGTTCCTGTCCGGCGGCGCGGAAAGAAATGTATTTGCCCTGTTTGATTTCATATCCCATTTCCTGCAAGCGGCGCAGCAGTTCGTCAAAATCTTTCACTCGGGGAATGAGGTTATCTATCGCCGTTTTCAGCTTGGCTTTATAGCTTGTACCTTGCTTTTCGGCGGTATATTCCGCATAGCTTTTCCCTCTGTCCTGTCCCGGCACGACGACGGATAGCCCATGCTCTTTACATATCCTGTCGCTGGTGCGCCGGATATGGTAATAGCTTTGTTTGTTGGAATGGTACTTTTTGTAGTCAACGAAGCTGACCGAGTTAAAAATCAAGTGATTATGCAGATGGTCTTTATCGACGTGAGTTGTCAAAACAAACTCATACTTGCCGCCTAATACCGCCCCGGCAAGTTCCATGCCGATTTTGTGCGCTTCTTCCGGTGTGGTTTCTCCCACCGCAAAGGATTGTATCAAGTGCCGCCCTAAATGTGTGCCGCGATCTCCGGCAGCTTCCCGCGTCCATGCAAACTCAATATCGGCGGTTTCCAGCCCGCAGCCGAAAGAGGACGCAAGCAGCTTCCCGTCTGTCTTTTCGGGATTTAAGATATAGTCTATCGCAGCCTTTAAGGTTGATTTAATAGGGTGCGTCTTTGTAACCGCCATATCTCGTCCACCGCCTTTTTAATGTCCTCTATATCCTGCCTGTAAACCGTCCCCGTCGCATTGGCGCGTTTTGCAATTTGGTTGATGTTCCGGCTCACCGCTTGCAGTTCCCGGATATATGCTTTTGTGTCGCTTCGGTCAACGACAAGAATATACCCGTCTATCGCCATTTTACGGAAGTATGCCCCATACTGCTTTATGGGAAGCTGCTTCATCTTCTCGTCGATCAGCCGCTTTTCTTCTTCCGTAACGTAAAACTTCATCTGTATATTTCTCTTTCGGTTTTCCATTTCCGCACCGCCTTTCGGTATAAGGGTTTGGGATTATCCCAACAAGCATTTTCCGCAAACGGGTACTCGTTTGCTGTGCTTGCTATCTACTCCATACCCCCACCGAAAGGCGGTATTTGTTGCGCGTTCCTTTGATTTTGGACGCAAAAAAAGATTGCAGCCGCCATGCGCTGCAATCTCCCGATTTCTCATATTGTGAGGTTAATCCTCTGCTTTTTCGACTTCCGTTATCTCCCTTGCTGTTGCGGTTACAATCCGTATGCCTTTATCGCTCATACCGTCCAGCAGCGCGTCAAGCTGCCGCCGCCCGGTGGATTTCTCCGCATTGCTGTTCGGGAAGAAAAATTGATCTACCGAAATATGATACCGGGTTACAAGGTCATAGAATACCTGTAAACTCGGCTGTTGTCCCTTGTTCTCGATATTCGCAAGGTAGCGCGGGGAAATATATAACTCGTCGCTTACCTTTTTGCGGCTCTCGCCGTATTCATTTCTCGCGGCTTTTATAGCTGCCCCGAAAGCCTTAAAGTCGTACAATGGTACGGGTCTTTTTGCCATTTTCATTCACCCTGTTACATTTTACAGTTCACCTTTCTTTTTGGATATGTCCACACAATTCATATCATTAGGTTAAATACTTCCTGTTGTGTATTGACAGTAGACTGATTTTCTGATAAAATAAAATTTATGTAAAAGGAGGCGGCGTTTATGTTGCATAGCATGCGTATTAGATAAGCATTGAAAAAAAGGATTTTCCCATTTTCAACATGGGCTTTTTTGTCATGCTTATTTTGCGGATGCTATACAAAAAACTAACGACGTATAGATATAGTATAGACATAGTGCAAGCTATGCCTTAGTTTTGTTGTACTGCTCTGTGCATTATAAATGCAGGTCAATGCTCATGTTGAGGATTGACCTGCATTTTTTTGTGTAAAAAGGACGAGTGAAATATAATGCTTAAAAAATATTGGATAAAATGTCCGATTTGTAACGGAAAGACGAGAGTTCAAGTATTTCATAATACTGTATTAAAAGATTTTCCTCTTTTCTGCCCTAAATGCAAATTGACGCATATCATTGATGTAGAAAAATTAGAGATTGTAATCAAAAATACAGAAAAACAAACTTTTATTATTTAGAAGAAAGGATATAAAAATGAAACGTTTACCTAAATATACGCCTGCGGAAGTACGGAATGATCCATACGGATTTACTTACAAAGAAATGTCGGAAGTTATTGGCGAGAATGAAGCAAAAGCCTTATATGAAGAATTATATAAGCAATTACCACGCAAAAAAAATCTATCAATGTTGGTAAAAAATATTTGCAAAAGCAGTGATACTGAAAAGTATGTTTACGAACTGAAAGACAACAAATACATTGAAACGGTTTTTATCAAGCGGCGAGATGGTGGAACTGTTTGCGTGAGCACACAAGTCGGTTGTCCTGTTGGTTGTATTTTTTGTGAGTCCGGGCGAAATGGCTTTGTTCGTAATCTAACATCGTCAGAAATCGTACAACAGATTATATTGTTGCGTCGAAAAGTAAACCGTATCGTTTTTATGGGTATGGGAGAGCCTTTATTCAATTATGACAACTTGATAAAAGCAATCCATATTCTCCGAGATAGATATGGGCTCAACTTTCCAACCGACGGCATTACCATATCAACAGTTGGTCCGGTCGATCAATTAAAAAAATTGCGCGAGGAACATCTTAAAATTCAGTTGACAATATCTTTACACGCAGCAACACAATCTGCAAGAAATCGTATTATTCCTCACATGCGCATATATGCTATTGAAGATGTTGTTAAGCAAGCCTTATCCTATTCTGAAAGGCATAATCGCAAAATTGTCTTTGCGTATTTGCTTTTACCGGGTATAAATGACCGGCCCTCAGATGTAAGACAACTTGCAAAATGGTTTCGGGGCAAAAAAGTTATGATTAACGTGTTACAATACAACCCAACAAGCAATTCAAGAATTAAAGCACCACAGAAACGGGAAATAGTTGCATTCAAACATCAATTAGAGCAAGCAGGACTTGAAGTTACTATGAGAGTTTCTCATGGCAGAGAGATTAACGCGGCTTGTGGACAGTTAGCTAACACATATAATAAATTCAAAAAAAAATGATTAAAAGTGCCAGACGCATAGACGCAGAGCCGATAACGCATTAGGTCAAAAAACCTATGTGTTATCGGCTTTTTTATTTAATATTGCGCAAAAGCCGCTGTTCCCTATTATAGAATGGATTGCGGGTAGTGTATTAAAGTCGCCCTTTTTTAAGGATACGGCGGTATCGGGGAGGTATCGCCGTGTCCATTTTTATTTACTGTAACCCGCCTAATGCTTTGCGGTCAAAAAAAGCTATGCTCCGCAAGCGGGATATTCCGGCTATGAATGTGAACTGTCAATACATTTAGCTACTGCTTACATTTCCTTTGCGCCCGTCCGCGTCTTGCGGACGGGCGCATTTTGCTTTTTTCAACTTTTTTCTGAAAAGCGCACTCAAGAGCCATCTCCCGAACGGGTACGGAGCGAAAGGGGCAGAGAGGACAAGCCCTTAACTCCCGTCCTCTACTCCACGCGGGAAGGAGGTGAACTCTATGGAGCTATCTTCTTCCGACAAGGAAAGAATACAACATCAGTACGACGCATTAGCAAAGAAAACTTTGGTCGGCGAAGCGAAAAGCCACCGCCGCACTCTTGCGAAACGCGCAGCACGCGAAGTTACTTTTTCGGATTTGAGCGAAAGCGAACTCGCGCAGCTTTTCACAACGGACGAATACGAAAGCGATTATTTCCGTTTTCAAGTGTCCGGCTTTGATGTACTCGTCAAAAATGAACTGCTTGCCGAAGCCCTTAACGCTTTGCCCGAAAGGAAACGCGACATTATCCTTTTGTCCTACTTCTTGGATATGAGCGACGCGGAAATTGGCGAACTGCTGAATGTTGTACGCACGACGGTTTTCCGGCACAGGAAATCCGCGCTTGCGAAAATCAAACAGTATTTGGAGGGAAAAGCAGATGATGAATACCGTTAGGAAGTCTGAAAATCTGTTGCCGTTCCCTGTCATTTCCGCAGCGGCAAACGGCGACACAACCGCCATGTGCGCGATCTTGAAGCACTACGAGGGTTACATAGCGAAACTTTGTACCCGCACGCTGAAAGACGACGCGGGCAATACCTATTCCTATGTGGACGAGGAAATGCGTAACAGGCTGCAAGTGCGCCTTATTACCCGCACCCTTGCTTTTCATGTAGGATAATCTTTTAGCCCATGCGGGGAGCGTGTCCCCTTTCCACGCTTCCCGTTATGGGCTATTTGTCGTTCCGCAAAAGCATATCCGCTGTTGATGTGCTTTTGCAGGCCGACAAAGCCTATTGTTCTTTGACAAAGAAAGCGGCCTTTGGTGCGCAGCATAACAGGCAAACGGGTACATTCCGTCTGTACCGAGCCAGTCGGCGGGTACGCCATGACAGCTTTTCCCCATAGGGGAAAAGCCGAGCGAGAACTACCGCGCCGTAAAACAGGTTTAGCAGCTTGTGGGCGACGACATACAAGGCGGCACAATGATACTCCCGCGTTGAACACCCTCAAAGTATTGCGCGGCGCACCCATAAGCATGGGCCGGGGTGAAACTCCCGTGAGGTTGCAGCTAACAACCGCCCGTTTTTGCCTTTTGACGAATATAGTTTATCCATACAGGAAAAGGAGGTTTTTCTAATGGATAAAAAACAGACAATTACAACCGAACGCAAAATAGGGAAAATCACCTATCTTGTTCAAGCGTTGCCGAGTGAAAAGGCAACCGATACAATCCATAAAAAGATTGAGAAACTCATTGTAAAGGATTTGCAGAAAAAGCCCGGAAATCCGGGATTTTTAGCGTCCGAGTAGTGCATTAGGCGGCGGGATATGGTATAATGATAGCAACACATTATACCTGTTTATTCGGCTGTCGGAAAGGAGGACTAATGTTACAGTCGAATAAAATCACCGCCCTTTACTGCCGTTTAAGTCAAGAGGATATGCAAGCCGGAGAAAGCGGAAGCATACAGCACCAAAAAATGATACTTCAACGCTATGCGGACGAACACCATTTTTTGAACACAAAGTTTTTTGTGGACGACGGATTTTCCGGCGTGAGTTTTGAGCGCGAGGGGCTGCAAGCGATGTTGCAGGAAGTGGAAGCCGGACGAGTGGCGACGGTCATTACCAAAGACCTTTCCCGTCTTGGCAGAAACTATCTGAAAACGGGCGAACTCATAGAGATTGTATTTCCCGAAAACGGAGTACGCTATATCGCGATCAACGACGGAGTTGACACAGCGCGGGAGGATAACGAGTTTACCCCCTTGCGGAACTGGTTTAACGAGTTTTACGCCCGCGACACAAGCAAGAAAATCCGCGCAGTTAAACAGGCACAGGCGCAAAAAGGCGAGCGCGTCAACGGGGAATATCCATACGGCTATATCCCAGACCCGAACAACCGCCACCACCTTATACCCGACCCGGAAACCGCGCCGATTGTCAAACAGGTTTTCGCTATGTTTGTTAGCGGCGTGCGTATGTGCGAAATCCAAAAATGGCTTGCGGAAAACAAAGTCTTGACGATTGGAGCGTTGCGCTATCAGCGTACAGGACAGGCGCGGTATCAGCGGGCAATGATCGCCCCCTATACTTGGCCGGACAAAACGCTCTATGACATATTAGCAAGGCAGGAATATTTAGGGCATACCATAACCGCGAAAACTCACAAGGTATCCTACAAGTCGAAAAAGACCCGGAAGAACGAAGAAGAACAACGCTATTTCTTCCCAAACACCCATGAGCCGCTTGTTGACGAGGAAACCTTTGAACTTGCGCAAAAGCGGATTGCTACCCGCCACCGCCCGACAAAAGCAGCGGAGATTGATATTTTTTCCGGCTTGCTGTTTTGCGCTGGTTGCAGACATAAGATGTATTACCAACAGGGCGTAAATATCGAGCCGCGCAAGTTTTCCTATTCTTGCGGCGCATGGCGCAACAGGGCAAGGACAGGCAGCGAGTGTACCTCTCATTATATCCGCAAAAACGTACTTCTTGATTTAGTGCTGGAAGATATGCGGCGGGTTTTGCGGTATGTTAAGGAACACGAACAGGACTTTATCTGTAAAGCTACCGAGTACGGCGACATGGAAGCGAGAAAGGCATTAGCGCAGCAGCAAAAGGAACTTTTCAAAGCACAGGCGCGTATGACCGAACTTGACACGCTTTTCCGCAAGCTGTATGAGGACAACGCATTAGGCAGACTGACAGATGAACGGTTTGTGTTTCTAACTTCCGGCTATGAGGACGAAAAGAAATCCCTTGCCGCAAGGATAGACGAGTTACAACAGCAGATCGCAACCGTTACCGAGCGAAAAAGGGATATATCAAGGTTTATTCAGATTGTCGGGAAATACAGCGACATACAGGAATTGACCTATGAAAACGTCCATGAGTTTATCGACCGTATTTTGATACATGAATTAGACCGGGAAACCAACACCCGGAAAATCGAAATCCATTATAGCTTTGTCGGACAGGTTGATACCGAGCAGGAGCCGACGCAAGTTGTCAACCATGACCGCCGCAACATGGTAGATGTAAAAAGTATCGCTATCTAACCCCAGCAAATGTCAGCCCCGTTATTTTATCCGTTTCCTCAATTTTAGCCGTTAGCATTATGATTGGATAAGTGTATTTCTTTCGGATAAGCTGGCAAAGTGAAAAGCCGTTCATATCCGGGAGCATAATATCCAGAATGGCAAGATCAATGTCGCCGCTTTCAATACACGACATGGCATCCGTTGCGCAGTAAAATTTATAAACGACGTAATTTTCGTTTTTCAAGTAGACCTCCAACAGATCCGCTATATCTTGCTCGTCATCTATAATCAATATCTTTTCAGACATATTTTCAACTCCTTTGCTCATATTTCCAATTAAGTATAGCAAATACAACATCTAAATTCACAATGGATTGCCTGAGAAATTATTAAGATTTTCCTAACTTTCGAATTTAGGCAACTCAAAATGCTAACGTAATTTACATATCAGTTTTTTATGTGTCATACATATTCTCCAATATACTTCCATATAATGCACAGATTGACTTCACAATTGCATGCCATGAAATATCAGCAGCATAAGAATAATTTTTTTGATATGTTTTCCATAAGGTCTCCATAACCGGACTTGATTCAATTTCATCAAATATTTCTCTTATATCATCAGCTTCTATCAGGTCTAATGTTCCCCTTTTTTTGGCTGTAGCCACAAGTGCAGTCCATAAAACTTGTTTTTGGAGTTGTTCTCCATACAACTTTTGTAAAATATAAATATCATAAAAATCTCTCATTCGTGTATTTGTAACGTTTCGACTAACAACAGTTTCCAATTTTTCAGCCAATACCGTTTCCAGATTATATGCCCATACCTCAATAGTGCGGTCTTCAAGCATAAGATTAAATTTGTACTTGATTTCTCTTGGTGTAATTACATCCCCTGTAGAAATATCAATCTTTAATGGTGTGATTACACCATCAAATTTCGTTTCCATGCTTACACGAACACCAGGATAATCTGCTTCTTCCATGATTTCCGATATCCGTTTGACCCGAAATGAAACACCATCGTCCAGTGGAATTGATATAATTTGGGATATAATCATTTCTACATCCTCCACACTAACATTAGTGCCTTTTATGGTAGCATCCAGATCCATAGTAGCTCTGGCATCCAGACCAACCATTGCCGCCACAAGCATTCCACCTTTTAATATAAACTGGTTTTTATACTCTGATAAAGAAATTCGTTCTAAAAAACGTTCCATCATATAATTCCGCATCAAAATCTGTGCATCTGCGGATTTTTTCTTTGACATATTACGAATTAAATCCTTTAATTGTCTTGCCGTTGTTATCATCTAAAGTAACACCTCCAAATATGGTCTAAGTATGTTTTCAACATGAAACATAGCTGCGTATTTCATAAGCATCCGTAAGTTTTTATCCTTACGTTTTGCATATTGTTTCAATGCGTCTTGAAAGACCTGCATTTCAACATTTTTTCTGCTACGAAGCAGATCACAAATTGTTCTCTCCATGTCATAAACGGGAACGGAATGTCCGAATGATGTCTGCATAGCTATGATTCCTATTTCATGTAAATCCTTTTTTACTGTGTACACTTGAAAACCGTCTTCCTGCAAACGACTTGGATTATATCCAGTTCTTACTGTTATGGTGTATTTCAAAGGCTCTCTGTCCGTTAAATCATGAAAAAACAATGCAGTTTCATGAGAAAATACAGCTTGACCACAACGTAAATGCAAAAGGTACATTGCATCTGTCCACGTATCCGGCGATACATACACACCATGAGCAGCTTGTTCTAATCCTCGTTCCTTCACATATGCATAAAACACAGACTTACTAATTCCATTATTTAGAACTTGAAATGTCTGAATTGTCCCTCCACATTCACGCAACAACAAATCTAATTTTTCAAATTGAGTCATTTAGAACATCCTTTCATGCTAATATGATAATATATATTAGCATGAAAGTAAATATAAATAGCACCAATGAACAAATTAGATTTTAAAAATATCCCCGTTCTCCCCGCCAGTCTTTCACATAACACCGGATTCCGATATAGATCACCTACACCGGAAGCAACAGTACAATAAGGTTTATCGGAAAGACAGATTTTATCCATTCTCCAAAGTAAATTGTGATAGCTGTACTCATTATTACCACCATAATGCTAAGGATATCCCTGCAATATTTCCGGTAGATTTTTCCCATCTAATAGCCGATCCTGATTATCAGAAATCAGCAGGAACATAAGACTTTCATAACCTGCCGTCATATTTTTATATTTTTTCTCCAACTGGATTTTGCTGTTATCACATTTTGCTTTTGCTTTCTGGTAATCGGTACGGTCACAGTTCCCTTATTTCCCTTGCAGATTCTGTGGTGCAATTCATAGCGTAAATTGGGCATGTATAA
>ERZ772858.1364-NODE-1364-length-24801-cov-6.547402_pt1 | contig 24801 bp, 20 predicted proteins | sample MGYA00512136_ERZ772858 | MGnify/ENA primary metagenome ERZ772858 (study PRJEB29015, sample SAMEA2737726) | human gut metagenome | biome: human gut; feature: human-associated habitat; material: faeces | place: China | collected 2012 ...
AGCTGTAAAGACTTCCATTAACTCTCTCAGTCACTTTAACTTCCTGCCCTTCTTCTACCAGACCTTTTCGTTCCATTTTAAACTGCTCTTCTCGCATTTTTACATCTTCTTTCTACTTTGTTTTTGACACAATTGTTCTGCTCGTCTAAGCGCCGTCTCTATGCTCTCGCAGAAATTCTCACTTCCCACATCCACTACAAATCCTGCTTTTTCCATCATTCTACGCGGTTGTTCTGTCACATGGGATAAAATCAAAGTAATATTCTTTCTTTTGCACGAACGATATACTTCTTCCAATTTTCGTAATGCAGATACGTCCATTGCCGGCACATCACTCATCCTCAATATGACAACCTTCGTATTTTTATCTGCTGATACACTCAAAAATTTGTCTGCTGCTGCAAAAAACATCGGTCCTTCCAGTTCATACACAAGTGTTCCTTTGGGCACAATGCGAAGTCCTTCTCTTTCCTCTTCTACATATTCCCAACTTCTGACATCTGCCACATCAGACATTCTTTTCAAAAACAAAATCACCGCCAGCATAAATCCAATTTCAATCGCAACAACCAAGTCAAACACAACTGTCAGCACAAATGTTGTCACCAGCACAAATATATCGCTTTTCGGCGCTGTTTTCAAAAGAGTCACAAACTCTCTCCAACCACACATATTGTAGGCAACCATAAACAAGATTGCCGCGATGGTCGGCATCGGGATCCAGCTTGCACACGGCATCAGAACTACCAGAATCAGAAGCAGGACAACCGCATGAACCATGCCTGCAACCGGGGTACGGCCGCCATTTTTGACATTGGCTGCGGTACGCGCGATCGCGCCCGTCGCCGGAATACCGCCAAACAGGGCGGAAATAATATTCCCCGCGCCCTGTGCCACCAGCTCCGTGTTGGAACGGTGTTTTCCGCCGATCATGCCGTCCGCTACCACGCAGGAAAGCAGAGACTCAATCGCCGCCAGAACTGCAATCGTAAACGCATCCGACAGGGAACCCTGAATCACATCGTAGCTAAACACCGGCAGACGGAACGCCGGAAGCTTGTTGCTGACCGTGTAAAGGTCGCCGATCGTATTCACATGCAGCGGCAGGAATTTTACCATTAAAATACCTGCAATAACCGCTACCAGCGATCCCGGAATTTTTTCCGTGATCATCGGCATCACGATCAGAATCGCCAGACACACCACGCCGACGATGATCGCGTGCAGGTTGACACTTCCGAATCCAGCCGCGAACGCTTTCAGCTTCTGCATCGTCTCGATCGTCTCCATGCCTGCCGGATAGGTTACGCCAAAGAAATCCTTCAACTGACCGATGACGATCGTCACCGCGATACCGGAGGTAAAGCCGGTCGTGATTGTAAACGGAATAAACTTAATCAGTGAACCAAAATGGCAGAATCCCATGATAACCAGGATGATACCTGCCATGATCGTCGCAACTGCCAGTCCTTCCACGCCGCTCTTCGCCACGATACCTGCCACGATCGTTGCAAATGCCGCCGTTGGACCTGCAATCTGTACCTGGCTGCCCCCTAAAAATGAAATCACAAATCCGGCTGCAATCGCCGTGTAGATACCCTGTTCCGGACCTACCCCCGAAGCCAGCGCCAGCGCGATCGAAAGCGGCAGCGCGATGATCGCCACGATGATACCCGCTACCACATCTGACATCAGCTGTGCGCCGGAATACTTCTTCAATGTTGTAAACAACATTGGACGTATTTTTTCCATACCCAAAACTCTCCCTTTTTCTTCCCAATTTAAATAAAAAGTAATTGCCAGCCCTAAAAAGAACCGACAATTACCTATTATACAGCAAAATAAGGGTGTGTCCAGTTCTTTCGAAGTTTTAACACAGGAATGTTTCCGACTTGTTACTGGGCACGTATGCGTAAACAGTAACTCAGACTTCTAGATAAGCAGTTGTTAAATTTCTTAGTTGTGATTTTTTTGTCAAAATGACGGATTTGTAAAATTTCTGTCACAAACTTCCGGCTATTTTTTCGATTGACTTTCCTTTAAAAAAGTCTATAATTCGTACTTGTAAAAAGCATTGAGCAGGACACGATTTCCAATTCTCCACGTTTTCAGAGAGCTGCCGGGCGATGAAAGACAGTAACGCCGATGGAAATTATCCCCTGTGAGCTGATCGGACAAACGCATGCAGGATACCAGTAGTCCGGTCCGGATTCCTACCGTTAAAGAGGAACATATTCAGAATGATGGATATGGCTGAGAGATCGGCTTTACAGCCGGTAAAAGAAGTGGTACCGCGGATGCTTATGCCTCCGTCTTCTTGAACTTTTAAAAGTTTCAGGAGGACGGAGGCTTTTTTGTTTCCCCGCTCCCGAAACTCCGGCAAACTGCCGGGACACTAAAAACCATTTGACCTATGGGAATGGAGGTATCTTTATGAACACATTAGTTATCGTAGTTATCGCAGCCTGTTGTCTGGCGGCTGGTTATCTGCTCTACGGCAGATGGCTCGCCCATAAATGGGGCATTGATCCAAACGCCAAAACACCGGCTGTCACAAAAGAAGATGGTCAGGACTATGTTCCGACCGATGGCTGGGTTGTATTTGCCCACCAGTTTTCATCCATCGCCGGTGCCGGTCCTGTCACCGGTGCTATTCAGGCGGCTGTCTTTGGATGGGTTCCGGTCTTTCTCTGGATCATCCTCGGCGGCATCTTTTTCGGCGCTGTTACCGATTTTGGTGCCCTGTACGCCAGCGTTAAAAATGAAGGCAAATCGATGGGACTTCTGATTGAACAGTACATCGGCAAAACCGGTAAAAAGCTGTTCCTTCTGTTCTGCTGGCTCTTTACTTTAATTGTAACCGCCGCTTTTGCCGACATGGTTGCTGGTACATTCAATGCATATGAGACGGTAGACGGCGTGACCAGCTTATCCGCTGCCGCAACTGTCAACGGCGCAGCCGGAAGCATTTCCCTTCTGTTCATTGCCTTTGCCGTTGTATTTGGACTGATTCAGAAAAAGGCTCAGTTCCATGGCTGGAAACAGACCTTGCTCGGACTTGTCTGCACGGTAGCTGCTTTCGTCATCGGCATGAACTGCCCGCTCATTACCACCAAGGCGAACTGGTCCTACATGGTATTCGCTTACATTTTCCTCGCAGCCGTTCTTCCGATGTGGCTTTTGATGGAACCGCGTGACCTGATGACAACCTTTATGTTTGCCGGTATGATTATCGGTGCCGTCGTTGGACTGCTTGTCGCACATCCGGCAATGAACCTGGCGCCTTACACTGGTTTCCACAATGAGAAATCCGGTGACCTGTTCCCGATTTTGTTTGTAACCGTTGCCTGCGGCGCCGTATCCGGTTTCCACAGCCTGGTTTCCTCGGGTACTTCCTCCAAGGCAATCACCAATGAAAAGGATATGCCGAAAGTTGGCTTCGGCGCTATGCTTTTGGAAAGTTTACTGGCTGTCCTGGCTCTGTGCGTTGCCGGTGCTGCCGCTTCCGCTGATGGCACGCCTGCAACCGGTACTCCGTTTGCTATCTTCTCCTCCGGTGTTGCCGGATTCCTGGAGATGTTCGGAATCCCAGTTTACGCTGCCCAGTGCTTTATGACGATGTGCGTCTCCGCACTTGCCCTGACAAGCCTGGATTCCGTTGCACGTATCGGACGTATGTCCTTCCAGGAGCTGTTCAGTGTCGATGACATGGAACACGCCGAAGGATGGAGAAAACTTCTCTGCAACAAATATTTTGCAACGGTTATCACCTTGGTATGCGGCTACATTTTAACCCAGATTGGCTACTCCAACATCTGGCCGCTGTTTGGCAGCGCCAACCAGCTGTTAAGCGCCCTGGTTCTCATCACCCTGTGCGTCTTCTTACGCGTCACCGGCCGCGAAAACCGCACGCTGCTGGTTCCGCTGGTTGTTATGCTGTGCGTTACCTTCACCGCACTCGTTGAGCGCTGCATCGCACTGGTAAAGGCTTACAATGCCGGAACCGCTGTCTTTATGGTAGAAGGACTGCAGCTTATCATCGCGGTTCTGCTGATGGTTCTGGGTGTCATTATTGTGGTTCATTCCGGTAAAGTACTGTTTTCGAAATCGACTGCTTCGAAGACAGAAAACGATAAAAGATCTGAAATGAATAAACCGGCGCATTGCTAATGATTTCATCAAAATCAAATTATAACCCGACTATAGGTGCCAAAAAGGGAGTCTCTCGCTCACGAAAAGAGACTCCCTTTTTTGGTATTTTTTAATTCTATTGATAACCACTCTGCTGCTATATGATGCCAACTCTTCACTTCTGAATCTTTCTCACCGCGAATAATTGGCACTTTTGTTACTGTTCACGCATACGTGCCCAGTAACGCACTTTTTTCTATTCTTTCATCTTTTCTCAAATTTCTCTGGTATTTCCCCTGCATTTCGTCTATAATAGGAAGCAAATTTTTCAACCGAGCACAGCGCTGACAGGCGTTGTATCAGACAGGAGGAAACATGGATATTGTATGTTTAGATCTAGAAGGTGTATTAGTACCGGAAATCTGGATCGCATTTGCTGAAGAAACCGGAATCCCGGAGTTAAAACGCACCACCCGCGATGAGCCGGATTATAACAAACTGATGAATTACCGTTTAAACATCCTGCGCGAGCACGGACTGGGACTCAAGGAAATTCAGGAAACGATCTCTAAAATTGATCCGCTTCCGGGCGCAAGGGAGTTTTTAGACAAATTAAAAGAAATCACTCAGGTAATCATCATCAGCGATACCTTCTCCCAGTTTGCCGGACCTCTGATGAAGAAACTTGGCTATCCGACCATCTTCTGCAACTCTCTGGTTGTCAGCGAAAATGGTGAGATTACCGATTTTAAGATGCGCTGTGAGAAATCCAAATATACAACCGTCAAAGCACTCCAGTCCTGCGGCTTCGAGACGATCGCCAGCGGCGACAGCCACAACGACCTCACCATGATTGAGGCAAGCAAGGCGGGCTTCCTCTTCCGCACGACGGAGGAGATCAAGGCAGAATATCCGCAGATTCCGGCTTATGAGACGTATGATGAGCTGTTAGAAGCGATTAAAAAGGTATTAGCGTAAACATTCCGTATTTTCATAATTGCATATGCAATCGTAAAAGCAGCCCCCGGAATCCACACTCCGGGAGCTGCTTTTCAATCGTTTATCCTCTCAAATGTTCACTGATTATTTTTCAATAAATAACTGTTTTACATCAAATGCCTCGTCGATCATGCCGGATTCATACATGAAATCAGCGGTCTTCTGGAAGCCTTCTTTGTCATCATCTGTGATCTCGGTAGAGAAATCATAGAGATCGTACATGCTTCTGACTGCATCGGTGTCCAGATCCAGCTCATCGGCTACGATCTGCATCGTCTCATCCGGTTTTTCTTCCATGAAATCAGCAATCTCGGTCTGTGCTTCTTCCAGCTTCTCGATGATCTCCGGGTGCTCGTCATAGAATTTCTGTGTCACTGCCACTGCAATGATCGCCTTAATCAGGCCTTCGCCGTCGGCTACCAGGTGGTAACCCTGCTGCCCTGCATTGTAAGCAGTTGCGCCAGCAACCAGAGCCACGTCTACACTGCCGCCGTCCAGACCTGCTTTTGCATCCGGGATCGACATATTGACATAGTTGACGTCGTCGATCGTCATGCCAGCCGTTGCCAGATAGGAAACGAGAAGCTCATGCAGGTTGGTTCCGGTCGGTCCTGCGATTGTCTTTCCTCTCAGGCTTTCCGGCGTCGTCAGGGACTCATCCTTAGAATACATACAGAATGCCTTCGGAGAACGGCTGTACATATTTAATACCTTGATATCCGCTCCATTTGCTGCAGACAGAATCACCGAAGTACCGCCAACCGCATACAAAACCTGCACATCGCCGGAAGCCAGCGCCTGTGTCTGATCTGCCCCGGAGGTCAGCTCCGCATAATCAACCTCAATCCCCATATCGCCAAATGTTTTTTCAAAAATACCCTGATTTTTCTCGATGATCGTCGGCACATTGAGCGGAGAAGTTACATACGTAAAGGTCAGCTTATCCAGATCAGATTCTTTCGCTGTCTCCTCCTCTGCGCTGGTTTCTGCCTCTGCCTGCGTGCTCTCAGCCGCATCTTTTGTACCGGAGCAGCCTGCCAGGGAAGCTGCGGTAAGGCAGAGTGCCATTCCCATTGCCATCCATCGTTTCATCATAATCGTTCCTCCTCTAAATAAAATGTAAATTATTTATAATATCCCTTTTCAGGGTTATCATCTCATCCTCCAAAAGATTCCTCTCTTCCTGCGGCGCCTTGACCTCATAGAGCGCCTTGACCATGCCCTTTTCAATGACCGCAATCTGGCTTCCCAGAATCAGTGCCTCATCGATGCTGTGCGTCACAAACAGAATGCTTGCACTGCGCTCCTGCTGGACGCGCAGAAGCTCTTTCTGCATCTGTTCCCTTGTAAAATAGTCAAGTGCGGCAAACGGCTCATCCATCATGATAAAGGTCGGCTCATACGCCAGCGCCCGCGCGATCGCCGCCCGCTGCTGCATTCCGCCGGAGAGCTGTGACGGATATGCTTTTTCAAATCCAGATAATCCGACCGTGCGGATAACCGCCTCTATTTTCCCCGGATCTGTCTCCTTTTTTGAAAGCCCGAACACCACATTTTCCCAGACGGTCAACCACGGCATGAGGCGCGGTTCCTGAAAGACAAATGCCGTCTTGTGGGCGCTCTCCCAGCGGATCTCTCCGCTGTCCGCCGTCTCCAGTCCTCCGGTCAGCCGCAGAAGCGTCGTTTTCCCGCATCCGCTCTGCCCCAAAATCACAGTGATTCTCCCCGCCGGAAGCGACAGGTTGATCCCGTTTAAAACGGGAATCTCCCGGTTATCCACCAGGTATGTTTTATGAATATCAATCAGTTCAATTCCAGCCATTTTCCCCGGATCCTTTCAGCACAAATCCTATCATCCATCCAAACAGGCGGTCCGTCACATATCCGACTGCCCCGATCGCCAGAATCCCCACGATCACCTTGTCGGTCCGCGACATCTGCTGCGCAAATAAAATCATATGTCCAAGCCCGGTGGACGCCGCCACCATCTCCGCACCGATAATGGCGCGCCAGCTATAGCCAAGCCCGATCCGCATTCCGACCAGAATATCTGCCATCGCATAGGGCAGAATGATGCGGAAAAATTTGCGGCGCTTCGAGTAGCCAAACATATCGCCCACTTCCAGAAGTTTCGAATCGCACCCGGTAAATCCCTTCACGATATTTAAGTACATCGGGAAAAAGGACGCCAGCACAATAATCACCGTCTTCGTCGTCTCTCCGATTCCGCACCAGAGAATCAGCAGCGGAATCATGCTGAGCGGCGGGACATTGCGGAAAAACTGCACAATATACTCATAGTAAACGCTGCCGCCCGGAAACAGCGCCCGGAACATTCCCAGCACAAAGGCAAACAGGAACGCAATCGCAAATCCCTTCATGACACGCAGGAAACTGATTGAAATATCCCGCCACAGTTCCCCGGTTTTCACCATTTTTAAAAAGCTCGTCCACACCCGCGCCGGGGACGGCAGCACATACGCACTGACCATCTCCATGCGGCAGACCAAATACCAGATCAGAAATACCGCTCCGATTCCCAGCGCCGGACCGAAGTATTTCTGCCAATTATCCTTGAATTTCTTCGTTTCTTTCATTCTTCCCATTCTTTTGCCGCAATTCATGCATTTTCCGCTTCCTCAAGCGTTTTCCATGAACCGCAGATTTCTCTCACTCTGTCTGCACGCCATCCCCGTGATGGCATCCATCCTTACAATACAAAAGTTCCAGCAGATCCGCCTGCTTCCAGCTTCCGCTCTCCACATATGCCCGGATTTTCTCCGGACTGCTGACACTCTCTACCTTCGCCGCCTGTCCATCTTTCCGGCAGATTCCCGCAAAATACCCCGGCGGAATCGGGCTGTCTTCGATCGCCCGGACGCGCACCTCACCGCCCGCCAGACGATTCCATGCGATAAACCGCGTATTCTCAAGTCCCAGCGAATTTCCAAGCACCGCAAGACTCTGGCATGGCGTCGTGATGATCTTCTCCCCATCCGCCAGATCCGGACGCGTGCTTAATTCCCGCGCACAGTGAAGTAAAATCGGCTCGATCGGGGCAACTTTCAGGTTTTCAATTCCAGATTCGTTTTCCGGCTCCTTCTGTATCTCTTCAAGCAGCCGAACCGCCTCCGGACAGCGCGCATCCGCAAGCGTCACGCCCGCCCGCAGACTAGCTTCATATCTTTCCCGGACGATCCGTCCCCAATCGCCCCGGCACTCGACCCGCGTCAGACCATGCCGTTCTAAAAAACGCTTCAGCGAATCTTCCTCACACATCCCGGCAGAAACCGGATTTATCCACAAATACTGCATTGTTTCTCCACTCTATCCAATCAGGCTGCCTAGCTTTCACACCTATGCACCTAATTTACTGCGTTTTCACGTTCCCTGCAAGTTAGTTTTTTCTAACTAGCTTATCATAGCAAAAAATCGATATATTGTCCAGTTTTGATTGTAAACTTTTACATTTTTATAAGTTGACACTAGCCGGTAAAAATGATAAAATCGGTTTTAATGATTCCTATTTTCATACATCTTTAATGGGTTTTGTTCCGAACGGATTCCTGTTTTTATTGAATCCTATAAAAAAAGCAGGCGGACAGGGCATCAAAGATACAATTCAGGCGATCGAAAATGCCGGATATACCTATGAGATCGAGTCGGATGACCGTGAAGAATAATGGGACGCATTTTTCTATAAAAAAGGTTTTAACCAATTCTCGCACTTTCCGTGAAAATCGGCTAAAACCATTTTTCATTACAGCATATTAATAAACCCGGTCGATACCAGGAAAAGAACCAGCATGACAGCCGGCACAATATACCGGATTAAGAAGCTGTACATACCTGCTCTTGAAAAATGTTCCCCATTTTTCTCGACTTCTTCCACGATCCACTTCGGTCCGACCACCCATCCGATCAGGATGCTGGTTAAGAAGGAAATGATCGGCATAAGGAAGCTGTTGCTGATATAATCCATCACATCAAGCAGCTGTCCGGTGGAACCGTTCGGCAGCTTCAACTCAAAATACAGAACATTGTAGCCCAGACAAATGAGAACTGCCGTGATCAGGGAATAGATTCCGACCATCACACACATCTGTTTTCTCGTCTTTCCAAACACTTCCATGCAGTTGGCAACCAGCGTTTCCATGACAGAAACGCAGGATGTCAGCGCCGCAAAGCCAAGCATCAGGAAAAATGCAAGTCCCACGATATGACCGGCGCCGCCCATCGCCTGAAATACCTTTGGAAGCGAAATAAAGGTCAGACTCGGACCGGACGCCATGCCATCGCGTCCTAAAAATACAAAGACCGCCGGAATAATCATCATACCGGACAGAAGCGCCACACCTGTATCAAAAAATTCAATCTGATTGGTCGCCTTGTTCAAATCGATCTCATCTTTGACATAAGAACCATATGTTACCATAATTCCCATCGACACACTCAGTGAGAAAAAGAGCTGGCTCATCGCATCCAGCAGTACTTCCAGAAATCCTCTTACCGTCAGTCCCGTAAAATCCGGGCGCACGTAGACGAGGAATCCCTGTATTCCCGTCCGGACCGTCCCATCCGCGTCCGTGTAGGAAAGCGTCAATGAAAAAATCGCGATTCCGATGACTAACAGGATCAGTCCCGGCATGATAAAACAGGAAAATTTCTCAATTCCCTTCTCTACACCTCTGTATACAACCCAGATTGTGAGCGCCAGAAAGATTCCCGTGAAAATCAGCGGCGCATTCTTTTCCGTGATAAACGATGTAAAATATCCGTCCTCCGCCACATCCCTGCCGGATGTCGTCAAATACTCAAAGAAATATTTCGTGATCCATCCGCCGATGACCGAATAATACGTCATAATTAACATCGGAACCAGAAACGTCAGGTATCCGACAAACTTCCACTTCGGATGCAGCGTTCCAAACGCCCGCAGCGCATTCTCCTTCGTTCTTCTGCCGATCGCCACATCCGTCGTCAGAAGTACAAATCCAAATGTCGCCACCAGCACCAGATACACCAGCAGGAACAGTCCGCCTCCGTCTTTCGCACATAAATACGGGAAACGCCAGATATTTCCCACACCGACGGCACTTCCGGCTGCTGCCAGCACAAAGCCCAGCGAACCGCTGAAGCTGTTTTTCTTTTTTGCCATTTACTTATAACCCCCGTGATTGTAACTTTTATGTCCGTCTCCCGAGGACATAGACAGCTTCTATTCTACCTGTTTTTATTAGAATTACAAGTATCTGCCGGCAATTTTCTTCTCAAATTTCTCCCCCCTCCCGCTTTTCTTCCCAGCCGCCCCATCGTTACTGTTCACGCATCATGCCCAGTAACGGAATTTGCCGTGGCTTCGCATTTAATTTATTTTCCCCCCTTCATCTCTACTTGCCTGCCTTATCATCTTCTGCTAAAATTAAAAAGACAAAAACAGGAATTTTCCCATGGAATGAGGCATATACACAATGAACAGCAATCAAACATTCCCGCGTCTTTGCCGGGTTTTAGAAATATACGAAGCCGATTTTGGCTGTGAAGAACGCCCGGACGGACAGGAAACGATGGTCTGTGTCCGTCTGCTGGACACAACTGAAAATGCAAACCTCTCAGAGCATCCAGAATACACGATACGCACCGCGGATCAGGCACTCTATGATGCCGGAATCGATGAGGGCGATCGCGTCTGGTTTGACCCGGAATCCGGGCAGATTGAGAAAGCGGCTGAATCACACTAAAATATAAAGAGTTACAAAGGAATATCAAAATGGAACCATTTTACTATAATCACATGAACAAGAACCAGCAAGCCGCCTACCGCGCCATGCAGCAGGGACTTACCAATCTCTCCGACGAATTTCAGATTCCGCGCCTGGAGGGAAAGGATTTAAGCAATGTATTTTTTGAACTGCGGCTCGATCACCCGGAGATTTTCTGGGCTTCCGGCTTTAAATATAAGTATTACCCAGATTCCCCGAACCTGATCCTGATACCGGAATACCTCTTTGACAAGGGCAAGATCCGCGAACATCAGAAAGCGATGGGCGCCCGCGTCGAAAAACTTGCCCGCCCGGCAATGAAGCTGACTGAACTGGAAAAAGAACGCTATATCCACGATTTTATCTGCGAACACGTTCACTATGACAAATTAAAAAAGCCCTACTCCCATGAGATCATCGGACCTCTGGGACAGGGCGTCGGCGTCTGCGAGGGCATCGCCAAATCGGTCAAAATTCTTTGTGATACGCTCGGCATCTGGTGCATGATCGCGCTCTGCGGCAATAACCCTGAAAAGGGCATCAAATACCGCCATACCTGGAACATCGTCAAGATCGGGAAAACGTACTACCATCTGGACGCTACCTTCGACAACAGTCTCGGCAAATGTCTCCAGACCGGCGAGGAAATCCGCTACGATTACTTCAATCTCGACGACAAGGCGATCTTCCGCGACCACGAACCGCTCATCGCCCCGGCGCCTGCCTGCACGGACAGCGATCATTTCTACTACAAAGAAAAGAAGCTTTCCTTTACCAAACAGGAGGACGTTTACAAGCGCTCCTTACAGGCGGCCAAAAAAGGAAAAACACTGACGTTTCACTGGCGCGGCGGCTATCTGACAAAGGAAGTTCTGCGTGAACTGCTCGACCTAATCGAAAAAGCCGGAAAAGAACGGCAGAAAACAGCTCTCATTAAGCTTAACTGGCCGCAGGCAGTTCTGCGCGTCCGCTACACCGATGAGGCCATCCAGCCGATTGTCACCATGGAGGAAGCAAATGAAGGGGAAGAAACCCCGGAAGGCACAGCGTCTTTATAGTTCGCTGTGCTTTTCCGCGGAGCATTTTTGTGTCATAGGACGAAGTTTCCTATGACATGAAGATTCTAACAATCATAGAGATCATCTTCCAAAACCAGATCCTGATGTTTATCAAAGCTGCCTGCCAAAGGAGCTTATCCAGAAAATTTTACGCTGTTTTTTTGCTATACGTCAATGATTAGGATGAAATTTCTTAGAATTTTTCTCAAAGGAACTATTGCTATAGTCTCTCTTTTACTTCCATAACTGGGCACACACCAACTCCAGTACACTTCCCGCGATACATCTCGCCTTGTCCGAGATCAGAAAACAGTTGGAAAGTTCCTCTTTTCTCGGATCGACATCTGCTACCTTGAAATGTTCCGTCACCCGATAACCATCCCGCAAAAGACCTCGCAGAATGCCTGTGATCTGTGTCTGAACCAGAAGTTTCGTTCCGTCCTCCTGCCAAATCTCCGCGATCGTGTCCCCGGCTTCGACGATATCACCGATCACACGCATATTTTTGAAAATACCCGCTGCCTGCGCGTGAATCACCCGCTCTGCACCGTATCCAGCGATCACGCCCGGAATCCCTGTATTCGGGATCGCCGCACCCTCGCGGATAATTCGCCCCAGCCGGTGACCGCGCTTTGTCTCCACCACAACATCCACATCCTCACCTGCCGTAAAGCCCGGACCAAGTGCAATCGTGAGCGGTGCCATATCCCGACGGGTTCCAAGATTTCGCTTTGCCAGAATCGCATCGATCACAACAGCCGGTTTCAGCGCTCCAATCGACACGCCTTTCGGATCAATCAAAATCGGCACGCTATTTTCCTGCCAGACCGCTTCTGCCTCCTCATATCGTTCAATCCGGACAGCACGAAGCCCCTCAACCTCCGTTGTTTTCGTATAAACCGCCTCGCACAACGCCACCTGCCGCCGGATCGCCGCCGGATTTTCAATCTCCAGCACCAGCACCCGAAGCCCTGCCGCCCAGAGTCGATGAATCGTCCCAGTTGCCAGGTCACCGCCGCCGCGCACAATAATTAAATCATCTCGTTTCATGAGGATGCCTTCTCCTATCTCACTTTTGTTACTATTATTTCCATTACCTGTTTATGCAGCTTCTTCTTCAAATAATTCTTTTGATTGTGTTTTCTGCTTTTAGAGTAATTCTTTTTACTGCCACACACACGACACCTTATCATAAACAGAAGTGTCTATCCGTCCGCTCCACTGCTCCCACTCTTCCGGACGCATCCGCCACGCAAGACCACAGCCGGCAGAAATCTCCCTCGGAAGTGGAATTAAACGTCCCGGAATGCCCGTTTCCATACATCGTTTTTCCCATTCCATCGCCGCCACAGTTGTCTGAAAGGACAGTACGATAAATGGATGTTTTTCTCTCATACTACCAATTTCTCCCCTACGCTTCCTCTGCCAGTGCCCGAACTGCTTCTGCTGCCCTCTCAATCTCCTCTTCCGTATTAAAATGCGAAAAACTGAACCGCACCACTCCCTGACCGACCGTTCCAAGCGCCCGGTGCATGAGCGGCGCACAGTGTGCCCCCGCGCGGACGCAGATGCCGTATTCCTCCCAGAGTGCATCCGCCACACGTGCCGAATCTTCCCCGGCAAGGTTGAGAGAAACGATCGGCGCATGACATTTTGCCGCCGGATCTCCATACACAATGATGCCCGGAATTTCCTTCACCTGTTCGTAAAAACGGCGTGTTAAATCCCGCTCCCGTTTCTGCAATTTCTCGATCCCCTGATCCATCCGGTAACGGATGCCTGCTGCCAGCCCCGCCAGACCATGGACATTGAGCGTCCCGGCTTCGAGTGCCGTTGGCATTTCCTTCGGATGGTGTTCATCATAACTGTGAATGCCGCTGCCGCCAACCAGAAGTGGTTCCACCGAAAGTCCCGGCTTCACATACAGCCCGCCGGTTCCCTGTGGTCCCAGAAGCGCCTTATGCCCGGTAAAACAGAGCACGTCGATTCCGAGCTTCTGCACGGAAAACAGTTCTTCCCCTGCAGTCTGCGACGCATCCACAATCAGAAGCAGTCCATTCCGTTTAACAAACGAAGAAATATAGGAAAGATCCGTCACATTTCCTGTCACGTTGGACGCGCCGGTAATTACCACCGCACGCGTCTCTGGGCGCAGAAATGCTTCCAACTCTTCATATTTTAGATTTCCACGCGCATCCACACCCACAAAACTAAGCATCGAACCCTGATCACGCAGACGATAAAGAGGACGCAGCACCGAATTATGCTCACAGACCGTCGTGATCACGTGATCGCCCGGACGAATCAGCCCGGAAATGGCTATGTTCAGCGCCTCCGTTGCGTTTGCCGTAAAGGCAATCCGCGACGCATCTTCCGCATCAAACAATTCTGCTGCTGCCGCACGTGCCCCGTACACCAGTCTTGAAGCATGTAAGGTTGCCTCATGCGCGCCGCGCCCCGGATTTCCTGCGGTGCGAAGCGCCTCAAGGACTGCCTGTTCCACCTGCAGCGGCTTTTGAAGCGAAGTCGCCGCATTGTCCATATAAATCATGGTTTTACCACATTTCCAGCGCCCAGCATTTTTTCAGCGATGACATACATGTTGGTTACACCGCCGACTGCCAGCTTCTCGGTCAGACCATAGAAATTCAGGCAGGTGCCGCAGGTCAGGATCTCCACACCTTCTGCCTCCAGTGTCTTCAGATCCTCCAGCATCGGAGATCCTTCACAGGTCAGACTGGCTCCGCCGTTATAGAAAAGAATGGTTTTCGGCAAGTTGTCCTGCTGGGTCAGGGCAAATGTAAATGCTTTCAAAAGCGTCTTTCCAAGTTCCTCACTGCCCTCGCCCATCTTATCATTGGCAATCACAACCACGGTATCGGTACGGCTGTCCGGAATACAGGCTTCGCATCCGGCTCCTGCCTGTGCTTTTTCCTCTTCTGTCTGCTCACCCACCGTAAAGATAACCTGATATTCCTGATCCGCCAGCTTCTTTGCACTGCTCTGATAGCCCTTCTGCTCCGCCATTTTCGTCAGATTCTGAACTGCAATCTCATTATCCACCAGCACTTCCACCTGTCCGGCACCCGAAAGTTCCTCTATCGCGTGTTTTGCCTTTACGACCGGAATCGGGCATGCGTCTCCTCTTGCATCTACTTTCTTCATTTCTGTTTCCTCCTATCCTCGTACAAAAATTTCAACCTCTCCCGGTTCCGTGATCGTTCCCACGATCCGCGCCGGAAGCCCGGCGTTCTGCAGCTCCTGTTCCAGTTTCTCCGCCTCATCCGGGGCAGCTGCCATCAGAAGTCCGCCGGAGGTCTGCGGGTCAAACAAGACCTCTTCCATTGAAAACGGTACATTTTCAAACTGCACCGCCGCCCCGACATGGTTGCGGTTTCTCTGTCCTGCCGCCGTGTATAAAAACGCATCTGCCGACTCACGTGCGCCCGGAAGCACCGGGATATGCTTCACATCAATCTCGCACGACAGCCCGCGCCCCATCATTTCATGCAGATGTCCCAGAAAACCGAACCCAGTCACATCTGTGCACGCATGAACCGTGTACTTCCGGCTGATTTCCGCCGCTGTTTTATTGAGCGTCGTCATCGACTGTACCGCCCCGTCCATCTGCTCTTTTGTCACTTCTCCGACGCGGTTTGCCGAACAAATCAGCCCAACACCCAATGCCTTTGTCAAAATCAGGCGGTCGCCCGGCTGTCCGGCATCATTGGCGTACAGCTTTTTCGGATTTACCAGTCCCGTCACGGACAAACCGTATTTCACGCCCGTGTCCGCAATCGAGTGACCGCCCGCGAGAATGCCGCCTGCTTCTGCCACCTTCTCCGCGCCGCCCTGTAAAATCTGTCCCAGAACATTCAAATCCATTGATTCCGGAAAACACACCAGATTCAGCGCCGTCTTGACCTCACCGCCCATCGCGTACACGTCGCTCAGCGCATTTGCCGCTGCAACCTGTCCAAAAATATACGGATCGTCCACCATCGGCGGGAAGAAATCAACCGTCTGCACCAGCGCCAGATCCTCTGTGACCTGATACACTGCCGCATCGTCCCGGCTGTCATATCCGACTAAAAGATTCGGATCCTTCTCGCCGCGCGGTAGTTTTTCCAAAATGCGGCTTAAAACACCGGCTCCCAGCTTTGCCGTACAGCCGCCGCCCGTACAAAATACGATATCCTTTTTCTCACTCATCTCTCTCACTCCTGATTTCGTTCTGATCCTGAAAAGGAAGTTAAAATTCCCTGAATTCCGTAGCTATGTTTCAGGATATCCAGTACCTTTCTGCCATCCTCCCGGCGCTCTGACGTGTCCGCCTGGTTCAGAACCACAAAAAACAAACGCCCCGATATATCTTTTCTGGCACCGTTTTCGCTACCAAGAAGCCACGCCAGAAGTTCTGGGGTCAAAGACGTATCTTTCGAAATAGGCACTTCTTTGAGCAGTCTTTTTCCTTCTTTGGGATAAGCTGCGTCCCCATACTCGCACACATCCCTGTTCCACGCCTCAATCGCCAGCTCCGCCCGGAAGCACACCTCCCCCAGCGGACGATACAGGGCACTCAGCCCCGCGACCGCCAGCACGATATCGCTCTGCGGCAGTATCACCGGCTCATGCGCCGCCGGAAATTTACACGGAAGACATTTCGCGCCATCCGCCTCCAGAAATGTGATATCTGCATCCGAAATCCACTCGCTTCGAATCGATTCTGGCAGAATTGTCAATTTTTCGTGTGGGGCTGGGGTTCCGGCTACGACGTAGGTTCCCTGCTGCCAGAGACGATCGCGCTCTTTTCCGGCATTCTCCCACGCGGTATTTTCTTCCTCATTTACCGCAATCCACGGCACATTTACCGGCTTCCGAATATGCGTCGTCGTCGCCGTCAGCACCCGCCATCCCTTCGCCGTGCAGTACGCCGACAGCGCATACAGAAGCGTCGTCTTTCCGCCTCCGCCAATCAGCGAAACCACGTGTCCTTTTTCGCGTAAGAAAGGAAACTTCTGCTCCCAGTCCATCACCGCAGCTTTTCTTCCCATTCCTTTTCCCGAAATCCCGTTAAAACAGTATCTCCATCCACAATGACAGGGCGTTTTACCAACATCCCATTGGTGGCAAGCAACTTCAACTGTTCGTCCTCGCTCATCTGCGGCAGCTTATCCTTTAACTGCATTTCCTTATATAGCATCCCGCTCGTATTGAAAAATTTCTTGATCGGCAGCCCGCTTCTCGCCTGCCACTTCTTCAATTCCTCATACGTCGGATTTTCCTCCACGATATGGCGCTCTATATATGAAATTTCCTGTGCATCCAGCCATTTTTTCGCTTTCTGGCAGGTACTGCATTTTGGATAATAAATAAACAGCATCTTATTCCTCCTTTGTGAGCATGCTTGCTATTACACGGCACCTTCTATATTTAAATGCGACCGTTCTAAACAAAGCATTTTACCTTTTTAAATTACCTACAGAAATTATACCCAGACACCAGAAAGATTGCAAGGGATGCCTGAAAATGATACAATAATAGTATCTGCAACTATATTCAAGTCGAACGTCCGTGAGACTTGGTGCGTGATTCTGGTCAGCGAAGCTGACATATTCCTATCAGAATCACTGCGCATCCTCGCGGAGCGTTTATCTCAGTCGGAGACCTAACTCCCACTGAGACAAATTTGCTATTACTCACCTTGAAGAGGTGGGAGTATTCTCGACTGAGATAAAAAGAACTTTGAATTGGGAGGTGAGAAAACTGTGAATGATAAATGGATAGAATCTGGATTTATGTTGATTCAGCAGGTGGCGCATCTTGCTAAATACCAGACTTTGAAAGAGATGGAATCCTGCGGATTAAAACCAAATCAGGCAGGAATATTGGTTGTGTTGCGAAGTGAAGGCGGATTATCTCAAAAAGAGCTTGCTAAGCGCATGGGAGTGACGCCACCGTCTATGACAGCGGCGCTGAAAAAAATGGAAAAACAAGGATATGTTCTGCGGGAGCAGGATGAGAAAGACCAGCGGATTACGAGGATTCGAATATCTGATCAGGGAATTGAGTGTCTGAATGGACTTCAGCATATGATGCGAAATCTGGAGAAAAGGCTGTATGAAGGTATTTCTGCAGAAGAACGGCAGGAAATGAAGGAGACGCTTTTAAAAATGAGAGAAAATGTGCTCAGGTACAAAGAGTTTCAAGGAATGGATATGTGTGAGATCATGGAGAAGACCAGACCGCCGAAAATGCCGGAAAAATCGATTTAATAGAAAAGAAAAATTTCATTTATTATAGTAATAACGAGAAAGGATAAGACAGCTTATGAGAAAATTATTTCAGTTTTTAAAGCCATATGCACCACGGGTACTTCTGATATTATGTGTCCTTGTTGTGCAGGCTTACTGTGATCTGTCTCTGCCGACCTATACTTCGAATATTGTAAATGTAGGAATTCAGCAGAGCGGTATCGATGAGGAAATTCCGGAGAATATTTCTGAAGAAGAAATGAACCGGCTGCTATTGTTTGTGTCGGAGGACGACAGGCAGGATATTCAGGATGCATATGAAAAAAGTAGTGAAAGCTTTGATTACGATGGAGAAGTGCTGACACTGAAAGATTCAGTGAAATCAGATAATGAAAAGCTTGATGCACTTACAGAAGAGATGAAACTTCCGATGATGCTGACTGCCGGATTTGAGAATGGCAGTGATACAACAAAGCAGATGGAAGGCCAGTTAAAAGAGCAGATGAGTCAGGTGCCGGGAATCGAGAAGATGTCAGTGTTTGATATATTTGGCATGATGAACGATACGCAGAGAGCTGCAATTGTTGATAAGATTACAAAGCAGATGGATAAAATGCCGGATTCCATTCTGGATCAGACAGCAATTTCTTATGTGAAATCCACGTACGAACAGATTGGTCTGGATACCGGACATATGAGTACGGTGTATATTTTAAAAACAGGCGCAAAGATGCTGGGACTTGCAGCACTTGGTATGGCAGCAAGTATTCTTGCCTGTCTTATGGCATCAAGAGTTGGAGCTAAGGTCGGACGTGGACTCAGACGTGATACCTTCCTCAAAGTCATTGGATTTTCTAACGCAGAGTTTGATAAATTCTCGACCGCATCATTAATTACAAGAAGTACCAATGATATTCAGCAGATTCAGCTTCTGACAGTCATGATTCTTCGTATAGTGCTGTATGCACCGATCATGGCAATCGGAGGAATTTTGAAAGTATCTAAGACAAATGTGGATATGTTCTGGATCATAGGCCTGGCGGTGTTGCTTATTGTTATGGTTGTGGCAGTACTTTTCATTGTAGTTATGCCGAAATTCAAAATCGTACAGAACATGGTAGATAAACTGAATCTGGTCAGCCGAGAGATTCTGACCGGACTTCCGGTTATCCGTGCGTTCCATACAGAGAAACATGAGGAAGAACGTTTTGACAAGGCAAATAAAGACCTGACAAAACTGAACTTATTTGTCAACCGTGCCATGACATTTATGATGCCGACTATGATGCTTGTGATGAATGGGATTACCGTTCTGATTGTGTGGGTCGGTGGACACAGTATTAATGACGGAGCAATGCAGGTCGGAGATATGATGGCATTTATCCAGTATGCAATGCAAATTATTATGTCATTCCTTATGATCTGTATGATTTCGGTTATGCTTCCAAGAGCAGCAGTTTCTGCAGAGCGTGTGGATGAAGTCTTGAAGAGCGAGACAAAAATCCATGATCCAAAGGAGCCAAAGACACTTCCTAAAAACGGCAAAGGCGAAGTTGCATTTGAACATGTATCCTTCCACTATCCGGGAGCAGAAGAAGATGTACTGCATGACATTACATTTACCGCAAAACCGGGAGAAACGACAGCATTTATCGGAAGTACCGGATGTGGTAAATCTACACTGGTCAACCTGATCCCGCGATTCTATGATGTGACAGAAGGAAAGATTACGATTGACGGACAGGATGTAAGAGATCTGACACAGCATGAATTACGTGAGAAACTGGGATATGTTCCACAGAAAGGAGTGTTGTTCTCAGGAAATATTGCTTCTAATATTATGTTCGGTAATCCGGCTGGAAGTGAGCAGGAGATGACAGAGGCGGCTCAGATTGCACAGGCTGTCGAATTTATCGACACGAAGCCGGAACGCTACAAGAGCCCAATCTCACAGGGAGGTGCCAATGTTTCCGGTGGACAAAAGCAGAGACTTTCCATCGCGAGAGCCATAGCAAAACACCCGGATGTATATATTTTTGATGACAGCTTTTCTGCGCTGGATTACAAGACAGATACAGTTCTAAGAAGCGCATTAAAAGAAAAGACAACAGACAGTGTCGTTCTGATCGTGGCCCAAAGAATCAGTACAATTCTTCATGCAGAGCAGATCATTGTTTTGGATGACGGTAAGATTGTTGGAAAAGGAACGCATGAAGAGCTTCTGAAAACTTGTGATGCCTATTATCAGATTGCAGCGTCCCAGTTGTCGGAGAGTGAATTAAAAGAAGCAATGAAGGAGGAAGACTAATATGCCAAGAGGACGTATGGGTGGCAGACACGGTATGAGCACCGAAAAAGCCAAAGATTTTAAAGGTACCATGAAGAAGCTTATGGGATATCTTGCACAGTATAAGATAGGTCTTCTCCTTGTAGTGATATTTGCAATAGGAAGTACTATATTTAATATTGCAGGACCGAAGATTCTTGGAAAAGCAACAACAGAACTATTTCATGGACTGATAAGTAAAGTTTCCGGTGGAAGTGGAATTGATTTTGATAAGATCGCAAAGATTCTCATCGGACTGATGTGCCTGTATGTGTGCAGTGCATTGTTCTCATTTATCCAGGGATACATTATGACAGGAGTTTCCCAGAAACTGACTTACAGAATGAGAAAAGAGATTTCGGAAAAGATTGACAGACTTCCGATGGGATATTTTGACAAGATGACACATGGTGAGATTCTTTCACGAATTACAAATGATGTGGATACTTTAAGTCAGAGTCTGAACCAAAGTGCGACACAGGTTATTACTTCTGTTGCGACAATCATTGGAGTACTGGTCATGATGCTCAGCATCAGTCCGCTTATGACAGTGATCGCAATTTTAATCCTTCCACTTTCCATGGGGCTGATCGGAATGATCGTGAAGCGTTCCCAGAGATATTTCAAGGAACAGCAGGAGTATCTTGGATATGTTAATGGACAGGTAGAAGAGGTCTATGGCGGACATAATATTGTAAAGGCATTTAATAAAGAAGACGATGTCATAGATGAATTTGACAGAGATAATGACAGACTGTATCGTTCTGCATGGAAATCACAGTTCTTATCCGGAATGATGATGCCGATCATGCAGTTCGTTGGAAACCTAGGCTATGTTGCAGTTGTAATTCTTGGTGGTTATCTGGCAATTAAGAAGACGATTGAAGTCGGAGATATCCAGTCATTTATCCAATATGTGAGAAATTTTACACAGCCGATCCAGCAGGTGGCACAGGTGGCAAATATGCTCCAGTCTACAGCAGCCGCTTCTGAGAGAGTGTTTGAGTTTTTAGAAGAGCCGGAAGAAGAGGCAGCACCGGAAAATCCGGTTGTATTAAAGAATCCAGAAGGAGCTGTAGAATTTGAGCATGTTCATTTTGGCTACAATCCGGAGCATACAATTATTCATGATTTTAGTGTAAAAGTAGAACCTGGACAGAAAATTGCAATTGTAGGACCGACCGGAGCCGGCAAGACAACGATGGTAAAATTACTGATGCGTTTTTATGATGTGTCAGGTGGTTCCATCAAGGTAGATGGACATGATATCCGCGAGTTTGACAGAGGAGAACTGCGTCGTATGTTTGGTATGGTACTTCAGGATACATGGCTGTTCAAAGGAAGTGTTGAAGACAATATCCGTTATGGCAAACTGGATGCTACACATGAAGATGTGGTGAAAGCAGCGGATGCAGCTTATGCACACCGGTTTATCCAGACTCTGCCAGGTGGATATGGTATGGAACTGAATGAAGAGGCAAGCAACGTATCCCAGGGGCAGAAACAGCTTCTGACGATTGCAAGAGCGATTCTTGCAGATCCAAAGATTTTGATCTTAGATGAGGCTACAAGTTCGGTCGATACACGTACTGAGGTGCGTATTCAGAAAGCAATGGATAACCTGATGAAAGGGCGCACAAGCTTTATTATCGCGCACCGTCTGTCTACGATTCGTGACGCAGATTTGATCCTGGTCATGAAAGAGGGAGATATCGTGGAGATGGGCAGACATGAAGAACTACTTGCGAAAAATGGATTCTATGCGGATCTGTATAATTCACAGTTTGAACAGACTGCTTAAAAAGGAATTTTGAAACATGAATGTGGAGCCGGGAAGGCTGTCAGATTAAGGGCAGTTTCCTGGCTTCATTTAAATTAAGTATTTTATAAGATTTCTATGGTTGTGCGAAGGACGGATTCTATAGTATAATGTAAATTCGTAAGGAGCTAAAGAGAAATGTTAGAAGAAAAACCAGAATATAAAAAACGAAAAAAATATACGAAAAGACGTCAGCAAGTTATCAGACAGTTATTCTTTATGGGAGTGGCAGTCGTTGGTGTTATCATCGGTTGTGCAACATGGGCATTAAAGTCTGATAACACAGTCAGAAAGGCTGATGTACAGGCAAAGACATCTCAGACCGGCAGAAAAGCGGATGCAGCAAAGACATCGGTTGAGAATGGGGTGCAGGCGAACAGTGAAGCTGTGAAAGAGAAGACAGATGATAAGGATACATCAGATACGACTAAGAAGACAGAGACGGCAGAGGAGCGAATTGCAAGGGTAAGACAGGAAGCAGTTACGGCAGGATACCCGGAGAAGGTCATTGAACTTCTGGATAAGAATCCGGAGACGGTACAGTTTGTGGAAGATTATGGAAAGAAGAAAGATCAGGCACCGGCTGCAACTGTGGAAGCAGAAGATGGTTATTCCGGTATGTTTCCGGAGATCCTCCAATGGGATGAAAGATGGGGATATTCTCCATACGGAACGAGTATTATTGCAGTAAGCGGCTGCGGTCCAACTTGTGTTTCTATGCTGGTCGTAGGGCTTACCGGAGATAAGACAGTGACTCCTTCAGTAGTTGCTGATTACGCAACACAGAACCATTATGTAGATGAGAATAATGATACGACCTGGGCATTTATGACATCAGGCGTGGAACATTGGGGACTGACGTGCCGTGAGAGTAATGGGAATGAGAGCGAGATCGCAAAAGAACTGGAGGCAGGGCACCCGGTCATCTGCAGTATGCGTCCGGGAGACTTTACAGATATCGGACATTTTATCATATTGACATCTTATAATAATGGAAATGTCACGATTTGTGATCCATTCAGCCTTGAAAATTCCAAGAAAAGCTGGAATTATTCCCAGATCAGTTCCCAGATCAAAGCAGTTTGGGTATATTCAAAATAATTCATAAAAATACAGCCTCTAAATAAAAGTAGAGGTTGTATTTTTTTAAAAAATGGGTTACAATTGTTTAAATGTATACAATAACACAATATAAAAAGACATCCCAAAGATACGGGAGGGCGCAAGGAGGGACCCTGGAATGAGTAATAATGAGGTCATGAAATTAGAAGAAGATAAAGATTTAAAAGGAGAATTTAAGGAGCTTTGCAAAGCCCTTCGTAATAACCATAGAATTAATCCCAATCTTTATGTAGAATATGATGTAAAGCGTGGACTGCGTGATTCAGCTGGAAAAGGAGTCCTGACAGGACTGACTGAAGTTTCAGATGTAACAGGATATAATCTGATCAACGGACGTAATATTCCGGCAGAGGGACGTCTTTATTATCAGGGAATCAATGTTAATGATATTGTAGACAGCCTGAAAGACAGAAAATTTGGATTTGAGGAGACTGTATATCTGTTGATGTTCGGACATTTACCAAATAAGACAGAACTGGAACATTTCCTGGATGTAATGTTTGAATTACAGGAGCTGTCCGGACGATTTGTCCGTGATGTTGTTATGAAAGCTTCTAATGAGAATATTATGAATGCGATGCAGCGTTGTGTATTGACACTGTATTCTTATGATGAGAATCCGGACGATATTTCTCCGGAAAATGTACTTCGTCAGGCACTTGAGCTGATTGCAAAACTGCCACTTATTGCCGTATATTCTTATCATTCATATAGACATTTTCGTAAAGATGAGATGCTCTTTATCCGTAACCCGGAGAAGGGATTGTCATTGGCAGAGAATATCCTTCTGATGCTCAGACCAAAGGGAGAATATACAGAACTTGAGGCAAAGGTACTGGATATTGCGCTTGTACTTCACGCAGAGCATGGCGGTGGTAACAATTCCACGTTTACAACGCATGTAGTAACATCTTCAGGAACAGATACTTACTCTTCAGTAGCAGCTTCTATCGGTTCTCTGAAAGGACCTAGACATGGTGGTGCGAATCTGAAAGTTCAGAATATGTTTGATGATATTAAAGCTCATGTGAAAAACTGGGGAAATGAAGAAGAAGTGGGTGCTTATTTACACAAGATTTTGAATAAAGAAGCATTTGACCATTCCGGACTGATCTATGGTATGGGACATGCGGTTTATACATTGTCTGATCCAAGAGAAGTAATCTTGAAGAGATTTGCCAAAGCTCTTGCAGAAGAAAAAGGACGGATGAAAGAGTTTGCTCTCTATGAGCTGGTAGAGAGTCTTGCAGGTAAGATGATCAAAGAGCAGAGAAATCTTCAGAAAAATGTCTGCGCAAATGTAGACTTTTACAGTGGATTTGTGTATTCT
>ERZ772858.1368-NODE-1368-length-24692-cov-6.813330_pt1 | contig 24692 bp, 19 predicted proteins | sample MGYA00512136_ERZ772858 | MGnify/ENA primary metagenome ERZ772858 (study PRJEB29015, sample SAMEA2737726) | human gut metagenome | biome: human gut; feature: human-associated habitat; material: faeces | place: China | collected 2012 ...
TGACCACCGAGCAGCTGCGCGGCAAGACCCGGGCAGACGCCCTCAAGCACCCCAACTGGAACATGGGCGCGAAGATCACCATCGACTCCGCCACCCTGATGAACAAGGGTCTGGAACTGATCGAGGCTGTATGGCTCTTCGGTCTGCCCCCGGAAAAAATTCAGATCGTGGTGCAGCGCCAGAGCATCGTTCACTCTGCGGTGCAGTTCAGCGATAATTCGATCATCGCGCAGCTGGGTGTGCCGGATATGCGCATCCCTATCCAGTACGCCCTGACCTACCCCAAACGTGTGCCGGGCGTAGTGCCGGAGCTGGACTTTACCACCCTGAAGCTGCTCACCTTCGATGTAGCCGATGAAGAGACCTTCCGTTGCCTTGCCGCCTGCAAAAAGGCCATCCGCAAGGGCGGTCTTGGCCCCTGCGCCGCCAACGGTGCCAACGAGGAAGCCGTTAAGCTGTTCCTTGAGGACAAGATCGGCTTTTTGGATATCGGCCGCTTGGTGGAGGCTGTTGTGGATAGCGACAGCTTTGGCGGCGACTATACGCTGGCAGACGTGTACGAGTGCGACCGTATGGCGCGCGCATTCGTGCGGGCACACCTGTAACGCTTTATCAGCAATATACGCCCCGGCGCTGTTTTTGTGATAGCTCCGGGGCGATATGGGAGAACGAATGTCATTTATTATCACCATTCTTGCCGCGCTGCTTGTGTTCAGTGCGGTGATCGCCATCCACGAGTTCGGGCATTTTACTGTGGCAAAGCTCTGCGGTATTCAGGTCAATGAGTTTTCCATCGGCATGGGGCCGGTGCTCTGGAAAAAAAATCATAAAGGCACCCAGTACAGTCTGCGTGCCCTGCCTGTGGGTGGCTTTGTAGCGCTGGAAGGGGAGGAAAGCCCCGAAAGCCAGCAGGCAGAAGCTGCCCATACTGTGCAGAAGCAGCCCGCCCCGGAGACGGAAGCGTCTGTGCAGCCCACCGGCGTCCCCCTGAATGAAGCACCGGTTTGGCAGCGGGCACTGGTCATGGTGGCCGGTGCTGTCATGAATTTCGTGCTGGGCTTTGTGGTGCTGGTGTTTTTGATCGCCGCCCAGAACGAGCCCATCACCAGCAAGACCATCTACGCCATTCAGGACGGTGCCCTCTGCGGCCAGACCGGCCTGCAGGCGGGGGACAAGGTTCTGGCGGTGAACGGCCGCCGCTGCTTTGTGGCCAACGATATCCTGTACGAGCTGGTGCGCACCCAGTCTTACAGTGCGGATTTCACCGTACTGCGGGACGGCCAAAAGGTGCAGCTGCCGGGGGTGCAGTTCGACACATGGCAGGACGAACAGGGTGAGACCCACATGAGCATCGGTTTTTCCGTCTATGGACTGGAAAAGACCCCCGGTAACGTGCTGCGGGAGGCGAGCAACAGCGTGCTGTATTATGGGCGCATCGTGTTCACCTCCCTTGTGGACTTAGTGCGCGGGCGGGAGAGCATCAACAACCTCTCCGGCCCGGTGGGTATCGTGTCGGCCATCGGGCAGGCCGCCAGCTATGGCTGGCAGGACTTGCTGGAGCTGCTGGCGCTGATTACCGTCAACCTTGGCATCCTCAACCTGCTGCCTTTCCCTGCGCTGGACGGCGGCAAGGTAGTATTTTTGATCATTGAAGGCGTCACCGGCCATGCTGTGCCGGAAAAGCTGCAAAGCGTGCTCACCCTTGCAACCTTCGGGCTGCTGTTCGGGCTGATGATCTTTGCAACCTACAACGATATTCTCCGGCTTATTACCGGGACAGTATAAGAAAGGGGAACCCTTATGCGGCAGAAAAAACGTGAAGTGAAGATCGGCAATGTGACCATTGGCGGCAGCAACCCTATTGCGGTGCAGACCATGCTCAATGTGCCGGTGGAGGACATCGAGGGCAATGTGGCACAGGCTAAGCGGTGCGAAGCCGCTGGCTGTCAGATTTTGCGGGTGACCTGTCCCAGCCCGGCAGATGCAAAGTGCATCGAGGCCGTCAAAAACGCAGTGAACATCCCCATCGTGGCAGATATCCACTTTGACTATAAGGCTGCGCTGGCCTGCGCGGACGTAGGCGTAGATAAGATCCGCATCAACCCGGGCAATATCGGCGATGATGACCGGGTAAAGGCAGTGGTGGATGCCTGCCAGCAGAAGAATATCCCCATCCGCATCGGCGTCAACGGCGGCAGTTTGGAAAAGCGCCTGCTCGAAAAGTACGGCCACCCGACGCCGGAGGCGCTCGTCGAGAGCGCGCAGGGGCACATCGACCTGCTGCACCGGTATGATTTTGACGATATCGCCCTGTCGATGAAGAGCTCCACCGTGCCGCTGACGATCGCGGCCTACCGGCTCGCGGCTGAGCGGTTCCCGTATCCGCTGCACGTCGGCGTCACGGAGACCGGCACGGCCTACAACGGCATCATCCGCTCCGCCGTCGGCATCGGCACGCTGCTGTCCGAGGGCATCGGAGATACGATCCGCGTCTCGCTCACGGCTGACCCCGTGGAGGAGGTGCGCGCCGGCATCGCTATTTTGAAGGCGGCCGGGCTGCGCCGCGAGGGGGTGCGCTTTGTCTCGTGCCCGACGTGCGGCCGCACGCAGATCGACCTCATCGCGCTTGCGCAGGAGGTCGAGCAGCGGCTCCAGGGGCTGGAGCGCGAGATCACGGTCGCCGTGATGGGCTGCGTCGTCAACGGCCCCGGTGAGGCACACGAGGCGGACTACGGCATCGCCGGCGGCAAGGACTGCGGCCTGCTGTTTCGCCGCGGCGAGATCCTCGGCAAGTACCCTGCGGATAAGCTGGCCGATGCGCTGGTGGACCTGATCCTGAGCGAAAAGTGAGGAAGCTATGAGCGAAAAGATCCCGTTTCTTGATATGTTCCCGGACTGCGCGTCCCTGCAGGACACCTGCGGCGGGCTCGACAAGGCCGAGGTGCTGGACGTGCTCATCGAGCGCGAGAGCATGACGATGCAGCTGCACACGTGGTTTGCGCGCATGCCCGCGCCCGTCGAGCGCACGAATATTGAGCAGCTGCTCGCGGCGCAGTTCCGCCTGCGCGGCGTGCAGATCCAGGCGGAGTATCCCGCCCCGGAACAGAAAAAGGCTGAGCAGAAGGCCAAGGCCAGGGTCCTCATGGGCAAGCCCATCCCGAAGCGGACGGACATCACGCCCATGAACGAGCTCACACTCGAGAGCGGCAATGTCACGCTCGAGGGCGAGGTGTTCGCCGTCAGCAGCCGCGAGATCGCCAAATACGGCTCGGCCGTGCTCTCGTTTGACATGACCGACAGCACGAGCAGCGTGCGCGTGTCGCGCTTTCTGCGCTCGGACGATGACCAGAGCATCGTCGGCCTTATCCACGAGGGCATGTGGCTGCGCGTGCAGGGCAAGATCAACTACAGCAAGTACGATGAGGACATGGTGCTCGAGCCGCGCAACATCGTGCAGGGCGAGAAGGTCATCCGCCCCGACAACGCACCGCAAAAGCGCGTGGAGCTGCATTTACATACCCGCTACTCGGCGCTCGACGCCATCTCCGACCCCGCCGACCTCGTGGCCCGCGCGGCCTACTGGGGCCACCCGGCCATCGCCGTGACGGATCACGGCGTGGCGCAGGCATTCCCGGACATGTGGAAGGCGTCGAAGAAATACGGCGTGAAGATCATCTACGGCGAGGAGGGCTACCTCGTCAACGACGTGGACGGCACGCTCGCCGTGCACGGGCAGAGCGACCTGCCGCTCGACGCGGAGTTTATCGCCTTCGACATCGAGACGACCGGTCTGCATCTGGACACGAACCGCATGACGGAGATCGGCGCGGTGCTCTTCTCCGGCGGGGAGATCAAGGCGGAGTTTGACACCTTCGTCAACCCGCACATGCCCATCCCGGCCGAGATCACGCGCCTGACCGGCATCACGGATGCAGACGTGGCCAATGCGCCCGACGAGGCGGAGGCCATGCGCCAGTTTCTCGATTTTGCGGGCGGGCGGCCAATCATCGCGCACAATGCCGACTTTGATACCGGCTTCATGAGCGCGGCCTGCCGCCGGGCGGGCATCCCGTTCGAGCCGGTGTATCTCGACACGCTGGTGCTCGCGCAGTACCTGCTGCCGGATCTCAAGCACCACAAGCTCGACCAGGTCTCGAACCGCCTGAGCCTGCCGGACTTCAACCACCACCGCGCGTGTGACGATGCGATGGTCGTGGCGCGCATCATGGACAAGTTCCTGCCCATGCTCGCGGCTAAGGGCGCAAAGACGATCGGCGACTTCAACGACCTCGTGCGCGGCGGCCTGAAGGAGAAGCGCCGCACGCACCACATCTCCATTCTGGTGAAAAACAAGACCGGCCTGAAAAATCTCTACGAGATCATTTCCCGGTCGTATCTGAAATATTTTAAGCGCAACCCCACCATCCCCAAGAGCCTGCTCATGGAATACCGCGAGGGTCTCATCATCGGCTCCGCCTGCGAGGCGGGAGAGGTGTTCGAGGCAGTGCTGCGCGGCAAGAGCGACACGGAGCTCCGACGCATCGCGTCGTTTTACGACTATCTCGAGATCATGCCGCTGGCCAATAATCACTTCCTGCTCGATAACGGCACCGTGCGCAGCGAGGAATCCCTGCGCAACCTCAACCGCCGCATCGTGCAGCTCGGCGAGGAGCTCGGCAAGCCCGTCGTGGCGACGTGCGACGTGCACTTTCTCGATCCCGAGCAGGAGATTTTCCGCCGCATCCTGCTGGCGGCCAAGAAATTTTCCGACGCGGACAAGGCCATGCCGCTCTATTACCGCACGACGGAGGAGATGCTCGACGAATTCGCCTACCTCGGCCCCGAAAAGGCGCAGGAGGTCGTCGTCACGAACACGAACGCCATCGCCGACAGCGTCGAGGTGTTCGAGCTCCTGCCGAAGGACCTCTACCCGCCGAAGATCGAAAATTCCGCCCAGCAGCTCAAAGACCTGGTCTATGGCAAGATGACGGCCATCTACGGCGAAAACCCGCCGAAGCTCATCACCGACCGCGTCGAGACCGAGCTGCACGACATCCTCTCGCGCGGGTACGACGTCATTTACATGAGTGCGCAGAAGCTCGTCGCCAACTCTCTCGAGCACGGCTATCTGGTCGGCAGCCGAGGCAGCGTCGGCTCGTCGCTCGTGGCGTACTTCTCCGGCATCACGGAGGTCAATTCCCTTCCGCCGCACTATGTCTGCCCGCAGTGCAAGTATACGGACTTTGACTCCGGCGCGGGCTTCGGCTGCGGCGCGGACATGCCGGACAAAGTGTGCCCCAAGTGCGGGGCGAAGCTCCGCAAGGACGGGTTTGATATTCCGTTTGAAACGTTCCTCGGCTTCGGCGGCGACAAGGTGCCCGATATTGACCTGAACTTCTCGGGCGAATATCAGGCCAAGGCGCATAAGTACACCGAAGAACTCTTCGGTTCGGACCACGTGTTCCGCGCCGGGACGATCGGCACGCTGGCGGAAAAGACGGCCTACGGCTATGTCCTCAAGTACCTCGAGGAACGCGGCAAGACCCTGCCGAAGGCGGAGATGAACCGCCTCGCGCTCGGCTGCGTCGGCGTCAAGCGCACGACCGGCCAGCACCCCGGCGGCCTCGTCGTCATCCCGCAGGATAAGGACGTCACGGATTTCTGCCCCGTGCAGCACCCGGCCGACGATCCGAACAGCGACATCATCACCACCCATTTTGAATACCACTGCATGGAGGCAAACCTCCTCAAGCTCGACGAGCTCGGCCACGATGACCCGACCATGATCCGCATGCTCGAGGACATGACCGGCGTCAACGCGCGCGAGATCCCGCTCGACGATCCGGAGACCATGGGCATCTTCTGCAGCGCGGCGCCGCTCGGCCTGACGGACGACGACCCGATTGTCGGCAAGACCGGCACGATCGGCATCCCCGAGTTCGGCACCGGCTTCACGCGCCAGATGCTCGTCGACACGCAGCCGAAGGGCTTTGATATCCTCGTGCGCCTGTCCGGCTTCTCGCACGGCACGGACGTGTGGCTCGGCAACGCGAAGGACCTCATCATGTCCGGCACGGCGACGGTCAACCAGACGGTCGGCTGCCGCGACGATATCATGCTCTACCTCATCAGCCGCGGTATGGACGCCAAGCTCTCGTTCAAGATCATGGAGAGCGTCCGCAAGGGCAAGGTCAAGCGCGGCGGCTTCCAGGACGGCTGGGTCGAAACGATGCAGGAGCACGGCGTGCCGGAGTGGTACATCACGTCCCTGAGCAAGATCGCCTACCTGTTCCCGAAGGCGCACGCGGTGGCCTACGTCATGATGGCGTTTCGCATCGCGTGGTTCAAGGTGCACGAGCCGCTGGCGTTTTACAGCGCGTATTTCTACCGCCGCAGCCAGAAGGACTCGTTCGACGCCGATATGATGACGCGCGGCCTCGATTACACCCGTCGCAAGATCAACGAGCTGCGCAACAAGCCCACGCTCACGGCCAAGGAAGAGGACCTGCTCGTGACGATGGAGGCCGTGTACGAATTCAACCTCCGCGGGTTCGAATTCGCGCCCATGAGTCTCTATGAGAGCGACGCGACGAAGTTCCTCATCCGCGACGGGAAGCTCCTGCCGCCGTTCGTGGCCATCTCCGGCCTCGGCGAGAGCGCGGCGTGGAATCTCGTGGCCTGCCGTGCCGACGGGCGCGAGTTCGTGTCGGTCGAGGAGCTCTCGGCTGCCTGTCCGAAGGTCAGCCAGACGCACCTGGAGCAGCTGCGCGCCATGGGCGCGCTCGGCGAGATGCCGGACAGCAGCCAGATGAGTCTGTTTTAAATTCGTCACTTTTTTGCAATTTCTGTTTGCAACATGCGGCGATCCTTGGTATGATAAAGCCGTATCCCTGTGCGATTCGGTGCGACCGAAAGAGGAGGTTATGCAATGAAACGTTTTCTGGCGCTGCTGCTGACGCTGGTCATGCTCGTTTCCGTCTGCGGTCTGCAGGCGTTCGCCGCCGACGGCGACACCCCGGCGGACACCGGCGACGAGCTGGTCGTCTACACGCGTTCCGGCGCAACGCGGACATTCCATGTCGGCGATACTTTTTCGTATACCTACTGGTTCCGGCTGACGTCCGGCTCCGTCAACAAGATCACGGGCCACGTGCTGTATGACAGCCAGTGCCTGAAGGTCAATGCCGACGGCTGCAAGTTCCCGAACATGACCTCGCCCTCGACGAAAAACAACGCGGGCGACTTTGAGTTCCACGACACGTTCACGACATCGCAGGGCGGCGAGTTTGCCACCACGTCGCCGCAGACCATGGCGAACATTTCGTTCACCGTCACGCGCGGTGGCACGGCGTATCTGACGACGCTGCTCGAGGAACTGGAGATCAAGAAGTCCAACGGCGACAAGTCCGAGCTCGTCACGAATTTCAAGAACAAGACCTGGTCGCCGACGATGTACTCCACGTTCGACTATCTGCAGGATGAGAAGCCCTCGGCCGTCTCCACGCCGCTGAGCGCCTCGTCCGACGTCGCGTGGTTCTATGCCGTCGACGCGGAGACCGGCGCGCCCGTCCCGGCCGGGGTGACGTTTGAACTCACCGGCACATCCGGCAACGGCGAGCACATTGAGCGCACGGCCGTGTCCGACGCCTATGGCTTCGTCGGTTTCGGCACGGTGCCGTATGGCGAATCGTATTACATCCAGACGCGCACGGCGTCCGACGCTTCGGTGGCGTATATCATCAAGGACGGCGCGCGCATTTTGCCCGACGTGGAAAACGGCAAGCTGCGGCTCGATCATACGCTGCACTACAAAACGGCAGCGCCCAGCGAGCTGCGCTCAATCACGGTCACGTTCGAGTGGACGAACGAGCAGATCGCACCCGATGAGGTCTATACCAAGGACCGGCCGACGAGCGTGTACATGGAGCTGAGCCGCAACAACGATGCCGTGGTCGTGGCGCATCATTCGTCCGATCCCGAGGACGGACAGGCCGTCTTTGACAACCTGCCCATCCATGATGACAACGGCAACGAGATCACCTATGTCCTGACCACGACGACGCTGCAGCATTACGATGCGCAGATCACGCGCACGGATACGGGCTTCCACATCAATTTCGTCTATCTCAACGACCATACCTGGGAGACGACCCGCACCGAGCCCACCTGCACGGTGGACGGCTCCATCGTCTCTGTGTGCAAGGACTGCGGCGCGACCGACCGGGTCGTGCTGCCCATGACCGGCCACAAGCTGGTTTCTTCCGGGCACGATGCCACCTGCACGCAGGACGGTTATCAGCGCTACATGTGCACACAGTGCGACTATTGGTATGAGAAAAAGACCCCGGCGCTCGGCCACGAATGGAGCGCCTGGGAGGTCGATCTCGAGGCCGGCAGCTACACCGACGGCATCAAGCACCGCACGTGCATGCGCTGCGGTGAGGTGGAGACGTATGCCATCCCGAGCGACCACCATCAGCACACCATGAAAAAGCACGTCGTCCAGCCGACCTGCACCGAGCAGGGCTACACCGAGTACCGCTGCGTCAACAAGGCAAATCTGCCGTGCGGCGAGCACTACATTGTCGAGGGCAGCCGCACTCCGGCGCTCGGCCATGACTACAGCGGCGACAGCGGTATCCGCACGATCGTGGAGCCGACCTGTACCACGACCGGCCTGAAGGAATATAACTGCTCCCGCTGCGGCGACACCTATACGGAGATCGTCCCGCAGCTGGGCCATAATTACGAGCTCAAGCCGGAAAACAGCAGAGAGCCGGACTGCACGCAGCCGGGCACGGAGTATTATGTCTGCGGCCGGTGCGGAGACGTGCATCTGGTGCGCATACCGGCAAAGGGTCACGACTGGGGCGACTGGATCATCGACCGGCAGGAGACCGATCAGGAAGACGGCGCCAAGCATCGCGTCTGCAAGGTCTGCGGCGAGCGGCAGGACGCCAAGATTCCGAAGCTGAGTCATGTGCACAACCACATCCCCACGGTCGTCGAGCCGACCTGCGAGCAGCAGGGCTACACGCGCTACACCTGCGCCTGCGGCGATACGTATATTGAAGAGAGCAGCTATGTGCCCGCGCTTGGCCACGCCTGGGTCGAGACCGGGCGGCAGGAGCCGACGAGCAAGACCGTCGGTGTCATTACTTACACCTGCCAGCGCTGCGCCAAGCTGCGCTATGAATTCATCCCCAAGACCGAGCCGGTCGATACCTGGAAAAACCCCTACCGCGATGTGCGCAGCAACGCGTGGTATTATGAGGACGTGGCCTACGTCACGCGGGGCGGCCTCATGGTCGGCACCTCGACGCTGACCTTCTCGCCGGCAGAAGAGATGAGCCGCGCCATGCTCGTCGCAGTGCTCTACCGGATGAACGGCTCGCCGAGCGTGGCGGGCATGACCGCGCCGTTCACGGATGTGCCGGACGGCCAGTGGTACACGGAGGCGGTCGTCTGGGCGTATAACTGCGGCGTGGTCAGCGGCACGAGCGCGACGACGTTCTCACCCGAGCTGAACATCACGCGCGAGCAGATGATGACGATGTTCTACGGTTACGCCGAGTTTATGGATTACAACACGATGGCGGTCGCCGATCTGAGCGTGTTCCCGGATGGCGGGAGCGTCTCGCCCTGGGCACAGACAGAGATGGGCTGGGCCGTTGCCAATACGCTCATCAGCGGCGTGCAGGAAGGCAACACCACCTATCTGCGCCCGCAGGGAAATGCCACGCGCGCCGAGGCGGCAGCGATCCTGCACCGCTTTGACCAGTGGCGTATCAACGCCGTCGTCACGGTGAAATGAAAACAGGAGGAGATCATATCATGGCCAATCTTGTCATTACCATCGGGAGAGAAAATGGCAGCGGCGGCCGGCAGCTCGGCAGCGAGCTGGCGGCGGCGCTGGGCGTCAAGTGCTACGATTCGGAGCTCATCAATGAAACGGCGAAAGCGAGCGGCTTTGCCACGAGCTTCGTCGAGACGCATGAAGAGCAGCGCCCGGGCAGCTTTCTGTATTCGCTCGTGACGGGCGGCGGCGTCATTGCCGACGATCAGCCGTTCCCGGTGCAGATCTTTCAGGCACAGTCGGAGGTCATCCGTACCATCGCGGCGCGCGAGTCGTGTGTCATCGTCGGCCGCTGCGCGGACTATGTCCTGCGTGACGATCCGAACGCGGTGCTCGTGAATCTGTTTGTCCATGCGCCGATGGCTGCCCGCATCCGCCGCGAGAGCACACGCACGAACACCACGCCCGCGGAGGCGGAAAAGCGCATCCGTCAGGTGGATAAGGAGCGCGCGGCGTACTATAACTTCTTCTCCTCCAAGCGCTGGGGCGATGCACAGGGGTATGACCTGTGCGTCAACACCGACGGGCTGGAGATCAGCGACGTCGCCAAGCTTGTGCTCCGCTATCTGGAGCTGCGCGGCCTGCGCTGAACCAAAGGCAAAGCAAAACCGGCAGACGCTCAGGAGTCTGCCGGTTTTGCCGTGTCGGGGAGGTAGTCTGTGAGCTGCGCGTCCGGCACCGGCCGGATGTCCGCCCCGGCCAGTGCGGGGCAGAGGGCCGGCAGGCGCGCAGGGTCAGCGATGAGCGCGTCCTTCTGCGCGCGCGTTAGGCGCTTGATGCGCGCCTCGAGCTGCCGGGCGGTCGTGGCGGTGTCGGTCGTCAGCAGCAGCGCCAGCGCCGTGACCGGGTGGCTGCGCGTATACTTCGCGCAGCCGTGCAGACGCCCGACGTGCTGCCGCAGGCGGCGCGCAATGTCCGGCGTCATGCCCGTGTAGAGTGAGCCATCCGCGCAGCGAAGAAGATAGACATAGTGACGCGTATCCATGAAAAAGTCCCCGTTTTCCGTGTAAAAATGCATGAAAAGAGGATAGCACAAAATTGTCAATTTTTCAAACACGCAGTATTGTCATCTTGTGCAAAAGCGCGAATTCGGCTGCGGATATTCATTAATTTTCTGAATATTCGCGCGTTTTGTGAATATTCTGGTGTAAAATTCGTATATTCATGCACAAAAATGCTTGACAGGCTTACTTCAGCGTGCTATCATACGAGCATACCAAACGGGGCGCGAGCCCCAATCTATTTTGTTTGAGGAAGAGGCTAATAAAATGAAGAAATTTGTTGCACTGCTTCTGGCAGTCCTCATGGTCGCATCTCTGTGCGCCTGTGGCCAGAAGGATACCCAGACGGGTTCGGACATCAAGACCGTGACCGCCGGTAAGCTCACCATGTCGACCAACGCGCAGTTCCCGCCGTACGAGTCCGTTGCGGACGACGGTAAGGGCTACGAGGGCACCGGCTTTGAAGGCATCGACATCGAGATCGCTTACGCTCTGGCGCAGAAGCTGGGCCTGGAGCTGGTCGTCGACGATATGGACTTTGACTCTGCTCTGAGCGCCGTCCAGACCGGCAAGAGCGACATCGTTGCCGCCGGCGTGACCGTCACGCCCGAGCGTCAGAACACCATGTGCTTCACCGACAGCTACGCCAACGGCGTGCAGGTCGTCATCGTGAAGGAAGGCTCCGATATCAAGAGCATTGATGATCTCGAAGGCAAGAAGATCGGCACCCAGCGCGGCACCACCGGTTATAGCTATTGCATCGATGATTACGGCGAGGACAGCGTGGTTCCCTTTGATGACGGCGCCACCGCCGTGCAGAACTTGCTCGCCGGTAAGGTCGACTGCGTCGTGATCGACAAAGCGCCGGCTCAGGAGTACGTCAAGGCGAACGCCGGTCTGACCATTCTGGACACCGAGTACGCCAACGAGGATTACGCCATCGGCATGGCTAAGGACAACACCGCGCTGCAGGAAGCCCTGAACAAGGCGCTGGCCGAGCTCAAGGCGGACGGCACCATCCAGTCCATCATCGACAAGTATATTTCCGCGAAGTAATCGCATCCAAAATGCAAACCACGTAAAGGGCGGCCAACTGCCGCCCTTTGCGCGTAGAAAGAAAGAGGTATCTACATGGGTAATTGGGCGCAGCTTTACGCCGACCTGACGGCGCAGCTGCAGGCCGGGCAGACCCTCGGCTTCTGGGACAACGCCTTCGTCGGCTTTTACCAGAGCTTTGTGGCCGCCGGACGCTGGAGACTGTATCTGAACGGCCTGCTCACCACGCTCGAAGCGACGATCCTGGCGCTGCTGCTGGGCGTCGTGCTCGGCGTCGTCGTCGCGGTCATCCGCACGGCGCACGACCAGCAGCGCGCCGGGCACAAGAATGTGATCCTCGGCGTGTTCAACGCCATCTGCAAGATCTATACGACCATCATCCGCGGCACGCCGATGATGGTGCAGCTGCTGATCATGAGCCTCGTGATCTTCGCCAGCAGCCGCAACTATACCATGATCGGCATTCTGGCGCTCGGCATCAACTCCGGCGCTTACGTCTCGGAGATCGTCCGCAGCGGCCTCATGTCGGTCGACCCCGGCCAGATGGAGGCCGGCCGCAGCCTGGGCATGAACTATTTCACGACCATGCGCTTCATCGTCATCCCGCAGGCCATCAAGAACATCCTGCCGGCCCTCGGCAACGAGTTCATCACCCTGCTCAAGGATACGTCCCTCATCACCGTCATCGGCGGCAAGGAGATGACGTATGCGGCCAAGGCGGTTATTGCCAAGACGTATCAGGGCCTGTTCCCGCTGTTCGGCATCGCGCTGATGTATCTGCTGCTGGTCATGCTGTTTTCCAAGCTGCTCGGTGTGCTTGAAAGGAGGCTGCGTCAAAGTGATCGACGTTAAACACCTGTCCAAATCGTTCGGCGACCATCTCGTGCTCGATGACATTTCCGAGCACGTCAGCCCCGGCGAAAACGTGGTCATCATCGGCCCCTCCGGCTCCGGTAAGTCGACGTTCCTGCGCTGCCTGAACCTGCTCGAGCAGCCAACGGCCGGCACCATCACCTTTGCCGGTACGGAGATCACCGACCCGAAGGTGAATATCGACGCCATGCGCCGCCAGATGGGCATGGTGTTCCAGCACTTCAATCTGTTCCCAAACATGACCGTGCGCAAGAATATTACGCTTGCGCCCGTGCAGACGAAGCTCATGTCGCAGGTAGAGGCAGATGCGGAGGCGGACAAGCTTCTTGCCCGTGTCGGCCTGGCCGACCGCGGTGACAGCTATCCGTCCGCGCTCTCCGGCGGTCAGAAGCAGCGCATCGCCATCGTGCGGTCGCTTGCCATGCACCCGAAGGTCATGCTCTTTGACGAGCCGACGAGCGCGCTCGACCCCGAGATGGTCGGCGAAGTGCTTGACGTCATGAAAGAACTGGCGCACGAGGGCATGACGATGGTCGTCGTTACGCACGAGATGGGCTTCGCCCGCGAGGTGGGCGACCGTGTGCTGTTCATGGCCGACGGCAAGATTGCCGAGTCCGGCACGCCGAAGGACATCTTCGAGCACCCGCAGTGCGCGCGCCTGCAGGACTTTTTGGCCAAGGTGCTGTAAGTGGACATCGCGACCGCGCAGCCTGACCGGCTGCGCGGTTTTCTGCGGAAAGGAGCCAGAATGCCGGAACTGACCTGTCCCGTCTGCGGCGGCGCGCTGCACCGGGAGGAGCGATCCCTGCGCTGCGGCGCGGGGCACTGCTATGACCTCGCGCGGCAGGGCTATGTGAATCTGTTGCGCACGAATCAGTCCAAAGCTAAGCGCCACGGCGACGATAAGCGCATGGTGGCCGCGCGCACCGCGTTTCTGGACGCGGGCTATTACGCGCCGCTGCGCGATGCGATCGCCGCCGCCGCGGTGGAATATACCTCCGGAGACGCGGACGTGCTCGACGCCGGCTGCGGCGAGGGGTATTACACCGCCCACGTCCTGCACGCGCTGCAGGCGCAGGGGGCAAGCCCCTCCGTGTGTGGCGTAGACATCTCGCGCGACGCGCTCATCTGCGCGCACCGCCGCGCGCCGGAGCTGACGCTGGCCGTGGCCAGCATCGCGCACCTGCCGGTCGCGGATGCGAGCTGCGACCTCGTGCTCAATGTGTTCGCGCCGCACGACGCGGCCGAGTTTGCGCGTGTGCTGCGCACCAAAGGGGTGCTGCTGTGCGTCATCCCGCTCGAGCGCCATCTCTGGGGCCTCAAGCAGGCGGTGTATGACCGCCCGTATGAAAACACCGTCCCGGACCCGGCGCTGCCGGGCTTCACGCTCGCGGAGCAGCGGACGCTGCGCAACACGATCACTCTGCGCACGAATGCCGATATCGAGGCTCTGTTTTGCATGACGCCGTATTACTATAAGACCGGCGCGCGCGACCAGGCCAAGCTCCATGCGCTCGATACGCTGACCACGGAAACCGAGTTTGCCCTCCTGATCTATCGGAAAGCATGAAAAAACGTTAGCACTCGATTCAAAAGAGTGCTAACATTTACATTTTGTTCACGATATATACTTTATTTATTCATAATTGTATAGTAATTTATATATCGTAAAGAGCGAGAGAAATAAATCGAACGCTCGAGAAAATCATTACCGTGTATAGAATTCTAGGAGGAATATAAAATGTTCGAAATCATGCCTTTTGACCGCAGAAGCTGTCGTATGAGCTACAATCCGTTCCGCGAGCTGGAACAGATGGAGAAGAATTTCTGGGGTGACCAGCAGGTCAATCCGTTCCGCACCGACATTTCCGAGACGGCGGACGGCTACAAGCTCGAGGCCGACCTGCCGGGCTTCCGCAAGGAAGACATCCATCTCGACATCGATGACGACATCCTGTCCATTCGTGCCGAGCACAAGGACAGCAAGGACGAAAAAGACGACAAGGGCGATTACATCCGCCGCGAGCGTTACTATGGTTCCTATTCCAGAAGCTTCAACGTGTCCGAGATCGATGTGGAAGGCATCAAGGCTGCCTATGAAAACGGCGTCCTGACGCTGACCCTGCCCAAGAAGGCCCCGGCAAAGCCGGAGTCCAAGCACCTCGAGATCGAGTAATCGAGGGCCAAAATCCGTAAATCCTCTCATCTCTCATATTTCCTTTCATCCCCCTTTCGAAAAGGCGCCCGGTGTCCGGCCGGGTGCCTTTTTCGTGCTCTGCGCGGCTTGACAGCGCGGCAGTGCGTTGTATAATAGATTGACTTTGCAAGAATCGAGAGAACCGTTATGCAAAAACGCAGTCAAAAAACGCAGGGCATCGTCTATGTCCTCATCGCGGCGTTCGGCTTTTCGCTCATGTCCATGTTTGTGAAGCTGGCGGGCGATCTGCCGTCGTTTGAAAAGGCATTTTTCCGCAACTTTGTTGCGCTTATTTTTATCGTCATCCTCATGCTGCGCAGCCGCACGTCGTTCCGGCCGGAGCGGCGCAACCTCCCGGCGCTGTTCGGCCGGTGCTTTTTCGGCACGCTGGGCCTGCTGTGCAATTTCTATGCCATCGGCAGGCTGAATCTGCCGGACGCGAATATGCTCAACAAGCTCTCGCCGTTTTTCGCCATCGTGTTTTCGATTTTCCTGCTGCGCGAAAAGCCGAACCTTGTGCAGGTGCTCGGCGTTCTGGTCGCCTTCGGCGGCAGCGTGTGCATCATCAAGCCGAGCTTCGATAATCCCCAGATGCTCCCGGCGCTGGCCGGTGTGCTCGGCGGGCTGGGCGCGGGCGCTGCGTACACGTTCGTGCGCTATCTCGGCGCGCGCGGGGAAAACGGCAGCCGGATCGTGTTTTACTTCTCGGCGTTCTCCTGTCTGGTCTGCCTGCCGCTTCTGCTGCTGGATTATGAGCCGCTGAGCCTGCGGCAGCTCGTGTATCTCCTGCTGGCGGGGGCGTTTGCGTGCGTCGGGCAGCTCGGCATCACGAAGGCGTATGTCTGCGCGCCGGCCAAGGAGATCTCGGTGTATGATTATACGCAGGTGCTCTTTGCGGCCGCGCTGGGCTTTTTCGTCTTTGGCGAGGCGCCGGACTGGCTCAGTGTTCTGGGCTATGTGCTCATCTGCGGCGCGGGGGTCGGCATGTTTCTTTATAACCGGCGGCACGACGCTGCCCATCCTTGAAAAATCGGTTGGCGCCGGATGCATATGCATCCGGCACCGACTTTTTTACGTTTTTCAGCACGGCAGGCAAAAGTGTTGAGCAACGCATCCCCCCTGGGAGCTTGTGCAGGAAGCGACTGGTGCGTTATAATCTTGTCATAAGAAATGAAGGGAAAGGCGGTGCATCCCATGCATATGGCAGATGCGTTGCTCACGCCGGCGGTCGCCGGTGTGATGTATGCCGCTTCTGCGGTCGTTGCGGGGGCCTCGATCGTGGAGCTGCACAAGGAAGAAAAGCAGGATCTGACCTCGGCGGCCAAGAAGCTGCCGACCATGGCCGTCATGTCGGCGCTCGTGTTCGCGGGGCAGATGATCAACTACACCATCCCCGGCACCGGCTCGTCCGGCCACCTGTGCGGCGGCCTGCTGCTTACGTCCGTGCTCGGACCGTGGGCGGGATTTTTGTCCATGATCGTGATCCTCACGATCCAGAGCCTGTTCTTTGCCGACGGCGGCCTGATGGCGCTGGGCGCGAACGTCTGGAACATGGCGTTTTACGGCTGCTTCGTCGGATATTTTCTCATCTATCGGCCGCTGATGCGCAGCCGCTGCTTTGCGCGCCGCGGCGAGCGGGCGGCGAACCGCCTCAAGATCACGCTCGCGTCCGTGCTCGGCTGCGTGCTGACGCTGCAGCTTGGTGCGTTCTCGGTCGTGCTGGAGACGACGCTCTCCGGCATCACGGATCTGCCGTTCGGCGCGTTTTGTGCCATCATGCAGCCCATTCATCTGGCCATCGGCCTGATCGAAGGCCTCATCACGGCGGCGGTGCTGCTGTTCCTCTATGAGGCGCGGCCGGAGCTGCTGCGCGATGTGCGCACGGGCGGCGAGACTGCCGGCAAGGTCTCGTTCAAGGGCACGATCGCAGTCATCGCCATTGCGGCGGTGCTCGTCGGCGGCGGCCTGTCGCTGCTGGCCAGCGGCAATCCCGACGGGTTGGAGTGGTCGCTGTTCGGCAACAGTGACGCCGGCTACACGCAGAACATGGGCCTCGACGAGGACAGCTACGGCGTGCAGAGCGGCGCGGCCGATAAGGCCGGTGCCGTGCAGGAAAAGACGGCGTTCCTGCCGGACTATTCCTTCGCCGGGAGCGATTCCGCAGCTGGCACGTCCGTGTCCGGCATCGCGGGCGCTGCCATCGTGGCGGCGGCAGCGGCGCTCATCTGCGGTGTCGGCGGGATCTGCCGGCACAAGAAGCGCCATCAATCCTAATCTCGATACCAGACATCCAGATACGACCCATGCGGCAAGCTCCATTCGGAGCTTGCCGCAATGGGCGTTTTTGCACCAATGGGGGAGGTGAGCACACGTGAACAAAGCACAGCAGGCCAGCGTCGAATTGCGGGCCATGGACGAGCTGGCGGCGCAGGATTCGCCGATGCACCGGCTCAGTCCGCTGTCCAAGCTTTTTGTGACCGTGCTCTACATCGTCGTGACGGTCTCGTTTCATAAGTACGACATCTCGGGCGTGTTCGTCATGGTGCTCTTCCCGCTCGTCGGCTATCAGGTCAGCATGATCCCGGTGCACACGTGCTTTCACAAGCTGCGCGTGGTCATGCCGCTCGTGTGTGCAGTGGGGCTGTTCAACCCCTTCTTCGACAAGCAGATCGTGCTGTATATCGGCACGGTCGGCGTCAGCGGCGGCGTGATCTCCATGTTGACGCTGATGATGAAGGGCGTCTTCTGCCTCATGGCGTCGTTCCTGCTCGCGGCGACGACGAGCATTGAGGATATCTGCCGCGCGCTGCGGCAGCTGCACGTGCCGAAGGTGCTCACGTCGCTGCTGCTGCTGACGTTCCGGTACATCTCCGTGCTGCTTGACGAGGCGGCCATCATGACGGATGCCTACCGCCTGCGCGCGCCGGGGCAGAAGGGTGTGCACATCTCTGCCTGGGGCTCGTTCCTGGGTCAGCTGCTGCTGCGCAGCATGGACCGCGCGACCGCGCTCTATGAGAGCATGGAGCTGCGCGGCTATCATGGAGAGTTCCATTACGCGCAGGGCCGGCCGTCGAGCCGGGCCTCGTGGCCGTTTGCCATTGGGTGCGCGGCACTGATCGTTCTGGCGCGGCTGTACAATCTGCCGGTGCTGCTGGGCGGACTTTTTGCCTGAGGAGGGGCGCATATGCTGTGTTTTGACCATGTTTCGTTCGCCTATCCGGGCGAGCGCACGATCCTGAATGATTTGACGTTTTCCGTTTCCGAGGGCGAGCAGGTCGGCCTGATCGGCGCCAACGGCGCGGGCAAGTCCACGCTCATGAAAGCGGCGCTGGGGCTCATCACCGTCACCGGCACGATCACGATCGACGGGCTGGAGATGAACCGCGGCAACCTCGCGGATATCCGCCGGCGGCTGGGCTATGTCCTGCAGGATTCGGACAACCAGATGTTCATGCCGACGGTGTTTGAGGACATGCTCTTCGGCCCGCTCAACTACGGCATGCCCCGCCCGGAGGCGGAGGCGCTCGTGGACCGGACGCTCGCGGAGCTGAACCTCACGTACCTGAAAAACCGCCGCAACCACAAGCTCTCCGGCGGCGAAAAGCGCATGGCCGCCATCGCGACCATCCTCGCCATGCAGCCGAAGATCATGCTCATGGACGAGCCGTCCACGGCGCTCGACCCGAAAAACCGCCGCACGCTCATCCGCACGCTCAACGCGCTGCCGGTGACGAAGATCATCGCAACACACGATCTGGACCTCGTGCTCGAGACGTGTGACCGCGTCCTGCTGCTGCACGACGGGCAGATCGCGGCAGACGGCCCGGCAGGGGAGATCCTGCGCGACCGGGCGCTGCTCGAGCAGCACTCGCTGGAACTGCCGTTTTGCCTTGCCGGTGTGCCGGAGCGGGCGAAAAAATCGTGAAAAACAGTGCTTGAAGCGGGGAACGCCGTCTGCTATAATAGCGCGTATTCCGATGGATAGCGAGGTCGATGTTTGCGATGAGCCGACAGCTCAAGGGCGCGCTGATGGCCGCGGGCGGCGGTGTGTGCTGGGGCATTTCCGGCACGATGGGGCAGTATCTCTTTACGCATGAGGCCATGCAGACCACGTGGCTGATCCCGATCCGTCTGGGCCTGGCGGGTCTGATTCTGTTCGTATACTGGCTGGTGAAGGACCGGCGGCTGCTGTTCGCCCCATGGCGGCAGCGCGGCAGCACGGTGATGCTGGTGCTCTACGGCGTTTTCGGCATCAGTCTGAGCCAGTTTCTTTATTTTCTGACCATTCAGTTTTCCAACGCGGCGATCGGCACGATCATGCAGGACCTGTCGCCGGTGATGGTGCTGCTGGTCGCCTGCGCGGGCGCGCACAGAAAGCCGCGTGCGTATGAGATTGCCAGCATCGTGCTGGCGCTGCTCGGCGTGACACTACTGACCACGCACGGCGACCTGACTGCGTTTGCCGTATCGCCGGTGGCACTGATCGCGGGCGTTGCGTGCGCGGTGTGCGTGACAGTGTATAACTGCCTCTGTCCGCGCCGGGAGCTGCGCGATTATCCGGTCAGCATGCTGCAGGCATGGGCGTTTTTGATGGGTGCCGTGCTCTTTGAGCTGACCATGCACCCGTGGACACTCGGCTATACGCCGTCGCTGCGCGGCGTCGGCGGCATTTTGTTCGTGGTGCTTTTCGGCAACCTGCTGGCCTTCAACCTCTACATGACGGGCGTGAAGCTCATCGGCCCGGAAAAGAGCGTGCTCTACGGCTTTGCCGAGCCGGTCACGGCGGCCATTCTGGCTGTGACGCTGCTCAATACACCGTTCACGGTCTGGGACGCGCTGGGCTTTGCCGCCGTGTTTGCCATGCTGGCGGTGCTGTCTGTCGGCGGAAAGAAATATGCCGAGCGGCTGGAAGTGTGAATTTTAAAAAGAAAAACGGAGCAGATACGGGGGGATGTATCTGCTCCGTTCCTGTTTATGAGGGATGGTCATTCCTCTCATAACGGTTGTCCCACGCGGTGTACCCCACAGCACCGGATGTACCTACGTAGTACAGGTTCATTATTTCACAAAAAACTTGCCGTGTCAACAAAAAACTGTTGCCTTTTCACGCTTTTCTGTCACAAAAAGTGCTAAGAAACTGCGCGTTTTCTGCAGAAGCCGCCCGGCAGGCGTAGCATCCTCCTGCGTCTCTTTTTTACCCTGAGGGCGTGTGGTCGCTGCGAAATTTACCACCTCGGGCGGCGACTGTTCAAATCAACAGGCCATACCGGTCGCACAGGGGCAGCAGCGCCGCCTCCGGGAGCGTGCCCTCGTACAGCGCGCGGCCCTGATAGGCGCGCAGTGCGGCCTCAAGCAGCTCTGCATCGTCGCAGACGAGGCACAGCGGCTTGCTCAGCAGGTACTGCACGTCGGTCAGCGCGTCGATGTCCTCCCAGGCAGCGACGCGCAGCGCAACCATGGGCTCGCTGCCGTCAAGCGCGTCTGCCAGCCGGTCCTCGAGATCCGGCCCGGCGGTCAGCACCGGGCCGTGCCCGGCGTCCACCGGCAGATAGCAGGGAAGCTTCTCCGTTGCGGCCGGGAGCAGATCAGTGTGCTCCGGCGCAGGCGGGACGAATTTCGCGTCTTTCAGGGCGTCCCGCAGCGCGGCGATGTGCTCCGCCGTCGTGCCGCAGCAGCCGCCGAAAACAGCCACACCGGCATCGAGCATCGGCTGCACGAACGCCGCGAATTCCTCCGGCGTGCAGTCGTACACGGTCTTGCCGCCGACGGTAATGGGCATGCCGGCGTTGGGCTTTGCGATCAGCGGTACGCGGGCGTATTCCCGCAAGCGGCGCAGCTGCACGAGCATCTGTTCCGGCCCGGTCGAGCAGTTGAGCCCGAAAGCGTGGATGCCCATGCCCTGCAGCACGGTCAGCGCGGCGGTCACGTCTGTTCCGGAGAGGCTGCGGCCGCTCTCGTCGCACGTGAAGGACACAAAGATCGGTTTGTCGCTCACGCTGCGCACGGCCAGCACGGCGGCGCGTGCATCCGAGAGCGTCATCATCGTTTCGATGACATACAGATCGACGCCGGCCGCCTCGAGCCCGGCCGCCTGTTCGGTATAAATATCGACCAGATCCTCGAACGACGCCTCGCCGAGCGGAGCAAGAAACAGGCCCGTTGGCGCAAGATCGCCCGCGATCCACGCCCTGCCGTCCGCCGCTTCGCGCGAGAGCGCGGCAAGGCGGCGGTTATAATCTGCCGTCTGGTTGAAGATGCTGCGTTCCTCGAGCTTCTGCCGGTTGGCACCGAAGGTCGGTGTGTAGAGCACCTGGCTTCCGGCGGCAACGTAGCCGCGCTGGATGCCGACAATGACGTCCGGGTGTTCGAGCGTCCACTGCTCGGCGCTCACATCGCCGGCGTAGCCGTGCTTTTGCAGTTCGGTGCCGGTCGCGCCGTCGAGGATGAGGGGGAAACGGATTTCCATGTTGTGACCTCCGTGAAATGTTATGGCTGCGGAAATGACAGATTGCCAGTAAAGGCCGCAGCAAAGTCCGCGCGGCCGGACAGCTCCAGATAGCTGCATGCCCGGGAAATATCTCCGATGCGCTGCCACTGCGCAGGGGCGAGCGCGAGCGCGGCCGCACCGGCGAGCGCCGTGTTGCCGAGCGTGTGCAGTCTGCCCGCGCACGCGCGCGGGAGCATGCCGATGGCCATAGCGCTCTCGGGGTCGAGATAGCTGCCGAAGCCGCCGGCAAGGTACACGCCGTCCACTTGCTCCGGCGTGATGCCGCGCTGCTGCAGCAGCACGCGGATGCCCGCTGCGACGGCGGCCTTGGCCAGCTGCAGATTGCGCACGTCCGCCGCCGTGAGGTACACCTCCGGCGTCAGGTGAAAGCGGCCGTTGCCGTCGTCATCGCGCGTCAGACAGCGGCGCAGGGATTCCGGCGCGTCCTCCGGCGGCAGCAGCCGCCCGCCGGGCGCGATGACGCCGAGACGCAGCAGCACCGCCGTCAGGTCGAGCAGGCCGGAGCCGCACAGGCCCTTGGGTTCACCGCCGCCGATGACGTCGTACAGAAAGCCGCGGTCATACCGTACACGGCTGACGGCCCCGTCCACGCCCGGCATGCCGCACGTGATGCCCGCGCCCTCGAAGGCCGGGCCGGACGCCACGGCGCAGCAGACGAACCCGCCGCGTCCGCCGAGCGCCATCTCGCCGTTGGTGCCGATGTCGAGAAACAAATGTTCGCCCGGCAGCTCCGCCAGTCCGGCGGCCAGCAGCCCGGCCGTGATGTCTCCGCCGACGTAACCCGCCACGCAGGGGGCAAAGCGCATCGGCACGCCGTGCAGCGTTTCGCCTCTGCGTGTTGCAAAGAGCGTCTCCGGCCGGAAGGGTGCCGCGGCGATGCCGCGCACGGAGTACCCGGCGAAGAGGTGCTGCATGACGGTGTTGCCGGCGAGCGTGATCTCACGCAGGGTGTCCGGCGTGCGGCCGCTGCGCGCGAGCGCGTCCGACACAAGCGCCCAGACTTGTGCCCGGATCCGCTGCGAGAGCTCGTCCAGGCCGTCCGGCTGCTCAAGCGTATACTGGATGCGGCTGATGACGTCGGCTCCGTAGGGGGCCTGTGCGTTCCAGCCGCTGCAGGTCGCAAGTTCCGCACCGGATGAAAGATCGTATAGCCGTACGACGACGGTCGTCGTGCCGAGGTCAACGGCGGCGGCGCAGCCCGTGCGCCCCGGTTGGCAGGCGGGCAGCGGCACGGTGCCGGTCAGGATCGTGCCGCCGGCAGTCTCCGGCAGCGTGACGGTGTCGCCGTCCGCCGGGTGGACCCGGCAGGCGAGACGGGGCACGCCGTTGACCGGCACGCGGCACTTGCCGCAGCGGCCCTTTCCGCCGCAGGCGGCGGGGATGGAATAGCCCGCGCGCCGCAGGACGGACAGCAGTGTCTCATCTGCCGACAGGGGAATGGTGCGGCTCCGGCCGTTTTGTTCAATTTGGATGCTTGACATGGCCGCCGCCCCCCGATAAGATATAGGCACATTCTAAGCGGCGGAACTTTGCTTTGTCAAGAGGCTTTGCATATGAACGAACCGGAAACACTGGCCGCACAAAACGGCTTTTCCCACTGGGCACAGCTGAATATGGCGGCGGCGGTGCCGCTCGAGGCGGTGCGCGATATGTGCGCTGACGGCCGCTGCGGGTGCTATGGGCACAACTGGGCCTGCCCGCCCGGCTGCGGCAGTATCGAGGCGGCCGCGCGCCGCATCGCAGGCTTTGATGCCGGCATCCTCGTGCAGACGACCGGGACGCTGTGCGATGATTTTGATTATGAATCCATCGCGGACACCGAGCGCGCGCACAAGCGCCGCTTCGCCGACTTCGCCCGCCAGATGCGCCGGCTCCATCCAGGCTGTCTGCCGCTGACGGCCGGCAGCTGCACGCTCTGCGCCCGCTGCACGTATCCCGACCGCCCGTGCCGGTACCCGACCAAGCGCCTGTCGTCCATGGAGGCGTACGGCCTGTTCGTGAGCGACATCTGCATGCGCTCGGGCCTTGCCTACAACTACTGCCCGCACACCATGACGTATACATCCTGCGTTTTGTACAACAAGGAGTGAAAACCATGTCCACACCGAAAGAGATCTTCCTCGAGCTCATCCGGCCCGAGGGCCAGCCGGAGCGCCAGCTGCGCCAGTATGAGGCGCTGCACATGTGCCTTACCGACCCGTGCAACACCTACCTGCGCGGCAACCGCAGGCGCGGCACAACGAGCGTGGACCGCTGGGGCACGACGATTCTGTTTCCTGAGGATGCGCCCGGCCCCATGCCGGACACGCGCGAGGGTCTCGCCGTCTGCCCGGACATCATGCGCTGGCGTGAGACGGTGCATGCTCCCGATCTTGAGGCCGCCTGCACGGAGGGATGGGAGGCCTGCCGTGCTGAGGCGCGCGCCGCCTGCGGGCCGGACCACCTGCTGGCGGGCTTCATGGGCACGGGCATCTTTGAGCAGTGCCATTTCCTCATGGGCTTTGAGGACACGCTTACGAACCTCTATGCGCACCCGGACGAGATGCACGCGCTCATCGACTACATCACGGAGTATCGCCTGACGTATGTGCGCATGCTCATCGACAATCTGCAGCCGGACGTAATCTTCTCGCATGACGACTGGGGCACGAAAAATGCCCTGTTTATGAAGCCAGAGATGTGGCGGGAATTCTTCAAGGAGCCGTACCGCCGGTTCTATGGCTACATCCGCTCGCGTGGCGTCATCGCCATCCACCACGCGGACTCCTATCTCGTGCCCATCGTGGACGACATGGCTGAGATCGGCATTCAGGTCTGGCAGGGCGTTCTGCCGGAAAACGATATTCCTGCCCTGCAGGCGCACTTAAACGGGCGGCTCACGCTCATGGGCGGCTTCGGCGCGGCCATCGACCGCAAGGACGCTACGCCTGAGGACATCCTCACCTATGCCCGCGGCGTGCTGCGGCGCAACTGCCCCGGCGGGCACTACATCCCGTCGATCACCTACGGTTTGGCTGGCACGGTCTACCCGCATGTGGATACCTATCTCAATCAGGCGGTCGATGAATACAATGCGGCTCTGCATGTACCGGTGACGCACCTGCCGCCCGTGCCGCGTCGGAGCGTGCACGCCCCGGCCGCACCGGCCCAGAGCGCGCCCGAGGCCGAGCAGCCGCAGGGCGACGTGCTCTCGCGCATCGC
>ERZ772858.1380-NODE-1380-length-24461-cov-4.817176_pt1 | contig 24461 bp, 24 predicted proteins | sample MGYA00512136_ERZ772858 | MGnify/ENA primary metagenome ERZ772858 (study PRJEB29015, sample SAMEA2737726) | human gut metagenome | biome: human gut; feature: human-associated habitat; material: faeces | place: China | collected 2012 ...
GATTTTAGAATTATGGTGTCAGATAATATTCAAAGTTATGATGTTCTTTCTGCGGTTAATTGTTGTCGTCAGATAGATGCGGATGGAATAATCTGTTTAAGGGTTGCAATACAAAAAGTTTTTGCGTTATTAAACATATGCGTAAGTAAAGAATCATCATTGTCAGAGTTAAAAGCTTCTTTTTTGATGAAATCTGCTCAAGAGTGAAGAGATATTCGCTTGCCACAGATTTTGAATCAATCAGTAAGTACTTTGGAGATAAAAATGCTGTGGTAATCTCGACTCTTCATGGAGTTAAGAGTGAAGAATATACCACAGTTATTGCTGCTGGGTTGTTTATTGTGACGGGCCAAAGTCCGAGTTTGCTCGGGATGGATAAAATGCTGCAAGAATGGAAAGGCGCAGACCAGTTTATTATTGTCAAGGGTACCTGGTTTGAAAAATTGATGGCGGAATAATAAGATGCTGTGATAGAATGAAGAAAATGATTGGATGTGCAAACTGGAAGTGTTGTTTGATGTTAAGCACGCTACAGTAAGCGAACATATTTCAAATATTCTTGCTTCAGGAGAACTGGATGAGACTTCTGTCGGTTTTTCCGACAGAAGTACAGGGGGACGAAAACCCCAAATTTATAATTTGAATATGATTTTGTCTGTCGGATATCGAGTTAATTCTAAAAGAGGTATAGCTTTCAGAAAATGGGCAAATAATGTTCTTAAACAGTTTATTTTGAAAGGCTATGCAATCAATGAAAAGCGTCTTCAGGCGCTTAAGAAAACAGTTGATATTCAGTCAAGGATGCTTGCAGATGCACTTGATATAGAGGAGAAAGATGTGCTCAGAGCTGTGAATGAATACACAGATGCATTGATTCTTCTGGATCAATATGACCACCAGTCATTAAGTAAGCCAGAGGGAAGTACTCCAGTATACCGCATTACTTATGAAGAGTGTGTTCAGATGGTTGGTCAGATGAAGGATTCTTTTGAAACAGATGTATTTGGTGTAGAAAAAGAGGCTGGTAAAACTGATAATGAATCTATTGAAATTATAGTGGCATTGCATCGTTTTTATATTACAACAGTATATGATGAGATGAACCAACCTTGTGCCCACTGGGCACGAAGTTGGCACAGTTACTACGGTGTCAGGAGGAATCCTGGCATCTTTTTTTATGTCTTTTTACACTTCAAAAAATAATTTCAAAAAATTCCTAAAATCATGCCCGATTTTGTCGCTTCCAATACAGACATTTCTTTTTCTGTTTGCATTACTGCACCTCCGTTACAGCGTCCATTGCCAAATTCATAGCTAACGCAAAAGTATTATTACCCCAATTTCTGGTATCGTGTGATTCTATATTTGCAAGTGAATCTGCCGTAAACAATAACTGACCGAAAACTATATTTCGGAACTCTGCGCAAGCAGCCAGAGAAGCACACTCCATTTCTACAACAGAAAAACCTTCCTCTTTGCGATATTCCACCATTTCTTTTGTTTCACGATAAAATCCGTCTGTCGTCCATGTTTTGCATTTTTGATAGTTGTATTTGTGATTGATTAAGATTTTCTCAATCGCATTTATTGCTGATTGATTAAGCATGACTTCTCGTGAAGGTGGTAGATAATGATAAGATGTACCTTCTTGCCGTAGTGCTGAGGTAGGGATATAAAAATCCCCCTCGTTATCTGCAACTAAAGCACCACAACAGCCTGTGGCTATAACCTTTTTAACACCACCCGCAATCAGCTGTTCCATAATTTGTGTGGAAGCAGCCCCACCTAAAGGAGCTTGACAAATTGCCAACTCAACACCATTATGTACCGTTTTATATACAGGAAAGACTTTTGTGATACTAATAAACTGTCCGATAATCTCGCATTTATTTGTCATAGCATAATCGTCAATCTCTGTTTCCATAAACAGCATTACTGCTCTCTCCGGAAAATGAAAATTCGTACTGTGTCCTGGCATAATAACAGCCTTGCTGTTTGTGTCATATTCTAAAATTGGTATATCATTTTTTATTAAGCTCATTTTACCTATGTCCTTTTAAATTTTACGAATCATGTTCTTACGACCTCATCAGCAAGTGATTCGGTCTGCTCTGAACAGCTACAATCTTTTTATTTGATTTCAGTGAATTGCGTCTTTAATCATCTGTAACACTTTTGTTTCTCTCATAATCATGATTTCATTAAAATAATCTTCACTTTTATATGCTGAATTAACACGAATTGCCTCATCCAAGCTAACAAACCTAAGCGTAAATCCTGCTTCTGCTTCATAATCATCTAAGTCTTGGTCTACAATCCGATTTTTTGTTTTACACATATAGTAAAAATTTTCCTGCTCAAAAATTGTATTTGGCGAAACGTTGCTTTTTTGCCTACGCATTACACTTCCAAATTCACATATAGATTCCGGAATAACAGTTAACCCAACCTCTTCCCTAACCTCCCGAATAAGAGCTTCTTTCTTATTTCATCCTTGTGAATCCCTCCACCTGGAAATTTGTAATATTTTTCCTTCTCACTGTAAACAAGTGTAATTTTGCTATTATCTTTGAGAATAATTCCTCTTACAGATGGTCTACTAAATACGCTATCGCAATTTTCATAATTTTGTAAATCTATTTTCAATAGTTGTTTCATCAATACACCTCGCGTAAATTCCGATATGGTAGTCTCTTAAACAAGTCTACCATATGGGTTATTCTACCACATATTCATCCTTAATCCACTAGAAGTATTCACCATTAATTTACCATACATCTAAGCTATCTTCAACATCTACCCATGCCTGCATAGGGTGAAAGCTTCATGAAACAACCCTATTTGACAGTAGCAGGTAATTGAATTTTAGCAAAAAGGTGGTATAATTTAAAATGAATTTTTATGTAAAAAACGAAGCAAAGAAAGGGGTTGGCAAAATGAGAAAGAATAAACTGGTAGCCCCTGTTCTAAAATGGGTAGGTGGGAAGAGACAATTATTGGATACTTTTCGCCCACTGTTACCAAAAAAAATTACAACATACTGTGAGCCATTTGTTGGTGGCGGTGCATTGTTGTTTCATCTTCAGCCTGATACGGCATATATAAACGATATAAATCCAGAATTAATTCGTGTATATACGGTTATCAAAGAAAATGTTGATGAACTGATTGAAGAGTTAGAGAAATTTGAAAATACAGCTGAACAGTTCTATGCAGTTAGAGACTGGGATCGCAATAAGGATTATTATTTGACATTGACTGATGTTCAAAAAGCTGCTTGAGTATTATATTTGAATAAAACTTGTTTTAATGGATTGTATCGTGTAAATAATGCAGGTGAGTTTAATTCTCCGTTTGGTAATTACCGAAATCCTAATATTGTGAATGCACCTGTATTGAGGGCTGTTAGTGCATATTTTAATTCTGCTGATATTCGTATGACGACAATGGACTATGCCGAAGTATTGAAAAATGTTCCAAGGGGTGCTTTTGTGTATCTTGATCCCCCTTATGATCCTGTTTCTGAAACTGCAAGTTTTACCGGATACTCGAGAGGTGGATTTTCACGAGAAGATCAAATAAGACTGAGAGAGTGTTGTGATGATTTAAATGCTCGTGGCATAAAGTTTATGCTTTCAAATTCTGCAACAGAATTTATATTGGAGCAATATGCAGCTTACAACATAACCATTGTTAAAGCGAAACGTGCTGTTAATTCAGTCGCTTCAAAGCGTGGAGATGTTGACGAAGTGGTGGTGCGTAATTATAAGTGATCGTCAAAAAAGTCTTAATGACATAGCGTGGGAAAAACTATTTGAGAAGTACGATATATTAGGACATATTGAGAGAACTGGGCAATTTCAAATCTCAGCAAAGCAGATAAAGGAAGTACGAGAGCCACGACTGATGGCGAAGTTTGACCATACAATTAATTTACCAAGGATTTTTGCGGATAATGAACTCTCTATTTTGCCAGTTACTCGTGGTGATTATATTATTTCTCATTTTGATGCTTATCACGAATTTGAGACTGATAACTCTCTGATAACACGAGTTTCACTTCCAACTTATATACAAAAAACCTATAATTCAATACATAACCACAGGTTAGTACAAATACCTTATGCGATTTTCGGAAAGGCTTAGAAAGGGATATTTACCTTATTTTCGCCCCGAAAAATGACACAAACAAGGCTTGATGTATCTTATCTGTGTTTTTTTATTTTTAGCAGAAAAGGAAAACAAAAAACGCATACGATACGGTAGTAACCCGATTTAATGTCGCTAAAGTTATTCGTGACAGAGTGAAAAAGCTGGATAATCACAATGCAAGGTTGAAGAAGTGTGATGTAGCAGTTGAATCAGATATTGATGATACTGACAGTGCTGAAAAAGTTACAATAGACATTGGGATAAAACGACAGCAGTTCTCTAATGAAAAGTTGTTAGAAAATGAGCTTACTGCAAGAATAGAAAGTGATATGTCAGTATTTGGTATGAACCTTAAAGAGTATAAACGTAAAGGTGAGTATGGCAGACAATATATTATTCCAGTTGGAAGACTTGATTTATTATGTGAGGATAATCAAGGAAATTTGTATGTTGTCGAATTGAAGAAGGACAGTGGCTATGATGATGCTTATGAACAGACGGTTCAGTACCTCGAATGGTTTGAGAAAAGTGAAAAATTCAAAGGTAAAAAAGTATATGGGATTATTTGTTTGAACAATCTGACAAAGGAACTTATTTTAAGAGGGCATAATGATAAGAGAATGCGGTTGTTTGAATATCAGATATCTTATACAGAGTTGTAATACTAGGAGGTGTCACGATGCCATTTAAGATTGTTCGTAACGATATAACAAAAGTTAAAGCAGATGTGATTGTAAATACTGCCAATCCGAATCCGATATGTGCAAGCGGTACAGATTTAGCCATATATGAGGCGGCAGGAAAAGAACAGCTTCTTGCCGAAAGAGCAGGTATCGGCAAAATTGCAAGAGGTGATATTGCTGTTACCGGTGCATACAACTTAAAGGCAAAATATATTATTCATACAGTAGGACCGGTATGGACAGACGGAAAGCATCATGAATTTGAAATCCTTGAGAATTGTTATCGAAAATCATTACAGAAAGCATTGGAACTTGAGTGTGAGCGTATAGCATTTCCCATGATTTCGACAGGAGTATATGGATTCCCGAAGGACAAAGCATTACAGATTGCTGTGTCAGTATTCAGCCAGTTTCTTACAGAAAATGAAATGGAAATCATACTGGTAGTGTTTGATAAAAGATCTTTCCAGTTGTCCGGTCAGATTGTTGGGGATATTGATTCTTATATAGATGCTAATTACGTCAGAGAAATCCGTAGAAAAGAGTACCCGATAAGGAGCAGAAGAAGTACTCGTATAAAAGAATTGGCAGAAGAAGATTTCAATGAAAAAATGCTTCAAAGAGAAGAAGACAACTATCCATTTGGGAAAATGACAGATACGGGCATGACAGAGTTGCTCATGCCGTTAGAAAATATTTCATTGGAAGACCAGCTGGCCAATATAGGAGCTTCCTTTCATGATAAATTATTTGAACTGATTGACGAAGCACATCTTGATAATAAAGATGTGTGGAAACGGGCAAATCTTGACAGGAAACATTTTTCAAAGATTCAGTGTGACCAAAACTATCATCCAAAGAAGAAAACTGTGATGGCACTCTGTATCGCACTGCAGCTTGATCTGGAACAGTCGAAAGATTTACTTGCCAGAGCAGATTGGGCATTTAGTCCAAGCAGTAAGGTGGATCTGATTGTACAGAAGGCAATAATAGATAAGCAGTATGATATTATACAGTTGAATGTAACTTTGTTTAAATATACGAATGAAATTCTTGGAGTATAGGAGCAAGATGCATATGTGGAATGACATATATAAGCCTGATTCAATTGGCAGTGAGGGCGGCACGATTATTGCAGATGAGGAATATAAAGCATCGTGTAGGATAACATTGGAAAGCTGTAAAAGGTATGATGCATTACATGTGGTGTATATGGAAGTATGATGCATACAGCTTTTTGTGATAAAAGGTATAGTCAGGAAGTCTTTGATAACATGAAAAAAGATCTACAGGAATTTATTGATAAGGGTACAACTGCTGAGGAAGAAGACATTTTCTATGAAGAGTTTACAAGTAAATATTGATTAGCATATGTTACGTCGGTACTTATAGTATCGGCGTTTGTTTTGTCTTAAAAAGTGTCGCCCGGACAGCGACCATATAAAGATGCCTCTCAACTATACTCATATTGTAACAAAGAAAAAGAGCTGCCGGAGTAATCCGGGGATTGGAGGCATATATGTACGGAGCAATTTTAGGAGATATTATAGGAAGTCCATTTGAGTTTGACAGAGGAAATAAAACAAAGGAATTCGATTTGTTTACTAAAGGCTGTGACTTTACAGATGATTCTGTTATGACAATAGCAGTTGGAGAAGCTCTTCTTGCAGTCGGAACGGAAGCTACAGTAAAGGAAATAGAAGAGGCGCTAGTAACTAACATGCAGGATTGGGGAAAAAGATATCCATATGCAGGTTATGGTGGAAGATTCAGGTATTGGCTTAGAGAAAGCAACCCAAAGCCATACGGAAGTTATGGGAATGGATCCGCCATGAGAGTGTCAGCAGCGGGATGGCTTTATGATTCGCTGGAAAGAACAAGAGAGGTAGCAAGAGCGACAGCAAATGTGACACATAATCATCCGGAAGGCATTAAGGGTGCAGAAGCAACAGCCAGTGCAATATACATGGCTAGGAATGGATTTTCAAAAGAAGAAATTAAAGAATACATCGAGAGGGAGTTTCATTACAATCTTGATAGAACACTTGATGAGATCAGACCGGGATATCATATGGATGAGACTTGTCAGAGAACAGTACCGGAGGCAATTATTGCATTTCTGGAATCCAAAGATTTTGAGGATGCCATACGGAATGCAGTATCACTAGGTGGAGATACTGACACGCTTGGTGCTATCACAGGCAGTATTGCAGAAGCATTTTATGGAATTCCGGCTGTATTGATTGCAGAGTGTAGAAGCCGGATTGATGAAGGCTTGATGACGGATGTTCTTGATGAGTTTGATCATACTCTTGGTAGAGATAAAAATGCTGATTCAGATGAGAAGAAGGGGAAAAGATTAATGGAATTGTGATTAATCCATTTGGTAAGTATATTCAGATGACAAAGAAGATGATAGCGGTTTTAAAAGGAAGAGCAAAGATAATGAGAACAATTAAAGTTACGGGAAAAGGTAAAATAGCGGTAAAGCCGGATATGATCCGGTTATATGTCAGCAAGGAAGAACTTTGCAAAGAATATGAAGATACTCTCCGAAGGTCAACAGAAGATACAGAGTTCCTCAAGGATTTGTTTGAAAAACTTGGCTTTCAGAGAAAAGACCTTAAAACAGTATATTTTAATGTCGATACAGAATATGAAAGCTATCAGGACAGAGATAAGAGCTGGAAGCGAAGATTTAAAGGCTATAAGTACAGTCATCGTATGAAAATAGAGTTTGAAGCTGATAATAAAAGATTAGGGCAAGTCCTTTACTCTGTGGCTCATAGTTCATTAAAGCCAGAGTTTTCTATTTCCTCACTTGCTGAAATCATGGGGCGGAATGTATAATCAAGAATGAAAGCTAAATGATAAGGAGGCCTCTATGAATAGAGATAAAAGAGTTCAGAGCAAACCCGCACAAAAAGAAGCAATTAAAAGAAACAAGTTTCGCAAATATGTGCCATCAATTTTGCTATTTCTGCTATTTGAGATAGTGGCAGTTACATTGTGGCTTGTTAAGAAAAATCTATTTTATCTATTAAATTTTAGCTACATAGGAGGCTGCCTTGGACTGGGAACAGCACTATTTACCGCCGGAAAACGATATGCCAGACATTTCATACAATTGGCGGTGGGAAGCTATATGTTGTTGTATCTCGGTGTGATTTCCCATGAAAATATGCAGATTGAGGGATTCTGGTATTATCTGTTCTTAGGCGTTTTTGAAGCGGCAACTATCCATTATGCTGTGGCGAAAATATTTGGTCCATTGTTTTTTGGGCGCGGTTGGTGTGGCTATGCCTGCTGGACAGCCATGGTGCTGGATTTTCTACCTTACAAACAGCCGCAACAGCCACGAAAAGAGAAGCTTGGTTTTCTTCGCTATGTAATGTTTGTACTGTCATTAGCGTTGGTATCCGGTTTGATGCTGATAAAAATTGCAAAGCTGGAACAAATTATGTTTTGGCTGTTCATCGTAGGAAATGTGCTTTATTATATTTTGGGTATCGGACTGGCATTTGTACTCAAGGATAATCGTGCATTCTGCAAATATCTGTGTCCTGTTACAGTATTCCTCAAGCCTATGAGTTATTTTTCATTTTTACGTGTTCATTGTGACGAGAGTAAATGTATTCATTGTGACAAATGCTTGAGAGTCTGTCCTATGAACGTGGAAGTTAATAAAGAATCCCGAAAGCGAAAAAATGGAACTGAATGCATTCTTTGCTATGAATGCACAAAAGCTTGTCCAACAAAGGCGTTGCACTAGGAAAAATGGATTTGTAGTGATGAAACAGGGAAACGTTGAGTATGAAAGGCAAGTGAACAGTAATTTGCTGAATCATTCGCACCAGAATATGAACATTTTTGGGAAGAAAAAAGGATATAATATAGAGTTATAGATATAAAAAATAGCGAATATATATAAAGTTTGATTTTAAATGAAAAGAGTTTGTTTAAAATTGCTGTCATCCTCCTTGTGAGGATGTGAGTTGAAATATGATAAAGAGATGTTGGAAGAATACTGTAAAAGTCATCCTCTTCGTGAGGATGTGAGCTGAAATAGTAAAAAGTGTTGAAGCAAAATCTTTAGGGTGGTGTTAGAATATAAATAGTACAAGTCAAAATGAGAATTCCTTATAAGAAAAATCATGGTACAATGTAGGTAACTTCTTCAGGTGGCTTATATAACGGATTGGCTTATGAGAAGTCATGAATGGTAATGCAGCAGAAGAGTATGGACTTCTGAAGCCGAGATTTCAGGAATTTGATAATATGTTTTGTGTAGAGCTGTCCGTAATTCATTTCCGATGACAAATGAAAAAGAAAACATCGGAGGAAGAGCGGAGAACAGATTTCAACGATACACAACAAAAGATTATATAGTTGCTTTCAGAAGATTATCAAGTATCAGTGGTTAAGTTAGCTGAAAAAATTGGGGTTGCCAGTCGAAATATTGAGAACAATATTAAGAAGTTAAAAAAGTATGGTATTATTATAAGACTTGGCTCCCAAAAGAATAGTTACTGGGAGATTGTAGATAAAGCTCTACAGGAGTAAAAAATAGGTTAGTCCAAGATTAGTCAAAGAAAATATAAAAAGTTAAAATAATTGAGGTGATGGAAATGCCATTAACAAGGCTCGAAGCAGAAAATTTCACAGTATTTGAAGATATTACGATACCATTCAGTAAAGGATTAAATGTATTAGTTGGAGAAAATGGTATGGGAAAAACGCATATCATGAAGCTGGCTTATGCAGCGTGTCAGGCATCAAAACATGATGTGTCATTTTCACAGAAGACAACAATGCTTTTTCGCCCTGATCAGTCTAGTATCGGGCGGCTGGTAAACAGAAATAAAAATGGTAATAATACAGCAAAAATCTCGGTGGAATCTGGATGCAGCAGTGAAAATGGGGAATGTAGAATTTGATGATACTTATCTGGACGTTATTGCAGCAGCAAAGATTGATATTTCCAGAGGAGTTGATTCCGCAGCGAGAAAAAAATATCTGGATATTTTACAAAAAATCAGTTCTGGAAAAGTAACCTTGCATGATGACAGATTTTATCTGAAACCAGGTACACAGGCTAAATTGGAATTCAACCTGGTAGCTGAAGGATTGCGAAAAATAGCATTGTTATGGCAGCTAATTAAGAATGGCACGCTGGAAAAAGGATCTGTATTATTTTGGGATGAACCAGAAGCAAATATCAATCCGAAATATATTCCTGTGCTGGCTGAATTGCTGATCATGCTGGAAAGTGAGGGAGTACAGATTTTCGTATCTACCCATGATTATTTCTTATCTAAGTATATCGAGGTAAAACGGAGTAAGGAAAGTGAGGTTCAATACATTTCTTTATATAAAGATGATGAAGAAAAAGTACAATGTGAGACAGCAACAGAATTTGAACTGTTAGAACATAATGCAATCATGGATACTTTCCGACAGCTTTACAGAGAAGAAATTGGGGTGGTACTAAAGTGAAAATCATAACGGAATCGGAAATGAATTTTGGAAAATTTGATGAAACAGATTTGTTTCATATTGAGAATTCTAAAATTTACAAAGATCTTGGTTTAGGGATAAAAACGGTTGAGTTCATTCTAAAGTATGATGAAAATAGTATCGTGTTTTTGGAAGCAAAGAAAAGTTGTCCGAACGTTGCCAATCGTTATGAATCAGAGGAAAAAGAACAGAAATTTGAAGAATATTATTCGTCAAAATAATAAAGAGTAAAATGGAGTGATTTTGGAGTTTATTTCTTCATAAGCGGTGCGAAAAGCACAAGAACATAACACACATTCGAAATGCAAGCCTCTAATAACAGCCTTTGCGTGTCATGAAACGCAGTACGCAAAGGAGTTTGAGCAACTTGAATGTTAAGGTGCAAATATAATTATCCTGAAAAGGGTAAAAATGATTAGCGACCAACAAAAAGAAATTAAACCTTGAGATATGAGCAAAAATCAGCTTGTACCTCAAGGTTTTTTATTTCTGCACGGCAAAAAACTTTATAAATACGCAATGTCATTAACTGTTTTAGTAGCTTCCATTCCTTTTTTGAGAGAGAAGGGTAATTTCTTTCTGATTAAAAAGGTTGTTACATTCATCTATAATAGCTTCAACTGTGCGTACCTGTGATGGTGTGAGCTTGCGGAGCTTATCTGAGAGAATCAACAGATCCTTATCAATAATTTCACCAGTGAGTAAATAATCGGCACTTACTTCTAAAGCAGAGGAGATTTTTAACAGATTTTCAGGTCTCATTGCCCGTTTTCCTGATTCCGCATAAGAAACAAACTGGGTAGTGACATCACCTTTTTCTGCAAGTGCTTCTTGAGTGAGTCCCAGCTTTTTTCGACGATCCATAATTCTTTTTCCAATTTCCTGTAAACATAATTCGTTATTCGACATTAGTATAAAACATCTCCTCTCGTATTGTTAAATTATATCCACAATAGATGATAAAAATAAGCGTTTACTGTTGGCTAAAATCAATAATACGATATATTATCAGAGATAAATATTGAAAAATCGTGGATGCATAACAAGTAGAAAAAGTAGTGTATGGGAATACGAAAAAGCGAACAGCTATAATAAAAGAAAATGAATTCTCAGGAGGACTATGATTATGGAACAGATGGATTTTTCAATAGAGGTATCAGAAAGTGAGATAGAAAAATTTGCAGATTATTTATACCAGAAAGAAAATGCAAAGGCAACAATCAATAAATATATGGCAGATATAAAAAAGTTTTTATCTTTTTTGGCAGATGATAAGCGGATCAATAAAAAAGTATTGTTGCAATATAAAGATTGGCTTGTCCAAAAATATGCTGTCAATAGTGTTAATTCGATGCTTGCCGCATTGAATCAGTTCCTAGAATTTTTGAATGTAGGAAATCTGAAAGTGAAAAGAATAAAAGTGCAGAAGCAGCCTTTTTTACAGGATCAGAAAGAAGTGACAGAAAAAGAATGCAGGAAATTGATTGCAACAGCTATGGCAGAAGGAAAAGAACAGCTTGCATTGTGTATTGAAACAATAGCATGTACAGGAATCCGGATCAGTGAAATAAAATATTTTACAGTGGAGCGTGTAAAATCTGGAAAGATAGAGATTTATAATAAAGGAAAGTATAGAAGGATTTTTTTGCCGAAGGTATTGCAAAGGAAACTTCTTTCCTATTGCCATAATAACCAAATAGCAGAAGGTTGGATATTTGTCACGAAAAATGGGAAGTTAAAAGACAGAAGTAATATTTGGAGAGAAATGAAACGATTAAAAGAAAAGGCAGGAGTAGCAGAATCAAAAATATTCCCGCATAATTTTCGACATCTATTTGCAAGGATTTATTATAAAGTAACAAAAGATATTACAGGTCTTGCAGATTTACTTGGACATAGCAGCATCAATGTAACGAGAATATATACAGCAACTACAGAAACAGTGTTCCAAAAGAAGCTAGATAAGATTGTCGAACAGGAAATATTGGACTGTACAACATAATATCTGTTATGTTGTACAGTGTCTCTATTAACCTGTTCTACCCTATTTCTGCAAGTCATTCATTTCCTCAAAAAGAGAACTTTAAACAATAAAAATAATAAAGATTATAGCCAATTTCCCAAAAGCGGTACTTAAATAGGGCACAGCTACCAAAAAAATCAGAAAGGAACTATGTAATATGAACAGTATAACAGATAACATGGTGTTATTTAACATTATATCGTACGAAAATTAATCTGTCCATAAACAACATAACAGATATTATGTTGTATTGATTTTGCAATGGATAAGGAGTAACGATGGCATATACTGTAAGAAAATTACTTGAATCAGAACAGTTTCCAAAAATGAAGCTGCTTTGCGGTGAAAAAGGTCTAGATTTGGAAGTGAAAGGCATTCGAATAATCGAAATTGAAGATATGGAGCGATACCTGACGGGTGGTGAAATACTCATAACCAATTTTCAGGTATATTTATCATGCAGTGATCGAGAAGTAGAGCAGCATTTTGAAGATTTAGTTAAAAGTGACATAAGTGGATTCATTGTAAAGAAAAGAAAAGAATATGATCCTACAGGACGCAGATTGAGTTTATTAGAAAAACACTGCAAAAAATATGAAATTCCTCTGGTAGAAATTTCAGAAGATTCATATTACTGGGGAATTATCCGCTATGTTATAATGCAGGTATTCGATAAAGACACTGCACGCTTAAAGTATTTTAAGATTACACATGATAGTTTTAATATGTTTATTTTAAAAAATAATGGATCAAGTAATACAGCAAGTGATATTATCAAATTTTTAAGTATCATGATCGAGAATCCTGTTGTGTTGTATTATGGTAATCTTAATTATATGGTTTCAACAAACTCGGATAACTCCAAGTTAATATTGTCAGATGAAATTCAGCCATATAAACCCAATATTATTACGAAATTTCAATATATGAAGCAGATGAAAGGAAGCTGTGTTCAATATGTAGTGAAATTTGCCATATTGAGTGAGGTGGAAATATATATAACAATAACAGAAGAAAATAGAGAACTGACAGAACTTGATTATATGGCAATCGAAAATGCGATTATTAACTTGCAGTATGGATTTTTGAGTGAATTTGCACAGGATGAAATGAAAAAGAAGTATCAGAGAGATCTTATCCATAATATTCTGAATGGATTACTGAGTTCGAAAGAAATGACTGAAGCGGCAGCACAGCTCGGAATGAAAGAAAGCGATACTTACAGGGTTGTTGATTTTCATACCATCACAAAAAATGTACAAAGAAAATATACAAAAGAACAGCTTCACGAAGTAGGTGTTATCGAGGGTGAATTGATGCATCTTTTGCCGGATGCGCTTATTTACAGAAATATGGATCAGATTGTTATGATTCAACAGGTAGATTCCGATCAGACAGAACTGGAATATCAGAAAGAGATGGAAGAAATAGAGGAGGTTATCCAGCAAAGCATCCTTTATAGAAAGAAAGATACAGACTTTCAGATTGGTATAGGAAAAAGTGTGGAAGGGTATCAACGATTGAAAGAATCTTATCACGAAGCAAGTCGGGCTATCAAGTATATTGAGATTATCCGCCAGGTGACTGGTGATAAGAATAAGTCAGTAGTACATTATTCGAACCTCGGATTTTTCCAGATATTCGGCAAAGTTGATGATATGACGGAATTGGAAAGATGCATTCCGGAAACATTAAAGAAATTATATTTATATGATGATGAACATAAGGGAGAATTGATTACAACCTTGCAGATGTATCTTAGAAATAACCAAAGCATCAAGAAAACTGCAGGTGCAATGTTTGTTCATTATAGAACGATATCTTACAGGCTTGAAAAAATAAAACAAATTTCCGGAATTAATTTTGACAATGCAAATGAAGTACTGGCAGTCAGTAATGGTCTGATTATTTATAAAATGTTAAAAGAAATAGAATAGAAAAAGAAAGAGAAATCGTGTTGAGGCATGGTTTCTTTTTTTGAACGAAGTTCATAAAAAGATATTAATGGAAGAATATCGATACGATGGAACAGATTTTACAAAAAAATAAAAAAACTTTTCCTGTTTGGAACATTATAAAAAAAACTAAAATAGTATACAATATAGAAATATTGATGAGAAACATTCTCTGATTCAAATAGACAATGAGAAAAAATTATATTGAAAAGCCATCATCGCATTACTATATGTTGCGATATTATTATTTATAGAATTCTAGATCTTATATCTGATGATAGAGTAGAACGACCCCCATATCTTGATGAAATTGATGGAAATTTTTGAATAATCAATTTCATCGTCCGACAGGAACCCACCAATTTTTTAGGACGAACTAATACCTGAAATAGTTTAGCTAAGGAAAGGGGTAAAACCATGCAGCTTACAAGCACAACGGATTATGCTATCAGAATCGTATGTTATCTGGCAGCACAAAGGCAGATGATCTCTACATCAGAATTATCTCAGGAACTAAGTGTTCCAGCCAGTTATATTCCAAAAATAACAAAAAAATTAAAACAAGCAGGAATCATAAAAGCCTGTGAAGGGATAAAGGGTGGATATCAGATTGCAAAACAGCCAGAGAATATATCTTTAAGGGATGTGATATCGTGTACAGAATCCACCATGGCAATTAGCAGGTGCCTAGAAAAAAAGGGAGGTTGCTCCAAAAATTATATAGCCTGCTGTAAAGTACATCAGATTCTGCTGGATCTGCAAAATATATACAATAACCGCTTGGAAAGCGTAAAGATATCAGACATTATCCGTCCTGGTAAGGATGAATATCTTGGAAAATTTTATGTGATTATAAAAGTTAATCTGAGAGAAAAAGATTATGAATGTATTTATTCTCATAATCATGATGTCTATGAACAAGTAAAAACAGCAGAATCATATGATGACTTTATAAAAAAATATGCGGAAAAATATATTTGTGAAGCAGACTGGGTAAATGTCCAGAAATGTCTTGCAGGTGAGAATTTAACAGAACATCTTGTAGATGGATGTGTGGAAGAAGAAATTTTCTATCGCGGAATCATCGAAAATAACGGTACATCGTATGTATGGATGAAAGCTAGTAAGTATGTGGATGTAAAGGAAAATACAGCAATTATTACATTTCATAATACAAAAGTGATTCCGAATACGATTGTAACAATGGAACAGGAGCTAAGAAAAAAAGAACAGGATGTTTGTATGGAACTCGAAAATGCGACTATTAACTTACAGGATGGATTTTTGAGTGAATTTGCACAGGATGAAGAAAAAAAGACGTATCAGAGAGATATTATCCAAAATATTCTGAATGGATTACTGAGTTCGAAAGAAATGACTGAAGCGGCAGCACAGCTCGGAATGAAAGAAAGCGATACTTACAGGGTTGTTGATTTTCATACCATCACAAAAAATGTACAAAGAAAATATACAAAAGAACAGCTTCACGAAGTAGGTGTTATCGAGGGTGAATTGATGCATCTTTTGCCGGATGCGCTTATTTACAGAAATATGGATCAGATTGTTATGATTCAACAGGTAGATTCCGATCAGACAGAACTGGAATATCAGAAAGAGATGGAAGAAATAGAGGAGGTTATCCAGCAAAGCATCCTTTATAGAAAGAAAGATACAGACTTTCAGATTGGTATAGGAAAAAGTGTGGAAGGGTATCAACGATTGAAAGAATCTTATCACGAAGCAAGTCGGGCTATCAAGTATATTGAGATTATCCGCCAGGTGACTGGTGATAAGAATAAGTCAGTAGTACATTATTCGAACCTCGGATTTTTCCAGATATTCGGCAAAGTTGATGATATGACGGAATTGGAAAGATGCATTCCGGAAACATTAAAGAAATTATATTTATATGATGATGAACATAAGGGAGAATTGATTACAACCTTGCAGATGTATCTTAGAAATAACCAAAGCATCAAGAAAACTGCAGGTGCAATGTTTGTTCATTATAGAACGATATCTTACAGGCTTGAAAAAATAAAACAAATCTCCGGGATTAATTTTGACAATGCAAATGAAGTGCTGGCAGTCAGTAATGGTCTGATTATTTATAAAATGTTAAAAAAAATAGAATAGAAAAAGATAAAGAAATCGTGTTGAGGCATGGTTTCTTTTTTTTGAACAAAGTTCATAAAAAGATATAAATGGAGAATATCGACACAATGGAACAGATTTTACAAAAAAACAGATAAATATTTTCATTGATTGTACATTATATTAACCGTTTTAAATCTGTATAATTGGGAAAGTGATGAGAAAAATTATTAGTGAAAACATGGAAGATATCAATTTTTGATATTTTTTTTGATATAAATTAAGACTTCGCAGGGTTTAGATTAGAGGGATAACGATGCAACTGAAAAATTCGACAGATTACGCAATTAGAATTGTATGTTACTTGGCAGCACAGGAACGGATGGTATCTACATCAGAATTGTCACGGAAGCTAAATGTTTCTGCTAATTATGTTCCTAAAATAGCGAAAAAACTGAAAAATGCAAAAATAGTCACTGCCTGTGAAGGTACAAATGGTGGCTATATGCTGGCAAAACAACCGGAAAACATTTCTTTAATGGATATTATATCGTGTGTAGAGGAAACGATGGCAATTAATCGTTGTTTGGAAGAAGATCGTTTTTGTTCCAGAAATTTAGAAGATACCTGTAAGATACATAAAATATTGTTGAGTTTGCAGAATACATACAACAATAAATTAGAGAGCGTAAAGGTTTCAGACGTTATCCGCCCTGGAGAAGATGAATATTTTGGACGATTTTATGTTGTATTAAAACTGAACTTAAAGGAAAAAAGCTACGAGTGTGTGTATTCACATATCCGTGAAGTGTATGAGAGAGTAAGGAAAACAGAAAGCTATGAAGAGTTCATAAGCCAATATGTAGAAAGATACGTGTATGATCCTGACAAAAAAATGGTTCATGACTTCTTATCAAGTGAAGGATTAGAAGAAAGACTAGTTGATGGATGTTTGGAAAAAGATCTTCCGTATCGCAGAATTACTGGAAAAGATAAGAATGCATATGTTTGGATGGAAGCAAAAAAATATATAGATGCAAATGAGAATACTGCAATTATTACCTTACATAATGAGAAGATTGTCCAGAACACAGTTATAAGGATGGAACAGGAACTCGTAAAGAAAGAACAGGATATGGCAAAGCAGTATTGGAATATGGTATCACTTTTAACTACTGTATTAAATCATAATCAGTTAGTTGAATCAGGGTATCAAGATGATATCAGCTTCTATACAAAACAGGTATATCTTCAATTGCAGAAAAATTATCCGGAATATGGAATTACGGATGAAGAAATTGCTTCAGTAGCCCATTTGGCACCGATTCATGATATTGGAAAGATAAAAGTACCAATTGAAATTTTGAATAAAAATGGAAAGTTGACAGATGAAGAAATGAATGTAGTAAAACAACATCCATTAGTAGGTGCAGCGATGACCCAGAGATTCCCAGAGGGGATAACAACGGAAAAGCTGAATCAATATAGCTATGAAATATGCAGATATCACCATGAAAGATATGATGGTTCTGGTTACCCGGATGGACTAAAAGGTGATGAAATACCACTTTGTGCTCAGGTAGTAGGCCTTGTGGATGCTTATGATGCATTGGTCAGTGTACGCCCCTATAAAAGAAAATTAAAGCATGAAGAAGCCATAAGAATGATTGCCAACGGTGAATGTGGTGTATTTTCAAAAAAACTATTGCAGTGCTTTATAGCAGCGGCAATGCAGAAGGAATGGATAAAAAAGGCAGATAGCTAAGAAAATGAAAATATGTTTTTAGGAGGAATTTGTGTGAAGAGGAAAAAGAGATGGCTAAGATGGATAGCCTGGACACTTTTATTGGTTTTATGCATGAATAGCGCAGGAACGACAGTTTTGGCAGTTTCAGTGGAAGAAGAGAATATTCCAAATATAAATAGTACTCAAGAGGGTGAAATGCGCACAGAAGATTTTATTCCGGAGGAAAGTACATCATTGTCGGAAGAGACGTCGAAAGAAGAAAATACTTCGCCATCAGAAGAGACTCCTGGAGAGGAAATCACCCCGCCATTAGAAGAGATTCCGGAGGAAGAAATTACTCCATCCCAGGGAGAGCTTTCAGAAGAAGAAAAAGCCTTCGAGGAGCAGATTGCACAAGAGGAATCACCGAAACTTCAGGAGATTTCCGAAGGATTTGATATTGATTTCTATGTCATTATTGATGGAAACAAGGTAAAGCTTCAGCATAATGACATTACCGGCATTGCAACATGGAAAGACGGAAGAACTACCTATCATGGTGTTTCCATTGAGGACCTGCTCCGGATATATGAAGAATTTGGATTTGTGAAAAACAGCGAGAGTCAGAATCCGGATGCGATAAAAAAGTTTGTATCTGCATACCGGGGAAAAAGCGGGATAGAATACGGAAAAGTTTATACAGACACAGAATCCGGAAAGACATATGTTTCTTACAATTATGGACAGAATAAACAAGGGGAAGCGATAGATGTTTACTACCTTCCAAATGGAAAAGGCCTTGCATTAAATTTAAAAGATTCTGTAAAAAAGGACAACTCGTTTTATTCCGTAGAGGTAAAGGGAGAAGGGCAGGATCGGATTCGTTATGCATTAACAGGAACTGTAGTGGAAGAAGCTGTGGCTGATTTTAATCCCCAATTGTCGGACCAGACAGACCAGATCGAATGGACCTGTATGGGAACAGATGATAAGGTGATAGATGGTATACGGGAATCAGGGAACCAGACGAGGTTCACAATCGGAAAGATCACACAGTCTTATGTGATCCAGAGAGCGGATCAGACAGCCTTTGACATTCAGTTTTATATATATGCAGACAATGAGGTTCGAAAGCTGCCGGCTGATTCTCTGAAAAAGGTGTATAAATGGAACCGTCAGGGCAGATGCTATTTATCTGTCAGTGATCTTGCTGAGATTTATAGAGAGTTCGGCTTGAATGCAGAGGAAACACAGTCCGGAAATTATTTTCCATATACAGTCCGTGGTGAGAAGACATTAGCACAGGCGACAGTGGTAACTTATAAAGGACAGCAATATGTATCTTATAACCTGGACAAGCAGGAAGCAACTGTACCAACAGACGTTTATTATATGCCAAAAGGAGCATCTGATGGCGAAAAAATTCCGGATAATAATTCAGACCAGATTAAGCAGAATAAGAACAGTTTCTATTCGGTTACAGTGATCAATCCGGATGGAAATCGAACTGTGAGTTACTATAAGAAAGATTCTGCGGTCACAATTTCCGTTGATCCAGGAGATACGAAGGAAAGCGACTGGCTTTGTGCCAGTGAGGATGAAAATAAAACAATTTCTCCGGTGAAACAGGGCGATAAACTAACCTTTTCTATTGGAAAGATAGAGCAACCATATACGGTTGCATGCAACACTTTTGCACCAGCAACCTTGAACATTAAATTCTATACTTTTGTAAATAATGAGAGATATAATGTTCTAAACGAAGAAATTCCTGTTATAAAAGATACTACAACAAAGCCGGGAACAGTTTATTATTATATTTCTAATGATGAGTTAAAAAAGCATTTTGAAAAATTTCATTACGATGGTTCTATTCAAAATGAAGCAAAAGAGCGTTTTTATTATTCCAAGAGAGATTACGATACAATCCATAATGCAGGGAAATACACGATAGAAGGTCATGAATGTATTTATATAGGAAAGTCCGGAGAGCCGATGGATGTGTATTACCTGCCAGACGGACAGAATAGTCCCATAATGAGTGCAAAGACCTTACTAGAACACGACGATGATAGATATAACGGTTTTTACAGTGTGACAGTACAGGATGACGATGGACAGGTTTACAGCCAAACAGCTTTGCGTGATCTTCCGGCAATTGATTTTGTTGCAAGAAAGTCAACACTTACAAGAACAGTTAGTACAAAGCCGCGTGTAGAAGAACAAACGCAGGATATAAACTGGGAATGCAGAAAGGAAGATGGTACTCTTTCAGAAGTTACATGGAGTAAAAATGAAGCAAAGCATACCATGAGCTTTACTATTAAGCCAGATGATGCAGTACGTCCATATGTGATTGTTCCTGATAATACAGAAAAACCGGCAGCAACAAAAGAAGCAAATATTAGTTTTTATGTATTTATCGATGGACATTATAAGCTGATAAAAAATATTAATGCTGAGCAGCATTACATAATCAAAGCAAACAGTGGCCGAGCCAGTCGTTATTATTTGCGAGCTACACCAGATGATACGATTTCTAAAATTTACAGTGAGTTTGGTTTCACTCCGAGCAAGCTGGAGCCCGGCGCAGATCAGAAAGAGAAGATTCTGTTTGGTTATGCGACAGACAGCCGTGTGTTTGTACAGCACCCTTATAAGGACAACGATGGTACATGGTATATTCCTGTCCTGAAAAACGGGAAAGATGTATCTGTCTATTATTTCTCACAGCCAAACCCACTGAATCCAGACAGAATCGAAAATTATTTTGATCGTTTGACAGGACTTTCTTCTCAGGTTGGGCTGGCAGGAAGACATTTCAGTGTAGAGGGAAGTTTTCATCTGATTGAAGTGTTGGATCCACTGAACCTGACCAAAAGAGAGGCGATTAAGAGACAGTATGTAGGCCATGGGGAAGCATATACTGTGGAAGTACCAAAGAGGGCAAGTTTAGAAGGTGAGTATTATGGCAAGGAGATTGTCTGGAGTTGTACATCTAATGACAGGGACGAAAATGAGGTTCTTCCGGAACCGTCCGGAGATGATAAGGTAAAATTTGAAATTCCGAATGTTAACTCATCTTATGAGGTGATCGCAGACAAACCGCTGGAGTCTGGGGCAGTCAGGGTTATCTATAATACAACTCGTTATATGAAGAAACTTCCTAAGGAAGCTAAGTTGACCCCTCAGGTTGGAAATAAGACAAGACATACAGATGATTATGAGAATGAAATAGAAGCTGGAAAACATAACGTTAAGTCACCATATCCTCTGGTTTATGATCATGAAGATAATGACAGCAAAGAGTTGGAACAGTATGAATTCGATCATTGGGATTACAGAAACAAAGACGGAAAGTGGCAGGAATGCGGTGCAGGGGATTCTATTTCTGATCTTATAAATAATAATGCAAGACAGCCAATCACCCTCTATGCAGCGTGGCGTAAGGTGAGTAACCAAAATCGAAAACAGGTACAGTTTTATATCTGTAAGTCAGCGATGCCGGAAGATGGTTCGGTAGCATTACCAACCACGAATGTAGACGATTATACAAGTGCGGTTGCCGTGGCAAACTGTAATGTGAAGGCAAGTATATTGCATGATGTTCCAGTTCTTGGAAATAAGAATCCATCTACGTGGGAACAGTATGCGGATGGAAATAAGAGAGTGCAAGAACTTTTGCAGGGAACTAAACCAGATGAGGGATATATTGGAAATGGAGACTATATCTACAAGATAGATAGAATTCCTTCCGATGAAGAGGTATTCCAGACAATTCGTGAAAGCGGACGTATGATTCGTATCGGAGACAGGGAGATTCCGCCATCGAAATTAGATACCGAATTCTTCACCATTTATTGGTATTCTTTCAAAAGTGAAATGTCCGATGGGTGGCATATTGACGGACGTATTGTAGCAAAAAATGGTTACCTGACAGTAAAGAAAGATTTTGTCGGAATGCCGGAAGCAATAGAGAAAGTCAAGAAAGATTATTATATCCAGGTAGATATGGATGAAAAGCTTTTAGATGGAAAACCTCAGCCACCTGCATTTCATGAGCATATGAAACTTGTGCTTCCTTCAGAAGATAGCCAGAAACCGGATGCAGAAGCTCCGCAAGCGGAGGATGCTCCAATAGAAATTGTAGGTACATGGACAGATGAAACACATACAAGCTGTACGTGGATCGTTAAGGCGGACTCATTCTGGAAATACACATTAAAAGAGTACAACTATAAGCCAAAAGATTCGAATGTGAAATTTTCAGGTTGGTACAATGTTCGCAATTCTCATGAACAAGGAGATAATGTAAATTCATGGGAAGCATATCCAGAAAGTGGAATTCAATTCACAGGACGTGGAATTGGACGCGGTGGTGAAACTCTTACTATTGAATTGGAGAACCGTTATCAGAAAGAGGGAATACTCACACTGAACAAATTTGATGAGTCTACCGGACAAGGAATGGAGAAGATCAATTTTGCTGTCAGTAAGAACGGTGTTGAGGAGGAAACGGTAACAACTGATAAATACGGAATCGCACAACTTCATATTCCGTTACAAGATGAAAACAAACAGAACAGAACAGCAACTGAGACGTATTTGTTGCGAGAGACAAACTTACCGACGGGATATGTAGACACAGGAGATATACAGATCACAGTTGAGATTGCCAATGGAGCATTCAAAATCACTGATGCAAAACTGGTGGATAGGGAGGCTAACGAAAATCAGGAGGCTGTTAAGGCACCAGTTGATGGTAAGATAGACGGAAAATCTGTTCTGCTTCAGCGAGGAGATACCAGCCTTAATATCCGAAATTTTGCTAAAACAGGCACTCTGCATATCAAAAAGACATGGGAAAATCCAAATGATGCACTGACGGAAAAACAGGTGAAAATCAGATTGTATCAGAATGGAATTTCTACAGGACAGGAATTCTTGCTGAATGAAGAGAACGGATGGGAACACACAGTCGACAATGTTCCACTATTCCAGGACAGAAATCCGGTAGAATATAAGGTGGAAGAAATTGAGATTGGAAAGACACATTATTCTTCGGAATACGGGGATGGTTTCCTATATTATGAAGTTATTTATCCAGAGATTCAGTATTTCGATTCAAATGGACAACAAATATTCCCGAAGGATGAGAATGAGTTCAAGGATGTTTCCAAGATGGAACTGGAAGTGCAGAATCTGCATTTCAATCTTGCTGAACGAAGTTTCTTAAAGACGGATGATCTTCCAAGAAACCGACTTGCTGGTGCAGGTTTTCTGTTCTACAAAGTACCGTATGATGATGTTACGAAAGAATATGCGGATGATACAGGATATACAGTAGATTATGACAATACACAGAGCAAGGACGATATCGTTCTGAAAAAGGATGGAAAAACGTGTACGACGTATCGTTCCTTAGAAACAGATGAAAATGGAATGCTTCAATTACCGGAGGACTTTGAGAACGGACGATACTGGATGGTAGAATCTGTTACTCCAAACAAAAAGGACAAAGCAGATAAAACCAAAACACAGTATCAGGATAACTTTAATTTATATATGGTCGATGTAGAATCCGATATTTTATTCCTATATGAGAAATCACCGATGACAAATACCTGGAGAGCTGTTTCGGACAGACATATCGTCAATCATCCGCAAAAAGGCGGGGTGACGGTTGAGATTACAAAGGAAGTCACTGGTCCACTTGGAAACCGCAAGAAGCCATTTGATATGGAAATTCTCTATTGGGAAGATGGTCAAAAGCTGCGTAGCAAGACAATTAGAACTTCTTTGAAACATGGAGATAAAGTTACATTAAAAAATGTAGATATATCTTCGGATATCATAATAACAGAAACTGTTGATACATCAAAATACGCTGTTTCGATTTCTAAAAAAGAAGAGAATGATAAGTATTCAAATCCAGTGCAGGCAACACCGAATGGAAATACGGCTGTCATGAAACAGCGGATTGAGGCTGCACGAGGAGACGTGATTGAGTTAAAAATCACAAACGAAAACACACAATTAATACCGGAAACAGGGGTTCGTCTGGAAACAAGCAGGCATGTATGGTTACTATTTGCCATAAGTATTATCATGATTCTGTTTTTCAGAAGAAGACGGAAAATAAGATAAACACTGCTATGGAACAAAACTTGCAAAAATACATCAGACATTTTACATGTTTGTTGCATTGGAATAAAAAAATAAACCACTATAATAATGGTATGCTCCCCGTCAAGAGGACAATAAAAATAATAAATTTTTGTATCGTCAGCCATGCTATGGCTGGCGATATT
>ERZ772858.1387-NODE-1387-length-24314-cov-13.238963_pt1 | contig 24314 bp, 25 predicted proteins | sample MGYA00512136_ERZ772858 | MGnify/ENA primary metagenome ERZ772858 (study PRJEB29015, sample SAMEA2737726) | human gut metagenome | biome: human gut; feature: human-associated habitat; material: faeces | place: China | collected 2012 ...
CAACTGCGCCGTAGTTCCATCATGTAACGTTAATAGCATAAAAGTAAAACCTTTGTCAAATCAACCTGAAATCAACATCGGCGCTGACTTGTAAATTTTTCTGGAGAAAGAGAATGTCCCCCCTTCTTCCGTCGCATCGAAAAAACTTATATTTAGAACAATCCCCCGCAAATCCGTCCCTCTGAAAAACAAAAGATCCCAGACCACACAGTTAAACAGCAATTTGTATTGGAAGAAAAACATGATTTTTCACATTCCCCTATTTACATAGTAGGGGAGTAGGCTTATAATCACACCGTAGAACTCACGGAATACGCTGCGGTCGTATTTCATGAAACGAGGTGGTAAAACGATATGATGATATCCGCAAAAAGCAGATATGCACTGCGTGTGATGGTCGATCTTGCGCAGCACAATTCCGGAGAATTCATTCCGGTCAAAGAAATTGCCACAAGGCAGGGCATTTCCCTGAAATATCTTGAAAGTATTATGACCATACTGACAAAAGGGAAGATGCTTGAGAGTGCCAGCGGAAAGGGTGGCGGTTACCGTCTGATCAAACAACCGTCGGAATATAAAGTAATTGAGATCCTTCAACTGATCGAAGGAAATTTAGCTCCGGTGGCGTGCCTGTGTGAAGGTGGGAAAAAGTGCGAGAGCACCGCAGAGTGTACCACACTTCCGTTCTGGCAGGGACTGGAAGCTGTGATCAATGATTACCTTGAGAAGCATACCCTTGAGGATATGATTTCACAGAAGACGCATTCCTGTGAAAGTTAAACAACATGTTTTATATGGAGGAAATACAAATGTCTGAAAAAAATTTATTAGAGATCAAAGATCTGCACGTAAACGTTGAAGATAAAGAAATATTACACGGAGTAAATTTAGAAGTCGGAAAAGACGAAGTGCATGTTCTGATGGGACCGAACGGAACCGGAAAATCCACCCTGGGCTATGCCATCACCGGTCATCCGAAATATGCCATCACATCCGGACAGATCTTTTTTGACGGAGAGGACATCACAGAGATGCCGGTGAATGAGCGTGCCAAAAAGGGAATCTTCCTCTCCTTCCAGAATCCGCTGGAAGTTCCGGGTGTGACATTGAGCGCATTTATCCGTAATGCACTCGAGCAGAAGACCGGAAAGCGTGTCCGTCTGTGGGATTTCAAGAAAAAACTGACCGAGACCATGAAACTTCTTTCCATGGACGAGTCCTATGCAGAGCGTGATTTAAATGTCGGCTTCTCCGGTGGTGAAAAGAAAAAAGCAGAAATTCTGCAGATGCTTATGTTAGAGCCAAAGCTTGCAATCCTTGACGAGACCGACTCCGGACTGGATGTAGATGCCGTCCGTACCGTATCAAAGGGCATCCAGCTTTACAAAGAAAAATGCAAGGGAAGCCTTCTGATTATCACCCATAGCACACGAATCTTAGAGTCGTTGCATGTGGATGTCACCCACGTTATGGATGAAGGAAAAGTTGTGAAAAACGGAGATGCTACCTTAGTAGATGAGATCAACGAAAACGGTTTTGAGGAATTTGAACAGTAAGAAAGGTGCGTGCGAAATGAGAGAAAAGAGTCAGGTAGAAGATATCGACCGCAGCATCTATGATATCCGCGATGAGGAAAAAGATGCATACAGAATGAAAGAAGGTCTGACCCCACAGATCGTGGAGCAGCTTTCCAAAGAAAAGGGCGATCCGGCATGGATGCAGCAGTTCCGCCTGGAGTCCTTACAGATTTACAATGAGATGCCGGTTCCGGACTGGGGACCATCCATCGATGGACTTGATATGGATCACATTGCAACGTATGTCCGCCCGAATACAAAGATGCAGGGTTCCTGGAAAGATGTGCCGGAAGACATCAAAGAGACGTTTGAGCGTCTGGGTATTCCGCAGGCCGAGCGCAAATCTTTAGCCGGTGTCGGTGCCCAGTACGATTCTGAGCTGGTATATCACAATGTCAAAGACGAGGTTGCCGCACAGGGCGTTGTCTACACCGATATGGAAAGTGCCTTAAAAGGAGAATATGCGGACATGGTACACAAGTATTTCATGAAACTTGTCACCCCGCATGACCATAAGTTTGCAGCACTGCACGGAGCCGTATGGTCCGGTGGTTCGTTTGTCTATGTGCCAAAGGGCGTGCACGTGTCCATTCCGCTGCAGTCTTATTTCCGGTTGAATGCCAAAGGAGCCGGTCAGTTTGAGCATACACTGATCATCGTGGACGAGGGCGCGAGCCTTCATTTCATCGAGGGATGTTCCGCTCCGAAATATAACGTAGCAAACCTGCATGCAGGCTGCGTGGAGCTGTTCGTCAAAAAAAATGCAAAGCTTCGTTATTCCACCATCGAGAACTGGTCCAAGAATATGTACAACCTGAATACCAAGCGTGCCTCCGTTGAGGAAGGCGGAACGATCGAGTGGGTTTCCGGATCGTTTGGCTCCCATGTGGGTTGCCTGTATCCGATGAGCGTTTTAAAGGGGGAGGGTGCCAAAATGGAATTCACCGGTGTCACATTCGCCGGACACGGACAGAATCTGGATACCGGTGCCAAAGTGGTACACGCAGCACCAAACACCAGCTCCTATATGAATACCCGTTCCATCAGCAAAGACGGCGGAATCAGTACCTTCCGAAGCAGCGTGGTTGTGGCAAAGGATGCCAAAGGATCAAAATCAGCAGTATCCTGTCAGTCCCTGATGCTTGATTCCGAGTCGCGTTCGGATACGATTCCGGCCATGGACATCCGTACCAAAGACGCAGCCGTGGGACATGAGGCAAAGATCGGAAGTATCAGTGACGATGCCGTCTTTTACCTGATGTCACGAGGCATGACGGAAGAAGATGCCCGGGCACTTTTAGTCAGCGGATTTGCAGACAACGTATCCAAGGAACTTCCGGTTGAGTACGCGGTTGAGATGAACAACCTGATCCGGCTGGAGATGAAGGGAAGCATAGGTTAGGAGGAGAACAATGACAGAAATGACAATCAATAAACTTCCATCGAAGACCTGGTATTGGTTACATGTCAACGAGACCAAGCTTCCGTGGGACAAAGAACATACAACAGAACTTCCGGAGGAAACCGTAACAGCGGGAAACACCGAAGAGGTACGCTTTTCCATTACCGGAGAGGGAAGATACAGCAGCAAAAAGATCCATATCATAGCACCGGCCGGTAAGCAGGTGACCGTGTTTATGGATTATCAGACAGAGGAAAAACTTGCCGTAAGGACAAGCCTTTCGGTGGAAGAACATGCACGGGTGCGTCTGGTGCAGCTGCAGCACACAGCAGAAAATTCCCTTGTGTACAATCAGATTGAGGGAGAATGTGCAAAAAACGCCCGTATCGAGCTGGTACAGATTTATCTCGGAAAAGGAGATATCTATTCCGATACGACCATCAACTTAAACGGCGATGCGAGCAGCTTTAGGAGCGATATCGGCTATATCGGGCAGCACACACATATCATCGACATGAATGAAGTGGTCAACCACTTTGGAAAGCATACAGAGAGTGAGATCAACGTGGGCGGTGCCCTGCGCGACGGTGCAAAGAAGATCTTCCGTGGAACGATTGATTTTAAGACCGGCTCTTCCGATTCTGTCGGAAACGAGCTGGAAAATGTACTGATGCTTGGCGATGATGTGGAGAATAAAACCGTTCCGGTGATCTTATGCTCCGAGGAAAATGTCGTTGGTAATCACGGTGCAACGATTGGGGAACTTGATGAGGATACCATGTTTTATTTTGCCAGCCGCGGAATCGACAAAGAGCACGCGGAAAATATTATGGCAAGAGCAAACATTGACCGCCTGAAAGGAATTATCAAAGACGACAGCTTTGCCAGAATGATTGACGAAGAACTCGGGGAGGTGTAGCATGACCGATTATCGCAAGGACTTTCCGCTGCTGTCAGAAATCGGGGAACATACAGTCGATGGCAGGGAATGGATCTATATCGACAATGCGGCAACTTCCCAGCGTCCACAGTGTGTCATTGATGCAGAACGCGATTTTTACCTGAAACACAATGCAAATCCGCTGCGTGGAAATTATCCACTGAGTGTGGAAGCAACCGAACTGTATGAAAATGCCAGAAAAGGCGTGCGTGATTTTATCGGAGCCAAATCCGCGCGTGAAATCATCTTTACCAGAAATACCACAGAGAGCATGAATCTTGTGGCATACAGCTATGGTTTAAACAATGTAAATGCCGGGGATGAAATCCTCGTTTCGATCATGGAACATCACAGCAATCTTCTGCCATGGCAGATGGTTGCGCGGCAGACAGGAGCGGTACTCCGGTTTATCGAATGCCGTCCGGACGGATCGGTGGATCTTGATCAGGTAAAAGAACAGATTACGGAAAAGACAAAAATCGTAGCAATCACACAGATTTCTAACGTGCTCGGACGTGTGAACCCGGTCAAAGAGATCGCAGCCATGGCACATGAAAAAAATGCCATTATCGTGGTGGACGGGGCACAGAGCACCCCGCATATGCCAGTCAATGTGCAGGATCTGGATGCAGACTTCTTTGCATTTTCCGGACATAAAATTTTCGGACCGATGGGAATTGGTGTGTTATATGGAAAGAAAAAACTGTTAAAGAAAATGCCGCCGTTTCTTTCCGGTGGAGAGATGATCGAATCCGTGACCCGCGAGAGCGCAAAATACGCAGAACTTCCGCATAAGTTCGAGGCGGGAACCGTAAATGCTGCCGGTGCCATAGCACTGCATGCTGCCATAAAATACGCACAGTCTGTTGGCTTTGACGTGATGCAGGAGCGGGAACTTGCCGTGACAAAGCGTGCGTTTGACGGATTGAAAGAACTTCCACATGTGCATGTACTTGGATCCGACCGGGCCGAAGAACACACCGGAATTCTTACATTTACCATTGATGACGTGCATCCACACGATGTGAGCGAGATTTTAATCGCCGATGGCATCTGTGTGCGTGCCGGACATCACTGTGCGCAGCCGCTTTTGAATTATCTGGGTATCAGTTCCGCCACACGGGCAAGCTTTATGTTTTACAATACCGAAGAAGAAGCCGACAAATTTGTAGCAGGCATCGCAAGTATAAGGGAGCGAATGGGATATGGAAAATAGAAGTTTTTATAATGAAATCTTAACCGAGCACAACGTGCGCCCGGAGTTTAAACATGATCTGCCGGATGCGGATATTGTGCTTGAGGGTGTCAACCCGAGCTGTGGGGATGATATTTTCCTGAAATTAAAGACGGATGGCGACACGATTACCGATGGTGCATTTGTCGGGGACGGATGCGCGATTTCCCAGGCTTCCGCAGATATCATGCTTGGCATGATTGTCGGAAAGAAAAAAGAAGAGGCCCTGCAGATGGGGAAAATCTTTATGAAAATGATCAAAGGCGATGCCAGCGAGGAGGAGATTGATTCTCTTGAGGAAGCATCGGCACTCCGCGATATCGCCCATATGCCGGCGCGTGTGAAATGTGCAGTCCTTGGCTGGAGAACTTTAAAAGAGGCATTGCTCGGTGAGGATGCGGACGATGATGACGATGAGGATGACGAGTAATTAAATCGGAGGGTTTTTCATACACATATAGATAAAAATACACGACGCTTCTTATATGATATGTTACGAATTTTGTGCAGTTTCTGGCTCTGTTAAAATTTTGGAGTCTTAATTGTGGCAAAGCGGAGTAAAATATAAGGAGTGTCGTGTATTTTTTTAGGGGTATAAAATAATATCGTAAAAAGTAGTTGACAGCGTTTGGGAAAGGGTGTATATTCATAACAACAGATAATTCCTACTAAAGAAGTATGAAAATAAGGGATTAAATCAGAGAGAGTAAATTGGAGGATAATAAAATGGCAAATATTTATGAAGGAACATTGGAACTGATCGGACACACACCACTGGTAGAGTTCAAACACATTGAGAAGAAGTTTGGCCTTGAGGCAAGACTTCTTGCAAAGCTGGAGTACTTTAACCCGGCAGGATCTGTTAAGGACCGTATTGCAAAAGAGATGATTGAGCAGGCAGAGAAGGACGGAAAATTAAAACCGGGCTCCACCATTATCGAGCCGACATCCGGAAACACAGGTATCGGTCTTGCGGCAATCGCAGCAGCAAAGGGATACCGCCTGATCATCGTTCTTCCGGAGACCATGAGTATTGAGCGTCGTAACATCATCAAGGCATATGGTGCAGAACTTGTTCTTTCCGATGGAAGCAAGGGTATGAAGGGAGCCATCGCAAAGGCAGAGGAACTTCACAAAGAGATCGCAGACAGCTTCATTCCGGAGCAGTTTGAGAACCCTGCAAACCCGGCAGCACACAAGAAGACAACCGGGCCGGAGATCTGGGAAGATACGGATGGAAAAGTCGATGCATTTGTAGCCGGTGTCGGTACAGGCGGAACCATCACAGGTGTTGGTGAGTATTTAAAATCCAAAAACCCGGATGTAAAGATCGTTGCCGTAGAGCCAGAGACATCTGCAGTATTGTCTACCGGAAAGGCAGGTCCGCATAAGATCCAGGGTATCGGAGCCGGATTTATTCCAAACACACTCGATACCAAGGTTTATGATGAAGTAATCCCGGTTTCCAATGAAGACTCTTTCGAGTATTCCAAATATATTGCAAAAGAGGAAGGCGTGCTGGTAGGTATTTCTTCCGGAGCGGCATTAAAGGCAGCCATCGAAGTGGCAAAAAGACCGGAGTTTAAGGGAAAGACTGTAGTTGCCCTTCTTCCGGACAGCGGAGACCGTTATTATTCTACGGATCTGTTCAAGGATTAAGATAAAATTCGGAAAAAGTTCAGACTTTATTTATTCCGTTTTGCGGATGAATCCATTATAATATAGGCATGTGGAAACCAGACAGGAAAGTCCATGTGCGGAGAGCTTCATGGAAATTTATTTCCGTGAAGTTCTTTTTATTTAAAACAATTGGGAAAGTTTGTGCTCCGGCGGACTCCCGTGTGGTGGCTCCGGCTGCGGCCTCTCCGATACGCACGAATTAGACAGAATCTTAGAATTTGCGAAAGTGATTGCGTGGCTCTAATTTTGTGTCCGGGCAATGTTTCGACAGCGGCGCGGTTTGTGTCCGTCTGCCAAGGATGCGCTCAGAATTTCTAGTCTGCCTAAGCGGAGCACTTCAAAAATTTTATGGCGCCCGCTCCCGGTTATGTCTCCCTACGGACTTTTTTGAATGACCTTAAATAAATGTGGTCGCAAACACGACCCGCGGGCACAGTATTTTGAAGCACTCCGCTAAGGCAGACACGAAATCCTTCGGACGCGTCCTTGGCAGACGGACACAAACCGCGCCGCTGTCGAAACTTGAACGAACACAAATCATCAAAGGAGTCACGCAGTCACTTTCTGCAAATTCTTGATTCTGGATATTGAGTGCGTATCGGAGAGGCCGCAGCCGGAGCCACCACACGGGAGTCCGCCGGAACTAAGAATTTCACAATTATTTATATAGAAAATTACAGGAGAAAAAGAGGAAATAGATATGAACGAATTAAGTAAAGTAGTAAATGCGCAGCTGCAGCAGGCGGCGGAAAACTTAGTCCGCAACCATCTGATGTCGGATGAATTTTTAGATTTTGTACAGGAAAATACCAGACCGTTAGATACGATGATGGCATATTATAAATGCGCCATCATGGAAGTAGAAACCAAATTCCGGGTTTTAAATGAGCAGTTTTCCCTGGAATATGACCGCAATCCGATTGAGTCGATCAAGACGCGATTAAAATCGTTAGATGGTATCGTGCGTAAAGTACGCAAAAAAAATATTCCGCTGACTTTGCCGGCCATAGAACAGAACATCAATGATATTGCAGGAATCCGCGTGGTATGTTCTTTCCCGGAGGACATCTATCTGCTGGCAGACTGCCTGCTTCAGCAGGATGATATCCGTCTGATCGAACAGAAAGATTATATCAAGCATCCGAAGGAAAACGGATACCGCAGCCTGCATCTGATCGTAGCTGTACCGATTTTTCTGCAGAACGAGAAACGGGAAATGAAAGTTGAAGTACAGCTTCGGACCATTGCCATGGATTTCTGGGCGAGTCTGGAACATAAAGTGCGCTACAAGAAAAATATTCCAGCTGATGAAACCGAGCGTCTGGCACAGGAACTGAGCGAATGTGCACAGATCAGTGCAGATCTGGACCAGCGGATGCAGAATATCCGTACCCGTCTGGCAGATGCGGAATTACAGCATCCACAGAAACAAAAGAAAGATGAACAGATCCTTCTGGATGTGCTGGGACTGTAATGCCGCTGGTGTTCACTGGTAAGCATGAGAACGGTAACTTCTTTATGCACTGTGCTCCCATGGACGTACTTTCAGATGGACACCGCGGCTGTCGGCGATGCGCTGACACGCCTTAATGTCTTCTTCCGGAAGAATATCCACGATCGACAGCTGCGTGTGTGGGATAAGTTTTCCACATTCCTCTGCAAAATCGAGCATTGCCTCATAGGCATGAGGGAAGGATGGGCGGGTCACTTTTTCATATTTTTCCGCATTTGCCTCGTTCAAGCTGATGGAGATGCTGTCTACGACCTCTGCTAATTCCGGCACAATGTCACGTTTATAATACAGGTTTCCCAGACCATTGGAATTGACACGGATCGGGAGACCTGTTTTTTCTTTGACATATCTGGCACTGGCTATCAGATTCTCAAGTGCACAGGTCGGTTCCCCATAGCCACAGAAAACAAATTCTTTGTAGCCGGTGAAATCAAAGGCATCAATTGCGGCAATAATCTCACTTAAAGAAGGCTCTGCTTTGTGCCAGAGGGTATCCGCATCACCCACACCATCAAACTGTTTACGGATACAGAACGTACAGTTGCAGTCACATTTATTTGTGATATTTGCATATACCTGATCATTGTACACATATAAAATTTTTGCCATAACAATTCCTTCTTTCTATCGTATGGATTCATCAATTGCGAAATTCTTTTCCGGGTTTTTCGTTTTTACACGTTTGAATCTGCAATCAGGTCAATAAGAAATTTCTCGAAATTAACGCCATCGCGTCCCGGCGTATTTTCTTTCATGGTATCCCCGATACTGTGGGATAAAAATTTCCCGGCAAGCAGAATCGCATCTTCCGTGCATATGCCCTTTGTGCAGCAGCCACACAATACAGAGGCAAACAGATCCCCGGTTCCGGAAAAACTCCGGTCAAAAAACGGCGATTCGTGCCGGTAAATTCCATTTGCAGTGGCAGCAATATTATAAATGACGGGATGTTTTTCATCACGGCATTTGACACCGGTGATCACGACATCCTGTGGGTGTGAGGCTTTTTTTTGCAGCCGCAGTGCCACATCTTCTGCCAGCTTCAGCAGATCCGTGTTCGTCTGGCAGTGAAGTAAGGCATTTTCCGGGATGTCTGCCAGCAGACAGGCTTCCGTCAGATTCGGCGTGATCACGTCTGCTTCAAGCGTCAGTTCTTTCATTCCATTTAACAGCCCCGGAGTAAAAAACGGATAAGCATTTCCGTCATCCCCCATAACAGGGTCAACCAGAAGAAGCGTATGTTCTTCCCGGAATTGGCGGATGAAATCAAGCACCTGCGAAATCTGTTCCGCCCCGGTCAGAAATCCGCTGTAGATGGCATCAAAATGTGCGTTATTTTTCCCCCAGGCATCGATATAGTCCGGTAACATGGCGGTCAGATCGGTACAGTGATAACAGGGATAACCGGTCTGCCCGGTCAGTACGGCTGTTGCAACCGGACAACACTGCACGCCCAGCGCGGATAATACCGGAATCGCTGCCGTGAGCGAACACTTTCCGAAACCGGACAGATCATGGATAACAGCTGCTTTTTTCATGGAAAACCTCCGAATTGGTGAAAATAGTTCTTTGTATCCTAGTATAGTGCGATCTATCGGTGTGTATATATCCAAAATGGGAAAAAAATATAAATCCAGTCTGCAAAAAATCATAGACAACCATTTGTGTTTTGATAAAAATAACGGAAAAAGCAAGGTTTTGCTGGACAAATATAGTAAAAAGTAATAAAATTATAAGCATATAGGGGTAGTGTTTATACGAAAATCATAATAAGGAGTGCGTTTATGGAACTGATTTACACAAATGATTTATGCACCGGATGCAACAAATGCGTGCGGGGCTGTCCTGTACTTACGGCAAATATTGCAACGCAGGAAGGTTATGTAACGGTAGACCCGGACAAATGTATTGCATGTGGGGAATGCTTTGATGTCTGCCCACATGAAGCGAGAGACTATTATGATGATACGGACCGCTTCTTTGAAGACCTTGCATCGGGAAAGAAAATTTCCGTGATACTGGCACCGGCATTTCTGGCAAATTATCCCAAAGAATACCAGCGTGTGCTGGGATATTTAAAGAGTAAGGGAGTCAGCCATATCTGCAGTGTATCGTTCGGTGCGGATATCACAACCTGGGGATATCTCAAATACATTACGGAACACAAATTTTTCGGGGGCATTTCCCAGCCGTGTCCGGCAGTAGTCACCTATGTGGAAAAATATATACCGGAGCTGATTCCGCGTCTGATGCCGGTACACAGTCCGATGATGTGTACTGCTATTTATATGAAAAAATACATGCAGGTCACAGATGAAATCGCTTTCATCAGCCCGTGTATTGCCAAAAATTAGAGATTACCGATCCCAATTGCGGCGGATATGTTTCTTATAATGTAACTTTTGAAAAGATGATGAAGTATATCGGAAACGATTATGAAGGATGTGAACCATATACCGATGAACTGGAATACGGACTGGGTTCTTTGTATCCGATGCCTGGTGGACTGCGGGAGAATGTAGAACATTTTCTTGGGAAAGAGCAGGTAGTGCGTCAGGTAGAGGGCGAGCATGAGGCGTATGAATATCTGCGTTCCTATGCAAAACGTATTCAGCAGAATAAAGAACTTCCGTTTATGGTAGATATCTTAAATTGTGCGAAGGGCTGTCTCTACGGAACTGCCACAGATTCGAAACGGGGAACCGATGATGTCATGCTGACAATCGCAAAACTGCGGAACAGCAAAACCAGTGCAAAACAGGAGAAGGCACACTTTGGCAGGAAGAGCAAAAGCAGGAGTCCGTGGGCAGAGACACTGACACCGGAGGAACGTCTGAAAAACTTCATGGACGCTTTCGGGAAGCTGAACATCAACGATTTTATGCGCAGCTACACCAACCGTGCAGTACATATTGAGGAACCGTCCGAACAGGAGAAGAACCGCCTGTTTGCAGAAATGAAAAAAGATACCTATGAGGAACAGCACAGGGACTGCGAATCCTGTGGATATTCAAGCTGCACCAACATGGTACGTGCCATCCACAATGGAGTCAACGTAAAAGAAAACTGTGTGCACTATGTGCGGGGCATGGCAGAGGAAGAGACAAAAAAGATTGCAGAACTTCGCGATCAGGAGCGGACGGAACAGGAAATCCGCCAGCAGAAGATTACAGATATCACAGACCGGTTTATTACCCTGAGTGATAACATTGCAGAACTGAATACGGCAAACGAGGAATCTGCAAATGAAGCAACCAATCTGGCACAGTATATTCAGGATATTTCCCGTCTGTGCGACGAACTGAATGAGTCCATCCGTATTATGTCGGATTTCATCAGTGTATATAAAAAGAGCAATGAAGATATTTCTGCCATTGCAGGACAGACAAATCTGCTTTCGCTCAATGCCTCCATTGAGGCGGCGCGTGCCGGTGAGAACGGAAGAGGCTTTGCAGTGGTAGCGGAGGAAATCCGTACACTGTCTGATTCCACGAAGGATCTTCTGACACAGAACGACCAGAAAGCCGAGGCAATTCTTCCAAAGATTACACAGAGCATGGATTCGATCAAAGATCTGGTAGAAAGCATGAATACCATGACGCAGAAAGTGTCAACGATTGCCGCAAACACGGAAGAAATTTCTTCCCAGACGACCTATGTACAGAATATGACAGAAGAAATGCGGGATGAGGTGAAAGAACTGTAGATAAAAAGTGGCTAAAACTTTGTTATAATAAATTTTCCATAAAGTATAAAAGATATTATAGTATTGCGATTGAATTATAGGGAAAAACAATGAATAAACTTGTGTACTTATATGAATTGGATTCAACAAGAATATCTCCTTGGGAGATTGATAGGGGAAGGAAAGCTCTGTATGAAGAAATAGTAATGAGGGGAAATCGTGTAGTCCTTACGTTTCAGCAATTAACAGATTCTAAAATATTCTTAGAATTGTTAAAAGATAAAAAAGATTTTGAAATTATTACATCTTTATTTGAAAATGGAGCGTTACGATTGTCAGAATATTGTGATCCACACACGGGAAAGAGAATATGTTCTGCTTCACAATATCTTCAGAATGCTTTGGAAGGAGGGCGGACGAGATTTATTTTTTCAAATGCTCCAGTGAATAATGAAGATTTAAAGGTAATTCAGTGTGCACAGGAGGCATTGCAATATTGTAATTTAGACAGTCTGAGAAATTTGAAACAAGATGTGGGGCAATTAGAGAATTATATTGAACTCATGTTTCATATTAGTATACAACAGCATGCGATGAATCCGGTTAAAGAAGGTTCTGTTTATACATTACCATATATGATTAACTGGGTTCGTAGGGTGGAATTTGATAATGAAAATTTCCAAAAATTATTTCTTTCTGGAAGCAATTGTTTACAGGATGTGAAATCAAAAATAATTGCTTCCAGAGAAAATTTACAGAGTAGATCAGTATGGTTGAAGAACCTAAAAGAAGAAGAAAAATCGGAAGAAATAAAAAGTATGGCCGAGGTAATTGTTGATCTGTGTTACAATTATGTTGTAGAGGATAGCATAGAAAATGTAAGCAAGAGATACTGGGATTTCTTAAGTGATTTTCAAGAAAAAATATATGAATTTTGGGAGGAATATGAAGAAGGAAAACATGCATTAATGAATGGAAAATACCCCTTGAAGCCAAAAATAATACGAAAATTAAATTGGAGTGTTGCTAAAAGGGAATGGGAAAATGTAAAATTAAAGAAACCTACGGAACCAGCTATTTTGTATAAAGATGTATTTTGGGAAAACAGGTTATGGGAATGGAAAGTTTTTCTTGGAAACTTAAAGAAGTGGTTTTGGGCTTTTCTTTATATTGCATTTTTTGTTGTTATAATGAAAAAAGAGGCAGAATTTGAGAAATATGTTAATGGTAAGAAAATTTTCTTAAATTTATATACTGTGATGGGAGGGTTGTATGGAAAAAATTGGACAGTTGGAATAGTTGGTGTGGTTATTGCGGGAATTATATCGTCTGTGCTTCTTAAAATTTTTAAAGTACCCGATGTTCTAGAAAGTATACAGACAATTACACAGGTGATTACAGATTCCTTTTGTAAATTACGATTTCGAATAATAAAGCGTTTTTTATGATATGTGTATTACATTTATAGAATAGAAAAAATTGTGGAAGAAAGATAGGGTGGGAATATTTGTAAAAGAAAGAGGAATAGATTGTGGGACAGATAACAGTTGAAAAAAATGTTGGTGGGATCGAGGGACTGTGCGTGATTACACCGGCCGTACACGGGGATGCCCGCGGATACTTTATGGAGACCTACAATGAACGGGAAATGAAAGAAGCCGGATTCGATATCCAGTTTGTACAGGATAACCAGTCCATGTCCGTCAAAGGTGTACTTCGCGGACTGCATTTTCAAATTAACTATCCGCAGTGCAAACTTGTCCGTGCCGTGCGCGGTAGCGTATTTGACGTGGCGGTGGATCTGCGGGAAGGTTCCGCAACCTACGGAAAATGGTACGGAGTGGAACTTTCCGAGGAAAACAAAAAGCAGTTTTTGATTCCGGAAGGCTTTGCGCATGGCTTCCTGGTCCTGTCTGACGAGGCAGAGTTCTGTTACAAAGTCAATGACTTCTGGCATCCGAACGACGAGGGCGGCCTGGCATGGAATGACCCGGCAATCGGTATCCAGTGGCCGGATGTGGCAGGTGAGTATCACGGAACGCCGTCGGCGGAAGGGTATTGCATGACGGATGGAACGTCGCTGACACTTTCGGAGAAAGACCAGGAGTGGCCGGGGTTGAAGAAATAATAGAAGATAGGTGGAAAAGGTGTCTTGAAAAGAGACACCTTTTTTATTGTTTCGTTTTTTCTGGAAAAATTGTATAATACTATATAATATAGATGGAATTGGAAAAGATTCAGCCGTGATTCTCGAATTTAAAACCCAGCATGGTGTTCGAAAGGAGAAGAAATGGGACTTTATGTAAATCCAGGGAATGAAGAATTTTATAATGCATCCCTTCGTTCAAAAATATATGTTGATAAAACAGAAATGATTAAGTTTACAAATTCGCAGCTTTTTGGTGAGCATAAAAATATCTGCGTAAGCCGCCCGCGTCGTTTTGGCAAATCCATTGCTGCCAATATGCTTGTGGCATATTATAGCAGAGGATGCGATTCCAAAGAGTTGTTTGAAAAATTTAAAATAGCAGAAGATGCCGGTTTTGAAGAACATTTAAACAAATATAATGTGATACATTTGAATATGCAGCAGTTTTTGGGACGTACAAAAACCATTGACGAGATGTTAGAACTTCTAACCCGGAAAGTGACGCGTGAATTGAAACGTGAATTTGCCAATGTCACGTATTATGAAGAAGATCTCGTATCTGTCATAGAAGAAATATATTCCCAGACGCACAGCTTTTTTGTATTTATTATAGATGAATGGGACTGTATCTTCCGGGTAAAAGGGAATGATACCGATGCACAGAAAATTTATCTGAACTTCCTGAGGGATTTATTAAAAAACCAGCCATACTGTGTACTGGCATATATGACAGGAATTCTTCCGATAAAGAAGTATGGGGAACACTCTGCGCTTAACATGTTTGATGAATACTCCATGACAAATCAGCGGGAACTTGCTGAATTTACAGGGTTTACCGAGCAGGAAGTGCAGGAACTCTGCCCAGCGTATGATATGCCATACGAGAAAATGAAACAGTGGTATGATGGTTATGATTTGAAAGGCATACAGATCTACAATCCAAGATCCGTTGTGATGTCACTTCTGGGACATGATTTTGACAGCTACTGGACAAAGACAGAGACCTATGAGGCGTTAAAAAAATATATCCAGATGGATATGTACAATTTAAAAGAACTTGTAACAAAACTCATAGCAGGAAGTTCTGTTGCAATAAATCCGGATAAATTTCAAAATGATATGACAACTTTTGCAAGTGCGGATGATGTGCTGACGCTTCTTGTGCATCTGGGATATCTGACTTATGATTTTGATACCCGTACGGTTCATATTCCCAATCAGGAAGTGCAGAAAGAGTTTATCAATTGCATAGAGGATGGCGGTTGGGAACCGGTCATGGATGCTATTCGGAAATCAGAAGAACTTTTAAATGCAACGATTTCCGGTGATGAGGATACCGTTGCCAGGATAATAGAACATGTACATCAGGAGAATACATCCATACTTGCCTACAATGATGAAAATTCACTGGCATGTGTCATCTCGCTGGCATACTATTCTGCAAAAAAGAACTACGTGATTTATCGTGAACTTGTAGGCGGCAAAGGCTTTGCAGATCTGGTGTTCATACCGCGAAAGACAACGCAGGATCCGGCGATAGTGGTTGAACTGAAAAGGAATCAGACGGCAGATGCTGCAATTGATCAGATCAAAAGAAAAGAGTATGTGCAAAGTCTGAAAGATTACAGGGGAGAAGTGTTGTTGGTAGGAATTAATTATGAAAGTAAAGATTCGGATGGAGAAAATTATAAAAAACATTTTTGTAAAATAGAAAGGATGACGATTGCACCGGTATGATGAGGCAGGGTTCTGCTATAAAGTTAATGACTTCTGACATCCGAACAACAAGGGCGGTGTGGCATGGAATGACCCGGCAATCGGTATCAAGCGGACGGATGTGCAGGGGGAGTATCAAGACGGAATAGGAAAAGATAGAAGGAATATCTGGGAGAGGGAATGCATATGGCAGTAAATGTAGCGATTGGAGTACAGGATTTTTCCACAATCATTGAAAATCAATATTTTTATGTAGATAAAACCGCTTTTTTAAAAGAATGGTGGGATAGTGGAGACAGTGTGACATTGATCACAAGACCCAGACGTTTTGGAAAAACGCTGACAATGAGTATGACAGAACAGTTCTTTTCTCTCGACTATGCAGACAGGTCAGATTTGTTTGCAAACTTGGAAATCTGGAAAGATGAGAAGTATCGCAAACTGCAGGGAACGTATCCAGTCATTAGTTTGTCATTTGCACGGATTAAAGAGCGTGATTATGAGAAAACCAAACAGAAGATGTGCGAAATTTTAAGGAATATCTATATAAAGTTTTCTTATGTGAAAGATTATGAAAAAATGACAGAGGCAGACCGGGCATATTATGATCGCATGATGTCTGATAATATAAGAGAAACGGATGCAACTTCATCATTATACCAGTTGTCAGATTTCCTCTATAGATATTATGGCAAAAAAGTAATCATTTTACTGGACGAATATGACACACCTATGCAGGAAGCCTTTGTGGATGGCTATTGGGATGAGTTGGTATCATTTACCAGAAGCCTGTTTAATTCAACATTTAAAACGAATCCGGCACTGGAACGTGGAATCATGACAGGAATTACCAGAGTGAGTAAAGAGTCCATATTTTCCGATTTGAATAATTTAAAAGTGGTTACCACCACATCGGATGAATATGCAACGACATTTGGATTTACCGAACCGGAAGTGTTTGAGGCTTTAGAAAAATGTGGACTGGGCGGTGAAAAGAAAGAGGTAAAAAGATGGTACGACGGATTTATATTTGGAACACATAAGGATATCTATAATCCATGGTCCATCCTGAATTATCTGGATTCACAGCAATACACAACCTATTGGGCGAATACGAGTGCAAACAGTCTGGTTGGCAAATTGGTCCGCGAAGGAAACCGGGATATCAAGGAAAAATTTGAAAAGCTGTTATGCGGGGAATGTATCTGGACGGAAATCGATGAACAGATTGTATATAATCAGTTGAACGGAAGTGAGGAGGCCGTCTGGAGTCTGCTTCTTGCAAGTGGTTATTTAAAAGTCCTGTCCTATGAAAGCTATCTGGATATTGGGGAGCGTTTTGCACCAAGATATCAGCTTGCGCTTACCAATCTGGAAGTGAAGATCATGTTTCAAAGAATGATCCATGACTGGTTTGTACCCGTGAAGTCAGAGTACAATGATTTTGTAAAAGCGATGTTTCTGGGGGATGTGGATGCGATGAATGAATACATGAACCGTGTCGCATTGCAGACATTCAGCTATTTTGATACCGGAGAAAGGGCTTCCGGAGCTGAACCGGAGCGTTTTTATCATGGATTTGTACTTGGACTGCTGGTAGATTTACAGGGCAGCTATTATGTAAAATCTAACCGGGAGAGCGGATTTGGAAGATATGATGTCATGCTGAAACCGAAAAAACCGGGAAAAGACCCAGCAGTGATTCTGGAATTTAAGGTGCGGAGCACAAGAAAAGAAAACAGTCTGGAGGAAACCGCGCAGTCGGCACTTGCACAGATTAAGGATAGAAAATACAGCGAAGAACTGAAGGAAAAAGGAATTGCAGGAGGGCAGATCAAAGAGTATGGATTTGCATTTGAAGGAAAGAATGTGCTGATCGTGAATTGACTTGGAATGTGAATTGCCTTATAAGTTTAAAATTTAAAATCAGGCATGGTGTGTGAAAGGGGAGAAAATGGGACTGCATTTTCCGGGTAAATGGTATACTATTCTGCAAAAAGGAACTACGTGATTTATCGTGAGTTTGCCATAAAATTTAGAAATTGAAAAATAACTTGATGGGAAAATACAGATAGGTTATGATAACAGTAGAAAAAGAATATTAAATTGCTGATGTAGATACCAAAGGAACTTGCGTAGGTAATTAAATAAGAAGTCAAAAAGAGGTGATTGTCATGTTAGCTTTGCAGGGATATTATGATGGAACTATGGTTCGAACATTAGAGAAGATTAATGCTAAGAAAAATCAAAAATTGATCATAACAGTTTTAGATGAATTTATGGATGAATCAATTTCAAAAGAAGAAAAAAAATCAGCAAGAGGAGTATTGGCTCAATATGCGGATCCGGTCTTGCGTGAAAGAGAGCAGTACGCTTGGGAAAAGGCGGTGACAGAAAAGCATGGTCGTGCTTGACGCAAATGTTATTTTGCGATATCTGCTGAATGATAATGAGGAAATGGCAAGAGAAGCCGAAAATGTTATAAAAACAGAGGTTACGGTCGTTCCTATTGAAGTTATTGCAGAAGTCGGATATGTGTTAAAGGGTGTATATTCGATTGAAAAGATAAAGATTAGGGATGCATTAGTGGAATTCTTGTCAGAAGTTTCAATAGCAGAAAATGAGGTTATCCAGGTGGGATTGGAAACTTATGCGGAAAATAATTTATTCAACTTTCCCAGCAGATATTCCCGAATAAATCCTGAATAAATGCGGCTTGAGATGCAATCCATTCGGTTACTTTACTTTTCAGTACAGATGTGATATCTGCTCGAAGTGTTGATATATGTTCTACAAACAGAGCCATAAGGCTCTGCAGTGCATTGGTTAAATCCATGTCCTGAATATCTTCACAGTACATGAAGAAAAGTTCCCCATATGTCTTCTGGTCATTCTGATTCCGCCGAAGCCATTCCAAAATGATATATCGCGTAAATACAATGGTCGCATGACCTGCTATTGCACCATAATTATGGCTCTGGAATTCAGAGCCTAATTTCAGGAATGATTTTGATGCCTTGAAAAAGAATTCAATTGACCAGCGGTTCCCATAAATACGTACAATTTCTGCATCATTCAGTGAAGTATCCGTGCTCAGAAGATAGAGACATTCGCTTTTTTTATTACGGTTGCGTACAAATACAATCTTAACCGGAATCCCGGTTTTGGTTGTGACAACAAGAGAACCAAAGATATTTCCGGCACCAGAAAAATCAACGAATTTTTTCAGTCCCGGAAGCGTATATTGTCTGCCATTATAGGTATAACGCTGTTTCAGCTGCTTTACAATGCCGATTGCATGGATTCCTGTATTCAGGATCTCTTTGAGCATTGGCTCTGTGGTAAACCAGGTATCCATAAGCACATAATCCGCCTTTATTCCAGCAGTGAGCGCATTCCGGATAAGTTGGATGCCAGCATCCGTTTTATGCATCATACTTGCCTTCCGAACTTTATAACCGTTTGTTCGGTGGTCAATGCTATCCGAAACTTCATTATAACGGTTGCTTTCAGAGGCTGAAGACAGCAGATTAAAACCCGTCGGGATAAAACTGTACCCGTCAGACCAGCCAAGCGTAAGCAGTGTAAAGCCTTTCTGGAATTTATGCTCCACATGATCATAAACGCGTGCCAGCAGTTCTACTTTTTTGCTGCGGTTACGCTTGATCACGGAGTCGTCCAGAATCAGGACGTTTACCCTTTCCGGACGCGTGAGTCTGTCAAAAGCGGAGGTCACTTTTACCGCAAGGAGCATCAGAAATCGGCTCCAGTTGTAGGATACTTCATTCAGGAATCGGTAGTATGTGTTTTTTGAAACTGCCTGTTCTTTGTGTTTGGAATTCAAAAACCGAAACAGGTTTTTACCCTGAAATACCAGCAGCAACAAAAACTGGAATACTTCATAAGCAGAAACACCACAGGATTTCGTGATATTGGCCCTGCGAAGCAGTTTTGCAATCTGGAGTTCCTTTAATGCATGAAAAAATTGATTTTCGGTATGGTCATTTGGTTTATCATAAAGTCAGCACCTTTCTTTTGCGTTTTGTTGTTGTGGTGACTTCATTATACCAGGGATCAGGTGCTTTTTTATGTCAATACACGAATTTATTCAATTATTTTGCTTGAAAATCAAGTGTTTACACCAGATTTACTGGTGGGAAAGTTGAGTTATTAATAGAGAATGGGAAGAAGATTTAAAAATGGCGACCGATGAGTACCAGAACAAGATCGCAGATGGTATGGCGGATGGGATTGATGAATACTTGCAGGAAAAATAAGATTAGTCTGTGACTGGAAAGATCTGAATTAGATCAATGAAATACTGAAATGAGAGATTACAGTGTTGACATAAAAACATCTTGAAAAAATATATATTGTTACAAGAAATATAAAAGATTATCAGCCGTGAAAGGATGAAGATTGAACATACTACATATTTTACATAAAATAGATATTACAAAATTATTGTCAAATATAGCTGCATTGTATACAATTGCACAAATTATATACATCTTTTATCGAATATATATAATTAAAATATTGAAGAAAATACGTCCTCTTTCTTTAAGTGAGGAAGAATTTTGGAATTATACCCATTATTTTGTAAAAAGCCGTCTAAAGAAAAATAGAAAAATATATGGATTTAATAAATTTATAAACCAGGTGCTTATAAAAGGTCGGAAACAATTTATTTTAATTTTAGGAGAGGCGGGGACAGGAAAATCAACATTTTTAGTGAATTTGTATGCAAAATTTAAATGTAAGTTTTTTAAAAGAAACTATGACATCGAATATGTTCCCCTAAAATTATCAAATTCATTAGATTTGGTTGATGCAATAGAAAATAAAGGAGTTACTATATTATTGTTGGATGCCTTTGATGAGGCTTCTGAAGCAAATAAAAATCCACAAGCTTTTTTTGAAATGCTGGAGGAAAAAACAAAATCGTTTCCAAAGGTGATTATTACATCACGTAATAACTTTTTTGATAATGATAAATTCTTAAATAGGGATATTTGCATAGATCGGGTACTTACACTTCAAAATGAAAAATATGAAATATTTCATATTTGTGATTTTACACATTTAGACGTTATTTTTTATTTGATAAGAAAGTATAAATTTCGAATTGATAAATATATAAAAGCACGTAGAATTATTTATAAGTGTGGGAATCTGGCATGTAGACCTGTTATTATTAGTTACATGGATTTGTTGATAATAAAAAAAGGTTCCTATCACGGACTGTTGAATATTTATAATGAGATTGTTGAAAACTGGATAAAAAGAGAAGCATTCTTCATTTCTAAAAAAAATAAATCTCTGCAAACGGAAAATATAAGATATACACTAGAAAAACTAATTAATGAAGCTGCTGTATATATGTATAAAGTTTTTCCGGAAAGAGGTGACTATTATATCTATGTTAATGAACTAAAAAAAATAACGAATATTTCATATATAGATTATATTGATGGAAAAAGAAATCGTTCTTTGTTTAACCGAAATGATGATAGATTATATTTTGCACATAGGTCGATTTTGGAATTTTTGCTTGCTTGCAATTTTGCGAAAATAAATTATAGATATGATAAAAATTTGGATGTAATGAATTTATTCTTAAAAGAATTTGCGCAAAATAGGCCAACATCTATATATCATGCTCTCTTTTTTATTGGATATCAGAAAAAAAGAATAAATATTAAAAATGACGAATTAAAAATGATTTGTGATGAATATATAACTTATCAAAACTTTTATCAAGTATCTGATATCGTAAATTGGGCATATAATTCTGTACGGTATCCAGTGTTCTTTCAACGAACCTGGTATAAAAGGGAAAAAATATCTATTGCAATAGAAGCATGTGCAAATGAAATGTGCAAAAAAATAATATCAGATAAAACAGAAATAGAAAATTTGACGGAAATTACCAGCCAGTTGATGAAAAAAATTCGTTATCAAATGCAAGAAAATATGTTATTGAATATATCTGTTCACATAGTATCAACTTTGGATAAAGATGGTTAGAAATTAGATAAAATTTTATAGTAAATGCAACTATGAAAGTGATAAGGGTTTGTATTTACTTTGAAAAATTGTAACTAGCTGAAAAAAACAATTTGTATTATTAACATCGAGGTAAATGAATGGAGAAGCGTCCGTGAAAATAGGATTTCTTTGCAAGAACATTTGTTTTGATTTGTGATATGTATGTAGTATCAAAGGTCTGGTCTGGGAAGGCAACGGATTGGTAAGTTCTCAATTGTGAGTACCACAACAAAGCAAAATTCTGCATTACTGCAGGGCTAAGTTGATTTTGATATACATATTTGTACATTGAAAAATTAAGATTTCTTAAAATGACTTGGACAAGTCTCCTGGACACGTGGTGCCCATGGAAGAAGTTCATCGATGAATTTTAGATCTGTGTCATTCATGTGTTTTGGAATCTCAGTAAGCAGTAATTCGAAATATTGATAAACATTCAGGTAGTTGGCTTTCGCAGTTTCAACAATACTGTAGATCATTGCACTGGCACGGGCTTCGTTTGAGGTCTCGATCAAAACGAAGTTCTTACGACCAATGGTGAAAGGACGAATTTGTCTGTTCTGTATAGTTGTTATCCATAGGAACATCGCCATCATTCAAGAAAGTGCGGAGATAGGATTACTGACGGATGCTATAGGCCAATGCTTTTCCAATCGTGCTATTGTGTGTAACCTGAGTGTATTTAAGCTTTACTCATGCAAAATAAGCGTTAACTTTTTCGGTTAGAATAAGCTGCCGCTGTTTCAATCAATCAATGGTTGGAAGATCATCAAATCCGTTATCGATATGGAGCATTTCTGTAATCATGGCATATGCTTTCTGAGCAATCGTGCCATGAGCAGCGCCTTTGAGGGATTTCATGAAGTCGGCAAAAGGACGCCTTGTGTGTATCCAGCTGCCGCCGATGGTCAGATCATCGCGCTCCCTGCTAAGCTTATGGTAGACCTGGTAGCCGTCTGTAATAACGGTGCCGGAGAAGTTTTTTAGAAAGTCTCTTGGATGATCGACTTTACGCGAAGGTTGCCAGTCAAAGAGAACGATCGGCCTGGCCTTTTCAGTTGGGCGGTTACGGTATATCCACATGTAGGTTTTCTTTCCGTTTTTGATCTTATTGTTATCGATGCGCATCACCTTAACAGCTGTCTCGTCTGCATGGATGATGTGAAGCCGGTGATCAATGACACGGGCAGGTAGACCGACAAGATCAGCATCTTTAAGCATGGCGGACCGCCTTAATGATGGTTGCCAGAAATGATTCTGAAATGTCGGAATCGAATTCGATGGAGATGTTATTGTATGTAAGTTTTGCGGTCAAGCGAATCGCGCAATTCGTTAGAGCCGAATTGTTAGATACGATTGGAGCAGGAGATGCAGACGTTTCATGGATAACGATTGGAATAATGTCCCGGAGAATCTGGCTGGCGAGTTCTTCTTTCAGAGCATGTTTCCAGTAGTTGTAAGTGTGAATGGATAAGTTGTTTTGATTGCACCATTCTTTGACAGTCAGCCCGCTTGCTTTCTGATCTGAAAAGGGTAGTCCATTCGTTCATACGAAGCTGGTGTAATTTTTGTTTCGTGTTCATGAGAGATACCTCCGAGTAAATGGGCAGTGGAATTTAAAATTTCATTTTAGGCGCACGATTCGAGTTATACGATACAAGAGATATTTTCTCAAAAATATGATGATTTGAGGGTCAAAACCACCTCGTAAAAAACGGTTTGTACCTTGAAAATTTCACATAAACGATTTTAAATTAAAAAATGGGATTTTATACGTGCTATTCCGTGTATCAAGTGCCTGTTTCCAGCCAATACTCTAGGCAATTTCCGGATTTAAGGCGCACTTTTCCAGGCTGCCTAAATATTTGAGCAGCTTACGGAAATTTAATGCCCCGATTTTAAATCCAAAGAGGTGCTTCATTCGGATCCTGCCCCTGACCGGCATAGTGTCGATATTATATTTTCGACGAAGTGTGGATGGTATTGTTTCAACACCATTCCTTACCTTTGACAGAAATTTAAACTGCCATGTCCCGGTAAAGCGCTGAGCCTTTGCCCTTTCGTGCGATCCCTTTGAAATATAAACGGCACTTGTTTTATTTAGAAGTCTTTGGTTTGCACTGGTTCTTGTATGGACAGTTTTCGCATTTATTTTTAGGAAAAGAAGCTCTTACTTTTCCGGTGCTTTTTACAATGGAAGAACTCTTAGGCTGATTCCCGGCAGGACACAGCAGAATCCGGGTTCCGTCTTCTGAAAACTGAAAGTCTGCACAGATATCCCTGGCATCTCTTCCAAGAAGATCTGTTGTAACGTAAGCGCCTAGTTTCAGGGTGGATTTAAAATCATCACAAAATTTGCCATAATTA
>ERZ772858.1422-NODE-1422-length-23676-cov-16.589052_pt1 | contig 23676 bp, 18 predicted proteins | sample MGYA00512136_ERZ772858 | MGnify/ENA primary metagenome ERZ772858 (study PRJEB29015, sample SAMEA2737726) | human gut metagenome | biome: human gut; feature: human-associated habitat; material: faeces | place: China | collected 2012 ...
ATCTACATGACCGGTCTGGTGCTCAAGTATCTGGAAAACGACATCGGCGGTCTGGCCAACATGCAGAAGATCAACGAAGCCAAGGCCAAGGTGCTGTATGATTATCTGGACGGGCAGGAATTCTTCACGAACCCCGTGGAGCACCGTTACCGCAGCACCATGAACGTGACCTTCACCAGCCCCAACCCCGACCTGGACAAGAAGTTCTGCGCCGAGGCCGCCGAGGACGGCTTTGTGAACCTGAAGGGCCACCGCCTGGTGGGCGGCATGCGCGCTTCCATCTACAACGCCATGCCAGCCGAGGGTGTGGACAAGCTGGTGGACTTCATGGAGAAGTTCCGCAAGGAGAACGCATAACAGAGGGGATTCAAGATATGTATACCATCAAAACTTTGAACGCCATCAGCCCGGTGGGCCTGGCTAAGCTGAACAAGAACCTGTTTGACGTGGCGGTGGACGCCGATGCCCCGGACGGCATTCTGGTGCGCAGCGCCGACCTGCTGAACACCACCTTCCACGACAATCTGCTGGCCATCGCCCGCGCCGGTGCCGGGGTGAACAACATCCCGCTGGACCGCTGCAGTGAGCAGGGCATCGTGGTGTTCAACACCCCCGGTGCCAACGCCAACGCTGTGGCCGAGCTGGTGATCGGCATGCTGATCGCCGGCAGCCGCAATGTGGCTGTTGCTGCCCAGTGGTGTCAGGGCCTGACCGGCGACCCCGCCATGGCAAAGACCGTGGAAAAGGGCAAGAAGCAGTTCGTGGGCAACGAGATCAAGGGCAAGACGCTGGGTGTCATCGGTCTGGGTGCCATCGGCTCCCGCGTGGCCAACTGCGCCATTGAGCTGGGCATGGAGGTCTACGGCTACGACCCCTACATCTCCATTGACGCCGCCTGGAACCTGAGCAGTCAGGTACACCATTGCGTGAACCTGAACGACATGCTGCCCCTGTGCGACTACATCACCATCCATGTGCCCTACCTGCCCACCACCAAGGACACCATCAACGCCCAGACCCTTGCCCTGTGCAAGGACGGCGTGAAGATTCTGAACTATGCCCGCGGCGAACTGGTGAACACCGAAGCCCTGCTGGAAGCCATGGAGACCGGCAAGGTGTCCGGCTACATGACCGACTTCCCGTCTGAGGCCATTCTGGGCAAGCCCGGCATCGTGTGCACCCCGCATCTGGGCGCTTCCACCCCGGAAGCCGAGGACAACTGCGCCGTGATGGCTGCAAAAGAGCTGAGCGACTACCTGAAGAACGGCAACATCATCCACTCGGTGAACATGCCGGAGGTCAACCAGCCCAGAGCCGGCGGCAAGCGCATCTGCATCATCCACAAAAACGAGCCGGGCATGATCAGCCAGATCACCGCCCTGACCACCGAAGCCGGCCTGAACATCGAGAACATGGTGAACAAGAGCAAAAAGAACATGGCCTACACCATGCTGGATGCTACCGGTGCTGTGGACAAGAAGCTGGCCGAAAAGCTGGCTGCCATCCCCGCCGTGATCCGGGTGCGCATCCTGTAAAGCAAAACGATTTTTATTTTAGCAACCCGGAAAAGTCTGCGGATTTTTCCGGGTTGCTTTTTCACAGAGAAGGGCCGTGGCGGCAACCTGCATTTCCAAACCAGGATTTTTTACAAGCTGGAAATTCTTTCTCGTCCCATCTGCCGGTTAGTTTCCATTTACAAACTGTAGTTTGTCTTAAAAAACGCGTTAGAGATAGCTTTTTCTAACTACACATCGTAAAAAGTTTACATGTATTAACATTCAAGAAAAAGCTTGAAAATGGTAAATTCTGTGCTACAATAGGCTCGACAGAAGGGAAATGTCCACCCTGTTCTCCGGCTTTTGGGCCGGTATATTCATCTTACAGGTCCTGCGGTGCAGGGCCTCTGACAGGAAATAGAAAAGGTAGGGAAGTTACTATGGATATCAAGAAGATCGCACTGTTCGCCGCCGGCACTCTGTTCGGTTCTGCCGGTTTCAAGCTGCTGTCCAGCAAGGACGCCAAGAAGGTCTACACCCAGACCACTGCTGCTGTGCTGCGCATGAAGGACTCCACCATGGAGACCGTCAGCAAAGTTCAGGAGCAGGCCGGTGACATTCTGGCCGATGCAAAGGCCATCAACGAGGCTCGTGCTGTTGAAGCCGAGGCTGCTGTGATCGAGGATGCCGCCGAGGAGACCACCGAAGAGACCGCTGAGTAATTTTCGGTTCGTAAAGCACTGAAAGCCCCAACGTGGCTTTCGAGCCGCCTTCGGGCGGCTCTTTTTTGTGAGAGTGGGGCCGCAGGCGTGCAGGGTATAGCAGCCTGACGCTGCGGCAAAAAGATAGAGAAGGATATTTGATATATGAAATGTACCATTCTGCATGAAGGCAAAGGCCGGATGCGCGTGCATGTGGAAAACGTCCGCATGACTTTGCACCGTGCCGATGTGCTGGAAGCTTATCTGAACCACCATGATGCCATCGTCCATGCCGCCGTTTACGAGCGCACCGGCGATGTGGTCATTACCTATACCGGCAAGCGCACCGCCGCCATTGCCATTCTGGCAGGCTATAAGTTCGATGTGGCCGAGTATGACGCTTTGGTCACCTCCGCCGACAGCCGCAGGCTGAACCGGGAATATCAGGATAAAATGTTCGATCTGGTGGCAGGCCGCTGCCTGCGCAAGCTGTTCCTGCCCGCGCCCCTTGACGCTGCCTACACCGCCTTCCGCTCCATCCGCTTTCTCTGGAAGGGTGTGCGCTGCGTGCTGAGCCGCAGGCTGGAAGTGGAGGTGCTGGACGCTTTGTCCATCGGCGTCTCGCTGCTGCGCGGCGACTTTGGCACCGCCGGTTCTGTCATGTTCCTGCTGAACCTGGGTTCTCTGCTGGAAGAGTGGACCCGCAAGAAGAGTCTGGACGATCTGGCCCGCAGCATGGCCCTAAACGTGGACAAGGTGTGGGTGCGCAGCCAAGGCACCGAAGTGCTGGTGCCTCTGACCAAAGTACGCTCCGGCGATGAGGTGGTCGTGCGCAGCGGCAACATGATCCCGCTGGACGGCACCGTTCTGGAAGGCGAAGCCATGGTGAATCAGGCTGCTTTGACCGGCGAGTCCATGCCGGTGCGCAAGGCAGAGGGCTCCACCCTCTATGCCGGCACCGTTGTGGAGGAGGGCGAGTGTGTCTTTATCGCCAAGGCCGAGGGCGGTTCCAACCGCTACGATAAGATCGTGGCCATGATCGAGGAATCCGAAAAGCTCAAGTCCAGCACCGAGAACCGTGCGCTGGTGCTGGCCGACAAGCTGGTGCCATGGTGTCTGGGCGCAACGGTGGTCACCTATCTGCTCACCCGCAACGTCACCCGCGCCATCTCCTGCCTGATGGTGGACTTCTCCTGCGCGCTCAAGCTCTCCATGCCGCTGGCCGTGCTTTCCGCCATGCGCGAGTGCGGCAGCTACCACATCACCGTCAAGGGCGGCAAGTATCTGGAAGCCCTGTCCAAGGCAGATACCATCGTGTTTGATAAGACCGGCACCCTCACCCGTGCCACCCCGCAGGTGGTGGAGGTCGTGCCCTTCTCTGGCTGCAACGAGCGCGAAGTTCTGCAGCTGGCCGCCTGTCTGGAAGAGCACTTCCCCCATTCCATGGCCAACGCCGTGGTGCGTGCCGCCAAGGAGCGCGGCATTTCCCATGAGGAGATGCACTCCGAGGTGGAGTACATCGTGGCCCACGGCATTGCAAGCCGCGTGGGCGGCCAGCGCGTGGTCATCGGCAGCCACCACTTCGTCTTTGAGGATGAAAAGTGCACCATCCCCACAGCCGAGCAGCAGAAGTTCGATGCTCTCAAGCCGGAGCATTCGCACCTGTACATGGCAGCCAGCGGCCAGCTGGTGGGTGTGATCTGCATTTCCGACCCGCTGCGCCCGGAAGCCGCCGCTGTGCTGAACGGACTGCGTGCGCTGGGCATCCGGAACACCGTCATGATGACCGGCGACAGTGAGCGCACCGCCGCTGCTATTGCAAAGCAGGTGGGCGTGGACCGCTTCTTTGCCGAGGTGCTGCCCGAGGATAAGGCAAACTTCGTCCAGCAGGCCAAGGCCGAGGGCCACACCGTGGTGATGATCGGTGACGGCATCAACGACTCCCCCGCCCTGTCCGCTGCCGACATTGGCATTGCCATCAACTCCGGTGCTGCCATCGCCCGCGAGATTGCAGACGTGACCATCAAAGCCGACAGTCTGGAGGAGCTGGTGGCCCTCAAGGCCATCGCCAACTCTCTGCAAAAGCGCGTGCACGCAAACTACCGCTTCGTGCTCACCTTCAACTCGGCCCTCATCGCACTGGGTGCTCTGGGCATCCTGCAGCCGGCCTCCTCTGCCATGCTGCATAATCTCTCCACCATCGGCATCAGCCTGAAGAGCATGACCAATCTCCTGCCGGAGAACAAGGCTCCGCAGCTGAAAGCATAATTACCGCAAAAAATAACGCCGTGTCTGAACATTCGACACGGCGTTATTTTTTTATCTGTTATTCCAGCCCGATCTGCTGTGCATACTCTTCCAGCAGCTCCCGCTCCAGGAACGGAGTCTTGACACCCTCGCGGTCACGGTAGGTCTCGTGGCCCTTGCCAATGACGGCGATCAGGTCGCCCTCCTGCGCGTGATCCACTGCGTAGTGCAGTGCATCCAGACGGTCGGGGATCTCCACGAACTTTGCGTCCGGGTTGCCCTTGTTCATGCCCACGCGGATATCGGCAAGGATGTCCTCCACCTTTTCAAAGCGGTTGTTGTCCTCGGTAAGGATGGAGAAATCGGCCATCTTGGCGCAGATCTCGCCCATGCCGTAGCGGCGCAGCTTGGAGCGGTTGCCGCCGCAGCCGAACACCACCACCAGACGGTGGGGCTTGTAGGCCCGCAGAGTGGTGAGCAGGCTTTCGGTGGACACCTCGTTGTGAGCGTAGTCCAGCAGGATGGTGAACTTCTTGCTGATGGGCACCAGCTCCACGCGGCCCTTGACCACGCACTTGCCAAGGCCGTCGTGGATCGCCTGATCCGGCAGGCCCAGCACCTTGCCCACCGCCAGAGCTGCCAGCGCGTTGTACACGCTGAACTCGCCGGGCATATTCACCTTCACATCCATCTCGTCCTTGCCGGTCACATGGAACTTCACGCCCAGAAAATCGTGGGTGCGCAGCAGTTCAAAGCCGGTCTCGCGGTAGTCCGCCTGCTCAGCGCGGCCATAGGTGACAAGGCGGCAGGTGTGGCCTTCCAGCAGGGCTTCGGTATTCTCATCGTCAATGTTCACCACGCCCACGTCGCAGCGCTTGAACAGCTGGCCCTTCCAGCTGCGGTACTCCTCAAAGGTCTTGTGCTCGCCGGGGCCGATGTGATCCGGCGAAAGGTTGGTGAACACGCCCACATTGTAGTGCACACCGGCCACGCGGTCCATCATCAGGCCCTGACTGGACACCTCCATCAGCGCGGTGTCGCAGCCTGCATCCAGAAACTCCCGGAAGGTCTTTTGCAGCTCGTAACTTTCCGGGGTGGTGTTGGCAGTTTCCTTGTGGCGGCCCATATAATAAATGCCGTTGGTGCCGATCATGCCCACCTTGCGGCCTGCAGCTTCCAGCACGCTCTTGATCATGTGGGTGGTAGTGGTCTTGCCCTTGGTGCCGGTCACACCGATCATGGTCATCTTGCGGGACGGGTTGCCGAAAAGGTTCGCGCTCATCAGGGCCATGGCATAGCGGCTGCTTTCCACCTTGACCACGGTCACGCCCGGCATGGCGGAAAGGTCGATGTCGTGCTGGATGACCAGTGCGCTGACACCCTTTTCCGCGCAGTCGGCGGCAAACTCATGGCTGTCACGCTGGGTGCCCACGATGCACACGAACAAAAGGCCCGGTGCTGCCTTGCGGCTGTCGTAGATGATATCCGAGATCTCGGTGTCCAGACTGCCCTGCGCAAGGGTAAAGGGCACGCCTTCCAGTAACTGTTCCAGTTTCATACTGCACACGCTCCTCAAAACATTTTGTCACATGGGGTTTTCTTCGTTATTTGTGGTCATGCGGGCGGGGTCGGTCAGCGGTGTTTCTTCCGCAGCTGCCGCCGTATCGTCCGCAGGCTGGGCCGCAGCGGCATCCTCTGCACCGTCTGCCGCAGTATCCTCGGCAGCAGAGGTGTCAGGCTCTTCCGGCACGGTCTTTTCCGGCACAACATAACCGGAGGGCAGGGTCGGCTGGCCCTGTGCAAAGTAAATTTTACGGGTGCTGCCCGCGCTGACATGGCTGAAATCCAGTCTGCCGGTGTCGGTAGGGGCACAACCCTTGCCGTCGGCGTTGGTCAGCACATAGCGTGCGCGGTCCAGCTTATAATCCAGATCGTTCCGTGTCCCCAGAAGCACACTGACACGATCCTGATACAAAAATGCCATCTGGTCGGTGTCCGCAAATTCCATGCGGGTCACATCGTCCAGCATCCCATACTCTTCCAGCTTTGCCTGCAGCTCATTCAGCGCATCCAGACGGTCGTCCGTCTGCACCGCTGCCGAAGCTGCTGCCGAAGCTGCTGCCGAATCTGCTGCCGAACCGGATGCATCCGATGCCGCCGGGGCTGCCTGCGCTGCAAAGGTCAGCTGGTCGCCGGGTGTCACCGACACCGGCTCGCCGCCGTATAGGGTCTTGAGTTCTTCCGGCTGGGCAGACTCGCAGGCCAGGATCTTGAACTGATCCGAGAGGGTCAGCCAGCCGCTCTTCGTCTGCATGGCATAGGTAGGCACCGCCTCGGTCACCTGCACCACCACCGTGTTGGGGTAATCCCGAACCACCCTGATGGATTCCAGCAGCGGGAACTGCTTTTCCAGTTCCGCTTCCTTGGCGGCGGGGTCAAAGCTGAAAATGTTCTCTTCGGTCTGCACACCCAGTGCCTGCAGGATCTGGCTGCTGGAATAGCCGCCCACCTCCTGCACCACGGTGCCATCCGCCGTCTGCACCTGAATGGTGCCGATCTTAAACAGCATGGTCATGGTCAGGTAAACACCGGCGGCGATCACGGCCAGCAGGGTCACAAAGGCCATCAGCCGCCGCAGCATCCGCCGCCGCTTCAGTGCAGCGCGGGTCAGGCGGCGTTTCTTGCGTTTTTCCCGCTGTACCGGGTCCCGGACCTGCTGTTGCTGCGCCGGGCGCAGGCGCTGGTTTTTGTAGCGCTGCTGCGCTGCCTGAGCCGCTGTCTTGCGCGGCTTCTGCCCCTGTGAACGGCGCTGCTGCGGCTTGCGGGCCGTGCCGGATGCACGCTGTTCCGGCTGGGCCGTGCGGCTTCGCTGCGCGGTACGGTTCCGGTTCTGGCCGCTGGTGCGCCGGGTACCGCTCTGTTCGGTGCGGCGCGGCTGCGAAGGGAACTCGATGCTGTTATCGGTACGGGTGCGGCGCACCGTACCATTGGCGGTGCGGTCCGGCGCAAAGCTCAGCGGTTCCCCGTTGAAGCCATAGCGCCCGTCCGCACTGCCGGAAGATCCTTTTTGTTGTGAAGGCGGCGGAGTATGCTGCAGGTCTTTCCGCAGGTCGTAGATATTGCCGTTGTTTCTGTTATTGCGGTATTGCTGCATGGCGCACACCTCCTTTCCGGTTTAGGTTTTGTTTTACTTCTGCACCAGTTTCATCAGAGCGTCTGCAATACGGTCAAGGCTGTCATCCACCGACAGGCTGCGGGCATTTTTGCCCATCTCAGCCAGCTTGCCGGGCTGTGCCAGCATGTCGGACACCGTGCTCACCAGCTTTTCGCCGGTCAGATCTTTTTCCTCGATCACCACAGCGGCATCGGCCTTCTGCAGTTCCATGGCATTGAAGTACTGGTGGTTCTCAGCCACATTGGGGCTGGGGATGAGCACGGCTGCACGGCCAACAGCTTCCAGCTCGGCCAGCGTCAGCGCACCGGCGCGGCTGATGACAAGGTCTGCCGCAGCCAGCAGTTCCGGCATATTGTTGATGTATTCCTTCACCACAAGGCCGTCGCCCTCCGCGAAGTTCTTTTCCTTTTCCAGATCCTTGAACAGCTGCACACCGTACTGGCCGGTAGCGTGGAGATGCAGCACCGGCTTCTTCTCGTGCTGTTCCCATGCACACAGGTCGGCCACCACCTCGTTGACGCGGCGTGCGCCAAGGCTGCCGCCGAAGGAAAGGATCACCGTGCGGTCGCCCGCGCCCAGCTCAGCGCGGATGGCATCGCGGTCCTTTGCCTTGGTGAACACCTCCGGGCGCACCGGATTGCCCACCACGATGGTCTTATCAGGTGCGCCCAGCTTTTCCACAGCAGCAGGCACGGCGGCAAACACGAGATCCACATCCGGTGCCAGCAGCTTGTTGGTCACGCCGGGGAAGGCGTTCTGCTCATGAATGGCGGTGTGGATGCCCATTTTGGCGGCACAGCGCACCACCGGGCCGGACACATAGCCGCCGCAGCCGATCACAAGATCGGGCTTGACCTCCTTCATAATGGCCTTTGCCTTGGGGCCAGAGAGGGCCAGATTCCACAGCGTAACGATGTTGCGCTTGATGTTGTTCAGCGACAGCCTGCGCTGGAAACCGGTGATCTCGATATGGTGGAAGGGATAGCCCGCCTGTCCTACCAGACGATACTCCATGCCCTCCTTGCGGCCGGCAAAATGGATCTCGGCAGAAGGGTCTGCCTTTTTGATAGCACCTGCAATGGCAAGTGCCGGGTTGATATGGCCGGCAGTGCCGCCGGCAGCGATCAGAACTCGCATGACGATTCCTCCTCTATTATTAGTGCATCTGGGCAGGTCATCGGGGAGCTCCCCACTGGCCTGCGCCCTCAAAACAGTCGTTACAGTTCATTGCGCGCACGGCGGGCATCGTCCAGATTGATGGTACGGTCCTTCAGCTCCGCATCACGCTGAGCCTTTGCAGCCTGCCGCTGTGCGTGGGCCGCCGCCCTCTGCTGCGCCGCCCGCTCTCCGTTGCGCCCAATGTTCACCATCACGCCCATTTCTGCCAGCAGCAAGATCAGACTGGTGCCGCCGGACGAGAAAAACGGAAGGCTGATGCCGGTATTCGGGATGGTGTTGGTGACCACGGCGATGTTGCAGAACACCTGCCAGGCGATCTGCGCCATAATGCCAATCCCCACCATGGTGCAGAACTGGTTCTCGGCCTTATAGGCGATCATCAGGCCCTGCGCTATGAGCAGTATGAACAGCACGATGATGAGCACCGCGCCGATGAAGCCCAATTCTTCGCACACCACACTGAAGATGAAGTCGTTGGTGCTTTCCGGCAGCCAGAGCTGCTTTTCTACGCTGTTGCCAAGGCCAAGGCCCTTCAGTCCGCCGGAGCCGATGGCGTACAAGCTCTGCTTGGTCTGGTCGTTCAGCGCTTCCAGATCATCGGACCATGTGTTCAGGCGGTCCTGCAGATAGCCAATGGATTCCACCAGCGTCAGGGCCGGTTTCAGCAGCAGAGCCGCCGCTGCGGCCCCGCACCATGTCAATACACCGCCGCAGCCGGTCAGCATGAGGATGGTGCCCACGATGGCGGTGGTCAGCAGGATGCCGGACATGTGCGGCTCTAAAAACAGCAGCACCACCACCGGCACCAGCGGCAGCACCGGCACGATCAGCTGCCTTACGATGCGGATGAACAGCCAATCCTTTGGCTTGATCTTTTCTCTCAGCGACGGGCTGAACCGGCCGATCTGCGGCGCACTTGCCGCCAGATGGGACGAGAGCAGGATCATCTCAAACTTTGCCACCTCAGAGGTCTGCAGAGTCAGGCCGCCCAGACGGATCCAGCGGCGGCAGCCGTTCAGCGGTGCAAAGGTCAGCGTGACGGCCAGCATGGCCAGTACCACCCAGTACAGCGGCTTGCTCGCCCAGCGCAGGAAGCGGTGATCCACATAGCTCATGACTACCATACAGCCAATGCCAATGGCCATGCAGATAGCCTGCTGCTTGATGTAGTGCAGGCTGTCGCCCATGCGCAGGTAGCCGGTGGTGTAGCTTGCGCTGTACAGCATTACAAGGCCAAACACCATGATAATGGCCAGCGTTGCCAGCCAGTTGAGCAGCAGCCGGTTCCACGGTCCCGGATCCCGCTGCAGCGGCGGCACCCATGCACTTTCTTTTTGGTTTTTATGTTGTCTGCGGGTGGCTGCCATTGCCACGCCCCCTTATTTTCAGAATCAGGCGCTCAGACCCAGCGTGCCAGACGCACGGCCAGCGCCAGCCCGCACACGCTCAGTGCGCACAGGCTGTAAAAAATATTCACTGCACTCATGCCGCGCTTTTCCAGCCAGCGATGCAGCGGTGCCGCCGCAAACAGCGGCCTGCCCTTCCAGCGGCAGAACAGGACCTGCAGCACCACCATGCCGCCCTCCACCCAGAAGGGCAGTGCCAGCGGGATGCTCAGCTCTGCGTAGCCAATGCACAGCGGAATGCAGCCAATGGCTCCCGCTGCATACAAGCAGCCGCACCGGCCGGGGTGCAGCTTTGCCGGTGGAAAATCCCACAGCAGAAAGGCCATCAGTGCACCGGCTAGTGCCGCCGGGAATACTGCCAGCGGGAACCAGCCCAGCTGCGTTTCCAGCATCATCAGGCCCAGCATAGCTACAAAGGCCGCGCCGCACACCGTGCCGTCGGCACCGTCGGCCACGCGGGCCGCCTCGGCCATCGCCACCAGCAGCACAGCCCACAGCAGCGGTGCCAGCGCACATTCCACATAGCCTGCTCCCGGCAGGATCAGCCCTGTGGGCAGGCACCCGTTCAGTGCCAGCAGGCCCAGCACCAGCGCTGCAGCGATGCATTCCAGTGCAAGGCGCTGTGTGCGGCGCAGGCCAAGGCCCAAACCGTCCGGGTAGCGGCTGCGGATGCGGGCCAGATCATCGGCCAGCCCCACTGCGCCAAAGGCCAGCGACCCCAGCAGTGCAATGAGCAGGCGGGAGGTCATCTGCCGGTCGCTGCCAAGCAGGGAAGGCTGTGCAGCACATGCGGCCAGCCAGCCCACGCCCACAGCGGCAAGGGTGCCCACCATCAGGCACAGCCCGCCCATGGTAGGCACCGGGCTGTCCGGGGCATCGCTGTCCGGCTGTGTGCCGCGTGCCGCACGCTGCAGCTCCCGCAGAAGCGGCACCATCATATTGCCGAGCGCCGCAGTCAGCACAAAACCCAGCACCGACGCGACGACCAAGGCGAAACGAATCATTTTTCAATCTCCAAATTCATGCCAAAGGGTTATTCTTCGGCATCTTTCTGCTCTGCGTAGAAAATTTCCAGCACTTTTTCCAGCGCCATGCCGCGGCTTGCCTTCACCAGCAGGGCATCGCCCGGCTCTATCCGGTTCAGCAGAGCATCCGCTGCCTCGCGGTAGTTGTTGGCATGGAGGGTCTTGACCCCCTTGGCCGCAGCCACCACAGCCGTGCGCTTTGCGTTTTCGCCGTAGGTCACAAGGCAGTACAGATCACTCTCCGCAGCCAGACGGCCCAGCTCCTCGTGGGCTTCGCGGGACAGCTCGCCCAGCTCCAGCATATCGCCCAGCAGGGCAAAGCGGCGCTTGCAGGGGAATTCCTTGAACATGGCAAGCGCGGCCTTCATGCTGTCGGGGTTTGCATTGTAGCAATCCTCAATGACGGTAACGCCCTTGCTGTGCACCACCTTCTGGCGGCGGCCGGTCTGCTCAAAATTGGAAAGCCCCTTGATGACACCGCGCGGGTCGCAGCCCAAGCGGGTGGCAGCGCAGTAGGCAGCCAGAGCGTTTGCCACATTGTGCTTGCCCATGGCCGGGATCTTGACCACAAAGGTGCCCTCTTCCTGATCTTCCAGCACAAAGCTCATGCCGTCCTCTTCCTGCCGGATGGACAGTGCACACACATCAGCGTTCTCATCTGCCAGACTGAACCATACCGGCTTCACGTGGGCGGGCAGCTTTGCGGCGCGCAGGAACTTATCATCATAGTTCAGCACCAGCGGTGCACCCTCCGGCAGGCCGTTGCAGATCTCCAGCTTTGCCTTGCAGATGTTCTCCTGACTACCCAGATTGCCGATGTGGGACACACCGATGCAGGTAATGATGCCCACATCCGGGCGTGCGGCCCGGGCCAGACGGTCGATCTCGCCCGCATGGCTCATGCCCATCTCGATCACGGCATACTCAGTGCTGCTTTCCAGCCGCATCAGGGTGCGGGGCATGCCCAGTTCATTGTTCTGGTTGCCCTCGGTCTTGATGGTCTCGCCAAAGCCTGCAAGGGCGGCGTAGGTCATCTGCTTGGTGGTGGTCTTGCCCACGCTGCCGGTCACACCCACCATCTTGGGGTGATACTGGCTGCGGTAGTTCGCGCCCATCACCATCATGGCGTGGTAGCTGTCCGGGCAGAGGATGGCCTTTTCCGCAGGCACGCCCTCCACCGGGTGGTTCACCACCACATAAACAGCACCGTTCTCCAGTGCTTTGGCCGCAAAATCGTGGCCGTCAAATTTTTCACCCGGGAACGCTACAAAAATGCAGCCGGGCCGTACCTCGCGGCTGTCGGTGGTCACCAGTTCCACCTGCACCTCTTCCCGGATGAAGTCTGCGGGCACCAGCCCTGCCAGAAGCTTGCTTGCAGAAATTTTTTCCATTGTTCATGTCCCCTCTCTTTTATCTTGTAAAACCCTCTCAGTCAATGCCTGCGGCATTGCCAGCTCCCCCGAAAGGGGAGCTCTTTTGCATCTTACGATAAAGTGCCGTTCTTCAGAAGATTCACTTTACCGTGCCCACTCATAAAGCTCGCCCTTCGGGAGAGCTGGCGCGCAAGCGCCTGAGAGGGTTCTTGTTACCCACAGGTAATGGTCACGACGGTGCCGCGCTGCACACTGGAACCGGGGTCTGCACTCTGGGCCTGCACGGTGCCGTTCGCATTGCCCTCCACCACACAGTTCAATCCGGCGGCAGACAGCATCTGGCGGGCAAAGTCCGCGCTCTTGCCGGTCACATCCGGCACATCGGTATGGCTGCCCTCATAGGTATCGGTATACAGGTACACGGTGGTGCCGTAGGCCACCTTTGCACCCGCGTGCGGATACTGGTAGGTGACAGCTGCTGCCGCCTGACTGGTGGTGCTTTCGGCCAGCTGATGCCTGAGGCCCTTGATGTTCAGCTGCACCTGCGCACTGCTCCACTCGGTGCCCACCAGATTCGGCACAGTGACCACAGTCTGGCTGCGATCCTCGCCGTCGGCGGCAATGCCAAGGTAAGGTGCGATCTCGCTGATGATGTTGCCCACAACGGGCGCTGCCAGCAGGGACGAGTAGTCCGTTCTGGCGTTGTTGGGGTCATCCAGCATCACATAGACGATGATCTCCGGGTCGTCGGCAGGCAGGACAGCGGCAAAGGATGCCACCTTCTTGTAGTCGCCGTCGGCACGGCGGTCCATGTTCAACTGTTCGGAAGTGCCGGACTTGCCGCCGATACGGTAGCCGGACACATAGGCATACTTGCCGCCGCCGGTACCGGCGCCCACCTCATATTCCATGATCTGGCGGATCACATTGCTGGTGCTCTCGCTGATGACCTGACGGCGCACATTGGCACCGATCTCCTCGATCACGTTGCCATTTGCATCGGTGATCTTATCCACCACATGGGGCGTGACCAGATAGCCGCCGTTGACGGCTGCGGCCACAGCGGTGCACATCTGCAGCGGGGTGATGGCCATTGCCTGACCAAAGGCCGAGGAAGCCAGCTGCACTTCGCCCAGCTGGTTGGCCTTATAATACTGCATGAAGCCCGTCTCACTGGGCAGGTCCACGCCGGTGCGGCTGGTAAAGCCAAAGGCATCGAAGTAGTTATAGAAGGTCTGGGAGCCAACGCGCTGACCCAGCTGGATATAGTAGATATTGCAGCTCTGGCGCAGAGCTTCGGCCAGTGTGATGGTGCCGTGGGCTTTGTGGCCTGCGCAGTGGTAGGTCTCCTTTGCCACGCCGTAAGCACCGGCGCAGGTAAAGGTGGTGTTGATGTTTGCAAGGCCGGAGTCCACGCCCATGGCCGAGGTGATCACCTTGAACACACTGCCGGGGTAGTACAACTCGGTGATGGCCTTGTTTTTCCACTGGATATCGCGGAAGTAGCCGGAGTAATCGCCCTCCTCGTCCAGAATGCGGTTGCCGTTTGCATCCTTCAGCTCGTTGCCGTTCTCATCCTTTTTGTAGATGCCGTACAGCTCCGGCTCAGCGCGCACCAGCTCGTTGAGGTAATCCAGATTTGCGCTGTAGTCCAGCGGGTCGTTGGGGTCAAAATCCGGCTTGGAAGCCATGGCAAGGATGGCACCGGTCTTGACGTTCATCACGATGGCGCAGCCGCGGTTCTCCACCGTGTTGGCTGCAATGGCTTCGTTCAGATACCGTTCCACGATCTCCTGCACATTCACATCCAGCGAAAGCACCAGATTGGAGCCATCCTTGGCTGCAAAGGTGGTGGCATTCTCGTCCGCAATGGCGTTGCCGTAGGCATTGCGCTGGGTAATGGTGCGGCCATCCACACCGGCCAGCGTGGACTGATAGGATTTTTCCAGACCGTAAGTACCAATGCCGTCCGCATCGGTAAAGCCCAGCACTGCCGCTGCAAACGCTCCGTAGGGGTAATTGCGCTGGAAGCTCTTCTCGCTGCCGACCGAGATGTTGCCCTTGCGGGAGGTCTCAGTGGCACGCTTGTGTGCCTTGTTGAACTGGGAAACGTAGGATTCGATGGACAGCTTGACAGCGTTGTTCACCTTGGTGGCCAGCACCTGATACTTGGTGTCCGTCTTGGAAAGTGCATCGTAAACCTTCTGGTACTGGGTCTGGTACGCTTCCGAGGAAGTGTCCACCGCGTCCAGACTTTCGCCGTCGCCGGAAAGCAGGCGCAGGGTCAGTTCCCGGCTGACCTCGGCGCACATGGCCGTGTCCAGCGTGCGCACCGTCTCCTCATCCTTGCCGGTGGTGGTATATAAGATTTTGCTGTTGTCCGGGTCGGCCCAGATGGTCCACACCACGCTGGTGGAGGCCAGCGTGATGCCGGAGGTATCGTAGATCTCGCCGCGGGTGGCCTTGATGGTGGTATCCAGCAGCTGCTGCTTTGCGGCCAGCTGGCGGTAGGTGTCACCGTTTTTGATCTGGATATCATACAGGCTGTAGGTCACACGGGCCGCAGCAAGGCCCATGACCACAAGGGCCAGACCGCCGCAGATCAGACTGGTTCTGGGGTTCATGCGGGCACCGGTGCTGGTTTCCGGCCAGGGGCCTTTTATTTTTTTGATGAATTTTCGGAAGAATTTCCACATGGTATGCTCCTGCGGCAGCGGGCATTTGCTGCCTTCTGCCGCGCTTTTGTCAAATTTGGAACTGCCCTGCAAACAGGGTGTATAAACCGAAAAAGCGTGCGCTGCCGCACGCTTTCCCGTATTTGGTTCACTTTACAGTGCCAAGAATGTTCACGGCACCGTTGTAGATAAAGTCGGTCCACTGCCGCACAGCGGACTGGGTGCGCTCCAGCGTGTCGCTCTCGCCCAAACGGATGTAGGTGATCTGGCTCTGATCAATTTTCATCAGGCCCAGCCTGCCGGCCGTCTCTTCCACGCTGGTGATGTTGGTCTTGCTGTTCAGGGTGCTGTTATAGTAAGTATACTGGCTCTGCTCACTGACCAGCTGAGCCTTTGCGTCCTGAATCTGGTCGTTCAGCTCCACCAGCTTGGACTCGCTCCACAGCAGGCTGATGGCAAACCCCACCAGCAGTGCTGCTGCTACCAGATGCATGGCGTTGTGCACCGCTGCCTGCAGCGGCGAAAGCCGACGCTTGCCGCCCTTTGCTACCCGCAGATCTGCCTTGCGCTGTGTCTGCGGGGCTTTTCTGCGGCGTACCGCGTTATAATCATATGCTGCCTGACCCATGGTTTGCTCTCCTCCTCACACAACGGCTTCTGCCGTTCAGCATTTTTCCAAAACTCTCAGGTGGGCGGACCGGCTGCGCCGGTTCTCTTCCAATTCCTGACTGTTTGCTTCAATGGGTTTGCGGGTAATCAGCTTCGCTTTGGCTTTGCCGCCGCATACGCACACCGGAAACTCCGGCGGGCAGGTGCACGCGGTGGACCAGCGGCGAAATTTGTTCTTCACCAGCCGGTCCTCCAGCGAGTGGAAGGTGATCACGCACAGCCGGCCGCCCGGCGCAAGATGATCGAAAATGGTATCCAAGCCTTCTTCCAGCGCATCCAGTTCATGGTTCACTGCAATGCGCAGCGCCTGAAAGGTGCGGCGGGAAGGGTTCTTGTTTTTGCGGCGTTCCGCCGGGGGCATGGCGCTGGCCACGATATCTGCCAGCTGCAGGGTCGTTTCGATGGGAGAATTCTCCCTTGCCTCCACGATCCTGCCCGCGATCTGCCATGCGAAAGGTTCTTCGCCGTAATCCCGCAGAATGCGTGCCAGCTCTTCGCGGCTCTCGGTGTTCACAAGGTCCGCTGCCGTTTCGCCCTGCTGGCTCATCCGCATGTCCAGCGGTGCATCCGCACGGTAGGAAAAGCCGCGGGCCGCATCGTCCAGCTGATGGCTGGAAACGCCCAGATCCAGCAGCGCGCCGTTGACCTTGTCGATGCCAAGGCTTTCCAGAGCTTGTCCGGCATAGCGGAAGTTGATCTGCACCACCGTGGCAGGCAGGCCCGCAAGGCGGGCACGCGCGGTCTGCACCGCGTCCGGGTCCTGATCCAGCGAGATCAGCCTGCCGCCCTTTTCTGCATCCAGCCGCAAGGCGATCTGGCGGGAATGTCCCGCGCCGCCTGCGGTGCCGTCAAGGTAGGTGCCGGCCGGATCAATGGAAAGACCCTCCAGACACTCGTTCAGCAGAACGGGGATATGCTCAAACGAGGCCGGGTCAAAGGCTGCTTGTGTTTCAAGTTCCATCGCTGCGGCCTCCTTTCTCAGTTCATAAGCTTTCCGTGTTCCGGGCACTGTGCACACAGCGCACACTTTTACCCGATAACACAGTTTTATTTTAACAAATCAGGCCCCTGATTGCAAGGGTTTGTGCTCCCGTTTTTGCCGCAAAATGCAACAAAAAAAGTCCCTGTCGGCCGTCATTTCTGCCTGCAGGAACTTTGGTTTTTGCCGTATGTGTAATTTGTGTGTGAAAAAGGCTGTCTTCAGCCGTTTTTCTTGGCGTTCTGGCGCAGATTTGCGCGCACATTCTTTACCTGTGCCGCATTTTCCACCATTGTTTCCTCGGTGTTCTTGAGCATGTTGTCGCAATAGTCGGTCACGGTCTGGCGCAGGGTGCGGGCCTCGTTCTGGGCTGCAGTGGTGATTTCCCCGGCGCGCTGCTGTGCAGCCTTCACGATCTCGGCTTCACTCACCAGAATGCGCGCCCGCTCCTCAGCCTTTTTCACAATGGCCTGCGCCTGTGCGTTGGCCGTCTCCACGATCTGAGCGCGGTCGTTCACGATCTGCTGGGCCTGCCGCAGCTCGCCGGGCAGGTTTGCGCGGATCTCGTCCAGATAATCCCGGATCTGCTCCACATCCACGATCTTTTTGCCGCCGGAAAGGGGCACATTGGCACCTTCCTCCAGTGCATCCTCAATGGTATCCAAAAGTTCGTTCACGTTCATAGTGCTTCTCCCTTCGGTTCGTTCTCGGCAGGGTCTGTGTTCTGCATGGGCTTTGTGTATTTCCACAGCAGCACCCTGCCGTACTTGTACTGTTTTTTCAGGGTCAGGCCACCAGCCTCGGCCGGCAGCACGATGCCGGTCTCGCTCTCGCACAGCACGATGCCGCCGGGCGCGGTGCATTTATCCACCGCAGGCAGGATCTTTTCCAGTGTACCATTGCGGAAGGGCGGGTCCAGCAGTACGATGTCGAACTGCTCGCGGCAGGCGGAAAGATACCGCGCAGCCTCGCCGATATTGACGCGGCTGCGGTCGAACACGCCGCAGGCCTTGCAGTTGCGCATGATGATGTTCACCGCCTCGCGGTTCTCGTCCAGAAACACGCAGCGCACCGCGCCGCGGCTCAGTGCTTCAATGCCAAGCTGGCCGCTGCCCGCATACAGGTCCAGCACCCGTGCGCCGGGCAGGTCGAACTGGACGATGCTGAACATCGCCTCCTTTACCTGCGAAAGGGTGGGCCGGGTCACGTCGGTCCCCGGCAGGGCCTCCAGACTGCGGCCCCGGGCTTCTCCTGCGATCACGCGCATGTTCTCTTTCCTCCTCCTTGCAGCCGGAAGATGTGGCTGCAAACACGTTTTTTGTATCACTTTATTATCACCCAACTGCATATTCTTGTCAAGGGCCGCGCGTTGCGCCGTCTGGCGGTTTGTGCTACAATAAAATCGGCAGCGCCGGGCTTTTGCGGCGCATTCTGGCATAAAAGGAGAGTATTCCCATGAAAGTTCTGCTCATCAACGGCAGCCCGCACGAAAAAGGCTGCACCTATACCGCCCTTTCGCTCATTGCAAAGGAACTGAACGATGCCGGTGTGGACACTGAGATCCTGCATGTCGGCGGCAAACCCGTGGGCGGCTGCATCGGCTGCGGCGGCTGTGCCGCAGGCAACGGCTGCGTGTTTGGCGGCGTGGTCAACGAGGCCATCGAGAAGACCAAAACTGCCGATGGCTTCGTGTTCGGCAGCCCGGTGCACTATGCATCCGCATCCGGCAACATGACCAGCTTCATGGACCGCCTTGCCTACGCGGGCGGCAGATATCTGGCCTACAAGCCCGCCGCCATCTGCTGCTCGGCCCGCCGTGCAGGCACCACCACCACGCTGGACCAGCTGGTAAAGTACCCGCAGTTCTTCCACATGCCGCTGGTGAACGGCTCCTACTGGGCCATGGTGCACGGCTCCAATGCCGAGCAGGTGCTGCAGGATGCCGAGGGCTGCGCTGTAATGCAGGAGCTGGGCCGCAACATGGCATGGCTGCTGCACTGCATCGAAGCAGGCAGGGCCGCAGGCTTTGAACACCCGCAGAACCCCAAGCGCCCCATGACCAATTTTATCCGCTGATCGGAAAATCAATTTCTGATCCAGAGGCTCAGAACAGTCCGTAAGCTGCTCTGAGCCTCTTTTTCTTTGCAGTCCACGCCATTTCGTGCCAAAAACAGCAAAAAACCTTTTTCAAAGCGCCTTCCGCTTCTTTTTTCGTTCATAAGTTTGTGTTACTATAAGATGTAAAGTGATTTTAGCAGGATGGAGACCCTTGTATGGAACACTACGATTGGAACGAAGGCTGGCTGTTCACGCCCCGGTTCGACCCGGCACTGGTGCGGCCGGAGTGCGGACTGGAACTGGAACCGGTGCGCATCCCCCACACTGTGCGGGTGCTGCCCTACAATTACTGCAACGAAAATGAATACCAGTACCTGTGCGGCTACCGGCGGGAGTTTTTTGCACCCAGAGAGTGGGCAGGCCGCACTGTTCTGCTCACCTTTGGTGCCGTTGCCCATGACGCGACCGTGTTCTGCAACGGGCGGCGGCTGTTCCACCACGCCTGCGGCTACACCGCCTTCACGGTAGATCTGACCAGCGCTTTGCATCTGGGTCAGAAAAACGTGGTGGCTGTGCGCTGCGACAGCCGCGAGGATCTGAACATTCCGCCCTTTGGCGGGCAGATCGATCACCTGACCTACGGCGGCATCTACCGTGCCGTCAGTCTGGACATCAAGGAGCCTGCTTACCTGCGGGATGTGTTCATCGAGGCAAAGGCCGAGGGCGATTTCCGCATCTATACCTCCACCGTGGGTGAGACGGTAGGCTGCACACTGCAGGCCGAGATCCGCAGCCCTTCCGGCAGCCGCGCCGCCTACAGCGGCGAGCTTTCCCTGCCCATCACCGGCGTGCTGAACGGTGTGCACCCGTGGAGCATCGAGCATCCCACCCTGTACACCCTCACCGTACAGCTGATCCGCCCCGGCTCTGCCGGTCTGCCGGACCGTGTGCTGGACGAAAAGACCATCCGCTTCGGCTTCCGCACCGTGCAGTTCGTGGCAGGCGGGCTGTACCTGAACGGTCAGCGCGTGGAGCTGCGGGGCCTGAACCGCCACCAGAGCTACGCCTATCAGGGCTATGCCATGCCGGACAGCATCCAGCGGCTGGATGCTCAGATCCTGAAAAAAGACCTTGGCTGCAACGCAGTGCGCACCAGCCATTCCCCCCAGAGCCCGGCGTTTCTGGATGCCTGCGATGAGCTGGGCCTGTTGGTGTTCACCGAGATGCCCGGCTGGCGGTACATCGGCGACGAGAGCTGGAAGGCGCAGGCCTTGCAGAACTGCCGCGAGATGGTATGCCAGTGCCGCAACCACCCCAGCATCTTTTTGTGGGGTGCCCGTGTGAACGGCAGCGCCGACGACGAAGCGTTTTATAAGCGCACCAACGAGGCCATCCACCGGCTGGACCCCACCCGTCCCACGGCAGGCGCGCGGAACCACCGCAAGAGCCAGCTGCTGGAGGATGTTTACGCCTACAACGATTACTCTTACCGTGGGCGCGGTGCCGCCTGCGAAGCCCGCGCCGCGGTGACTTCCGACCCCCGCAAAGGCTACCTCATCAGCGAGTTCGGCGGGCAGCAGCTGCCCACCAAGCCCTTTGACGACGAGACCCACCGGCTGGTGCAGGCTCTGCGCTATGCCGCCGGGATCAACGATTCCATTGCACAGCAGGGTGTGGCCGGCAGCTTTGGCTGGTGCATGGCCGATTACAACACCCACCGGGAATTTGGCAGCGGCGACCGCATCTGCTACCACGGTGTGATGGATATGTTCCGCAACCCGAAGCTTTCGGCGGCGGTATATGCAAGCCAGAAAACGCCGCGTTCCCCCTCGGACATCGTGCTGGAAGTCTCTTCCGGCATGGCACTGGGCGACCTGCCCGGCGGCGTTCCCACGGCCTGCTGGGTGTTCACCAACGCCGAAAGCGTGCGGCTGTACCGCGGCAACGACTACATTGCCGAGTTCACGCCTGACCGGCACGGCCGTTTTGCCGCCATGACGCATCCGCCCATTGAGATCAACGATTTTGTAGGTTCTCTGTTGGAAAAGTACGAGGGCATGGACCCGGCCTCCGCCCAGATGACAGCCGCTATCCTGAACGAGATGCGCCGGGATGCCATGGAGCTTTCGCCGCTTTCCAAGGCGCGGATGCTTTCGCTGCGGCTGAGCTGGAACGAGGTAGCCCGCATGTATTACAAATACATCGGCGTGCTGGGCACACCGTGCGCAGCCTACCGTTTTGAAGCCGTGTGGCATGGCCGCACCGTGCGCACCGTGGTGCGGGAACCGGTGCAGAGCGTCCGGCTGGAATGCACCGTGCACAACCCCATCCTCACCGACGGCCCCACCTGGGACTGCGCCGCTGTCAGCCTGCGCGCCATCGACCAGAACGGCAGCCTGCTGCCCTACTGCGGCGAAGCCGTTCAGCTGAGCGTGGACGGCCCGCTGAAGATCATTGGTCCCAGCGTGGTGCCGCTGCGCGGCGGCATGGCGGGCACCTACCTTGCCACCACCGGCGAAGCGGGCCGCGCCGTGCTGCACTGCCGCATGGAAGGTGCGCTGGATACCGATGCCGTGGTGACCATCCGTTGCCGGGAAGCTTAATTTCCGTCCCTTCATGATAGATTTGCACTCTGTTCAAAATTTCATCATGGTTGACTGGTATCCTAAGAACTGTAAAATAACGGCGGGCGCGCCCGCTTTGATTCCAAAACAAAGGATGCAGGAGTTATGAGAGAAAAATTCCGTCAGTTTATGATCGGCCGCTACGGTACCGATGGCCTGAACCAGTTTTTGAGCATCGCGTCCATCGTGCTGCTGCTGATCTCGCTGCTCACCCGCTTCAGCCTGTTCACATGGCTGGGTCTGGTGCTGCTGGTGCTGTGCTACTACCGCTCGCTCAGCCGCAACATTTCCAAGCGCACGGAGGAGAACTACCAGTACTATGCCCTGAAGGACCGCGTAGACCGTAAGTTCCGCGGTCTGAAGGATCAGTGGGCCAACCGCAAGCTCTACCACTACTACCGCTGCCCCAAGTGCCGTCAGAAGCTGCGTGTGCCCCGTGGCCGCGGCCGCATCCAGATCTCCTGCCCGCGCTGCGGCACCCAGTTCATCAAAAAGAGCTGAGCGGCCATGTTTGGTTATGTTGTGCCCAATCAGGCTGCGCTTTCGGACGAAGCACAAAAGCGCTACCGCACCGCCTACTGCGGGCTGTGCCGCCGCATCGACGCACTGCACGGCCTGCGGGGCCGCTTTACGCTGAGCTATGACCTCACCTTCCTGAACCTGCTGCTGTGCAGCCTGTACGAGGGCGAGACCGAAGCTTCTTCCGGCCACGACCGGTGCCCCATCCACCCCTTGGGCGGTGTGGAATGGCGGGCGGCCTCCCCCACCGATTACTGTGCAGATCTGAGCGTAGCCTTGCACTACTACAACGCCGAGGATAAGTGGAAGGACGACCGCAGCCTGCTGGGCCTTGGATATGAAAAGCTGCTTACCGGCTGTAAGCAGTCTGCCGAGAGCCGCTGGCCCCGTCAGTGCAGCGCCATCCGCACCTGTCTGGACAGGCTGGCAGAATATGAAGCTGCCGGGAGCGAAGATCTGGATGCCGTGTCCGGCTGCTTTGGCGAGCTGATGGCAGAGCTGTTCGACTACCGGCAGGATCACTGGTCGCCGGAGCTGCGCAGCATCGGCTTCCATCTGGGCAAGTTCATCTACCTGCTGGATGCCTATGACGATCTGGAGCACGACCAGCGCAAGGGGGCCTACAATCCGCTGAAAGCACTCAGCCAGCAGCCCGGCTATGAGGAAGAGATGAAAGAGATCTTTGAGCTGCTGCTGGCGCAGTGTGCCCAGAGCTTTGAACGCCTGCCCTGCGTGGAGGACGCAGACCTACTGCGCAACATCCTTTACTCCGGCGTATGGCTCAAATACAACTGCAAAACAGCCAAGCAGGCCCGCAGCCGTGGCTGAATGGCGGCTTTGTCTTGATTTTTCCACGGCAATACGGTAGACTATAAACATTGCGCGGCACTGTGGCTGCGCGAAATGAGACGTGAGGAAGTATATCCATGAGAGACCCCTATGAGGTGCTGGGCGTTTCGCGCGGCGCAAGCGATGACGAGATCAAAAAAGCATACCGCGCCAAGTGCAAGCGCTGGCACCCGGACCTGAACCCCAACGATCCTACCGCCGAGGAGCACTTCAAGGAAGTGCAGGCGGCTTACGATGCCATTACCAAGGGCGAGACCGGCCCCCAGATGGGCGGAAATCCCTACGGCAGCTACCAACAACAGGGTTACGGCCAGCAGAACTACCAGCAGCAAGGTTATCAGAACGGTTACGGCGGTTTTGACGGATTCGATGGCTTTGACCCGTTCGGTTTCGGGTTTGGCTTTGGCGGCTACCAGCAGGGTTACGGCCAGCAGGGCGCAAGCTATTCCGGCTCCGACAGCCCGGAGATGCAGGCCGCCCGCAACTTTGTGGCCAATGGCCGCTATGCGGAGGCCCGCCGCGTGCTGGACGGCATGACCGGCCGCAATGCCCGGTGGTATTATCTTTCCTCCCTCGCAAATCAGGGCTTGGGCAACCGCATCGATGCGCTGCAGGATGCCCGCCGTGCCGTGCAGCTGGACCCGGGCAACACCGAGTACCAGATGCACCTGCGCCGGATGCAGAACCCCGGCCAGACCTAC
>ERZ772858.1438-NODE-1438-length-23489-cov-4.896347_pt1 | contig 23489 bp, 19 predicted proteins | sample MGYA00512136_ERZ772858 | MGnify/ENA primary metagenome ERZ772858 (study PRJEB29015, sample SAMEA2737726) | human gut metagenome | biome: human gut; feature: human-associated habitat; material: faeces | place: China | collected 2012 ...
CTATAAAGAAAAAGGAGTATAACTTTCGGCTTTAAAAGCTTTTGTTATACTCCATATCAAGTTTATATCTATGTATTTAACTATATCGCTTTTTTCTAACAAAATAAACTATCGTAATAGTTATTCCAATGAATATGACAGAGGCTATTATAATGATCCACAGCCAAAAATACCCGATATGAATATTATCGACCTCCTGAACACTGTATGTGTTGCCAGCAACATCTTCAAGTGTAATTCCTACATTATGCCAACCTCCGTTAAGCGTAAACGACAGGCTACCTTCAGCTGCCGAGTAAGTAAAATCAATCGCTTTACCGTTATCATATACTTTACACATTGTTTCATCAAGTAACTCGCTTATATTTGTAACAGTAATTGTGCGAGATTCGTTTCCATAATACCAATGCCATGATTTCAAATCATTAGGAATATTACACGAAGGCGGAATATTATCAATATGCATTTTGCCCAAATCAATCCTTCCGTTTTCATTTTTTACAGACAAATATAGTTCTGTATCTGTATCTTCTTGAAAGTTTTCCTTAAAATAATCTGACTTCAAAGTATATCTGTAAACACTTACACCATACATACTATTATCAGTTTGAGCCTGCAGATCGGTATTCTTTTCTTCACCATTGTAATCTCTAAGAACTATATCGGTTTGAGAATTTGTTTTAGCAAGAACAACAATATCTATGTCGCTAAAATTATCTGGACGCTTGCTTATAGGTTCTCCGTTTTCATATTGAAATGAGTACCAGCCTGTTTTTTCCGCTGCATTGCTGTTTGAAATATACGCAAGAACATCGCTGTCCACGATTCTCATGTATGTGTTTGAATTAAGAACACTTTCGTTACCAGCTTTATCTACCGCTATTAGTTCCAATGCGTAAACACCGTCTTTTGAAAAATCAGGTAGAGTGAATAAATTCCCCTTAAATATGCCCGCTTTATCTTTGTCAGAGTCAAGATATACACTAACAGGCTTTACTTCCGAAAGTTCTCTGCCATTTGTATACTCAGGCGTATAAACAGTAAGGACATACTTTATATGATCAAAATTTACGTCTGTAAATTCGACCGTCGGGGCTGCCTCGTCCTTTCTCTCATACGGATATATATCCAGAAAATTCAGAGCATTCTTTTCATCGACAAGAATACCATTTTTTGATGATACAACAGGAAGTGTCGTATCTATCTCGAAGATTTCTGAGCTTTTATAGCCGGAAGTATTTCCGGAGGAATCTGACGGAGATATTTCAACACGGTATACAGCATCATCATCAAATATAATTGAGAGCGTATGTGTATCAATATCATCAGACCAATCTGCCATACTTACCATAGAGTATGTGACATCAGTAAAATCATTCTCGTTATGCTTTGCTCCCGCATCCTTTTTCAGTATTTTCAAACCGACAAGGCTAGGATCAAAGTTGTGCTCGGTGATTTTAATAACAGCGGTTTTCTTAGTATTTAAATAATTGTCATTATCACTGTTTATAAAGTCGCTGAAATTTTCTTCAACTACAGGAGAAGTTTCATCAACATAAAATCTTTGTACTTTTTCATAATCAAGATTTACTTCGGCTGAATGGCCTCCAAGATCTGTGCCTCTGATATCAAAAGTATAATCTCCCTCGCTGAAAGTAACAACTGCTCTGTGTTCTGTTGAAGAAATATTCTGAAAGCTGATATTCGGAATATTTCCGTTGTAAGCATTTTCAATTTCAGCTTGAATCAATCTTGCGTCAAAGTTTCTTTCAATTACATCGATCGTCATTACCGCTCTGTTTTCGGCATTGTAATAAATCGTATTATTGATTCCATTGTTAATATCCACATTTATAATCGGAGCAGTTTTGTCGATAGTGAATGTCTCACTTTGAACACTTTCATTTACATTACCTGAATTATCCATCGCATCAAATGCTAATGTGATATCGTTATTATCTTTATCGAAAATAAATGTTTTTGTGATCTCAGTTACAAGATTTACGTCTTTTTTTACTATGACCCAGCCGTCGCCTATCTCGGAATCTACCTCAACGCCTGTCCCATCGATTTCAAGAACTCTTCTCTCAAATCCGTCGTTTTCGGACGTTTGATAATAACCGATTTCTCTGATGCCTGATTTAGTATCTGTTATAGTTACTGTTACGGCAATATCATCAGTAAATAGCTTGTTTCCGTTTGCGTCGCTGTATCTGCTGCCGCCGATTTCGGAAATATTTATTTCAGGAGGAATATCATCCGCAACAAATGCTTTTGGAGTTTCTTCATCGGAATAATTTCCAACATTATCAAAAGCCTTAACAAAGATCTGACCTTTGAATCCCGCCGGAATATCTATATGAGCTATGCCATTGGAAATAACTGCTGTTCCTGTTTTTTCTCCTTTCCGCTCTCCGTCATCATAAGAAACAAGGCGGTATTCTGCTTTGTTAAGACCGGATGAAGGCGCACTATCGGAAATATGGATATTCGCAATGAAGTCTTTTTTGAAATAGTATCCGTACTCAAGATATTCGATATATTCAGATGTTTCACTAATATTATCGGAGGTTTCAGGAAGAAATTCAAAGCGATCTACGTTCGGAGATTTATTATCTATATGGTAAGTAAAGCTTTCTTTTGAATTGACATTTCCCGCATTATCCACAACACTGACTTTAACTTCATATTCTCCATTTAACGATTCGCCTGCAATTTTGGTAAAATAATCGGTATCAAAAGTATAGATATGTTTTTCGTTGTCTCTTTTCTTAGCTGCTTCCGTTGCGGATATTTTAGGAATGATCGTGCCGTTTTTATCGGCTGTCACATCGATCCCGTTTACCTCTATATCTGCATTGCTAATACCCGAATCTTTATCGTAAATAGTTATGCTTATGTTTTTATTGGAATTAAACCAGATCTGCTTATCATCTCGCACTATCCCGTCGCCCTTAGGTTTACTGATAGTGACTTTCGGCTTTTCAGTTTCGATCATAGCGAATACATTATCGGATACTCCTTTACCTTGATCTGCATTTTCTATATTGGGGCAACTTAGACTTTTTTTACCATATTTATCATATGCAGTAACTATAATATTGCTCTGAAAGACCTTGGTGTTTTTGGGTATTATGTAAGAGTAGGTCTTATCACTTTCCCTTGTCATCAACGCCTGCTCATCTATACCATTGTACTTAATTTTTACATTATCAATACCACTGTCATGAATATCATCACTAACTGATACCTTAAAAATCAAATCGTCATTTGAATATACTCCAAATGAAAGCACGTTCAGAATTTTATCTAAAGCAGAGCTCTTTTTCTCTACTGTAAACTTTTCTATAACAGGATTTTTACAATCTACATATGCAGTACACACTGCTAACTCACTGCAAGACCCAGCAACATTTGTAATTGTTCCTGATACAACATATCTATGTTTATCATCAATTTCTATGCCTGTTGTATCAGCAGTGACACAATATCCATGTTCATTACTTTTTATTTCATTCTCCGCAAACGTCTTTTTTATTCCGTTTATGTCCAACGTGATATCTTTAATACCCGAAACATCTGGTTCAGCGTCAACACGAAATTCTATGATTTGATCTTTGTCAAACCATTTATCACCATTAATATCAACTGGTTCAGGCCCTTCAATAGATGTTTTTCCTACAGGTTTCTTTGTATCAACTCCTATCACCATTACGGCAGGATAATTACCACAATTATTCCCTGCATTATCAGTTGTTTCTACCTTAATATAATGTATACCCTCAGAAAGTTTTGATATTTCTGTTGAAAAGCTGTAATCATTCTCCTGATTTTCAGAAAAACTTTTATCATCCAAGACATTAATTATTCCATTATGCTCATCAATAATTTTTACACTTGCAAGGCCACTGCAAACCTTATCGTTCTCATTAACGTCTGTCACTTTCACAGAAAATATGCTATCGCCTGTGTTGTACCAATATATCTTTTCTCCATTATCTTCGATTGTCGATGATTTAGAAGTATCAAAGGAGACTTCAGGCGGATCATTTTCAACTACGAGTGTATTCTCTTTCATTTCAGTTATTTGGTCTATTACATTGGCCGTATTAGAGAAACCATTTTTATCTGCGGCCCTTATGACCATATTATCAATCCTTGTGTTTTTTGAAATTACAAACACATACTCGTTCGCTGCATTGGAACTGTTAAGTTCTTCAATTACGCTGTCACCATTACATAAAGATACACTTCCAACGCCTGTAACATAATCCGTTTCAGATATATCTTTAGCTTCGACCACAAGTTCAATATCATCTCTAGCATAATTACCGAATTTCAGAAAATTAACGCAATCCGTATATTCTGCACTACCCTTTGTACGAAAGCCCTTGATTTCTATATTCGGAGGCTGGGTATCTCGTCCGTTTTCGGCATTGCTGTATTTATATAGATCCTCATTGAAATTTCCGGCATTATCCGTAATTTTTAATTTTAATTCATAGGGATATTTTTCAATCGGTGCATCATCGTATTTTAATTTTACTGAAAAATTAACGTCTCCATTTGGCACTTTGGTATATCCACATTCTCCATTGTCATTTATACCGTATTTTACAAGTTTATTATCTTCTTTAAGATTCCAAAAATATTCTATTGTATCAATACCAGATTCACTATCTTTTAAAGTCCCTGTTGCTTCGACGTAACCTTCATTATTGTGATAAACGATCTGCATAGACTCAACTTTTGGAGAAATCTTATCCAGAATTAAAACATTGCTGCTTTCATTATCAAATTCGATATTAAGCTCTTCTTCGTTGCCTCTTCCTGCTTTATTTTTTGCATATGTTTCAAAACTACTTCTAAAAAACTTGCTGTCGGGCATTTTGATATTAAACTCTGCAGTGTAGTAATATACACCATTACTTTCTGTGCATAATTTTGCTGAACAATATTGACTATATCCATTTTCACCGTTTAAATATATTAATGTTTCTTGATCTACACCTGTCCCCTTGGCAGTAATTGTTAGCATCACATTATCATTACTTACAATTCCAAATGGAAAAGATCCCAAGAAACTATCAGATTTGACCTTTGATATTTTAGCACCTACAATTTCAGGACTACTGGTACTGCAGCAATAACTATGTTTAAGCTCCCTGCTTATAGCCCCATCATTAACATTTCGTAAATAATACGAAACCTGTTTTTTATGATTAACTGTAGTTTCCTCTAAATCAACTATAATATAATTGCTAAAATTATTTCCGTCTGAACTTATTTCAAAACCGTCAGGAGCAGTTAGTTTTGCATGATTTGAATAATATGTTTCATCATTAAGTAAATATTTTTCTTCTGGAGAATATTCTTTGATCCTAAATTTGGAGCTTTCAGATATCTTTCCTATATAATTAGGATTATCAGACGTCTGTTCAAGGATAACATAATCATATTCACCTATATTTTTCGGTTCACCCTGCACTGCGATTTTAACATTTAAATCCACATTACATTCTTCAGGCTGCTCAACGGTATATTCAAAATTCTCAGGGATTGCCTGACCATAATAAATCCATGTTTCTTTGGGAATAACTTTTAATTCTTTTGGGGTAATGTATGCGTATTTTTCTACGACATCATAGTTTCCTGAAAGTTTAAATTTATTCCTATCATTACCTTCAAGACAGAATTTTGATACGGTCACTTTATTCTGTTCATCAGAAGCATCTTTTCTCTTAAACTCCCCATTGCACGCAAGATAAACATCATATCCTGCAACTGGTTCCATTGTATTCGCATTTATTAGGGTCACATCTTCACAATGAACAATCGCCGTAAGTTTTCCATCATACTCCTTATCTTCAACGGTTATTTTATCGGCAAACCCCTCCTCCAGGAAAACCTCGATCGGGTCGGTACTGCCTTCAAATTCGGCTATTACAGACAAAGGGAAGCAATTCATAATTAAAAGCATTGCAATAAAAACAGACAGAAATTTTTTTCTCATTTTAAACACTCCATTCTTTTTATTACAAAATATATTTCTATGGAAAACAGTAATAAAAATAAATTTATGGAAAGAGCAAATTCATTATCTCTCCAGAAAGCCATAATAGGAATCAGTACAAAAACCGATATTAGAAATATAACTCCGACTATTTGTCTTGTTTTCGACTCCTTGACTTTAGTATACTTTTTACAGGTCACAAAGAGTATTATTTGAATAATTATTCCCGATATTGATCCGCCCCAGAACAACAAAGCGACAGCATATGCCGAAACAGATAGGTTATCATCAAAATCAAGAAATGGGATAATAAGCAAACTTGACGAAGAAATAAAAAACAAGACTCCGGATATAATATTAAATACCCTTAAATTCATAATTATCGACCCTGTTTTATATTTTCATTCAACGCACCAGCCAATGCTTTGTAAAACTCGCCTTTATAACTGTTTCTTTTGTATTTATACAAATACAATATCATACCTACAATAAACGAAAGAACGGCTAGTGTTGCGGCAATCAGAAGAGGTCCTATTATCCACGGTGAATCATACTTTAAATCAAGCATATTTTCAACAGCAGTGTATTTCCCTGTTATTTGTAAAGATGCAAATAGCACAGCAAAAAACAGTACAGAAACTAATAATGCTTTAAAAAACGCACTTAGGACATAATGAATCAGCATATGCTTTTCAAAAAACTTTTTTGAAATACTCATAATATATTTCACCCAATTTCCTTAAAATAATTTTTTATTTCTACTCTGGTAGTATTTTCATGTTCTGAGATCATTCTAATGCTTTCGTCATTATCCAACACATTTTTCAGCTTTATAACAGCATTTTTAAACGCATGATCGTCCTTGTATTTTTTCAAAGTTTCATAAGAACCAATAATCTCAGTCTTTCCAACTTCTGTGTTATAAATTGCTTTTGCCAACTCATATCCTGCACAGTTATACTCTGTATTGAGTTTCACAATGTCTGTTGAAATCTCCTTAAAATTCTTTGTATTGGCATTCTGCATCAATTCGTCGATATATCTACACATGTACTCACTATTTGACATCTTTCCAAGCAAATCCACAAGCATTGCCGCTTCCTGTTCGTCAATATCTCCGTCGGAATATGTAAACGCAGCTATCTTGGAATATGTATCATCCGTTTTGCCATTAGGGGCGGTTTTGATCAGGTCATTTGCTATAGTTTCAAGCTTATAAAATTGTGTAACGTTATAATCTGCTGTAAGGCTGTCCCATTTATCCTCGGCAATACCGAAACCTACCGCTCTGTAAATAATGGAGATCATTAAAAATGTAACGCATACGGCAAGCATAACACCAAACATAGTGAAAGCGTTTCTTACCTTGATATTTTCGGCTCTAACAATCGTAGGAGCAGAATTTTTAGCTTCTTCAATATCCTTTTTCAGCGTTCTGTATGAGTGATAAAAATCATCGTTATCGAGATTTAGATAGTTCTTGTTGCGTTCTTTAGTACACTTTTTTATGATATTCTCAAGCTTTTTATGATAATGCAGAGAAGTAATCGTCAGATCTCGGCTACAATATGCTGCATCATTAAGAAAATGATTCTTGTAAAAATCATGACTTTCTTTAGAAAATTCTTCGCTCTTAGTAACTAACTCGAATATATTCAGGCACTCCCAGAAAGTTGCTCCGAATGAGAATATATCGCTTTCAATAGACATTTTCCCCGGCTCAAAATGCTGCTTGAAGGGAAACTGAGAACCATCCGCCGCTTCAGCATAGCATTCAGGAGCGGCATATCCCAGCGTTCCGTACTGATACATTTTTTCTATGGATTCATTGTCATTATAGTTTACTTTTGCAAGATCGCTGACGGCAAATCTGTCGGCTTTGGTAATTCTTTTTGATCTTCCGAAATCTATTAAAACAAGCTCCTTACCGTACTTGGTCACCATTATATTTTCCGGCTTAATATCAAGATGCAGAATATTTTTCTTTTCCGTTACAAATTCAAGTATCTCGCAAAGGTTTATCATAAACTGAAATATCTCGCTCTGATATTTCAGAACATTGTCGTAATTCTTGTAATAGCTTAGATTAACAAAGCTCTTTTCATCTTCCGTGTATTCATGGTAATCTACGACTTTGCTGAGATTGTTTTCAAGCTGTTCGATCTTTCTGAGTTTCCACCGTTCCTGCCGGCAGTACTCTTCAAGCGACCAGCCGTCGATATATTCTTCAACAACGCAGAAATATCCCGAGGCGTTTATCACCCCGCTTTTTATTTTATCGCATGGCAGGCTGAAATCGCCAAGGCTTTCGATAACGTCATAGATACGGACTATTGATCTGCATTCCTGAAGATCCTCGAAAATTTTCAGTTCCTCGTCCTTGAAAACCTTGACTCTGTCAATTTTCGTTCCGTTTACATAAACATATTTGGGCTTGAATTTCAAAACACAGGAAAACTGAAGACCGCCTTTATCAGCAGTTTTCAGTCCCCTGTATACTATGCTTTCCGTACCTATTGCAATAAATCCGTCTTGATTTATGCCATACGATGTATCTACCGTGTACTTGAATTTTGTTCCGATTATTTCGCTGCACATTTGTTTTTCAAATCCTTGCCTTTAGATTCGTATCTAAAATATGTAATAAAACATTATTGATACTTATTAAGACGCATTTGACTAATCTGGAAAATAAATTTCCATTTCATCTTGGTTAAAATCGTATTGTGATATGCTTTCTTCATCTTCAGTTGTACTGTCAAATACTCGAATAGATGATATTTTATCTGTCTGTTTATTATCAAAATGCAGACAAATAAAAGCATCGAAACGCCTTAGTTGAATGCAAATAGTATCATTGACCTCCCATGCGGCTAACAAATTAGAATATGAAGGAGTATATCGTTCTATAAATTTATCCATATTCTTCACAGCTTCCGGATCCTCCAGAAACTCATTGGAAAATATAGTTTCAAGCTCTTCTCGGTCTTTATTATGCATCGCCCCGAAAAATGTGTTTAAAATATCAGACTCGGTTTCACATCCGGGGTAATATATTCCGGCAAGCAGATCTCCGCCGCCTGCTCCTCTCTGATCTTCCTCACATTCTTCAAAAATCAAGCTGTATACGCCTTGGGCAGACGGATCAGTTTCCTGCTGTACCCACTCAGTCCATGTTAATGAATAGCATTTTTCAGTAGTCTTAATTACACAGATCGACCATACACATTTTGCCTGCAAATCAGAAAAAGATTCTGATGACTGATTTTCATAAACTATCTCTAAATTGTCACCCTCAAATATATTAAATATGTATTTGATACCTTCATCAATATCAGGCTGTAATTTCAAAGTCTGCTCCGAAAAAACGCTTTTAAAAAGTTCAGCATCGTTGGTCTCCAAGGCTTGTATCAGAACATCCGAAGTATTTTTCGTTGAGGTTTGATCGATAATTAATTTATCATCATTTTCTATTGAACTTTGGCTATCGTTTAATATAGTACAGCCTGTAGAACTCGCCACCAGTAAAAAAAGCAAAACGGATAGTATAAGTTTTTTCATAATTAATCACCCCAATCTAATGTTACAGTTAAGTCCTCATCGTCCCATATCCATTCATCATATGCGTCCCTTTTCTCATTATAATTCGCTTTTTTAAGCGCCTCATAAAAAAGCTCACCTTTTTCACCGCCATAACTTGAAAAATCAATTGTTGTTACAGCCTTGAGATCCTCAGCTTTAACATTTTGAACCAACGGATCAAATCCCGTTATCCACCATTGTAATTCATCTGGTTCATGTTTATACAGCTGCTCATCATCACTGAAGATTCCATCCCCATTAGAATCATGATATAATTCAAGAGTCATATCAACAGAATATTCTCTGTTAACTTCGGCATAAAGATATGAGTATTCACCATTTTCCATAATATAATTTCCATACTCATCAATTTCTCCATCTTTCACCTGATAAATACCTGTTTCAGCGCCTGCTCCAAGGTTCATATAGTCGCCCTTCCATGACCATATTATAAATTCTTCTCCTTCATCTTTGGATTTATCACCGTCAAGATCTACCCAAAAAATCTGAGATTGATGAGCATCTACGGTTATTTCACCGTCCGAAGCTTTGTTAACCGCAGCTCGGAAAACATCGTCATAGCCTGTGGTATAATGTGCATATTGCTGCAAACAATCAGGTCTCATATGATAGATACCATCATCATCCATATCTGCACCCAACGTCAAGGAGAAAAATCCTGTTGTCATATCTGCAACAACATTCAATCCAGGAATATATGAAGACAAAATCGGATGCTTTCTCACAAATACTGCAGCGATTGTTCCTAACTCCGCAATTTTCTTTATCAGCCAGACACCACCTATCTGATAAAATATTCCAACTGCAAAGGTTACGAAATTCCTGAATCCTTCACTATGAATTAATTTACCTATAAAATTAAAAAAAATCAAAATCTATAATTTTATTCCATAAATCTTTACACCATTCACAAGCTGAATCAATCCACTCTTTAGCTTTTTTCAACCAGCTCTTTTCGCATTCCGGTTTTAAGTATTCGTACTTATCATAAAAATCATTCTTGCTCTTATTAATAGCGTCAGCGACATCGCCGTCAATACGCACAACATATTCCGATTATTTTATTGCCAAATGTTCTATTTTTTATTAATATAAATTATTTTATCAGGATCAACATTTTTCAAAAGATATTCTGACATTATTTCAAATCCGTCCATAAGAGTTTCAACAGCAAAATGCTCAGAGTTCACATAAATTAAAATTTTTTCATTAACCCCTAATCTAGTATCATTAATTATCCATTTTATCTTTGTTATTTCTGAAACATCAACACTATATTTGAATCCCAAAATCTTCCTAACGGTTATTTTGCTGCCACTTACTACAATTTTTAATTTTCTTATCCACAATAATGAAATAGCTATTGGAATAAAAATGAATAATATTGTTGAAATATACATAGGGAAATGCGGAGGATTACCAAAAATCGTATACATTACGTTTAAAACAATGAAAAAAGCAGTTATAAAAACTTCACCTTTATAAATCTCTGACGGTATCTTCACAGTAAATTTCGATTTTGATTTCATTGATCAGACCTCCTTCATTTCTTATTAATTTTGTGACAACTCTCTCCATTCGTCATACCATTCCTTAATCCCATCAAAAAACCACTTGCTATATTTTCCAATGCACCTCCAGAAAGTCCTGAAATTACACCATTTCTAATTGTTTTATAATGAAATTTTTTAATACTTCCCTGTTTTAATTTTGTTATTACCATTTTAAATGAAGCATCATAGCTATTTATGCCTGAAAGTCTTTTGAACACCGGAATTTTTTTCGAAAGAGTTTTTGAAAGCTTTCCAGTAATTTTACTTAAAGCAACACTAAAAAAAGCCGCTGTTCCTGTGCTTAAACCAGTATCAAATAATATTTCAAAAGTCGATCGTTTTTGTCCCCCAGTGATATTTTCAAGATTTTCGCCCAAAAACGTTGATATTGCCGCCTCTGCTGAACAAGCAGCAATTGGATTAGTAAGCAATAATAAAACACCGCCAGCAAAACCGCCTATCGCTGATCCAATATATGATTGCCAGTTACCATCCCAATCGCCTGTTATCGCACATGAAATAATATCACTAATTAATTGACCTGAAATGACTACGATTGCTCCAACTACACCAACAGCAATTACTGGAATTGCCGTTCCAAATGTTGAAATACTCAATATAACAATACCGACAACAATGACAATAGTCACAAACACACTAACTATTGACTGCCAATTTTCCTTGCACCACTCACAAGCACTATCCCATTTCTCTTCCAACCAGCTTTTTTCAATATCCGGTTTCAGGTATTCATATTTATCATAAAAATCATTCTTGCTTTTATTGATAGCATCAGCCGCATTTTGGTCAATAATCATAACATCAGAAATGTATTCATTAATATTTTCTTTCAATGACTCAAGTGATTCAATTTTGTCCTCTTGGGTCTGCGTTGATGATTTTATCGAGCTGATAACATCATCAACGTCGCATATGCTTTCATCTATGGAAAGCACTTTTGATTTCAGTGATTTCAAATCAGACTTATATTCTTTTACTGCCTTTCTTGCGTGGTTTATCAGGCTTGACATCTGATTTACTTTGCCTGCGTATAAAGTAATAGTTGCCATATATTCACTCCTTTTCTCCATAAATATGTTAAACAGATTTTGATTCTTTCTCCTTATCCTTATTTTGAGAAACAGAAAAAATCAAGTTATATATGGTTTCTTCGGAGTTTTCATTAAGTACAGTCAGCTTTTCGAGTTTTTCAGTCTGACTATCATTGAATCTCGTGTCAAGCTCACCTACACTTGGTTTACTCATATCTTATTCTCCTTCAGCCGTCTGTGGATTCTTATTAAACTCTCCGAGTTCTTCGTCAAGCTGAAGATAAGCGTCCTTAGTGTCTTTGACCACTCCATTGTTGATGGAATCAAGAATATCCTTTATCCCACCTATGTTCTCCATAATATGATCCGATTCTTTCTTATAAGCGTCTTTACCCTCACCTTTCCATTTTTTAAGAAGTGTAGTGTTTATATCGTTAAACTTCTCCTTTATAGCGTCAAATTCTTTGATCGCTTCGTCACTTTTTTTCTCAAATTGCACGAGTTTATCAATATCAGCCAATACAAAAGCCGAATCTGCCATAATTACCGCTCCTTTCAATATTTAATAAATTTCAGTTTTACAAGTTTATCTGCTTCAATGTCATAACAATACCCGTCGCCTAATTCACAGCGAGCATAATCTTCTTTAAGAGTTTTTACATCCATGTTTCCAAAGATAGTTTTTTGACCTCTTTCACCTGCAAATTCAGCTACATTGTCAAGCAAAAATGCAGTGGAAATATTATTGTTAAAAAACGAATTTTGCTCTCCGTCGCTTATTTTCTGAACATCTGAAAAAATGAATAAAAACTCACGTTCCTCTGCCACTGCGGCAAGCTGCGGAAGTATTGAATTAATAAAACGTTTTCCTTCTGGAGTGTTTAAATATATCAGCTTGCTCTGGATAATGAATACTGTAAAAGGAGTTTCATCCATATTGCAGCCGGGAATATTTTCATACTCTTTTTTCAAGTTCTCACTGACTCCATACATTCCCGCAAGAAACTTTTTATCCAGTTCTATGTAATTTTCATTAAGATACAAATAGAACTGTTAAAGAGGTGAAAGCTTTCTGTTTACAATCGTTCCGTCCCTTAATGTAAGATCCTTTTTATCAAACTTATTTATCAAAACACAGTTACGAACCGTTTCATACTTTTCATATATCTTGTTTAGCTGATTTCGTCCGTCATCAAAAAAAACAAGACGTATATCTTCTTTTTGTTCAACCAACCCTTCGATCAATAATTCAAGAAGATTTGTTTTTCCAAATTCTTTTTTACCGTAAATTGCAATTACATGGGATTTCCCTAAATCGACTGTAACAGGACAGAAATCTACATAATCCAGACCTACACTTACAGGAAACTTGACTTGTTCTTCAATATTCGTTTTTTGTTTCAGGCGTATATAGTCATCTTTATTCAGTTCTTTTGGAAATGTCAAATATTTTTTGACGTGTTTTCCATATTCCTGTGTATCAATATCAAAATCGAATTTTTTTCTTAATGCAGTCTGAAATGGCAGCGATTTATCATTATTACTGATTTCATTAAGAGCCTGAGCTTTAAAGCACTGCACTTCATACGGCAGATTCATACGAAACGTACCCGTAATACCCTCCGGTTTTACTGTTACATTTGCAAAACCATGACCAGGATTATTACCAATAGCGTCGACCTTACCATTGAATATGTCAGCATACTTGTCTGCCGGCATTTCAAATGCGATTTTCTGCTTAAAACTGCCCATATATGAATTCAATCCCTTGGTTTCTCCCGCCGTGACCACAATGGTAATTCCTTTTGACAGACCGTCTCTGCAAAGCTTTGCAAGCTTTTCCTGATATGCAGTATATCTGGATTCATCTATAAAGGCGTTTACGTTGTCGATAATAAAAGTTGTATGTATAGGCTGATTTTCTGTAGTTTCTCTGTAGTTTTTACCGTTCAGGGTCTTGATATTGTCTTTTAATATGTTATCCATTACCTTGAAAACACGTTTCACATATTCCTCGTTGGAATTATCAAAATATGCAGATACCAATGGCATGCTGCGATATTCTGACAAAGCTCCGCCAAAATCAAGAATGAATATCTGCTCTTGATCTTCGTCATATTGTTTATGAAGAATATTGACAAGGTTTTTAATGAAAGTCGTCTTTCCGCTCATAGCAGAACCGAACAAAATCAGATTGGAATCCAGCAGATCAACGATAAAAGTCGGCTGCATCTGAATTATTGGTATATCGAATTTGCCCAAAGTACACAGAATTTTTTCTCTGCTCAACTTAAACCCTCCCAATCTGTTTTATCCGTAATTACGCCCGGCAAAGGTGGCAAAAATATTTGACGAGGTTTCTCCATGTTTTTTCCTATTTCAATAATGGTTTTAACAACATAAGCCAACTGAGTATCATGCTCACTAACGTTTTCACTGCGTTTTTTCTCTATAATATTGTCCTTTTTGGAGGAATAGAATCCGTTGTTGAATTTACCTGAATTTGTTGCTTGAGTAACAATGACTGCCGGATCAATATTGAGATTTTTATTAGCTCCAGTGTATGCAGACTGAAAATACTCAAATCTCGCACCCGTTCCAACAAGCAAATATGCTCGTCCGTTAAGAGGCATAGTCGGAGCAGCTGCGGCAGGCGTTCCTATCATTTCCTTTGACGCTTGTTTTGTGGCTACCTTAAGACATATTCTTGCTTTGGAGTTTACACGGATATCATCGGTTATAGCTCCCTCGATATTCTGTGACACAAGTATGATATGAAATCCTAATGTACGTCCCACACGAGCAATAGTCGTTATCTCAGCAATAAAATCGACATCGTTGCTCTCGCTTGAAAAACGTTTCAACTCAGTAAATTCATCGACAACGAGGACAAGATGCGACAATGGTGAAAGCTCACTCAGATCCTTACTCAAAATTTCTTGCTGCTTATTGTTAAGTTTCTTTTTCAGCTTTTTGATTTCTTCACTGTTCTCCTCGTCGGATTCAAGCTCCTTTATTTTTCTGATAAGTCTTAATGCTCTGATATACGAATCAACATTATCAACTCCGAAACTTGAGAGCAACAATTTACGCCTTTTTATTTCAGCATTAAGCGTTTCAAGAAAACGCTTTAGCATATACGCAGCAGATGTTCCCTCATCCTCTCCTGCCGTATCCGTTACTACTCCGACGCAGTGCGGTAGATCTCCCAAACGATCGGAAAAGCCGCCGCCTTTCATATCAACAAGCATAAGATTTAGATCCATAGGTGAGAATTTCATGCACAGTCCTATAAGGTATGTAATTATTGTTTCGGATTTACCTGAACCAGTAGTTCCCGCAACAAGCATATGAGGTCCGTCTGCCTTTTCGTATAGATCTAGATACATTGTGCCGTGTTCATGCTTACCGATTGGAACACGAAGATTTCTTGTCACGTCATTTCTATCAATATCCTCCCAGCTCTTTCGTATGCTTGATTTTACTTCGCCGTTTTCGACTTTCTCGGAATTATATCCGTATAGCTCAAACAAAGTAACCATAGAGGGAACCTTGCCATTTTCTGCAATACGAGTATAGTAAATTGCACTAAGCTGTCTGAATGCAAGATCAAACTTATCATCATAGCTTTCTGGACCAAACATATACTTGTTCTGAAAATATTTATACTCTATCAATTTATCAGTATCATTTGCCTTGGTTTTATCGCCCTTGTCCTCGCTTAAAACATTCAAGGTCTCTCTGCTGAGAACGTTATATCTCAGGCTGACTTTTCTTTCCTTTTCATTATCTTTGTCGATATTGACTATATTCCCGCAGTATTTTGGAAGCATATCCTTTACGGGCTGAATGAAAATAAAGGTAAGACCAAGTGAATTAACATAAGGCTCGCCCTCTTTCGGGACTTCCGGCAGAAACTTTGAAAAGCCTGTTTCCTTAATATCGTAATCGCAGAAAACCACGCATACTATCTGCGTGAGTTTACCGTCCGATACCGATTCATCGGAATCTTCTTTTTTATTGTTTGAGCGGCTGTTCATAATACTGAGAAGCTGTCCGAAAACTATACCAGAGCTGTCCTTATCAAATACAAACTGAGAAACTCCGTCCAACAGTTCATTCGTATGAGGCAGATACTTATAGTTTTTCAGTATTTCATTCTGTTTCTCAATTTTGTCCTCTTTATCGAAAAAGAAAACAAATTGCAGATCCTCTGGCGAATGATAATATGCCAATTCAAAAACGACGTGCTGAATAAAGCGATGGGACGTCTGCACATCGTTTGATATAACGCCCAAGGCTCCGCAGTTTTTCAAATCTATCAGCAAAGGCGGTTTTTTACCACTGTCACTTCTGAGGTAGTTAAATCCGATAACCTCGTTATCATTCTTAGTGTCCACGCCTTTATTTGCAAAATTGTACGCTAAGTCGGTAAGGAGGAACTTATTTCGCTCCCTTTCAGCTATTTCCTCGGGAGAAAGCTTTTTCAGCTTTCTGTTCTTTTTCTTTGTCGGAACTATTATTTCGATCTCATCCTTGTTACGACGCATTTTGTAATAAATATCGTAAAAGATATTATCCTTTTTCTCGCTTTTGATCTCAAAAAGCGGCTTTACCTCATCAGAAGTGCCAAGCGATATTTTCATAAAATCATTATCGTTCTGAGATCTTGAAAAAATAATACCGTTGATCTCGGCAGTATTCTTAAACAATGTATCCATATTCGGATACACGCTGTTCAGATATACAATATCGCTTTCCTGCCATTCTTTTATTGTTCTGATAATTCTGGCAATGTAGTTCTCATAGTTGTTCTTCCATTCCTCAACATTCTTTTTATAGTCGGTCCTTTTTTTCATAAAACTGTAGAATGAAGTAACCAAAGATACTACTCCCATTGCACCCGACATAAGAAGCATAGTATTACCCATAGATGAAGCACTCGGTGCAAGTTTCATAATCAGTAAACGTGCACCCAGCATTCCACCTGTAGAAAGCACTGTAGGAATGATAACATCGAGAAGTGATGATTTATCCTTTTGAGGCATATCATTCGGCGGAATAATATCTATCACAGAGGATTCAATAACATTTAGTCTGCGGGTGCTTATATTATATTCAAGCGTATCCTTTTCTTTTAAGATATAGCTGTTCTCTTCTTTTTTAAACAAATAAGACGGCTTGATCTCCTCATTCATCGTAAACAGGACGCAGCTTGAGGTTACAAATCCCAACTTATCAAGCTCTGCATTATAAATTTTGGCCTTTTCGCCGTCTTTCACAACATCTGTTGTAAAATCTATCACATTATAGCTGCCCTTTGCCGTATACAGCACCTGAAGTTCTTTTCTGGTTTTGATATATTGCTCAAGCAACTCGAAACATTTCTCATAATCCGGGGATTTTTTTAATCCGTAATACAAAGCCTCGATAAAAGCTTTGAGGGTAATATCCTTAAGAACAAGAAATGAAAGCTCCTGACATTTACTCTTATCGTCAAATTCAAATCTTGCGGATATCATTATTTCGTTGTTTTTCATAATGTAGTTTCCTTTTTCAGCATGGAAAGTATGTCCTGTGCTTCTGTTCCTGTTTCAAAACCTTTGCAAACTTTTATATCAGACAGCTCAGGTCGGCTTAATTCGGGTTTCTTAAAATTTGTTATCGGTTTAAATGTTTTTACCTTTGCATTTAGTTTTGGTATGATCTCCTGAGGTTTTGTAAAGCTTCCTATATTTATATTCACTTTCGGAAACTCAGGCAGCTCTGTCTTAATATCCTGCGGCTTTTTAAATGGCTTGACATTAATACTTGGTTTTGCGACAGCAGAAAGCTTGATCTCCCGTTTTTCAGGAGCATGAAACTCTATATGATTTACATCAGGCTTGCGGATCACAGGCAACTTAACCGCTTCAAATTCAGGTTTCTCAAAACCCTTTACTTCAACGTCAGGCACGGTATTCAGCTTAATATCAAGCTTTGGCTGCACAGGAGGCTGAAAACTGCCTATTTCAACGTCAGCTTTCCTTATTTGAGGTAGATCTGCAACTGCAATTTCGGGAATTTTAAATGCTCCAATTTTAAAATCAGATCTCACATTAACAGAAATATTCGGTTTATTTCTTTCCGGCTGTTGGAAAGTTGACATATTAACGTTTATTTTTTGAACTTCAGGAAAAGCTTTTAAAGTAAATTCGGGTTTTTCAAAGGGTTTTATCACCGTTTCAGGTTTTGCATTAACTGCAAAGTCGAGCTTAGGCGCTTCGGGCTTAACAAAAACTCCTGCCTTAAATTCCGGCATTGCTACTTTTGAAAGAGTCACATTATTTTTTACGGGAGCAATAAAGCTCTGCAGCTTTAACTCGGCAGGCTTTTTGATCTGTACAGGATTTGAAAGTACATTCTCTAACTTGGTGAAGGTCGCATCAGGTATAACCGGCTTTGAAAACTCGGGCAATATATATTGCTTTTGTTCATAGCATTTGAAATTATTAGCTTTTGAAAACAGTTTATGATTGAAACCAATTTGTTCTTTAAGAACAGCGTTTGATTTAATTACTTCAGATATATTGATTTTTTCGCTCGCTTTGCCGATAAGATCATCAGGGAGTTCAGGCTTTTGCATAGGTTTCAGACTGAGCTTTTGCCGCTCGGGACTTATGAAAGGTGCAAACTCGATTTCCCTGATAATATCGATTGATTTCAGGTTCGGTTTATACGGCTTGATCTCCGCATTTTCAAGTTTTGTCAGCTTTTCTACAAAAGCCTCTCTCTGCTTATATATTTTAAGTTCTTTTTGATAGCATTCTACCTGTTCGTCAGTAAGCAGCGATATTTCTTCGTCATTAAGTATTTTAAAAGCCATGTATATACCTCCCAAGATAAAAATAAGCGCAGCCTAAAACCTTTGATACAAAGCAATGTCAGGCTGCGCTTTTATGTACTTAACCGCCGCTTATATTATCAGCAATCTGCTGATCAACCTTTTCAAAATTATCTCTGTTCGCTTCAAGAAGAGACGCCATACCTTCAATTGCTCCAGGTAAATCTGTTGCGACAAAATTATTAATATCGCCGTCAATCAGAGTTTTAAATGCATCCTTAGCCGCACCCTCCATATCTGCGATCGCACTGCTAAGTGAGGTTATGAGCGTTTCGCCTGCAGTTCTATATGATGTTGCATAACCGTTGATTGCTTCCACAGCGCTTGAAACGCCTTCGTTTACTATTCTGCATCCTGCCATATCTATTACCCTCCCGTTTATTTTCTGTTCTCTGTCGCAAGTGATTCGTCAACGCCCCGTTCCGCAGGTATTGCTTCAGAAATTCCATCTACGATATTATTCATAAGAGTTATAATCTGCATTACTCCAGAATCGTTAACATCCGTATTTGCAACAGACTTAATATTGTTATCGTAAAAATATTTAAAGCCGTCTGCCGCACTTCCGCTGAAATTACCTGGAATAAGAGCACTCATAGTATCCTCCAACTGAGAATACAGAGTTTTTACAGTATCCTTATACTCCTGAATTGCGTCTTTTGCATTGTTGATCATTTCCGGCGTTACGTTTACCGTACCGGTGTTTCCCATTGCCATAGTAAAAGCCTCCTATTAATTGAATTTAATGTTTTGCATCAGTTGCTCATATTTATCAAACACACCTTGATAATATGGGGTATCTTTTATATCATCAAGTGTTTTTGACATCTGGTCAATTACAAGGATAAGGTCGTCTATCGGTTTGATAAGTACGTCCTTTGCCTCGATCTCGATCTCTTTTCCGGCCGGCGTATCCAAAGCCGTTGTCAGGTCATTATACATCTGTTCCAGCGTAGTTTTAAGCGTTTCAGCTCTTGTTTTTAAAGCAGACATTTCATTCGCCGCAGTTTTAAAAGCCTCACTGCTCAGCTTAATATCCTGTTCAAGAGTCAACGGATCTCGCCTCCTCTATTTTTTCGAGTAAAGGCTTTCTCAGTTCGTTAGCCAGAAGATTACAAAGCTGCTCCGCCTCATCGTACTGACCAATATCCATATAGCACTGAATACGGAATGTCACGGCCGCCATATCGCTTGGATTTTTGATCATAGAGTTTCTGAAGTATTTTATCGTTTCCTCATACTTCTGCTTTGTTTCAGGCGAGCCAAGCTCCTTGTAGGCGTTTGTTTCGCTGTAAATTCCTATGTATGAATTCTGAACGCTTTCGCTGCTCTGCAATTTTCTTGCATAGTCGATCACCTTATTGAATTCCTTTTTCAGAGTATATGCTCCTATATACAGACGATTGATCTGATCTATATTTTCGGGAGTCAATTCAATTTCTTCCGTTTCGTCAAGCTTGTACGCCGTTTCCTCGGTATCGGTTTCATCTTCAACGTTCGTAAGATATTCTCTTGCTCCGTTTTCATCGGGTTCAATGCTTTCAGCCAATTCTTCCAGACCATAATCGCCGTATTTTTCAGCAATGCGTTCCTTATCGGCTTCGATCATTTCCTCAACATCATATTCTGTAAGATTAACAGGCTCAAATTCCTTATCAATGACATCAAAACCGAGATTATATGACTCGGCAGGATTTTGTGCCGCATTCAGACAGTCAATGGTTTTATCGGGATCTTCAAGCTGCAAATATATTTCTGCGGCGTTGATATAGCTTTCGATTACCTCTGTAGACGTAGGTTTTAACGTTTTCAAGGCTTCTTCAATAAATGTAAGAGCCTTGTTATATCGCTGCTTGTCCCTGTCGGTCTGATACTTCTGAATCTCAAAGGTCATACAGTCAAAGTAGTAATCCATTGAAAGCTCGGCATATTTCTTAGCCATTTCAAGTTCCCGTTCTGCGGCGTCGAGGCGGTTTGCCTGGCACAGCAGCTTAAATGCCAGCTGATAGCCAGTGTAGTCTGACGGTGCGACAAGCTTCATCTGATTGGTGGTAAGAAGTCCGTTTCGGATATCATTCTTCATGCCGTAAATAATTACCTTACGTTTCATGATATCCATATCCACACCGATTATCTGCTCCGCTTTTTCAAGATTTACAAGTGCGTCCTTATATCTTCCTATATCGAAACAGATTATTCCGAGCAGGTTATACAGCTGGACTGTGTTCTCAGGCGAACAACCAAGCTCATCAGCTTTTGCAAGATTTTTTATAGCGTCTGCCGCTTTTTCGCTGGTAGCAAGGGCATACCCCAAGTTAAAATACCTGTTGCCGTTATTCTGATCAAGCTTGACCGCTTTTTTATAGCTCTCGACCGCCTTTTCATACTGTCCCAAAGACATATACGCATCTCCTGCACATTGATAAGCGTCAGGATTTTTTGGAGCAAGCCTAATTGCCTCATTCGCTAAATGAAGAGATTCGCTGTTTTGGCTGTTTATGAATGCAAAGTGCGAATCTGCTAAAAGTTGAGAAACTTTTTCTTGGTTGCTTGGCATTTTTACATCTCCGTTATTCTATATTTTTTACATTAATTTTCTGTAGTTATGATTTCTTCGCTATCACAGTAAGATAAGCAAGATTATTTAGACAGTTCAAACTTTCACAGATTTAACACATTTAATCTTTCTCCCAAAACAATTCAACACTATCTCTTACAATTTGCTCAACCAAAATATCCTGACATTCGATCTGCATTTCCATAATAGACAGATCTAAATCAGCTTTGTAAAAATTATCTTTATTACTTTTACAAACAGTAATGTCTTGTCCATAATAACCAAGTTGACTTTTTCTCATACTTTTAACTTTACTAATTTTTCTTCTATTAGCATCTGTATTGTAAGATACTTTATAACAGGATAAAAAAGATATTTTCCAACATGTCACCTCATCATTTTCAATCAAAATTTTCACTTCGTCTCCAAAGTAAGATGCTGTCACGTCCAGTATCCTCATATCCCAATAATCTGTCTTATCTATCAGTTCTTGTATTGCATCTGCCTTAGAAAAGTTCTGAATTGCATCTGTAATCTTATTCACGCTTGCCTGAGCATACCCAAGTCTGAAATAACGGTTTCCGTTGTTCGGATCGCAGTTTACAGCTTTTTGGTAATACTCAATCGCGTCCTCATATCTGCTGAGCGACATACGCACGTTAGCAGCACACTGATACGCATCTGCACAATTCTCATCAAGCTTAATTGCTTCTTGTGCCAGACTGAACGCCTGTTGCAGTTGATCGTTCATGAATGCGGCTTGAGAATTAGAAATAAAACTTTTAAGCTGTTCTTTTCCATATTCCATTACATACCCACCTTCCCTCATTAGTCAATATAATAATTAGGACTTATAATAATCTACATCGTGAATAATGACTTGTTCAACAATGTCATCTGGGCAGTAAATTCTTAAACCTAATTTTTTACTTGTATAACCCTCGCCGTCATCATCTAAAAGTAAATCATCAGTTGCTTTTTTCAATTCTTCAAGTGTTATGTTAACAGATGGGTTAAGAATGATTTTTACGTTGTTATACAGCAAACATATTTTTTCATCTGTCATATCTGGAAATAATTCAATTGCCTCAAATTCTAAATTTTCGCTTAAAAGAATATGAAAAAATCCATAATCATATGAATGCTTGTTTTTTTGGGGATACCCATACATAGACTGTGAAATAGGGGTTCCGAACACTTTAATTGCAGAGTCATTAGACGCATTGAAACAAAGTGTTCCAATCTCCTTGTAAGGAACAAATATCAAATCCATCTTATTTTCCTCTCTTCCATTCGTTATACTTGCTTATCAAATCATTTAAATTCGTTTGTGCTTCATCAATGGAACTATCGTATTTTCCAGGAAACTGACTTGTGATGTCTTCAACATCCATATCAAATGCTTCCTGAAATTTTCCTTGTTTCATCAATGCTTTTTGATCGGCGCGATACTGATCGGAACCAGCTTTACGTCCAAAACTTGCAGTGTTTTTATGATCCGCCTGACTCATTGAAATAGACGGACCGTTAGGCTTACCATTATAGGAGTCCATAAACTCAGAAAAATCATCTGGATAAGCATCACAGGCGGGCATATGGTGAGCATGCTGTTTTTTCGTATAATCACTTTGCGTTGAATTATATTCTTTATTCTTTTCACTAACTTCTTTGTAACTGCCGCCACATTCAGCATTATGCACCCAAATATTATTCTGTCCAACAAAGTAAGTATGAAAATCTTCCACCTGAAAATTATACACCTTAACAGGTTCGTCTGTCAACTCGACATTAAATTTTTCAACTAAAAGAACATTTCCGTTTACATCAA
>ERZ772858.1439-NODE-1439-length-23488-cov-3.544915_pt1 | contig 23488 bp, 19 predicted proteins | sample MGYA00512136_ERZ772858 | MGnify/ENA primary metagenome ERZ772858 (study PRJEB29015, sample SAMEA2737726) | human gut metagenome | biome: human gut; feature: human-associated habitat; material: faeces | place: China | collected 2012 ...
CTCTTCCAGATCCTGTCCCTCTTCTCTGGGAATCCACAGCTCTCTCTGTTTATACATTTCAATATCATTGATGTTGTCAATGCCTTCAAACTTCAGGATCGCAAGATTTTTAAAAAACTTTACATTCTGAATATTCAGTCTGCGAAGCTCTTTTCCTGTGTCCAGAAGCACATATTCAATATCAAGAAAACGCTCTGCGTCATCCGTTGTCGGAAAAACTTTTACTTCACCACGGACGCCATGGGTCGTTGTAATAACTCCTACCTTTAATAAATCTTCCATTTTTGCTCCCTTTCAGAGTAAAAACAGGAGCCATGGAATCCACAGCTCCTGTCTCTTTTTCATTGCAGAATATCTACAATCACTTTTTTGCTGCTTTTTGAAGAAGCCGCTTTCACAACAGTACGGATTGCCTTGGCAATTCTGCCCTGTCTTCCGATAACCTTACCCATATCGGCCGGTCCGACCTTCAGTTCAACAACAATCGCGTCGTCTTTTTCAGTCTCAGTAACGACTACTTCATCCGGATTTTCAACAAGAGATTTTGCAATTACTTCCACTAATTCTTTCATTACATACCTCCCTGACCCGTCCCCTACGGACGCTGCAGAAATACCTTATCCTGGTATATCTGAATTATTTTTCAATTCCGGCATCTTTGAGGATTTTTGCTACAACATCTGTAGGCTGAGCTCCTGCTGCAAGCCATTTTTTAGCTGCTTCTTCATCAACTGTTACAGCGCTTGGCTCAAGGTTTGGATCATATGTTCCGATTTCTTCGATACATCTTCCATCACGTTTGCAACGGGAATCTGCAACTACGATTCTATAAAAAGGTGCTTTCTTCTGTCCCATTCTTTTTAATCTCATTTTTACTGCCATTTTGTTTTTACCTCCAAAAATCTTTCTTTGTAATTTAAATTAATTATTATTTTCTATAACTAAGGCCTAAAAAGGTAATTTAAATCCACCTCTTTTACCACCTTTGCCACCAAACATACCTGACATCTGCTTCATCATCTGTTTCTGATTCTGAACCTGTTTGCATAAGCGGTTAACTTCCGCGATTGGAACTCCTGCTCCTGCTGCGATTCTTCTCTTTCTTGAAGCATTGATGATCTTAGGATTAGCACGTTCTTCTTTAGTCATGGAATAAATGATCGCCGCTGTCTTATCCATCATACTATCATCAATATCAAGTCCCTGCATCTTGTTTCCGACACCAGGGATCATAGATAACAGATTGGATAATCCACCCATCTTCTTCATCTGATCCATCTGATCAAGAAAATCGTTAAAATCAAACTCAGCCTTCTTCATCTTCTCAGTCATACGAAGTGCGTCTTCCTCATTGATCGTCTGCTCTGCTTTCTCGATCAGTGACAATACATCTCCCATACCAAGGATTCGGCTTGTCATTCGGTCTGGATAGAACTGCTGAAGATCTTCCAGTTTCTCTCCCATACCTACATATAAAATCGGCTTTCCTGTTACAGAACGAATAGAAAGTGCTGCACCACCTCGGGTGTCACCATCCATCTTCGTGATGATAATTCCATCGACGCCGACTTTCTCATTAAATTCTTTCGCCACATTGACAGCATCCTGTCCTGTCATGGCATCCACAACCAGAATACTCTGGAATACATCCACATTCTCTTTGATCTCAATCAGCTCTGTCATCATATTCTCATCAATATGAAGACGTCCTGCTGTATCCAGGATCACGATATTGTTTCCATTCTTCTGTGCGTGTTCTACGGAAGCCTTTGCAATATCCACTGGATTCTGCTTATCTCCCATTGTAAATACTGGTACTCCGACCTTCTCTCCATTGACCTGAAGCTGTTTGATCGCCGCTGGGCGATATACATCACAGGCTACCAATAATGGTCGTTTTCCTTTCTTCTTATACTGTCCGGCAAGTTTTGCACATGTTGTTGTCTTACCAGCACCTTGAAGACCTGCCATCAAAATGATTGTAATCTCATTACCTGGACGAAGCTGAATCTCTGTCATCGTTGATCCCATTAATGCTTCCATCTCTTCTTTTACGATCTTGATCACCATCTGTCCCGGATTCAAACCATTCAGAACATCTTGTCCTACAGCTCTTTCCTGTACAGATTTGATAAATGTCTTTACAACTTTGAAGTTAACATCAGCTTCAAGTAAAGCTCTTTTAACTTCTCTCATTGCCGCTTTTACATCATCTTCTGTTAAACGGCCCTTACTTCTTAAGTTCTTAAATACACCCTGAAGTTTCTCGGATAAACTTTCAAATGCCATTGATTCACCTCATCTAAGTTATAAATCTTCTAAAACCTGATTACATACAGATTCTATTTGTCTGATGTCTTCTTCCATCTGCTCTTTATCTTCTTTAAGAAGCCTTCTGGATAAGGTATGGATCTCTTTGATCTTCTCCTTGGCCGTCAAAAACTTCGCTACCAGATGAAGTCTTGCTTCATAATCTGCCAAGATCTTATCACATCTTCGGATCATATCATGCACCGCCTGTCTGGTAATTCCAAACTCAGCTGCGATCTCTGTGGCTGTCATATCATTCAAAATATGTTCACCATATATCTCCTTCTGATGTGCTGTCAGCAATTCGCCGTAAAAATCATATAATAAATTCTGTTCTACGATTCGTTCCATCTGATACTCCTGTAAAGCAATTTTCCTTTACCAGATGTTAGTTTAGCGAATTTCACTGTCTTTGTCAAGTATTTTTACTTGCACAATGCAAATTTTACTTGAAAAACTCTGGCTTTTCTGTAAAATGAAAAGAGCATTCTATTTAATTATAAATCAAAAAGAAAGGTTATACAATGATTCAGGCAAATAATGTAACTTTACGTTTAGGAAAACGTGCTTTATTCGAAGATGTAAATATTAAATTCACAGAAGGTAACTGCTATGGACTGATTGGTGCCAATGGAGCAGGTAAATCCACTTTCTTAAAAATTCTTTCCGGAGAGATCGAACCTTCAAAAGGAGATGTATCCATTACTTCTGGACAGCGTCTTTCTGTTTTGAAACAGGATCACTACCAGTATGATGATCATATCGTCCTTGATACGGTTATGATGGGTAACCAAAGATTATACGAGATCATGAAAGAAAAAGAAGCTTTATATGCGAAGGAAGACTTCACAGACGAAGACGGCATCCGTGCTAGTGAATTAGAAGGCGAATTTGCTGATATGAATGGATGGGAAGCAGAATCTGATGCTGCTACCTTATTAAATGGTCTTGGAATTCCTAGCGATATCCATTATACAAAGATGGCTGACTTAAACGGTTCTCAGAAAGTCAAAGTCTTACTTGCACAGGCTTTATTCGGAAATCCAGATATCCTGCTGCTTGACGAGCCTACCAACCACTTAGACTTAGATGCTATTTACTGGTTAGAAGAATTCCTGATCAACTTTGACAACACGGTCATCGTTGTATCCCATGACCGTTATTTCTTAAATAAGGTATGTACTCATATCGCAGATATCGATTATGCGAAAATTCAGTTATTCTCTGGAAACTATGATTTCTGGTATGAATCCAGCCAGCTTCTTACAAAACAGATGAAGGAAGCCAACAAGAAAAAAGAAGAAAAGATGAAGGAATTACAGGACTTTATCGCAAGATTCAGTGCCAATGCTTCCAAATCCAAACAGGCTACTTCAAGAAAGAAAGCTTTAGATAAGATTCAGCTAGATGAGTTAAAACCATCCAGCCGTAAATACCCATATATCAACTTCAAGCCAAACCGCGAAATCGGAAATGATGCTTTAGTTGTTGAAAATCTTACAAAGACGATCGATGGCGTAAAAGTCTTAGATAATATTTCTTTCTTAATGAAACCAACGGATAAGATTGCTTTCGTAGGTCCTAATACATTGGCTGCTACAACATTATTTAAGATCTTATCCGGAGAAATGGAACCTGATTCTGGTTCTTACAAATGGGGAGTGACTACAACGCAGTCTTATTTCCCAAAAGATAATACAAAAGATTTCAGTCAGGATGAAACGATCGTTGAATGGCTGACTCAGTATTCTGAAGATAAAGATGCAACATTTGTCCGTGGATTCCTTGGACGTATGTTATTCTCTGGAGAAGATGCATTAAAGAAAGTTGGTGTTTTATCTGGAGGAGAGAAAGTTCGTTGTATGCTATCTAAATTAATGATCAGCGGAGCCAACATCTTACTTCTTGATGAGCCTACCAACCACTTAGATATGGAATCTATCACTGCTTTAAATGAAGCATTAAAAGATTTCACTGGTGCATTATTGTTTACTTCTCAGGATCATCAGTTTGTACAGACAACAGCTAATCGTATCATGGAAATCACTCCGAATGGTCTGATTGACAAAGAATGTACTTACGACGAATATCTGGAAAATGACGAAGCTGCCAGAAAACGTCAGATTGTTGAGATTGAAGAAGACGACGAATAATTTCATAGTTCTAAACAAAAACACAGAGATTTTATCACCAATCTCTGTGTTTTTATTCTTATTTAATTTTCCTGATCGTAAGTATCTAAGAACGAATGTTTTACTCCATCTTTCTTATATGCAATGATCGTCTTTAAATTGACATTTTCTACACTCTTGAAAATATTGGACTCTACATACGGATTGATCTCTTTCATCTTCGCGATCAACTGTTTTGTCTCCATTCTCTTGGATTTCGTAACACCGTCTGGATTACATGTTGTACAAGTATCTGTAAACTTACATGCACACTGGATAAAATGTAATCCATTGTAATCTCTCCAATGCTTTATATCATCCTCTCGGATCAGATACATCGGACGGATTAGTTCCATTCCTTCAAAGTTTGTACTGTGAAGTTTTGGCATCATCGTCTGTACCTGTGCTCCATAAAGCATTCCCATAAGGATCGTCTCAATGACATCATCATAGTGATGTCCCAACGCAATCTTATTGCATCCAAGCTCTTTAGCCTTGCTGTATAAATATCCACGACGCATTCTTGCACACAGATAACATGGCGATTTCTCAATCTCATAAACAGCATCAAAAATATCAGATTCAAAGACTGTGATCGGAATATCTAATAATTTAGCATTATTCTCTATGATCTGTCGATTCATTTCATTATATCCTGGATCCATGACTAAAAATACAAGATCAAAATGGAATTTGTTATGGCGTTTTAATTCCTGAAATAATTTCGCCATCAACATGGAATCTTTTCCCCCGGAGATACAGATAGCGATCTTATCATTCTCCTGCACTAGATCATATGTCTTGATCGCTTTTACAAACTTGGAGAATATCTGTTTGTGAAACTTCTTACGGATGCTCTTTTCAATCTCCTGTGTTCTTGTCAGTTCTTTTTTCTTGCCTTTTCCTTCGGCTTCTTTGTTATTTTGCTCTGTTTTCTGATCGTTTTCCTGTTCTTCTTTCATCAAGGATAACAACCATCCTGTGTATCCGCCTTCCAAACTAAGGACATTGATTCCTTCTTCCGCTAATTTTTCTGCTGCCTCTTTGCTGAAAATCCCCTTGGTACAATATAAAATAACTTTCTTACCCTGATCAATATATTCCTTTGCCTGTGTTCCAAGCTCATCTTCACCTGCTGCCACAACAGCTCCAGGGATCATTCCATAAGATGTGTTTGATTCATCTCTCATATCAAGAAGCTGATAACTCCCTTTTTCTAACTGTTTTAATTCTTTATATGAAATATTAATATTGCTCATGCTTTCAACCTTTCTTTCGTATCCTACTATATTTGTAGGGTTCCGTTTATTTATTATAGAGAGAAAGCTTTCAAAATACAAGAGCAAATCTTTATTTTGCATCAGTTGTTGTATACATTGTTGATCATAAATCCATAACCACTCCATTCGATTGGAATGTATGTCTGTTTTTTATTTTGTATCGCATAAATACCTATTCTGCCCGAAATCTGAGAATAAGATCCCTTTGCTGACTTTGCTTTTTGGTATTGTTCTGTTACATTGACATTGCCCATCAAACGCTTCTTCAAATTATACTCTGACTGTTTCAGATTCAGATAAGACAAAAATCCAGTCGGAATATCTTCCAAATGATCTGCGATATCTTTCCAATCTTTTGTGTAATCATAAGAGTACACATCAATCGCTAAAATCTGATCCGTATACGCATCCATAATAAGATTCACTATTTCATCCTCCGACGATTCTGGTGATAATGTAATATACCATACCAGAAGATTTTTGACATTCGAAATATTAGATACGGAACCTTCATCGATCATATCATCCTTTTTCTTTATATAAGTGTATAATTTTTTATATGTAATCTTCCAGTCTTCATCTACCCGATAAGCGATTTTCATTTTTTTTAATAATAGATTCGTCTGTTTTTTTGCAGTTTTTTCTACATCTCTTCCATCCACAGTTCTTGATGAAGGTCTTACTGCTACACTCAAAATATGATTATTGATGATCTTTAATTTTTCCAGAGTTGTCTGAGTAGCCTCTACCGAAATCTCTACTGGATTTAAGGATAGATCCTCACTCTGCCCAAACGTTTTTTTGTCCACCAGAGCTGCCTGAATATTTGGTAAAAAGTAAAACAAGACCACAAGTAATAAAGCCGCCACAACAAGAAGAGAATTCCTAATTTGTTTTTTCATAAGCTCCTCCTCCAATTGTTATGATCACAGTTGTTCCTTTCCCTTGCTGACTGATAAATCGCATCTCTCCTTGATGGATCCTCACGATTTCTTTACATATAGCAAGCCCTAAACCTACTCCACCTTGTTTTCTTGACCTTGACTTATCTATCCGGTAAAACGCTTCCGTGATCTTACTTATCTCATCCTTTGGCATTCCGCATCCAGTATCCGAAATATAAATCTTGGCTCCTTCTTGTATTGCTCGATCCTCAACTGTTAATATTCCACCCGAATTCATTGATTTTAATGCATTATCGATCAAATTTAATATTAATGATTTCAATAAATCCGGCTCCATCTTACAAATTGCTTTTTTTAAATTTAAATTCACAAGAATATCTTGTTCTTTTAAACGATACTGCATGGATGTAACTGCTTCTTGAATCATTGGCTCTAAATCTTGTTTTTTCATCTGAAACTGTTGATTTTTCAAAACAAGAAGTTTCATTAATTTTAATGATAAATTCTGTAATCGTTTTCCTTCTGAATAAATATACCCACATGCTTCTTTTTGCTCTTCTTTCGAAAGAGCTTCCATCCGCATCAGATCTGCATACCCTATGATCGATGTAAGTGGTGTCTTCATTTCATGAGCAAAACTTCCCATAAATTCTTCCTGGTTTTTTAACAATTGATCCAATTTCATTAACTTTTCTATCAATTGTTCTGTCATATAATTAAAACTGACTGAAAGTTCTCCAATTTCATCTTCTGTATGCACTGGAACCCTGACAGAATAATCACCGTCTGCAATCTGCTTCGAAACCTGCGACAATTTCTGTAATGGTCTTGTAAGGATCATTGCCAGAAAATAGGATACTACAATCTCAATTCCTATTACTAATACAAAAATCTTACGAAAACTTACCAACTGCTGATGCCTTGTCGCATATACTTCTGAAATATCATATGCTCCCTGAAAAACCATAGTTTCCTTTCCATAAGAAATCTTACTAGTAATCTGATAATATACTTTATTTTTATTTTGGAATACTACCGCTTTTCCCTGTTTCGTTGAAAAACCATTGCTTCTCCTAAAATTATCATTTTTACGATTGTAATAAAGTGGTTGCTTCCATTGAACCTCTCCATGTTGTTCCTTTAATAATCGAACTGAGCTGTCTCTTAGCAAGCCCTGCCAGTTTAATCGTTTCAATACACTCGCAAATGTTTGATTCTGATACGTATCATCCATCTCATTAATTTCTTTTAACATTCTTAAGATCATTTCGTAAGAATTCCTTGCTGCTCTTTTTTCTTGTTTGATAGATGCTTGATATGAATATTGAATCAGCAACATTCCTCCAAATCCAAATGAAAATGAAACGATCAACATTGTTATGATCATTAATTTCCAACGAAATTTCATCTTGGTACCTCCAGACGGTATCCCATCTTGGGCACAGTGATCAAAAAATCTTCCCAGCCAACTTTCTTTCGAACTCTCTGCACATGAAGATCTACCGTCCTGCTTCCCGCAATGTAATCTCCACCCCAAACACGTTCATAAATTATTTCCCTGAATAATACATTTCCAGGATTCCTTGCAAACAGCAATAATGTATCATATTCTTTCTTGGTCAAGTTAATTTCTTTCCCTTCTTTTTTTACGCACATTGCATCTGTGTCGATTTCTAAACCTAATATATTGATGATACGATCTAATTTGTGATATCGTCTTAATACAACCTCAATCCTTGCCAATAATTCCATAATCTCAAATGGTTTTACAATATAGTCTTCTGCTCCATATCGCAGACCATTTACTCTGTCATTAAGATCTCCTTTTGCTGTCAGGAAAATGACTGGTATCTCTAATGGTTTTACGTATTCTAAAATTTCAAACCCATCAGCCCCGGGCAGCATGATATCTAGTAAGATCAAATCTGGATAATTCTTTTCCAGCATATCAATTGCTTCTAACCCATCATAAGCACATTCACTATGATAGCCGGCTTTCTTTAAACTTAGTGCGATCAGATTTGAAATTGGCTTTTCATCTTCTACGACCATGATGTTCACCATAATTGTTCTCCTTATTGTTTTATTGATTTTCCTTATTGTTTTTGTATGCTGCCCAAAACCTTTTTTATTTTACGAATTCTTTGCATCATACTTGCATCATATTTTTATCATTTTTTACAAACTGATTTCAATAAAAAGAGCAAAAACAAATCATCTCTGTCTGTCTTTGCCCTTTTTCTTTATTATTTTATCTTCAATTCCTTGTCCTATACATACTGAATATTCATCACACTTGTACCAACTGCATAACTTACCATATTCAGTACACTCTTCACAACGGTTGTACATGCATGTACGATATATCTAATATCTTCTTCTACTGTATGTGCAAGCTTCATATAAGAATTATGAATACTTCTAATATATGATGTCAATTCTTCCACAGAATCATATGCCGCAACATGCTCCTTGATCTGTGCTGCTTCTTCTGTCTGAAGAAATGCTCTCATTCCAAACTTCAGATCACGTTCATAATAGCAATGATCCTTTACATTACCTGGATAATGGTCATTATGTGGGAATGTAAAATAATCTGCAATGTAATGAATGATCACGCCAAGACCTGCACAACGTCGCATATTCATTCCCTTATCTTTATCGTAATTGGCAATAAATTTTGAAATCTTATGTTCAATATCATCAAATGTAATATCAAACTTATGAGGTGTCGTCACAAATGATGGTCTGCAGTCTGGCCAGATACTTCCTACGTAAAATGGTAATCTATAATCAAATACATTGTCAAGCTCCATAGAATCCATGATCTGCACTGCTAATGAAATATGTGATTTCTTTCTCATATAAATGATACTCCTTATAATTGGAACCATATCCGGATCATATATTCCTTCCAGATATCGTCGTCAACTGCTTTGTTACACCCTTTGATTCAGATTATATAATTTTATCTGTCAATATGCAACCAAATGATGAATTCTTTATATTTTTTTAATATTTAGCCTATAATTTATTTAATCTTCCATGTATTTCCGTAATAAATCTAATATTTTGCCGCTATTAAATCCTTTTCTCGCAAAATATCCGTAATATTTCTGAAAATTCTCCTTAGTGACGGCACCCTTTTGCCGGATCCTCTTCTTAACCTGTTCTTCCAAGATATCATCTTCTTCGTATTCATATTCCTCAAAGACCCTCTCTAATGTCTCCGCAGTGATTCCTTTCTTCCGAAGGTCCATCTTAATCTGAATCTTACTCTTACTTCCTGACTTGTATTCCATGTAGCGGCGTACATATTCTTCATCATTGATATATCCAAATGACTCCACATACGCAACTGCCCCTTCCGTAATAAATTCTGGAAATTCTGCTCTCATAAGACGTTCTTTTAATTCCTTTTTTGTACGATCCTGATATTTTAACAATGACATAGCTTTTAACTTCGCCCGATGCAACAGTAATTTGTTTAATTCTTCAAATTCTTCCTGTCCGATCTCGTCTTGTTCATGGAATCCCAATCGTCTTATCTCATTATAGTAAAGCAGGCAGTACTTTTCTTCATCGAAGAAAAGCCTGACCTGCTTTGTTCCTACTTTATCTAGTTTCGTAATGATCATTATTCTTCAGAAACCTGAGTCTCTGCCTTAGGATCGTTGTTGGCATTCTCAGCATCTTCCTCTAACAGTCCATAGTGGACACGGATTGCATGTTCCACTGTCTCTGCGATATCCGGGTGATCTTCTAAGTACTTCTTGCTGTTCTCTCTACCCTGTCCAATCTTCTCTCCGTTGTATGCATACCATGCACCACTCTTATGAATGATATCTGCATCTGCTGCAAGATCTAAAATATCTCCATACTTGGAAATTCCTTTTCCAAACATAATATCAAATTCTGCTTGTTTAAACGGAGGAGCCACCTTATTCTTCACTACTTTGATCCTTGTTCTGTTACCGATCATCTCTCCTGCCTGTTTTAATGTCTCTGTTCTTCTGACATCTAAACGAATAGATGAATAGAACTTAAGTGCACGTCCACCAGTTGTTGTCTCTGGGTTTCCAAACATGACTCCAACTTTCTCACGCAACTGATTGATAAAGATAACTGTGCAGTTAAACTTACTTACAACACCTGTTAACTTACGAAGTGCCTGTGACATCAATCTTGCCTGAAGACCTACGTGAGAATCTCCCATATCTCCATCAATCTCTGCCTTCGGTACTAATGCAGCTACAGAATCGACGATAATGATGTCGATCGCTCCAGATCTTACCATTGTCTCTGTGATTTCAAGTCCCTGCTCTCCTGTATCTGGCTGAGAGATATAAAGGTTATCAATGTCAACCCCGATATTCTTTGCATAGACCGGATCAAGGGCATGCTCTGCATCAATAAATCCTGCAATCCCGCCTCTCTTCTGGACTTCAGCTACCATATGAAGTGCTACTGTTGTCTTACCACTAGATTCAGGTCCATAAATCTCGATGATACGTCCCTTAGGTACTCCACCTACTCCTAATGCGATATCAAGACTGATAGAACCTGTTGGTGTTACTTCGATCGTACGGTCTGCCTGGTACTCTCCAAGTTTCATGACAGATCCCTTACCATAGTCTTTCTCGATCTTAACCAATGCGGCATCCAATGCCTTTAATTTTTCTTCCTGTTTCATATATGTTTACTCCTTTTAATTTCAAATATTTATCTTATATTCTTCTATCTTTTAATTTCCTGTTTAGAGTATAGCATATCCTTACACTAAAAAACAAGTGTTCGAACGAATATTTGTTCGATTTTTATTTGTGATCCTTTTTCTTATGATGATTCTCATAGAAACTCTTCAACCAATGCATGTCTTACCATAGTTAACGCTCTGCATACAGCTGTTTCTCTGACTTTCTGTCTGTTACCGTTTAACTGGTATTTGTTTACTTTCGTCTTTCCATTAACACTGACACCGATGTAAACAAGTCCTGCCTTCTTCTCAGGTGTTTCACCGCCCGGTCCAGCAAGACCTGTGATTCCAACACCGACATTTGAACCAGCCTGTCGTGCAACACCTTCCGCCATCTGTCTGGCCGTATCTTCTGAAACTGCTCCAACGGTATTTAGAGTATCTTCTTTTACTCCAAGATATTTCATCTTAGCTTCATTTGCATATGTAATAAAACTTTCATTTAAGACATCCGATGCTCCTGCAACATTAACTAACCTTGCTGTAAACATTCCTGCTGTACAAGATTCTGCTGCTGCGATCGTATAATGATGTTTACTTAACATATCAACCACAACATCTTCTAATGTTTCATCTTCTTTTGTCGTAAAAATCTTATGACCAAATCTTCTGTATAATTCTTCTGTTATTGGTGTAACAAGCTTCTTTGCTTCATCTTCACTTACCGCTTTTGCTGTCACTCGAAGATGAACTTCTCCTAATTTGGCATATGGGGCAACTGTAGGATTCGTCTGCTTTTCGATCAAATCTTCAATCTCTGCTGCAACGCGGCTTTCTCCCATACAATCAATCTTCACAACATCGGAGTATAATACCTCTGAACTTAATTCTTTTATGATCGGTTCTACCTGATCATGGAACATTGGAAGCAGTTCATTTGGAGGTCCTGGGAGTAAAACTACTTTCTTCCCTTCTTTTGCATGAATGACCATTCCCGGTGCTGTTCCATTTTCGTTATATAAAACAGTACAATCTTCTGGCACTAATGCCTGTTTTAAATTATTCTCTGTCATGTTACGATGACTTCTCGCAAAATATTCTTTCAAGCGTCTTAGTGCTTCTTCATCTTCTACAAGCTCCTGTCCACATGCTTTCGTTGCAATTTCCTTTGTAAGATCGTCTTTCGTTGGTCCAAGTCCACCAGATAAGATCAAAATATCAGATCTTTCAAGTCCCTGTCTGATCACATTTTCTAATCTTTCTGGATTGTCGCCTACTGTCGTCTCAAAAAAAACGCTTATCCCCAATGAGGCTAAGCGTTCTGATAAGTAGGCAGCATTGGTATTCACGATGTTTCCTAATAAAATCTCTGTTCCTACGCAAATAATTTCTGCTGTCATAATTGTTGTTCCTTTCTGGATCTAATTTCCTTCAGATAATACCTGTTTATTCTTCACCAAATAATCAACTAAAGAAATAATTGTCAGGGCTGTTGCAATGACGATCAAAATATTCTCGATCATCACAGCTGTGCTTGTTCCAAGATCAATGATCAGCATAATGATCATAAACATCTGAAAGTTTGTCTTAAATTTTCCCCAGTAGCTGGCTGCGATAACGATTCCATTATCAGAGGCGATCAGGCGGAATCCACTAATGATAAATTCTCTTGCAATAATAATGATCGCTACGATAGATGATAAACGGTGCATTCCAACTAATGCGATCATTGCAGAACAAACTAATAATTTGTCTGCCAATGGATCCATAAATTTTCCGAAGTTTGTTACCAGATTGTATTTTCTTGCAATATGTCCATCTAAAAAGTCTGTAAGACTCGCTAGAATAAATACAACAACTGCGATCCACTTGCTATAATCCCCTGCACAATCTGTCAGCAAGAAAAATAAGAATACCGGGATCATAAGTGTTCTTAAAATTGTTAACTTATTTGGTAAATTCATAATCTACTTCTCCTATCACATCATATTCTCTACCTTGGGTAATTTTAACATAAACAAAGTCTCCTGTCATCAATTCTTCTGGAGAATTTATAAAAACACATCCATCTACCTTTGGTGCATCCATATAAGAACGTCCAACGTAGATATCATCTTCAAATAAATATCCTTCTACCATGACTTTGATCGTTTTACCGACTAACTGCTGGGTATGTTCATAGGAAATCTCCTGCTGAAGACTCATCAGTTCATCTCTTCGTTCTTCTTTGACTTCTTCATCGATCTGATCCTCAAATGTTGCTGCCAGTGTATCTTCTTCCGGTGAATAAGTAAAGACTCCTAAACGATCAAATTGACATTCTTCTACAAAGTTCATTAATCCTTCATGATCTTCTTGGCTTTCTCCTGGAAATCCAGTGATCAGTGTTGTACGGATCGTGATATCAGGAATCTCTTTACGAAGTTTCTTGATCACTGCTACAAGATCTTCTCTTGATGTTCTTCTTCCCATTCTCTGTAAGATACGATTCTCACTATGCTGAATCGGCATGTCAATGTAATTGCAGACTTTCTCTTCTGTCTTGATCACTTTGATCAGCTCATCTGTGATCTCTTCTGGGTAGCAGTATAACAGGCGGATCCATTCAATCCCTTCGATCTTGCAAAGTTCATGAAGTAATAACGGAAGCTGTTTTTCTCCTGTCAGGTCTTTGCCATACAGTGTTGTTTCCTGAGCTACCAGTACTAATTCTTTCACTCCTTCAGATGCTAAACGCTTTGCCTCATTCAACAGTTCTTGCATTGGAACACTTCTGAAACGTCCGCGGATCTTTGGAATGATACAATAGCTACATCGCTTGTCACAACCTTCAGCAATTTTTAAATATGCCATGTGATTTCCTGTTGTTACAACACGTTCTACTTCAGAATTATCTGGAAGATAATCAATACTTTCGTAATGTTCAAAATGTTCCCCTGTATTTTCTTCTAATGCGGTATTCACTGCTTCTACAATAGAATCATAACTTGTTGTTCCAAGAACTGCATCAATCTCTGGAATCTCTTTTAAGATCTCGTCTTTATAACGTTCTGCGAGGCATCCAGCAACAACCAATGCCTTCAGATTCTGTTCTTTGTACTGTGCCATCTCTAAGATCGTATTGATACTTTCTTCTTTGGCATCATGGATGAAACAGCATGTATTAATTACAATAACATCTGCCTGTGTCTCATCGTCGGTCAAAGTGTAGCCATGCTTGGTCAAAAGACCAAGCATAACTTCACTGTCTACTAAGTTTTTATCACATCCAAGCGAAATAAATAATATCTTCATTTCTCTTACTCTCCAAACAATTTCTTAGATTCTGCACAGTTTTTCATTAACATTGCGATCGTCATTGGTCCAACTCCACCTGGAACTGGTGTGATCGCAGATGTCTTTGGTGCAACTTTGTCATAATCTACGTCACCACAAAGTTTGTTATTTTCATTTCTGTGGATTCCAACATCAATGACAACTGCTCCATCTTTTACATAAGAATCATCAATAAATTTTGGTTTACCAATTGCTACAACCAAGATATCTGCACGTTTGCAGACTTCTTTTAAGTCTTTTGTATGAGAATGGCAGACAGTCACTGTTCCGTTCTCACGTAATAATAACATTGCCATAGGTTTTCCTACAATGTTACTTCTTCCGACTACCACACATTCTTTCCCATCAATTTCGACACCAGAACGTTTTAATAACTGGATCACTCCGGCTGGTGTGCATGGTAAGAATCCTTTTTCTCCAATCACCATATTTCCAACACTGACTGGATGGAATCCGTCAACATCTTTCTTAGGATCGATCGCTAATAATACTTCATCTTCATCCAAATGTTTTGGAAGTGGAAGCTGTACTAGGATTCCGTTGATCTTAGGATCCTTATTGCATTTATCAACGATCGCCATTAATTCTTCCTGTGTTGTCTCTTCTGGAAGCTCATAGCTTACAGACTCGATTCCTACATACTCGCAGGCACGTTTTTTATTGCGTACGTAAACACTTGATGCAGGATCTGCTCCTACCTGAATAACAGCAAGCGCAATATCTTTTCCCTCTGCTTTCAGCTGCGCTACTTCTTCTTTTACTTCATCTTTGATTTCCTGAGAAATCTTCTTTCCATCAATAATCTGCATTGTATTTCCTCGTCATTTCTTTTAAGTATATATTGGCTTTATTTTTGTTGATTAGAATAATCCTGTGATAACTCCATCGTCATTTACATCGATTCCTTCTGCTGCTGGTTTCTTTGGAAGTCCAGGCATTGTCATGACATCACCTGTCAAGGCTACTAAGAATCCTGCACCTGCATTGACATAGATCTCACGGATCGTAATATCAAATCCTTCTGGGCGTCCAAGCTTCTTAGGATCATCAGATAAAGAATACTGGTTCTTCGCCATACAGATTGGAAGATTTCCATACCCAAGTTCAGTCAGTCTCTTCTTCTGACGTGCTGCAGCTGCTGTGTATACAACTTTATCTGCTCCATAAATCTTAGTTGCGATCGTTTCGATCTTTTCTTCTATCGTTGTATCATCATATGTATATAATGGTTTGTAATTGCTTTCTTTATTATCTAATGTACGAAGGATTGCTTTGGCAAGTTCGATTCCACCTTCTCCACCTTTTTCCCATACCTGAGATAATGCAAAATCACAATCTCTTTCTTCGCAGAAATTCTTGATAAATGTAAGTTCTGCCTCTGTATCTGTTGCAAACTGGTTTAATGTTACAACAACAGGAACTCCAAACAATTTTAAGTTCTCGATATGTTTTTCAAGATTTACGATACCTTTGCTTAACGCATCGATATTTTCTTCTGCCAGATTGTCTTTTGGAACTCCACCATTGTATTTTAAAGCACGTACAGTTGCTACTAATACAACTGCATCTGGGTGAAGATCAGCCATCTGACACTTAATATCCATAAATTTCTCTGCACCAAGGTCAGCACCAAATCCTGCTTCTGTAATTGCGATATCTGCTAATTTTAACGCTAATTTTGTAGCCTGTACGCTATTACATCCATGTGCGATATTGGCAAATGGTCCACCATGTACGAATGCTGGTGTATGCTCTAATGTCTGGATCATATTTGGTTTAATAGCATCTTTTAATAATGCCGCCATAGCTCCAACTGCATTCAAGTCTTTGGCTGTGACTGGTTCACGGTCCATGTTGTATGCAACGATGATCTTTCCTAAACGTTCTTTTAAATCTGCCATATCATTTGCAAGGCAAAGAATTGCCATGATCTCAGATGCTACTGTGATGACAAAATGATCCTCACGGACAACACCATCCACACGACGTCCAAGTCCGATGACTGTATTTCTTAATGCACGGTCATTCATATCAATACATCTCTTCCATACAACATCTCTTGTATCGATATTTAATTTGTTTCCCTGCTGAATGTGATTATCAAGCATTGCTGCTAATAAGTTGTTTGCAGATGTGATCGCATGAAAATCCCCTGTAAAATGAAGGTTTAAATCTTCCATTGGTACAACCTGTGCATATCCACCACCGGCTGCTCCACCTTTGATACCAAAACATGGCCCAAGAGATGGCTCACGAAGAGCACAGATTGTTTTCTTTCCAAGTTTGTTTAACGCCTGGGATACTCCGACACTTGTTGTTGTCTTTCCTTCACCTGCTGGAGTTGGGTTGATCGCTGTCACAAGAACAAGTTTCCCATCTTCGTTATTCTTAACTTCATCCATGAAATGAGAATCAAATTTGGCCTTGTATTTTCCATATAATTCAAGGTCGTCTTCTTTGATCCCGATATTCGCTGCAACTTCTTTGATCGGTAATAATGTGGCTTCCTGTGCAATTTCAATATCTGTTTTCATAATAGTTTCCTTTCTATAGATAATCTTCTTTGTATTGTTCAAATTGTTCTTCGCTCATAAGAACTTTCCTTGGCTTGGTTCCTTCTTCTTCTCCGACGATTCCCGCTTCGCATAACTGATCCATTAGTCTTGCTGCACGGTTAAATCCAATCTTAAAGACTCTTTGAAGACTTGCGATCGAAGCCTTGTCTTTGTCAATAATAAACTCAGCTGCTTTTTCAAAATATTCATCCCTTTCCTGCGATGTTGCTGCTTTGACCGCAGCTGTCTGAATCTTTTCCTGAATGTCTGCACCATAGCTGTCTTCGGCATTATTTTCTTCCTTTAAGAATTCGACAACCTTGCTGACTTCTTCATCACTGACAAATGCACCTTGTACACGGATTGGTTTCTGATATCCAGATGGATAGAACAGCATATCACCTTTTCCTAATAACTTTTCTGCACCATTCATATCGATAATTGTTCTTGAATCGACTCCTGATGATACTGAAAATGCAATTCTTGAAGGTACATTCGCTTTGATCAGGCCTGTAATGACGTTAACAGATGGTCTCTGTGTTGCGATCACCAGATGAATTCCTGCTGCCCTGGCAAGCTGTGACAGGCGCACGATCGCATCTTCTACTTCACCCGGTGCAACCATCATAAGGTCCGCAAGCTCATCTACAATGATAACGATCTGCGGAAGTTTCTTAAAATCTTCCCCTTCCATACCATTCTTGATCGATTCCTCGACCTTCTCATTATATCCAGTTAAGTTTCTTACATTCACTTCTGCAAACTTCTTATATCGCTCTCCCATCTCCATCACAGCCCAGTTTAACGCACTGGATGCCTGCTTCGGATCTGTAACGACCGGAATCAGCAAGTGTGGAATTCCCTGATATGCACTTAATTCTACGACCTTTGGATCGATCATGATCAGTTTCACTTCATCTGGCGTTGCCTTGTATAAAATACTCATGATCAATGTATTAATACAAACTGACTTACCAGAACCTGTTGCTCCTGCGATCAAAAGATGCGGCATCTTGGAAATATCTGACACGATCACCTGTCCAGCAAGGTTCTTTCCTACTGCAAATGCAATCTTTGATCTTGCCTGTGCAAATTCCTGATTCTCGATCAGTTCCCTGAACATTACCATCTGGTTTGTCTTATTCGGAACTTCGATTCCAATTGCTGATTTACCTGGAATCGGTGCTTCAATTCGAATATCTGCTGCTGCAAGGTTTAACTTAATATCATCCGCAAGATTTACGATCTTGCTGACTTTCACACCTTGTTCTGGATGTAATTCAAACTGTGTAACGGATGGTCCACAGCTAATATTGGTAATTGTAACATGAACTCCGAAATCTTCCAATGTTTTTTGCAGTTTTTGTGCAGTCTGACGAAGTTCTTCTTTGTTATTTCCCGCTGTTTTCTTTCCTTTCTCCAATAAAGATACTGGTGGAAACTTATAATCTCCTTCTTTAGTCCGAACCTGCGGAAGAATCTCCACTGGTTTCGATGGTGTATTCTTATCCTTATTCACAAGAGATCTCTTCGATGCATTCGGCTGTACTGGTTCAAATATTTCTTTTGGTTCTTTGTCTGTTTCTTCTTGAACGATCAGATCATCAAAATCCTTCTGTATCGGTGTTTGTTTTGTTTTCTCTTCTGGTTCCATAGGCGGCATTGGAGATGCCTGTGATGGTTTCGGTCTTCCAGATCGCAAATCCGGAATATGCATCGATCGTTTCTTTCTCGGTGCTGTTTCTTTATCCTCTTTGGACACCTCTTTTGCTTTTCGTTTCTTCTTCGCTAGTCGTTCTTCTATATCTTCTTCATATCCTTCTACTGTAAAGAAATCAACTGCTTTCTTAAGGAAAGAAAGTAAAGATCTCTCTGTTACAAGGATCAATGAGATTACAGAAATCAATAAAACAACCAAAACACTTCCTGCCCCTCCCAGTTCCTTATAAAGGATTGAACAGATCAATGCACCCAGATACCCGCCTCCTCTGTGGGTTCTTCCACTAAATACAAAGGCTGAATAAGCATCTCTTACTTCTATATTATATATCATCTGAAAAATTGTAGATACCATACATAACAGCAGGATCGCAAAACATGTCTTCTTCACTGCAAGACTGCTGTAATCATTGGAGATCAATAAAATTGCCAGAATAAAGCTTACCGCCGGAATGATGTAATGAGTCGTTCCAAACGCTCCAAAGAAAAATGTACTGATGCTGTTTCCTATGTATCCGCATATTCCAAAATTACTTAAAAATAAAAAAATGAAAAGAGCAAAAACAACTAATACTGCAATCTCTTTATAAAACGGTGCAAAATCTTTTTGTCTTGTGCGTGTCCGTTTCTTTGCAGAAGATGTCTTCCTCTTTCTTGTCTTCTTTGCTGCCATAGAAATTGTTACCTCTCTTTGTATACATTTTGTATACATAATCTGCGTATTTTCTTATTTTACAATTAATTATCAAAATACGCAAGTCCCACCGTGAAAAAGGGAAATGTATTTATCTCCCGTACATTTCCCTTTTCTTTTAACCTCTTAATATTGTGCAGTTTCTGGAGGTACAAAATCTTCCGCTTCTTCTACAAATTTCTTAACCTGAATTTGTGCTTTCACAACTGGTATATTGGTTCCGGCTCCTGCAACACATCCACCTGGACATCCCATTCCTTCAATCAGATAGCCCTTTTTCTTTCCTGATTTCGCCTGTAGAAGCATCTTCTTACACTCCGCAAGGCCTTCCACATGATCGATCTTTACTTCTGTTCCAGGATAGTATTCATCAATACATGCCTTGATCGCTCCGGCTACTCCACTTGCAACTGCATACCCACGTCCTGCTCCAAAGGCATCATTTAGCTCTTCCTCTTTTTCATATGTGTTAAAATCAATTTCTTTCGCATCAAACATTCCAGCCAGTTCTTCAAATGTGATCACAAAATCGACCTCACTTCGCACTGTCCGTCTGGATGCTTCTAACTTTTTGGCAACACATGGTCCTACAAAAACAATTTTTGCATTTGGAGATGTAATCCTTGCCGCTCTTGCCGTTGCTACCATTGGTGTTAGTGCATTAGAAATTTCATCGATCACCTCTGGAAAATATTTCTTTCCAAGCATAGACCATGATGGGCAGCATGATGTCAGCAAGAATGGTAGTTTCCCTGTAGCTACACTTTGAACATAATGCTTTGCCTCTTCTAGTGCCCCTGCGTCTGCTCCAACTGCAACTTCCCACACATCTGCAAACCCAATATCAAGAAGTGCAGCTTTAATCTTATTTGGCGTTGCTTTTGGTCCAAATTGTCCGACAAATGCAGGTGCTAAGATCGCGATCACTTCCGCACCTTCATTCATTGCCTTGATCAACTGGTAAATCTGGGATTTATCTGCAATTGCTCCAAACGGACAATTTACCATACACATACCACAAGAAACACATTTATCTGGATTGATCTTAGCTCTTCCTGCATAATCTGTTTCAATCGCTCCAACCCCACAGGCATTTGCACAAGGACGTTTTCTTTCATAAATCGCACCATATGGACAAACCTTTTTACATTGTCCACATTTGATACATTTTTCCTGATCGATATAAGAATATCCATCCTTAAAACTAATTGCCTTCTTCGGGCAAACTTCCATACACGGATGTGCCATGCATCCCTGGCACTGCTCTCCTACAATAAATGCCTTCTCCTTACATTCATTGCATGCAGATGGAATTACCTGAAGAAGTGGTGGCTCATAATATTTCCCTGAAATATTGCTCTCATCAATTCCTTTCGTAATTCTTGTTGGTTTATCCGCTGGATTTAATGACATTCCCATGGCAAGCCTCAATCTCTCACCTACGATCGCTCGTTCTCTGTAAATGCTATCTCGATATTTTGCAACTTCTCCAGGTATGATCTCATATGGAAGATCTTCAAGATCCTGTAGGTTCCTTTGTTCGTAACCAAACTTTGCGATCTCTTTGAAAATTCTTCTTCTCACATTCCGAACTGGTGTCTGTATTCCTCTCATGATATTCCCTCCTCTAATGATGCCTTAAGATAGTTTGTGTTTTTTTTAACATATTTGTTATTCTTATCATATACCAAAACAGGAATATTATAAAGGTATTATCTGTTTTTTATTCAAATTTTCTATTTATTTTCAGACTGATTAATTATTTCAATCAATCTGTCTGTTGCTTCTTTTATTCCACCCATCTCATCGATCAATCCTTCTTTTACTGCCTCCTCCCCTGAAAGGATCATACCAACATCTTTTACCTGCTGTCCAATATGAAGCATCAATTCTTCAACTCTTTCCTTTTTCATTTTACAATGATCACTAATAAATGTCGTAATCCGATCTTGAATCTTTTCAATATTACGATAACTTTGAATAACTCCGATAAATGTTCCAGAACTTCTCACTGGATGAATCATCATTGTTGCACTTTTCACAATAAAAGAATGATCTGCTGCCACAGCAAGCGGTACTCCGATCGAATGACTTCCTCCAAGAACAAGCGATACGGTTGGTTTGCTTAGAGATGCGATAAGCTCTGCGATCGCAAGTCCACATTCTACATCTCCACCGATCGTATTGATCAAAATTAAGATTCCTTTTATACTTTCATCCTGCTCAACCTTTGCTAAAGCCGGTATCATATGTTCATATTTTGTTGTCTTTGCATTTTGTGCAGATAACTGATGCCCTTCGATCTCACCAATGATAGTCATTGTAAAAATCCCATTTTCCTGCAACTGTCCAAATTTTTCTATTTCTTGTCTCTCATTATCTTTCATACCAAAATCTTACCTTCCTGTATCATATTTTTTATCTTTATTATTTAGAACGATGCTCTGCAATTTGCACTAAAAAAAGAAGGAAGCATCTTCTTACTTCCTTCTTTAGTATGAAATCTAATTCAATTTCTATTCATCAATTTCAAAAGAGATTAACAGATCTTCCTGATTTACCTGTTCTCCTTCTTTGACATAGATCTTATCAACTTTACCATTGACGGTAGAAACAACAGTTGTCTCCATCTTCATAGCTTCAACTGTCATCAGCGGCATATTCACTGTGACCTCATCACCTTCATTGACAAGAACTTTACCAACTGTTCCTGGAATTGTGGATCCAAGATGTGCAGGATTAGATTTATCTGCTTTAACTCTTCGGTCTGTCTTAACCTCTAAATTCTTATCAAGAACTTTGATCTCACGGATAGATCCATTTACTTCAAAGTCTAACAGTCGGTATCCATCTTCATCAGGCTCTGTCATATCGATAAATTTGATGATCAGATATTTACCTTCATCTAATTTCAGTGTTGTCTCTTCACCTTTTCTTAATCCATAGAAATATACGTGACTTTCAAGTCCTGTTACATCATTGTAAGCCTCAAAATGTCTACAGTAATCTTCATATACTTTTGGATATAACGCATAGCTTAATGTCTTCTGGCTTAAGATATCTGGATCTTCCATATTCTCTGTATAGAAGTTTTCTTTTAATCCCTTTGCAATATAATCAAAATCTTCATCTGGTAATAAACTTCCTGGACGCACATCGATCGAAGAAAAAATACTGGAGGACAAGTTAGTTGTTAATAATATAAGGGCATGTGTTGCCTTAAAGGTAGCTCACCATGGTTCAAAATATTCTACAACAGAATCTGGATAAGATAAATCTTTACCAACTTCTAAGATATTCTCTTTTGTTAATCCATTCTTGAACATAAAGATTGCAAAGTCTCCAACAACTTTAGATGATGGTGTTACTTTAACGATATTTCCAAGCAGCTGGTTCGCATCTTTATATAAACCTTTAATCTCTTCAAAGTCTTCCGCTGCACCCATTTCTTTTACCTGTGCTAACAGATTAGAGTACTGTCCACCTGGAATCTCATATTTGTAAATCTCTGTATTTGGCGCATCCATTCCGCTCTCAAACTGTTTGTAGATTGGACGGATTCTTGCATAGTACTGACTTAATTCTGTTAATTCATCTGGATTAAGTCCTGTATCTCGCTCTGTTCCTTTTAATGCTTCTACTAATGAATTCATACATGGGTTACTTGTCATAGAACTCATAGAACCAATCGCACAGTCAGCGATATCTAGTCCTGCTTCAGATGCCATTAATAATGTGCTGACACCATTTCCAGTAGAATCATGTGTATGAAGATTAACTGGAATATTTAATTCTTCTTTTAATGCTGTAACAAGCTCTGTA
>ERZ772858.1442-NODE-1442-length-23426-cov-15.073724_pt1 | contig 23426 bp, 16 predicted proteins | sample MGYA00512136_ERZ772858 | MGnify/ENA primary metagenome ERZ772858 (study PRJEB29015, sample SAMEA2737726) | human gut metagenome | biome: human gut; feature: human-associated habitat; material: faeces | place: China | collected 2012 ...
AAGGCGTATGCACTCGAGCGTGCCGCAAAAGCGGCTATTCCCTCCGAGGTGCTGCGCCGCAGGGACTTTTCCGACGCGGAAGAGTACGGCAAGGCACTTACCGCTCTGCTGGAGAACGCAGACATCGGTCTGATCGTGCTCGCAGGCTTTATGACCGTCCTGCCGGACAGCTTCTGCCGCCATTTTGAAAACCGCATTATCAACGTACATCCCTCGCTCATCCCCTCCTTCTGTGGAGAGGGCTTCTACGGTCTGCGCGTGCATGAAGCCGCGCTGGCAAAAGGGGTAAAGGTTACCGGTGCGACCGTACATTTTGTATCCGAAGTGGTAGACGGCGGCGCAATTATCGCGCAGAAGGCCGTTGAAGTAGAGGATGGCGACACACCAGAGACCTTGCAGAAGCGCGTCATGCAGAACGCGGAATGGATTCTTCTGCCGCAGGCAGTATCCGACTTCTGCGCAGGCAGACTGCGCGTGGACGGCGCTATCGTCCATAAAAACTGAACAGGAGTGACAGCATTATGAGCAAGAATGTTTTTGACATCAGCCAGGAGCTGATGAGCAACGCATATCCCGGCCGCGGCATCATTCTCGGCCGCACCCCGGATAATAAAAAGAATGTTATCGCCTACTTCATCATGGGCCGCTCGGAGAACAGCCGCAACCGCGTGTTCACCGAGACCGAGGACGGCATCCGCACCGAGGCGTTCGACCCGTCGAAGATGGTCGATCCCTCGCTGATCATCTATCATCCGGTGCGCCTGTACAACGGCACGCTGGTCGTTACCAACGGCGACCAGACCGATACCATCGTGGACTATCTCAAGCAGGGCAAGAGCTACTTTGAGGCGCTCCGCACCCGTCAGTTTGAGCCGGATGCACCCAACTACACCTCCCGCATTTCGGGCGTTGTCAATCCGGACGGCTCCTACAGCCTGTCCATCCTCAAGAACTTCACCTCGGACCGCACCGCCAACAAGCGTTTCTTCTATGAGTACGATAAGCCGGTTGCCGGTCTGGGACACTTCATCCATACCTACCAGTGCGACGGCGATCCGCTGCCGCCGTTCCGCGGCGAGCCGAAGTGCATCCGCATCGAGCTGCCGATCAAGGAATTCACCAACCTGCTCTGGAACAGCCTGAACGAGCAGAACAAGGTTTCTCTGTTCGTGCGCTACGTCGATCTGGAGACCGGCGAAGTTGAGCAGGAAATCCGCAACAAGAACGCAGAATAACTGCGACCCGATGAGCAGAAAGGACTATTTATGAAAGAATTAGCCTTAAAGTACGGCTGCAACCCGAACCAGAAGCCGTCCCGCATCTTCATGAAGGACGGCAGCGACCTGCCCATTCAGGTGCTGAACGGCAAGCCCGGCTTCATCAACTTCCTCGACGCCTTCAACTCCTGGCAGCTCGTGAAGGAGCTGAAGGAGGCCACGGGGCTGCCGGCGGCCGCTTCCTTCAAACACGTGTCCCCGGCTGGGGCCGCTGTGGGACATCCCCTCACCGAGACCGACCGCGCCATGTACTTCGTGGAAGACAAGGGCGAGCTTTCCCCCATCGCCTGCGCCTACATTCGCGCCCGCGGTGCCGACCGCCTGTGCTCCTACGGCGACTGGGCGGCGCTGTCTGATGTGTGCGACGCCGATGTGGCCCGCTATCTGGCGCGTGAGGTGTCCGACGGCATCATCGCGCCGGGCTACACCGACGAGGCGCTGGAGATTCTGAAGACCAAGCGCAAGGGCTCCTACAACGTGGTGCAGATCGATCCTGATTACGTGCCGGCCGAAACCGAGCTGAAGGACGTCTTCGGCATCACCTTCGAGCAGGGTCACAACAACTTCGAGATCAACGAGGCGCTGCTGGAGAACGTGGTGACCGAGAACAAGGAGATTCCCGAAGCCGCGAAGATCGACATGATCGTCGCGCTCATCACGCTGAAGTACACCCAGTCCAATTCCGTGTGCTACGTGAAGGACGGCCAGGCCATCGGCGTGGGCGCCGGCCAGCAGAGCCGCATCCACTGCACGCGCCTGGCGGGCAACAAAGCCGACCAGTGGTGGCTGCGCCAGATGCCCGAGGTGCTGAACCTTCCCTTCAAGGACGACGTTCGCCGTCCCGATCGCGACAACGCCATCGACGTGTACCTGTCCGACGACGAGTGCGACGACGTGCTGCGCGACGGCGAGTGGCAGCGCGTATTCACCGAGCAGCCCAAGGCGCTCACCCGCGAGCAGAAGAAAGACTGGATCGCGAAGATGAGCGGCGTGACCGTGGGCTCCGACGCCTTCTTCCCCTTCGGCGACAACGTGGAGCGCGCCCGCAAGTCCGGCGTCGATTACATCGCCGAGCCCGGCGGCTCCATCCGCGACGACAACGTCATCGAGGTGGCGAACAAGTACGGCATCGCCATGGCCTTCACCGGCATGCGCCTGTTCCACCACTAATCGGGCGTTTGGGGCCTTGTCTGGGGCCTAAGGTGTCGGTTGTCGAACCCTTTGCGGCCGCTCTTTCGGGGGCGGCCGTTTTGCGCCATAATGGGTACGTCAATGGCCCGTCGGGCCGCGCGTGGGAGCGCGGTGCGCGCCGTGGATGAGGATGCGGCAGGTACGTGCCTCGGGAAATGCGGGTGGAAAGCCCGCGCTATACCAGTAACCGTAAGGTTCGCCGTTGCGCCGAAGGGCGTGGCGGCGGCGAAGTCGGAACACCGAGCCGAGCAAGAGGGCCCTGGAAGAAAGGATAAGGAACTATGAACAAATTCGACATCACGAAGCTTCCCAAGCAGTGGCTCGTGGCCTTGGTGGCCCTGGCTTTCACCTTCTTGCTGGTGGTGCCGGGCTGTGCCGGCGAGGCGGCCGATAACGGCGGCAGCGGCAGCGGAGAGAACGCGGCCGAGCAGGCGGCCCAGGTGGCCGAGGAAGAAGGCCCCATCGAGGCCGACCAGGCGGCGGAGGACATCGTCGTGCCCGTTTCCATCACGATGCCCGAAAGCGCCGGCGCCGAGCCCAAGACCATCGAGGTGACGGTAGCCGATGGCTCCACGGTGCTGCAGGCGACGGAGGCCGCCGGCTGGGACGTGCAGGTGGAGAACAGCGACTACGGCAAGTTCGTCACGTCAATCAACGGCATCGCCAATGGCTCGGAAGGCGATGCTTCCGGCTGGGTATACACGGTGAACGACGAGCAGGTGATGGAAGCTTGCGACGTGCGCCAGCTGACCGCCGGCGACTCGGTGCAGTGGTCGTTCTACGTGGGCTAACCCGCAGCTCGTGTAATCCGACGGGCTCCTCCCCGCGAGGAGCCCGCTTTGCAGCTCCGTTGTTTTTCTTGGCGTTCTAAGGAGTTCCCCATGATCATTCTCGACGAGCCCTACGCCTCCGTTCCGCTGCTCGATTGGATGGAGGCCTCGGCCCATCCCGTGCTCGCCAACGAGTTTACCGGGAAGCTGACGGCCGGCGGCCGTGCGTTGAACTTGGTGGACGCCGCCGAGTGCGCCCGGCGCCTGGAAGCGGGGGAGCGCATCTACACGAACTCCGAGAACGCTCTGGCCTGGATTCTCGATCACGTGGAGAATCCGACGCTCACTGACGCCATCCGCCTGTTCAAGGACAAGGCGGCCATGCGCGAGAAGCTCGCGCCCTTAAGTCCGGGCCTGTTCCACGAAACCGTCGATCGTGCGGGGCTGGAAGCGGTGAACGTCGCCGACTTGCCGTTGCCGGTGGTGTTGAAACCCTCCGTGGGGTTTTGCTCGATGGGCGTCTACGTTATTGAAGAGCCGGAGGACTGGGCGGCCGCCGTGGCCGATATCGCTCGGCGCGAGGACGGCTGGCACGAGCGCTATCCGGAAAGCGTCGTCGGCAGCAGCGAGTACCTTATCGAGGGCTACCTCGCGGGCACGGAATACGCCCTGGACGCCTACTTCGATGAAGACGGCGCGCCTCATATCCTGAACATCCTGCGCCACGACTTCGCCGGCCCGGAGGATACTTCCGACCGCATGTACCTCACCGACGGTGCCATCGTGGACGCCTGGGACGACCGCTTCACGGCGTGGCTGGCGGCCGTGAACAAGGTGGTGGGCGCCCGCAGCATTCCCGTGCACGTGGAATTGCGCGTCGATGAGGACACGATCGCCCCCATCGAGTTCAACCCCCTGCGCTTCGCTGGCCTCGGCGGCACCGATGTGGCTTTCTACGGGGTGGGCCTGCGCACCTACGAGGCCTTCCTGGAAGATACGCCGGTCGATCTGGCGGCGCTGTACGCAGCGCATCCGGGCAAGGTGTACTCCATGTCGCTGCTGAATCCGGCTCCCGAGGCCGACTTGGCGCGCCCCTTCGACGGCGCGGCGCTCTGCGAGCGGTTCAGCCATGTGCTCGCCTACCATGGGTTCGACCCGGTGACGGTGGGCTTCTACGGGTTCCTGTTCCTGGAAACCGATGCGGAAGGCACGGGAGCCGACGAGCGCGATTGGCTTTTGCGCAGCGATCTCATGGAGTTCGTGGGCGGCGCGTTATAATGATGCACCTACCCCTGTCTCCTACCACGACGGAGGTGCGCTGATGCGCGGCAATTTGCAGAAAATCATGATCGGCCTGGTGGTCGTCATTGTGCTTGCGTTCATATTCTTTTCCGGCGACTCGCTGGTGAAGCTCGTCGACACCATCAAGCAGGGCACGCCCTTCTTCATCATTGCGGCGGTGGTGGCCCAGCTGTGCAAGTACCTGGCCCAGGGCCGCGGCTTTCAGGCCTGCTTCAACACGGTGAACGGGCACATCAGCTACCGCACGGGCCTGTCGCTCGTCTTCGGCACCTTCTTCATGAACACGGTGGCGCCTTCTATGAACCTGGCCGGCACGTCGCTCGTCATGGCCACGGCCACGCGCAACGGCATGCAGGCGGGAAAGGGCACCACGGCGGCGCTGCTCATGCAGCTGTCCATCGATTCCGGCTTCGTCATCATCATGCTCACCACCTTCGGCGTGCTCACCTTCACGGTAGGGCTGCAACCGGGCTGGCTGGCGCTCGGGCTGGTGGCCGTGGCGCTCGTGGGCGGCCTCGTGTTCGTCATCGCCGTGGGCGGTCTGAAGCCCCAGCTGGTGCTGAAGGTGCTGCGGCCCTTCGTGAAGCTGGCGGACAAGATCCTCGCGAAGTTCAAGAAGCCGGCCATCGACGAGTCCGTGGAGCGCACCATCCACAACTTCTCGAGCGCCGCGCACCTCATCACGAAGAATCCGCGCAAGACGGTGCAGTCATTTTTGTGGACGACCCTTTCCAGCATCTGCGAGATGAGCTGCTTCGTGCTCGTCGGCTTCGCGTTCGGCGTGCACCACCCAGAAGCGCTCATTTGCGGGTATGTTGTGGCCACGCTGTTCGCTATGATTTCCTTTGTGCCCCAGGGCGTCGGCGTTGTGGAGGCGGCGGTAACCGTGGCCTTCGCGCTCTTCGGCATCGATTCGGCCACGGGCCTTGCGGTGGTCATCGTCTACCGCGGCATTGTGTTCTGGCTGCCGTTCCTCGTGGGCGCGGTGGTCATCCAGCGCATCAAGGCGTTTATGCCGCTGGGAAAGCGCGATCTGAAAGGCAAGGCCGAAGCCATGGAGAACGAGCTGCCCGACAAGGTGGAGGCCGTGAAGCAGGTTGAAGCCAGCGGGGCCGCCAAGTGGGAGACTGCTGAGGCGCGGCCTGAGCTTGAGAAGGTGCCGGCAGGGGCCTCGGGAACCGCGACCGGACCAGGGACGGTCCCAAAGGAAACGAAGTAGGCGGGAGCCGGGAAGACGCCTGGCGCGAAAGGATGCAAACGCGATGACGGAGACGAATCTGACGGGCGCGGCCCTGGAAGTGGCGCGGAAGCGCGAGACGCAGGGGCTCAACCACACGCTGGGCGTTCACTTCACCAAGGTGGAGCCGGGCCTCGTCGAGGCGGAGATGCCCATCACTCCGGCGCTTTTGCAGCCTTTTGGTTTTCTGCACGGAGGCGCCACTATCGCGCTTCTGGAATCGGTCGCTTCGGCCGGCGGCGAGCTGGCGTGCGACTTGGAGACTGAGCAGCCCTTCGGCGTGGAGGTGACCATCCGTCACAAGAAGAGCGGTCGGGAAGGAGACGTGGCTCGCGGCGTGGCGAAACTCGCCGAGCGCAAACCGTCGTCGAAGGCCGGCTACAAGCTGTACTGGGATGTGGCCGCCTACGACGGGGACGGCGACGTCATCAGCGACGGCGTCATCGCGGTGAAGGTGGTGCCGAAAGACTACCTCGCCCAAAAGCTCGCCGAACGCGGGCAGGCGTAAAATTCCGCCGACTTTTCTCTTGCGCTGGGCGGGCTCTGTGGTATCATAGCGTTCGCTGTCCGCAAGGAAGCATTTCGGGTTGTGGCTCAGTTTGGTAGAGCGCTGCGTTCGGGACGCAGAGGCCGCAGGTTCAAATCCTGTCAACCCGACCATGAATGCACAGAGCCGCCTTCGGGCGGCTCTTTTTTGTTTCTGAAGTTTCCGTTTCAGTGCTGCAGGCCACACATGCGCCCTTTTGGGGCCACGGGGAGCGCATGAATCGTACGTCCTGGCCGCACATGCGCCCTTTTGGGGCCACGGCGTACGCATATCCCGCGTCCTGGCCGCACATGCGCCCTTTTGGGGCCACGGCGTACGCACATCTCGCGTTCTGGCCACACAAGCGTCCTTTTGGGGCCACAGGGTCGTAAGGGCACTCGTTTGCGGCCTGGGATCCAGAGGGTGACGAGGGAGTCGGGGGAGGCCATGCGAGGGGGCGGACCGCTTTCCCTAGAGAGGTGTTCTGGTGAACGTATTACCAGGTAGGAATTATAGCCTTTTAAGCATAGTGTGTTTTACGGTACGGACATTTTCCTCAGTGGGGGAGGGAAGCGGGGCAAATCCTTTGTTATGGAGGATGTGTCCCGGCGGCGACTGTTAATAAGATGACGCTGACCCGCAGTAAGAGCATTCCCAACGGATCGGGTCGAGACAGGAAGAGGAGGATTCCATGACTGGCAATGAGTTGAAGCATTCGGGTGGGGGACTGTCCCGCCGTCGTTTCCTTCAGGGGCTTGCAGCAAGCACAGTGGCCGCCGCCGGGCTTGCCGGTTGCGCCGCACCCCAGGCCGATTCCAAGGATGAGTCGCTTTCAGAAACGGGCGAGGGTAGCACGTCCGGCTATCAATATGATTGGGAAACGGCCGAGGGCGAAATCGTCCATGGCGTGTGTCCGAAGAACTGCTACGACACCTGCCGCATCTGCACAAAGGTCGTCGATGGCACGGCCGTGCAGATCCGCGGCGATGCTGACAATCCTTGGACGGCCGGCAGTCCTTGCGTCAAGGGCCAAACCTACCTTGATTACCACTACTCTGAGGATCGCATTCTCTACCCCATGAAGCGCGTGGGCGCCAAGGGCCCCGGCGCGCAGTTCGAGCGCATCTCCTGGGACGAGGCCGTGGCCATCATTACCGATCGCTTCAAGGAGATCATCGCCAACGAGGGTTCCGAGGCCATTGTACCCTACACGTTTTCGGGCACCTTCGGTCTTATTAACGGCTGCTTCTTCAGCGGCGTGCTGCGCTTTTTGTACCGCATGGGGGCTGCCGTGCTGATGCCGAACATGTGCGAGGCCGCCGGCGTAGCCGCCATTCCCTACACCCTGGGCGCCGAGAAGGATGTCGATCCCGAGCAGTATGGCAACACTGATCTGTACGTGTCCTGGGGCTCGAACGTGTCGGCCACCTCGGTGCACACCACCAAGTTCCTGAAGGATTTGTGCAAGAACGGCGGCAAGATCGTTGTGGTGAACCCCGTGCGCATCCCCATCTGCGAGTGGGCCGACATGTGGGTGCAGCTGCGCAGCGGCACCGATGTGCCCTTCGTACTGGGCGTCATCAAGCATATGGTGGACAACAACCTCTACAACGCGGAGTACGTCGAGGCGCACTGCATGGGCTTCGACGAGCTGAAGAAGACCGCCGAACCGTGGACCGCCGACAAGGTGGCCGAGGTGTGCGACATCCCCGCCGAGCAAGTGGCCCAGTTCGCTGAGCTCTACGCGGCTGCTCCCAGCTCCATTATCCAGATCGGCCTGCAGATGAGCCGCGCCACCAACGGAGGCTCGAAGGTGCGCGCCATCACCTTCCTTCCGGCGCTTACCGGCCAGTACGGCAAGGATGCCCATTCCGGTATCATGCACTTGACCGCCTGCTACTGGAGCGTGAACGTGGGCGCCATCGCCATGGGCCCGGAGTTCATCGGCGGGGGCACCCCCGGCGGCGGCTACGTCACCACCAAAGAGCAGCTTGATCCCAACATCAAATACCGTATCATCAACATCGCCGACTACGGCGACTGCCTGAACGAGGAGGGCAACTACAAGGGCCAGCCGGCACGTGCCTGCTTCGTGTACAACGGCAACCCGCTCGTGAGCGCTCCGAACACCGACGCAATCCGTCGCGGCTTGGCCCGCGACGAGATGTTCGTCGTGGTTTCCGACAAGTGGTACACCGATACCACCGACTACGCCGACATCATCCTGCCCTGTACCGATATTCTGGAGACCGAGGATATCCACCAGGACTACCACGCGTGGTACCTCAACCACAACACGCCCGCCGTGGCCCCGGCCGGCGAGGCGAAGGACAACATCGAGATGGCGAACATGCTGGCGAAGGCCATGGGGTACACCGATGCGTGCTTCGACGACGACATTCCGGCGTTGATCGAGCAGTTGCTGGCCGACCCGAATCCCATTTACGGCGAGGGTCTCACCTACGACAAGCTGAAGAAAGACCACTGGGTGAAGCTCATCGACTTCGTTCCCTATGCCGATGAGCTGCAGAACGGATTCGCCACGCCTTCGGGCAAGATCGAGTTCTACTCCCAGCAGCTGAAGGACTTGGGCCTGCCGCCGGTGGTGGAGTACGCTCCCCACGCTGAGAGCCGCGACGGTAGCCCTGAGCTGTTCGCCACCTATCCGCTGCAGTTCGTGACGGCCACTTCTAAAAACATGTGCGGCGGCAACTGGCACAACATCGGCAAGACCCGTCTGCTGCACGGCCAGCCGCTGCTTTACATCAATGCAGCGGATGCCCAGGCCCGCTCCATCGCCGACGGCGACGCAGTCGAGGTATTCAACGACCGCGGCGTGTGCAACTCGCTCGTCGCCCAGATTGTCGAGGACGATGTGGTGGCCCCTGGCACCGTGCTCGCCCTGAAGAGCACCTGGCCGAAATTCATGGACGGCAAGACCAACGTCAACTCAACGACCCCCAGCTACTGGGCCGACTTCGGCATGGGCACGACGTTCCAGTCCAACCTGGTGGAAGTTCGCAAGGCTTAAGGGCCGGGCGCGATTAGTTAGGAGCTTCTCTCATGACTCAAATGAGTTTCCTTTTGGACCACAAGTACTGCATCGGCTGCCAGACCTGCGTCACGGCCTGCCAGATGCGCCATCGCACACCCGACGACGTGCAGCTGCGCAAGGCCACGAGCTTCGAGCAGCAGATGAAGGGCCCGTGGATCACCACGGCCTGCAACCACTGCGAGGATCCCACCTGCGTGAGCGTGTGCCCCACGGGTGCCACCGTCAAGCGCGAGGATGGCATCGTCGTGCACGATCCCGAGGTGTGCATCGGCTGCCAGTCGTGCATCAAGGCTTGCCCCTACGAGCATCCTGTGTATCTGGAAGAGGAGAACCGCATCATCCGCTGCGACATGTGCGCCGCGCGTCTGGATGCGGGCGATGTGCCGGCTTGCGTGGAGGCCTGCCCGGTGAAGGTGCTCACGGTGGACACCCTGGAGAACAACGAGGCGGCAGGCGGCGTGGCCGAGGCACCCGGGTTCACCGTCGAGGCTACCAAGCCCACGACGCGCTTCATTCCCATCAAGTAGCAGCACATTTCCGATAACGAGAAGGCCGCCTCTTCGGAGGCGGCCGCTTGAGAGAGGGCTTCAAGGACGGCATTGTGCGCCTTTCCTCCCACGCGCCGAATGCCGTCCTTGAAGCCATGAGACAGGAGGCGTTATGGACAAACAGGCAACTCTCGACGCCCTGCAGAGCGAGCTGGGCGACCGCGCGAGCACCGTGGACGTACGTCGCATCGTGTACAGCCACGACATGGGCACGCTGCCCGATGTGGTGAGGAAGTTCATCGACACGATGCCCGCCATGGTGGTGCAACCCGAGACGGCCGACGAGGTGCGTCGCATTGCCGTGCTGGCCCGCGACGGCGGCCTTCCCCTGGTGCCCCGCGGTTCCGCCTCGGCCGGTTATGGCGGCGCGGTGCCAGCCGCCAGCGGTGTCGTGGTCGACATGTACCGCATGCGGGGCCTGCTCTCCCTCGATGCCGACGCGTCCTGCGCCACGGCGCTGCCCGCCACTACCTTGGAAGAGCTGGACGCGGCCCTGCGCGAAGCGGGCTTCCGCATGCCGCTCATGCCCACAAGCGCGCCGTCGGCCACTATTGGCGGCTTTGTCTGCCAGGGCGGCTCCGGTATCGGCGGCGCCCGCGAGAAGACCATGCGCGATAACCTCGTGGCGGTCACCGCCGTGCTCGGCGACGGCAGCGTGCGCACCTTTACCGGCGAGGACCTCGATCTTGTCTACGGTATGGAGGGCATCACCGGCATTGTAACCGAGGTGACCTTCCGCATTGTGCCCGCGGCAGAGGAAAGGGTGCGGGCCTTCTCCTTCGCCGATGCGACGGCGGCTCAGGTCTTCGACCACGGAGCGGTGGAAGCCGGGGCATGGCATGTCAGCGTGCTGCCGCCCAACTATTTGGCCCTTACGAACCGTGCGATCGGCTCGGCGCTGCCCGAGGCATGGGTCGTCATGGTGGCCGATGAGGCCCGCGAGGGCGGCGTCGCGGCCCCGGCGGGCGGCACCGACCTCGGCGAGACGGTGGCGGCGCAGCTGTGGGCCGAGCGCTACTACCCGCTGCGCGGCAAGAAGTTCGGCCCCTCGATGATCCCGGTGGACGTGCTCGTGCCCCAAGACCAGCTGGCCGCCTTCAGCGACGCCATGGCGGCGAAGTACGAGAACTCCTTCGTCTTCGAGGCCACGGCGGTGGGCGATGAGATGTTCGCGCTCATCGGCTTCATCCTCGCCGACGAGCGGGCCGACGACTTCACCATGGCCTTCGCGAACTCGCTCGTCATCTCCGAGGCGGCCAAGAAACTCGGCGGCCGCGCCTATGCCGCGGGCATGTACCTCACGGCCGAGTCCGAGGACATCTTCGGCGCCGATACGCTCAAGCGCGTGGCGGCGTTCAAGGCCGCTACCGATCCGGCCGGCATCATGAACCCCGGCAAGGTGCTGCCTCCCGCCCTGGACGCGAAGTCGCCGGCGAAGCTCATCGCCCGCGCCATCGGCTCGGCCCGTGGCGTGGCCGGCATAGGCGCGGCGCTCGGGCGCGTGCTTGCTGGCCGCAAGGGCGAGGTGAAGCCTTTGACCGATCTTCCCAACAACATGGAGGAGAGCGCCTTCGCCTGCGCCGAGTGCGGTTTCTGCCGGAGCAAGTGCACGGTGTTTCTGCCCGATCCGTGGGAGGACAATTCCCCGCGCGGCAAGTGGTACCTCATTAAGGAGTACGCCAAGGGGCATATTCCCTTCGACTTGCCCATGGTGCACAAGCTCAACATCTGCACTACCTGCAAGCGCTGCGAGCAGACTTGCGAGGTGTCGCTGAAGATGGCCGACGAGTACCTGGGTGCCAAGCCCTATTTCAGGGAGAAAGGCTTCTCCAATGCTGGCCTTTCCGCCCTGCGCGGCAACGTGCTCAATACGGGCAATTTCTGGGGCTCGGACGCCGAGGGCCTGGGATGGCATACCGACGACATGCGCTTCAGCGAGACCGGCGAGATCGGGTTTTGGCCCGGCTGCTGGACCCAGACCATCTCGAAGAACGCCGCGCAGAACGCCGTGCACCTGCTGAACTCTGCTGGCATTGAGCCGGTGGATCTGGGCGATAACGGCTCGGATATCTGCTGTGGGTTCTATTTGTTCCTCGGCGGTTATGCCGAGGATTTCGAGGCCCGCGTGGTGGAGAACATCCGCCGTATGAACGCTGCCGGAGTGAAGAAGGTCATCACGCCCTGCCCCGCGTGCCTTGCTACCTTTGCCGAGCTCTACGGCGGGATCGCCGCGGCCCACGGACTGCCCTTCGACATCGAATTCGTGCATTCCGTCGTCGTGCTGAACGAGCTGGTGGAATCGGGCGCGCTCGATCTGGGTGCCGGTGAGCCCATCGACGCGAAGGTGACCTACCACGACCCGTGCCATCTGGGCCGTTGGTTCAACGTCTACGAGGAGCCCCGCAACTTCATCAAGGCCGTGCCGGGTGTCACCTTCGAGGATATGAGGCACAACCGCCAGGATTCCCTGTGCTGCGGTTTGGTGAACGCCTTCTACGAGATCGGCAGCGTCCCCACCTCCGGTGTGGCCCGCGTCTCCGAGGCCGACGAGGTCGAGGCCGACTACATCCTCACCGCCTGCGCCGGCTGTGGTGTGCAGGTGAATAACATGTGCGTGGCCGCCCAGACCCATGCCCGCCAGATGGACATCACCGATCTGGCCGCGCAGTCTATGGGTTTCGAGGTATACGACTCCAACGAAGCCGCCCAGGCCTACTTCGCGGCGGCGGTCGATTTGCTGAGCACCTCGACGACCGTGCAAGACCAGTAGCGTTTCCGCGGCGGCCGGCCCAGAGCGCCGGCCGCCGCACCTTCGGGGCAAAGGAGCAGGTATGGACGAATCGACGATGGACGAGGCGGCTCGGGCGGCCCTGGCCGACATCACGGCTATGCGCCGCGAGCGCTTCGCCGTTACGGCGAGCGTATTCGATCGGGAAATGCCGGAGGCGACAGTGCGCTCCATGGTGGAGGCAGCCTGTCAGATGGCGGGCGGCCTGGACGATTCCGCCGAAGGGAGGCTCGGCGCGGCGTTGGCGGCCTTGGCCTGCAACGACATGACGGCGCTGTCCACCCTCACGCGCACCGAGTACGCGCGGCTGTTCATCGGTCCCCGCGAGGTGGTGGCACCGCTGCACGAATCGGCCTGGCGTTCGGGCACCGCGCGCATGTTCACGGCCGAGACGCTGGCCGTACGCAAGTTCTACGAGAGCCACGGCTGCATCCTGAAGGCGAAGAACCGCGAGCCGGAGGATGCCATCGGCACCGAGCTGGAGTTCATGCGCAACCTGTGCGACGGGGTGCTGGCGGCGCTCGGCGACGACGGTACCGTGCCCGACTGCCTTGTCGCGGAAGGGCTCTTGCGCGCCCAGCGCACGTTTGCCGATCAGCATTTGGATCGCTGGGCGGAACGGTTCGCCGAGCGCGTGCGCGAAAGCGATCGGAGCGGTTTTTACGCGGCGTGGGCGGGCTATCTCGACGAGGTGCTCGCCGAGGACGCGCGGCTTCTGCAGGATAGCGAGCGGCTGGTGCGCTGCGAGGGTTAGGCACCGCGCCCGCGGCCCGCGAGGGAAGAAGGGGAGAGATCTAGTATGGAGTTTCTCATGGTACTGGCGCTTACCTGCGCCGTCGTGGTTCTGGCGAACCGGTCCATTCACCGGTCGCCGTGGCTGTGGTACGGTCTGGCCTGCGCCCTGGACGGGCTGTACCTGGTCGGCGTGGCCGCGAACTTCCCGCCGACGGTGCTGCGCGTGCTGGCCCCGGTGGTCCAGCAGGGCATGGTGGCCACGGCGCTGTTCGTCATCGTGATGTACTGCGGGGTGTTCTCGGAACAGTCTCCTGTGCGGCGCATCATCGGTCCCATCCGGGCCGAGCTGTCCATCATGGCGTGCATTCTCGCCCTGGTCCACTGCCTGAACTACCTGAGCTCGTACATCGGCGTGCTCACGGCCCATATCGAGGCGCTCACGGCCAACCAGGGGGCATCGCTTGTCGTCGCGCTCGTGCTGTTCGCGCTGCTCGGCGTGCTGGGCATCACCTCGGCCAAGGCCGTCAAGCGTCGCATGCATGCCATTACCTGGAAGAACGTGCAGCGGGCGTCCTACGTGTTCTTCGGACTCATCTTCGTTCACGAGGTGCTCATCTTATATCCGGCGGCACTGAAGGGGACGGGGAGCGCGGCTTCTACCCTGACGGCGAGCGCGGTGGTGTTCGGTCTGTACGCGGTGGTGCGAATCGGGCGCTTCATCCTCGATCGCTCCCGGTCGGCTCAAGCCGTTGCCGCCGAGGATCTGGAAGAGGAGGTGCCCCGTGCGTGCGTCGGCTAAGAGCCATCTTTCCGTCCAGCCGGAGAAGCTCATCGATTCATGCGGGCGCGTCAGCGACGGCACCCGCACCGTATTCGGCTACTGCAGCGTGAACTGCGAGGGTCGTTGCATCCTGAACTTCCACCTGAAGGGCGACGAGCTGCTTTGGGTGGAGTCGGATCGCTCCATCGACGATGCCGCCGGCAATCGTCAGATCCGCGCCTGCCTGCGCGGCCGCTCCATTCGCGAGTGGATCAACCATGCCGACCGTTTGAGCTATCCGCTGCGCCGGGTGGGACGCCGCGGTGAGGGCCGTTTCGAGCGCATCAGCTGGGACGAGGCCCTGGACGCCATCGCCTCCAACCTGTCGCGTGTCGTGCAGACCTACGGCAACGAGGCGGTCTATATCAACTTCGCCAGCGGCGTCATGTGCGCCAACATCATGGGCTTTCTCCACCGGTTCATGAACTTGTACGGGGGATGCCTGGACGGCTATGGCGACTACAGCCACTCCCAGATCGACGCGGCCATGCCCTACCTCTACGGGGCGCGCGACGCCAACACGCCCTCCGACGTGCGCCACAGCCAGCTGCTGGTGCTGTTTGGCGACAACACCTTCGAGACGAAGATGTGCGGCGCCGGCGGCTCGGTGCACTTGAAGGACGCCCTGGCCGCCTCGCAGGTGCGCACCATCGTCATCGACCCGCGCTACTCCGAGACGGCGGCGAACTGCGCCGACGAGTGGGTGGCCATCCGCCCCGGCACCGACGGGGCGCTGGCGGCGGCCCTGGCTTACGTGATGATCGAGGAGGATCTCGTCGACCGGGACTTCCTCGCCCGCTACTGCGTGGGCTACGACGAGGACACCCTGCCGCCCTCGGCCGCCCCCGGATCCAGCTATAAAAGCTACATTACGGGTGCCGGGCCCGACGGCTGCCCTAAGACCCCGGCCTGGGCCAGCGCCATTACCGGCGTGCCCGCCGAGACCATCGTGAAGCTGGCCCGCACCATCGCCGCGGCGAAGCCCTGCGCCATCTACCAGGGGAAAGGACCCCAGCGTCATGCCAACGGCGAGCAGACGGCCCGCGCCATCGCCATGCTCGCGGTGCTCACGGGCAACGTGGGCATCTCCGGGGGCAACACCGGCTCCGATTTCGAGACCTACCGCTTCTTCGAAGGCGATGTGCCGGGCTCCGACAATCCGGTGGAGGTGGCCATTCCCGTGTTCCTGTGGACCGACGCCATCGCCCGCGGACCTGAAATGACGGCCGCCGCCGACGGGGTGGTGGGCGCCGATCGGCTGCCCTGCGGCATCAAGTTTCTGTGGAACTACGCGGGAAACACCCTCATCAACCAACATTCGAATATCAACCGAACCCACGATATCCTCGTGGATGAGAGTCGCTGCGAGTTCATCGTGGCCATCGACACCTTCCTCACGGCCTCGGCCCGCTATGCCGACATCGTGCTGCCCGACCTCATGCCCGTGGAGCAGCCGAGCCTCATCGCCAACGACTGGGCGGGAGATGCCGGCTACGTGCTCATGAACTGCCAGTACTTGCCGGCCCGCGGCGAGCGGCGCACCTTGTACTGGATGCTCTCGCGCCTGGCCGAGCGGCTGGGATTCGCCGAGGCGTTCACCGAGGGCAAAAGCGAGGAGGAATGGCGCCAGGTGATCTACGAGGCGGCTCGGACCGATGACCCGGAGCTGCCGTCCTACGACGAGCTTTTGGAGGCGGGCCTGTACCGGCGGGACAACCCCGACGGAGTGCACGTGGCCTTCAAGGAGTTCCGCGACGATCCGGAAGGGCATCCGCTTTCCACCCCCTCGGGTAAGATAGAGGTGTACTCCGAGAAAATTCTCGAAGACACGGCCGCCTTCGAGCTTGAGGAGGGGGAGATCATAAGCCCCCTGCCGGTGTATGCACCGCCCTATTTCGAGCCCGGCACTGCCGATGCCGACCGCTTCCCCCTTCAGCTGATCGGCTATCACCACCGCAGCCGCGCCCATTCCTCCTACGGCTCCCTCGACGTCATTCGGGAGCGGGCGCGCCACCAGTTGTGGATCAACCCCCTCGATGCGCGGCCGCGCGGCGTCGAGGACGGGGACGAGGTGGAGGTATCGACGGCGTTCGGGCGGCTTCTTATCGAGGCGAAGGTGACCGAGCGCATCATGCCCGGCGTCATCGCCATGGGGGAGGGCGCATGGCACACAGCCGACATGGGCGGCGACCGTCTCGATCGGGGCGGGTGCATCAACACCCTCACTTCGAGCCACCCCACGCCGCTGGCCAAGGGGAATCCCCAGCACACCAACTGTGCTCAGGTAAAGAGAGCGGGGCGAGCATGATGGGTACGCAGTACGGCTTTCTCGTAAACACGGCCCGGTGCACCGGCTGCAAGACCTGCGAGCTGGCATGCCGCGATGCCTACCAGCTCGGCGAGACTCCCTCCCTGCGCCGAGTGTGCGAGGTGTCCGGCGGCTCGTGGGTGCAGGAGGGCGCCGCATGGCGCCACAACGTGTTCGCCTACTACCTGTCGGTGGCGTGCAACCACTGCGACGATCCCGTCTGCCAGCAGGTATGCCCCTCGGGAGCCATGCGCAAGCGGGAGGACGGCTTCGTGGTGCTGGACAGCAACCGCTGCATCGGCTGCGGAAGCTGCGCCTTCGCATGTCCCTATAAGGCCCCCAGCTTCAGCCGCACGCTGCGCATCATGCGCAAGTGCGACGGCTGCCGCGGCCGCGTGGAGGCGGGCAAGGACCCCATCTGCGTGGAGGCCTGCCCCATGCGGGCCCTCGAGTTCGGCGAGATCGGCGAGCTGCGGGCACGGGAGGGGAGCCTCTGTGATGTGGCGCCGCTGCCGCCAGGTGATTACACACATCCCAACATCGTGATCGTGCCCCATCGCCACGCATGCCCGTCGGATGCTCCCCAGGGCGTGCTGTCCAACGGGAAGGAGATTTGACATGCGATCCGTGGTATCGGAATGGCCGCTCGTGGTCTTCACCTCGGTGGCCCCCCTGTGCGCCGGCGTGTGGATCGTCGCGGCCCTGCTGGCGCTGTTCGACGTGTTCCCCGGCGCCAATACCGTGACGACCGGCTTGACCGGCGTCCTGCTCTGCCTGCTGCTCGCCGCATCGCTGGCCTGCTCCACGTTGCATCTGGGCAAGCCTCTGAAGGCCCTGCGGGCTTTCATGCGCCTGGGCAACTCCACGGTGTCCAACGAGGTGTTCATGGGCACGCTGTTCGCCGTGGCATCCTGCCTCTACGTGGTCTTGGCGCAGAACCTCGTCGCCGAGGGCGATCTGTGGAAGATCCCGCTTGCCTTCGTCGCCGGTTGCGCGGCGCTGTTCGTGCTGTTCCAGTGCTTGGCCTACCGCATGCGGACAGTGCCCACCTGGAGCAGCCCCTCGTTCTCCCTCGAGTTCGCGCTCATCGCCCTTCTGGGCGGCACGGTGATCGAGGGCGTGCTGCTCTGCACGGGAGCTGCGGCCGACGGGTCGGTGCGTACGGGGCTCGTGGTCGTGGAGGCGCTGTGCTGCCTGTCCTGCGTGCTCACCGTGCACGCCCAGGGGGCGGTTGTGGCGAAAGCCGCCGGCAACCGCCGGGGGTCCCATCGACTGCTTGAGCGGTGGAGCGCTCTGGGGGCGCTGCGGGTGCTGGCGATCGTGATCGGATCGGCCCTGTGGGCCTATGGCATGCTCGGGGCGGACGCATCGTTTCCGTGGGCGGTGCTCGGGGCGCTTTTCGTGCTCGGGGGCATCGTGGCGGGGCGCTTCTCGTTCTACCGTTTTTACGCCAATGTGGGATTGCCGCAAGGCTGATGCAAGGGGACGGTGAGGGAAATGCTCATGCTAGAATTACGGAACGAGAATACCCCTGCGGAAGCGTCGGTCGTGGTGCGGCGGTTTGATGGGAGAGGCGTAACGGCACATTGGTATGTGGGATGATGGGGCATGGCTGGTTCTTCACAGAGGAAAAACGTACCGTTGACGGGCGATGATCGGGCGACGAGGGGCCATGGGCACGATGGCGATCTGGGCCTGATGTGCTTCATCGCCTACTTCTTCTGCATGTCGGCGCTCGTCTCCATGCGCTCGTTCCGCTTCGACCCCGCCTCCGACGAGGGGGCGCTCGTCTCGTTTCTGGCCTTCCTCGGCTCGGCGTGCCTGACGCTTCTGTTTCTGGCCATGGCCGAGCCCTATCTGCTCCATCGCCACGTGCATAGGCGGCTGGGCCTCGTCTCGGCGGTGCTCCTGTTCCTCGGACCGGCCTATTGCGCGGTGGAAAGCGTCGTTCTGCACTCGAATACTTGGATGATGTTGTTGATGTTTTGCCTGTCCGGCTGCGGTTATGGGTGCTGCATGCTGGTGTGGGGCCGCGTGCTGGCCGCCAAGGAGGAGGCCCACTCGGCGCGGCAGGTCTTCGCCGACACGTGCGCGGCCATGGTGGTCATGGTGGTGGCGCTCGTGCCACCGGAGGCGGCGGCCATGTCGCTTATGGCGGTGCTCGGCGTGGTGGCCGGTGTGCTGGGGGCCCGCAAGGTACCCGATACGGCCGAGGCCGAGCAGCTCTCCGGCCAGGTGGTCGTCAGCGATACGCGCAACACTATTCCGAAGTCGTCCTACTTCGTCGGGGCGGTGCTGTGGATGGTCTACGGGATCTTCTGGTCGCTGCTCGGGGACATCTCGTTTTCCAGCAGCAATTTGGGATTTCTCATCGGAGTCGGTGCGGTGATAGTGGCGACGGCCGGGCTGTCCATCGTGCGTCTGCACCATCGGCCCTTAGCCCAGCTGTCCCGGGCCTTCTGGGTGGTCGTGCCGCTGCTCGTCATGGGGCTCGTGTTCTTCGTCGCCGGCGGTGAATGGTTCACGCGCGTGGCGGTGGTGCTCATCGTGCTGTCCATGATGGTGTCCTACATGCACCTTATGGCCCATCGGCCCTCCCTGCTGTCGGATCAGATGTTCGCGTGGGGTTGGCTCTCGCCCTATGCGGGCATGTTCGTCGGCGTGTTCGTGGGCATGCTGTTCCGGTCGGCGGGAAGTGGGGCGACCAACCTGTTTCTGCCCATTGCGGCTGGCGTGCTCGTGGTCGTGGTGATCGCCTCGATGCAGAGCGTCGAGCGCATTGCGGCGCACAAGCGCGATCACGAGGCGCAGAGCCGGGGCGTCTCCCTGCCGGTGGACGAGCCTGCGGATATCGAGGTGCAGATGAGCGACGTCTTCGCCGATCTGGGGCTGTCGCTGCGCGAGAAGGACGTGGCCGCGCTGCTGCTGCAAGGCCACAGCCAGGCGGCCATCGCCGGGCAGCTGTTCGTGGCCGCCAGCACGGTGAACACCCATGTCAAGCATATCTACCGCAAGGCCTGCGTGAACTCGAAGCAGGAGTTCATCGACTTGTGCCAGAAAAAGCTGGAAGAAGCCCAGGGGATAGGAGAAGAGGAATAGATGTCGAAGGTATCTCAAGGCTCGATGGGCCGTGCGGCATTGCGCGTGCTTGCGCTGTTTGCGGCGCTGTTCATCATCGGGCTGGTTACGCGCATGCCCGCTCGGCTGCTTCCGCAGCTGTACGCCTTCCACGGGGTGCTGGCGGCGCCCTTCTGCGCGGCCTTGGCGGCGTGGCATTTCTCCCGCGGCGGTACGGCCCTTCAGCTGGCCTGCGCCACGGGGCTGCTCGCACTGGTGCTGGGCGCGATGAGCCTGACCATGGGTCTGGGCTTCGCCGCGGTAGCCGTTCTGACGCTCGCGGTGTGGGCGGCGCTCGGCCGCGCTTCCGATAGCACGCGCCGCGGGGCGACGTCGGTCGCTTTCGGCGCCCTCGACTATCCTTGCGCCCTGGGGGTGGGACTCGCTCTCGGCTCCTATGGGCCATCGGTCGAGGCTGTGCCCCTCATCGCGGTTCTGCTTGCCCTCTCTGTGGCCCTCTCGGTGTTCGGCGCCATGGCCGCCAGTGCTCTCGTCGACCGTCGGCGCTCCCGCTAGGGGTGGTACCGAATCGTTGACTCTGGCTGCGCGCGTGCGGCCCTTCCCATGGGATAATGGGCGCCGATGTATCGACTGGGGGCGCAGACGCGCGTTTCGGCCCGGTTGCTGTCGGCGCAGGCCGGGGCGATCGGGGCCGTCGCGACGGCGCGCTTCCGCCGACCGAGGGAGGAACCTATGCGCGTACTGGTCGTGAACGCGGGATCGTCGTCGTTGAAGAGCCAGCTCATTGAGACCGACGGGAAGATGTCGCTCATGAAGTGCCTGGCCGAGAAGGTGGGCACGCCCGATGCCTACATGAACGTGTCCTTCGCCCCCGACTTCAATAAGACCACCTACAACGTAGGCGGCATGACCGTGCAGGAGTGCCTGCGCAAGCTGCTGGAAGTGCTGGTGGACGATCCGGAGAGCCCCATCAGCAGCCTGGATCAGATCGACGGCGTGGGCAACCGCATCGTGGCCGGCGGCGAGTACTTCTCCAAGGCGGCCCTCATCGACGACGCGGCCCGCGAGGATCTGGCGAAGTGCGAGGAGCTGGCGCCGCTGCACAACCCGCCGGCCGACGCCTGCATCGACATGATGCGCGAACTGATGCCCGAGGTGCCCCAGGTGGCCGTCTTCGACACCGCCTTCCACACCACCATGCCGCCGAAGGCCTACATGTACCCGCTGCCGCGGCGCTACTACGACGACTACCGCATCCGCCGCTACGGCGCCCACGGCACGAGCCACCGCTACGCGGCCCAGCAGGCGGCGAACCTGCTCGGGCGCCCCTTGCGCGACTTGGGCCTCATCACGTGCCATTTGGGCAACGGCGGCTCCATCACGGCGGTCAACCACGGGAAGTCCATCGACACCACCATGGGCTTCACGCCGCTGGAGGGCCTCATGATGGGTACCCGCTCCGGCTCCATCGACCCGGCCATCCTCACCTATATCATGCGTCGCGAGGGCCTGTCCTTCGACGAGATGGACGCGATTTTGAACCGCGAGAGCGGGGTGCTCGGCGTGTCGGGGCTGTCGGCCGACATGCGCGACGTGCTGGCGGCGGCCGATGAGGGCGACGAGCACGCGCGGCTGGCCATCGACATGTACGTGTACCGGGTGCAGAAGGCCATCGGCGGCTTCTACGCGGCCATGACCCGTACCGACGCCGTGGTGATGACCGCCGGCATCGGCGAGAACTCCGCCGAGCTGCGCGAGCTCATCTTCGACGGGCTGGCCCACATGGGCATGATCCTCGACCGCGAGCGCAACCACGTGGTGGGCCAGATCGGCGTGAACCGCATCATCTCCATCGATGACAGCCCCATCAAGATTTGCGTGGTCACCACCGACGAGGAAATGCGCATCGCCCGCGAAACCGACAACCTGGTGAGCCAGCTGGGATAAAGCCCTGCTTGTCGGCAGGTGGCAAGCCGCCGACCCGTAGCCCGGAGCGGCATTTTGACGGATGCGGGAGCGCTGCGTGGCAAAATGGTGTCTCGGGCTGCGGTGTTTATGCAGGATAACTTTCTAGAAAATGAAGAAATACCAGGTCATAAGCTTGGACGTATTTGTTATATTCGGCTTACACCGCAGCCCGAGGCGCGAAAATGTCGGAGACGACGACTGGTGCTGACAAAAAGACGGCCCGTGCTACGGGTGCCAGGCGGCGGCACTCGCGGCACGGACCAGATGTTGCTTGGGGCTTCTTACTTCCCGGCGGCGGCGTTCTCGCCGGCGATCTTGCCGTACACCATGCACATGCCGCAGGAGAGACCCTTCAGCGAGATGGGGTACTGCACCGCGAAGCGGCCGCCCTGGGTGGCGCCGGCCGCGTACAGGCCGGGGATGAGCTCGCGGTCGGTGTTGTACACGTGGCACTCCTCGTCGGACTCCAGGCCGCCCAGGTTGCCCAGGGTGAGGGCGCATCCGCACTCGGCGGCGTAGAAGGGGCCGTTTTCCAGGGCGAACAGGCGCTGGGAGCTCTTGAAGAAATCGGTGTCCTCGCCGGCGCGGGCCAGCTCGTTGTAGCGCTCGATGGAGGCCTTGGCGGTCTCGACGTCCATGCCCTCGATCATGCCGAGCAGCTCGTCGATGGTGTCGGCCTTAAGGCAGCGGCCCTCTTCCACGGCCGCATCGATGTCGGCGGGGGTGCGCACGTTGATGCGCAGGCCGGAGGCGGTGTACTCGGGCAGAGGCTCGTCGCGGTAGATGCAGGCCACGCCGTGAGCGGCGGGGAAGTACGCTAGCTGCTCGGGCCAGGACGCGTCGAAGAACTGGTAGGCCTTGCGCTGAGGCTGCAGCTCCACCTGGTTCTCCAGCTGCTGGCCGGGCAGGTCCTCGTTCATGAAGCGCTTGCCGCGCAGGTTCAGCCAGAGGTAGCCGTTGTTGCCGATGACGCCGCGGCCGTCGGCGCCGGCACCGCCGCCCATGTGGTGGATCATCGGGGCGTGCCACTGCTCGATGGCGGCACCGGCCCAGGCTCCCATCTTGTGGCCCTCACCGACATTGGTGTAGTTGCCTTCATCATCAAGGTCGATGCTCAGGATGTTGATGCCGTTTTCCACGCATTCCGGCGCGTAGAACTTCATCATGTCCTCGTTGCCCAGGTAATCGCCCGTGGCCAGAATGACGCTGGGCGCGGTGATCTTGAGGTAGCTGTCGGAGCCGGCGGCCTGGGCGTAGATGCCCGCGACGGCGCCCTCGTCATTCAGGATCAGCTCGACGCCCTTGGTGGAGTAGCGCACCTCGGCGCCGGCGTCCATGGCGGCCTGCAGGTTGTCGGCCATGACGGTGGCCAGGCTGGAAAAGCCGACGGACGTGGGATAGCAGGGCAGATCCTCTTTGTTGTAGTCGTAGGTCTCCGGCATCGGGTACATGTAGGGGAACATATAGTTGGCCTGGGCGTCCGCCGGAATTTCAGCATAGCTTTCGGGCGCCATGTACAGGTTCTTGCTGGCGCCGACGAACCAGTCGAGCGCGGCGCCGGACTCATCGTAGTAACGGCTGATGATGCTCTGGCTCACGTGGTGGCTGCACTCCTCCATGTGCATGTTCACGACCATCTTCTTATCGAGGAAGCCGTCGCCGCGGCCCCACTGGGCCTGGGTCTGGCCGCCGAAGATGGCCATGTCGCTGGCCACGCTGTTGAGGTGCGAGGAAGACTCCAGGCACACCACCTTCGCGCCGGCCTCGGCCGCGGCACGGGCCGCCGGCACGCCGGCCGCGCCCAGGCCCACCACGACCACGTC
>ERZ772858.1457-NODE-1457-length-23201-cov-7.768081_pt1 | contig 23201 bp, 6 predicted proteins | sample MGYA00512136_ERZ772858 | MGnify/ENA primary metagenome ERZ772858 (study PRJEB29015, sample SAMEA2737726) | human gut metagenome | biome: human gut; feature: human-associated habitat; material: faeces | place: China | collected 2012 ...
CCCATGTTTTCGTACGGTCAGCGCAGTAAATGCGCAGACCTACTGAACAGTTACCTTTTATCTTCTCTTTATTTGCTCTTACTTTTCTTCTGCAGCCCGATATGCCTGTGTCACATTTTTCGTGATCGCTTCCGCTTTCCGGTCAGCCGCCACAACCACATGACTCAATGCAAGTAATGCCAAAACGTTCGGAATAACCATCAGCGCGTTGAAGAAATCTGCCAAAGCCCATACTAAATTTACCTTTAACATAGAACCAATGACAATACAAATCACAACGATGAAGGAATAAACCTTTGCCGCGCCCTCGCCGAACAGATATTTCGCATTCGTCAGGCCAAAGAAATGCCATCCCAGAATCGTCGAAAATGCGAAGAACAGCAGGCAGATCGCAATAAAAATAGAACCAAAGTTTCCAAAACTCTGCATGAATGCCGCCTGTGTCAGCGCTGTACCATCCTTGCCGGAGCTCATCGCATCCGTTGTCAGGACTGCAAATACAGTCAGATTTAAAATAACAAATGTATCAATAAAGACACTGATCATCGCACAAAGCCCCTGATGATGCGGGCTTTCTGCTTTCGCACGTGCGTGAGCATGCGGTGTGGAACCCATACCTGCCTCATTGGAGAAAAGTCCTCTCGCTACACCAAAACGGATTGCTTCGCGGACGGTGATACCAGCACCAGCGCCCATTACCGCTTTCGGATCAAATGCGCCCTTGATGATCATCATAAATGCTGTCGGCACGTGATTGATATGAAGACCAATCAGAATCAGGCTTCCTACAATGTAAACGCCTGCCATAACTGGCACAACCTTCTCTACCACAGCTGCCAGACGTTTGGTTCCACCAATGAAAATGAATCCTGCCAGTACTGCCAGCACAAGACCGATCGTGATCGGCGGAATATTGATTCCATATACCTGAAATACCTCTGTAAACGCAGCACCGATCGAGTTGGACTGTACCATATTGCCCATAAACCCAAGTGCTAAAACAATAAAAATAGCAAACAGAGTGGATAATACCTTTCCAAAATTACCTTTAAATGCCGCCTTGATGTAGTAGACAGGTCCGCCTGTCACCTCACCATTTACCTCTGTCTTGTAGGTCTGTGCCAGAACCGCCTCGGAGTAGATGGTCGCCATTCCGAAGAACGCGCTCAGCCACATCCAGAAGATTGCACCCGGACCGCCGCCAAACAGCGCTGTCGCCGCACCTGCCAGGTTACCAGTACCAACCTGTGCTGCGATCGCCGTCATGATCGACTGAAACGGGCTCATTTCCCCTTTTTCATGTTTTTCTCCGTTCAGGCTGAAATGTCCAAACACATGCTTGCAGCCCTCGCCAAATTTTCTTACCTGGATGAATTTGAGACGAATCGTGTAATAGATGCCCGTTCCACACAGCAGAATCAGCAGAAGAAAACTCCACAGAAAATCATTGCCTTTGTTTACCAGTGTCAAAATCGTGTCCATTTTTTATCCTCCTCTATGTTTTCGTTACGATTCCGGCTCTTTTATAAATCCGGGATCGAGTAATAAAATAAGAGCTGATACAAATCAGCTCTCCAAAGAGTAGAACATATGCATACAATAGAACTCATCCCCTGGTTCCATTGTGATTGGTTGTATGCCCTGTCCTTTTGCCTGAGAGATCAACGAATACCATGGACGTGCATCCGTCTTACACCTTCGGCGCTCCTTCTTGGAGACTCTCCAGAGTGTCCCTGCCTGACTGACCTTCGATCACTCGTCAGGACGGTTCAGTAAACAGGAACGAACTTATGTGAGGTATGCTATCACATTTCTTCTGCTTTTTCAACTGATTTTTATAAATTATACGAAAATCCTCAAAATATTACGGTTCGCGACATGGTTTCTCCCTTTTCATTAAACTGCTCATACTTTTCCCCAACCAAAAGAGAATCCATCTGCGGGTATGCACCATCTTTTAAAATATACGATGGAATTTCCCCTTCTGGCTGCCATCCCGGCTTTTTCCCTCCCCATTCTTCCCGGTTTTGAGCTGCCTCTGCCTCCGTCACTTTCCTCCATGCCGATTCTGCTGCCTGACCACGCTTTCCCTGCTTTGTCAAAGGAATCACTTTAAAATGATATACGCCCGCAGTCTGCATCAACGGTACAAAATCGTACTGTTCAGCACTCGTCCGATGCGGATGTCCGACACGCTTCGCATCCCGGTAAAGCATCACCAAATATGCCGAAGCCCCCGGCGCTTTCTTCCACCTGCCAATTCCTCTTTTCTCCCAGTCTGCTGCATCCACCGTTCCTATTATCTCTCCGGCATCCTGTAATTCGATCGTCAAAAGCAACGTAGTGCCATTATCTTTCCGAACTGCCTTGCTGCATACCGCGCCAAGCCCTGAAAACTGGATGTCCTCCTGGCGAAGGACGGAAAAAGAATCATCTGCGTCGGATTCCAGTTCTATTTCGTATAGAATTTCCGGGGCAGCTTCTTCTGCATGGATTTCTGCTATCTTTCGTTCTTCTAAAGAAACTTCTTTGGTACCTATGTTTTCAGAGTCGGCTTGTATGCTCCCTTTATATTGTTCATTTTCTTTTTTTCCCACCTCTGCCCCATCCATCGCCGGTCCGCTTGCCGGATCACCGGAGATTCGTTCCACACCAGTGACGCTATATGCCCTGTCCCGGCTTTCCGCCTCCAAAACAGGCATTCCCATTTCATCCAGCTCTTCTGCTGCCAGCCGAATCCTGACCCGATCGATGGATGCCGCGGCAGCGGGGAAACATCCCGCAGCCGCCTGGCTCAGTACGGCTGCTCCGAAGAGCAGCCCTTTCGCCATCTGATCCATAAAATCCCTCCCTTCCCTTTTTCTGCCATCTGATCGATTTTGATTTTTCTCTTATTTTTTTACTCCTCCTTGCCCTTATCATTCCTCTCCATATTCTTTTTTATATTTTCCTCCTTTCTTCGCCGTTCTGCGAGCGCCAGCCCTGCCCCAGCGCTCATACATATCAGTCCAATCACCAGTTTCCACTTCCAAATCAGTGAAATTGCTTCATTCAGACGCTCTTTTTCGTCCTCGACCTGATAAGCACCTTCTACTTCCCAGGTGGCTGATTCTCCATATCCCATCTTCGGAAGCGGCTTCATCTGTCTGCCGTCGAGAACAATTTTCCCCTCTCCACAGATCGACTCTGGCACGTGAACTGTTAAATAGCCCTCTTTCAGCTCTTCTATCACTTTCTTTGGATATTCCGGCTGACCATGTCCCGGTCGCCCTGGCTTCTCCGGCTTCAAACGGTCATACATCCGCACAACCGTCACCGTTCCGTCCTCTGAAACCGTAAATGAAACTGGTTCGGCTTTTTCGTAGCCCTCCGGCGCTTCCAGCTCTTCCAGAATATAGCGGCAGCCCTCCTTTAAAATGCCCTGTATACATTTCTCCTTTTCTTCAGAAATCCATTCCAATATTACCTTTCCAGTCTCATCAGAAATCCTCAGGAGGGCACCTTTTACAAATTCGCTATCTCCTTTCTGCTCCCTCCATTTCCGCTTCTCCACCTGCACTTCCGTCGGTCTGTCATACATCTTCACCTGATCGACTCGACCGTCCAGTGATACCGTAAATGTCACTTTTTCTGCTTTCCAGTACCCATCCGGCGCTATTTTTTCTACCAGCACATAGTTTTTTCCAGCGTTTAACTTTCCTTTTATCACATGGGCGCCCCGATCAGATACCCACGAATCAACCAAGGTTCCGCCTTCCTTCTCCTCCCAGAGTTCCATCCGCGCCCCCGGCAGTTCCTTTTCTCCCGTCACACTGTATTTTGTGATTTCCACGTGCGTCGGCTTATCCTGCATGGAAATCCGCTCGACCGTTCCATCCTCGGAAACAGTAAACGGAATCTCTTCCGCATACGCAAATCCATCCGGCGCTCCCGTCTCGCGCATTATATAACTCTTTCCCGGTGTCAACGTTCCAATAATCTCATGAGGATGATCCGCAGAAATCCATGATTCGATTACATTTCCAGACTGATCCAGAATCTCTATCTGAGCACCCGGAAGCTCCGTTCCGCCCAGATCTGTCTTTGAAAAGACCAGCTTTGTCGGGGAATCTATCATTCCAATTCCATCTATCTGTGCATCGTCCCCCAGAGAAAAAATCATCTGATTCGACTCCACCTCTTCCGTTTTTCCACCGTCCAGTTCCAGCAGTTCAACCAGGCGGTATCTATTCCCACGTTTGAGCACTTCGCGCACCGACCGATCATTCTGATGAAATTCCCAGAGCACTGTATTTCCCTGCCGGGAGGTCCGTCCCGTGCTTCCTGTACTCTTCCACTCGATCGGCAGTCCATCCGGAGTCTGTGCCGGAACTTGTGCCCGAACCTCATAGTTTGTTCCCCACGGCATTCCTGTCAAAACAACCGATTCGCCACAAGAAAGCGTCAGGCTTCCTCCACTTCGCAGCGTTCCCGATTTAGAACCTGTGTACGAAATCAAGCCTGGAAGCTCTTTTCCCTCCGCATTCTTTAAGTATAACGTATATGTTATATCTACCTGCCTTAACAACGCCGCAGCAGTTCCCGTCACCCGCCCGGCGATAGCAATTGCGCCCGGAGATAGAATTGGATGGAAGGATTCATAGCTTTTGCCCGTTTTTCCCCATATCGTTGCCGTTACCGTCATACCAGAATGATTTTCCTGTCCGTTTTCATTTATATGCTCTCCAACCAGAACAGCCACCCGCAAAATGCCTCCTGATCCGGCTGCCACATTCTCTATATTCCAATACCAGGATTCACCTATTTGTTCCGCTCCGCCCATCGAAGCCGCTGTCATTAGTTCACACCCAGCTGGAATTTCCAGTCCAATCTTCATATTTTCTTTTTTATCTGACTGGTTCCGATATGTAATTTCATATACAATTACACTTCCCGGCAGCACCGCTGCTCCGTCTTTTCCAATCGGGGAAACGGCGCGGATGCCACATGGGTCGCTGTATTCCGGATTTCGTATTTCATGGATATATCCCAGGCCATCTCTGTTTTCCGGGATCCAGCTTTCCACTTCCCTGCCATCTGTCTCTTTCTGATGATATTCTTCCAGACGATACCTCGTTCCTTTTAATGTTCGAAGCGTCAGCGGATAATGTCCGTTCTCATCCCAATTCAGACGGAATGTATTTTTTCCTATCGTCCGACGGCTGCCGTCACTGAACTCAATGATCTCCCGCAGTTCGAAACGATGTCCTTCCGCCACCCCCTCTTTTTCACATTTTTCTCGTTCCAGATAAGGCACAGAAGCTTCCATCAGTGAAGAAAGTACAAATTCTTCCCCACTGTCCAAATCCCACAGTGTTCTCACCAGACGAAGTGCTTTTCTTCCCTGCACCCGCAGAGACGTTATGCTGTCAAATAAACCGTCTGCTGTCTCTGTCTCCAGCGCATTTGCACCATCTCTGGCTGCGTTAATCCCCCTGCCTGTATCTGACACCGTGAAAATCATCGGTTTCTGCACAGTGTATCCATCCGGCGCTTCCAGTTCTTTCAGAAGATACGTGTGCCCGGCAATCAGCTTTCCTTCTATCACGTGTGTTTTCCCATCGCAGATCCAGGATTCCAATGCCTCACCCGCTTCAGCGTACACACCATCCAAAAATCCAGCTTCATACACTGCCAGCTTTGCTCCTGACACAAAGAGACCCGTATCGAAATCCAGCTTGGAAATTTTGATTTTCGTTGTTTCATTCGGCACCGTCAGATTATACGTTAGCACCTCGCATTCCTTCTGATCTTCCATCAGCACCTCGTACACGCGCGGAATAAGTTGATATCCATCCGGCGGCATCGTCTCACGGACTTCGTAATGGTACGGAATCCAGCTTCCATTCTCCCCTATCGTTCCGATTGGCAGAAACGGGCTTTCCGCCTGACCGCTCTCGTCTGTCTCCATCTGAACCTTTTCTCCCGTCTCTCTGTTTTTCACTTCAAACACCGCACCTGCCAGTTTTTCCTCTGGCTTTCTCTCATCCACCTTTTCAACCCGAACCCGCCCCTGTTTCAGCGTATTAACCGCTTCGATTATCTCCTCCGAAGCAGCCGCCACAATAAATTTCTTAGGTTCCATGAGGCGATAACCTGCCGGTGCCGAAAATTCCACCAAATAATAAGCTCCATAGGCAATCGGAGAAATCCGATGCGGCTTCCAGTCCCCTGCCTTCCAGCCTGCCGGAATCTCCTGTTTTTCTGCTTCTTCCTCTGTAAACTTTCCATCCGATCCAGAAATCCAGCGTTCCACTAAATATTCTTTTTCCTGCACCAGGCTTCCATCCTGTGCCGCCCGGAAAACAGCAAGTTCTGCGCCTGCCAGATAAATTGCCTCTTCGGATGCCTCTCCTGAGCTTCCCAGCTTGGAAATATAGACAGACTTTGCCCTATTTTCCAGCCCGTAAAGCTGAATTTCAGCAGTTTCTTCGACAATCACCGGCTTCGGTGCTGCTTTCTGATAGCCGCTTGGTGTTTTCGTCTCCACCAGAACGTAATAGCCTTTCTTTCTGTTCGAAGCCAAATCATTTTTCGTCGGATTCAGCGGTAAATAATCAATCCGGTGAATCCCATCGGAGGTATCATAGCTGACCAGAGTTCCCTCCGCCTGGTAATTCCATCGGAAATCATAGCTGTAGCCTGCTTTTCCATCTAACTGCAGATTTTTCGTCGCCTGAACAAGCACCTGTGAACCATTTCCCAGATTCCAGAGCTGACGCACTGATTCGCCCTGTTCTGTCGCTGTTTCTTCCTGTTTTTCAGCGGTATATCCACACCATGTAACCGTGTTGAACCTTGTATGATATTCTGCATACAGCTTCTGATAGCGGGCTGCAAAGCTGTCGCTTCCTTGGCTGTAGGCTTTCGCATCTTCGGTCTTCCATCTCGTCACCTGTTTTTCCCGGTCATAGCGCGGTGTTCCATCCGCCTCCATGACAATTCCATTTTCATCTGTCACTGCCTCATACAGGGTCAGCTCCGCCGCATATGCATTCGGCAGACATTCTTTTTTTCCATCCTTCTTCTCATATTTGAAAAAGGCGGTTTTTATATGATCTTCCTGCATCGTGATGAGCTGCAGCTTAGAAGTTTCCTGGATTTCCACCTCCATTTGATTTGTCAGATATCCCAGAGGCGTCTCTATCTCCTCGAGAATATAATCGCCTGCCGGAATCCCCTCCCATGCCATCGGCGTCTTTCCGACGGTCCATTTGGCAGTCACTGTCTTTTTCTGGTTTCTCTCATCTAGTACCGTCCAGTTCGCCGGAAGTTCCCCTTTCTTTTCCAGATAATACCCGGACGGATGTGTTTCCAAATCATCACTCGCAACTCTTTTTGCTGGATAGAGCGCTAACACGGCTCCTTCCACACTTGAAAACGTATAACCTCCTTTTCCTTCCTCCCAGGTCTTAGAATCCGATTCGTTCAAAATGTGATCATAGTCCCGGACTGGCTGCTGATATTGTTCTGGCGCGTCGATCTTTTCGATCTGCACCGTGATCGGGCGGTTAGTAAGGCGCAGCTCCTGTACCTCACAGGTTTCCTCTACCGTAAGCCCTGTCGGCATCCGTTTCGCATAGCCGGATGGGGCGCGTGTCTCCTCTAAAATATACGTTCCCGCCGGGACGCGTTTTAAAACATCCACCTGCCCATCTCTGATCCGTGTATGGAACGGATCGTTTGGCGTTTCATCCCCGGTTATCCAGCTGTTTTCCATCAGATACGCCTCACCCTGACGGTGGTACAGCGGTCGATCATCTTCCCGTTTTTCCGGATCATTTCCAATATCATAGAGTGCTGCCTTCAACTGCAGATCCCATGCATTGGCATTGTAAGCTCTGAGAAGATCGCTGTATCGGTAACGCACATAATCGCCATCCCGATCATAAACGGGATATCCTTTAATATAGGTCTGAGCGGAACGCTGGTAATAAACCGGCAGCCCATTTTCATTCAAAACCGGATTGACATGGGGCTGCAGCAGACCTCCGTCATATGTTCCAATCGTGTACTCCTGTTCCGTATCAGCATACATCGTTGCCACACGGCCGGTCTTTATCTTATCCCTGGCAATCACATTTCCATAGTGATCCTTAGATACCTGGATCGCCCACACCAATGTTTTGCCGGTTTTTTCCTCCGTCACATATGCCATTCCCGTGTACGGTTCTACCTCGCTGTCCCGGCTTCCGTCTGATGCCAGATGATAGAATTTTGTCCCGGAAGGAACGTATTCAAACCGCCTTTCTTTCCGGCTGTACACCATTTCTTCATAGCTGGGGCTTACAATTTCCAGAAATGGAACGCCGTCTTTCATCGCATAGATCGGTTCGCTGTCTTTCGGACGCACTGGTTCGCCTTTTTCGTTATAGGCATACCGCACGCCCCGGAGTGTCGTAAATACCTCCAGAGCCCCGAGATCGTAATATAAAATGTCTGTATCTTCGCGTTCAACCCGCTTGAGAATCCATCTGCCTTTCCCCTGGTCGTTGAACCGGTCATCCTGCGTATATCGTTTATAATTGTTATTTTCTCCTTTGCTATCTTCCTCCTCTTGATCTTTATCCCTCACATACAGAAGCCGGTTTCCCGCATAACCTTTCTGCACATACATCCGGATCACATTTCCAAACGAATCGCGCACCACATTGACACCGGCATACGCCCGGTCCTCACTGTCCCCGTTCTTCTTTACCTCGATCGCATCATACAGGCGCATCGATGCACCTGGAAGATATCGGTTGAATGCGTGCGCTGTATCTGGAACACGATGCCAGATCGCCTTTCCAGTAAAAACCTGATCCTCATAAATCAGGTCAATCCTCTCCCCGGCTTCCTGTTTTGCCCTCAGACTATCCAGCCAGCCCTTTGACCACCCATACCCAAGGAACGTTCCCGACGCATTGTACGCCAGTTCCAGATTTTCAAGACCATAACGGTTCGAAAGCTCGGTCAAAGTTCCCTCTCGCCGATCGCTCAACTTAAACAAAATCTCCGTTTCCTCCTGTTTTACTTTCGCGATTTCCAGCCGGATCGGCGTATTTCCTACATAAATCCGCGCCACATCCCCCCGGTCCTGCGGCTTATTGCCATTTGACTTCGTTCCATCCGGGTTCTGGACTGCTTCTCCGTTGCTGCTTATCCGGGTTACCATTTCTCCATACACGGCAGCTGCCACCCGCTGACCGCGCTCTCCGTCCCGATAATACGTCACTTCATCCGAATACACTTCCACCGCTATCGGTTTCGTTCTCACGTATCCTTCCGGTGCAGATAATTCACACAACACATAGGCTCCTGCTCCCAGCGGCTGCGGCGTGATCAGATATCCTGTATTCTGGTTGGACGGCAGAGTTTCCCCCAAACCACCAAAATCCTGCAGCGTCGAATAAACCTGGAATGTGCCCGTCCGCGTCCCAAAGGCATCCTGCATCACCACCTGATCGGTTTCACTGCAAATCGGAGTTCCTGCCGGGATTATGCCTGTATATTTTCCTGTATAAGGTGCTTTCCAGGGGTATTTTGACGGAATTAGCGTTTTCAAATCAACCGGCGCGATTTTCTTTGCCCCCATTGCCTCCAAAAATTCCCGGCTGGCTGTCACCTGTGTATCTTTTTCATAAAACTGCACCTCCCCCTCGCTGTACTTCGACGTGTCCCGGCTGGCGGCATAAATAGCGAACACCGCATCATCATGCAGAATATTCTCTCCCGTCTCCGAATCTAGTTTTTCAATCCGAAGCTTTGCAGCATAAAACGTATTCCGGTATTTTCCATCCGCGTAGCCGGTAAATCCCAACGCATCATAGGCGGACTCCGCCGCCGGTTCTGTCACACTGTAAGGCACCAATCCCTGAAAATACCGCCCGTCAAACCCGGTCAGCGCCCCGGTGATTGTCCTGACATGATCTTTCAGATAAAATCCCGCCGGATTGTTATCATCCGTCTTCTCTCCATACGGATATTCCACTGAATCTGCCCACCCTGCCTGCTCTGAGATCGAACCATAGCGGTAATAGCTTTCTACCTTCTCGTTGCTCCGGTACCGGCTGTTTGCATTTTCAGACCGATAAATGTCCTTGTACGGTGCCATTTCCCTCTGAGCGGGCGAAAATCCGCTGTAGTCATAGCTTCCGCCTGGATAGGAGATCGTTCCCTGCCGTTTATCCGCATCCAGACCATACTTATAAATCTCATAATTTCCATCCTGTCCATGTGCGCGGATCACATATTTCCTCAAATCCGCCTGATTTGTATCTCCCCACTCTTCATTCATCCGGATCTGATAGTTCGCCGCCAGCGTTTCCGGCGATGCCGAAGCGTCATATCGGTAATCCGCTGACTTTTTTTCCGGAGATACGAGGTTTCCACCTGCCTCATAAACCGACGGGACTTCTATTTCTTTCGGCTGGTCGATCCGATAATGCTGGTTTTTGAAATCTTCCAGTGCTCCCGAATACGGCTGCTGCTCGACTGCCACATAGGTACCGTAAGGAAGGTATTTCGAAACGCCATAATAATAACCTTCCTCGGATTTTTTTAATTTTTCTGCTGACAACGTTGTTTTGTCCCGATCGGAACCTCCATTTTCCGCGCTGTCCCACTCAATCGCGTATAAATCGTCCAAATCATAGGAGAAAAACGGCTTCAAATATTCCTCTGCTTTTAAAATTGCCTGATGTAATGCTTCATCATAGATATAATCCGGGTAGCCTTCCTGTCCGCCCAATGCTTGAATGTTCTGCTTCTTTACCTCATTCTTCAAATACCAGTCAATCGCAAACTGACGGACAGCATCCGACCGTTTTGCATTTTCTACGGCTGCTTCTGACGTACGGCTCTGATTCTGTATCGCCGCATTGTTATGATGCACCGGATCTTTTGTTTCTCCGCCGCTGCTTCCAAAAATACCCGTACGGATCCATGCAAACGGCTTAAAGGATGTATCTGCTGCATCTGCCCGCTGCCATTTATCCCGGTTCGCCACCGCCATCGCATCGAAAAATTTCTCATACTGATAGCCTGGAACTTCCCGTACCGCTCCCGCTCCATCTTCCTTGATCCGCATGACTGTCTCAAGAAGTCTTGTATATCCCTGATTGACCTCTTTCGAATCCGCGATCTGCCCGTCTTTTCCATATTCGTACAGACGTTCCTTTGCCGTCACTGCGCTGTCCCAGACATTGTTATTGACGGAACCAGCCGTCTGGGAATCTTTTTTATGAGTTACCTGCGTGAAAATTTTCTGAACCGGAGCAAAGGATTCTCTAAGCAGCGGAAAATTCTTTTTTACCTCCGGCAACGAGACAACTTCTCCATCCCGATTCATCCACACGATTTCGCCATCCGTATTCCGGTACAGACGTTCCAGATTGGATTTCAAATAGAGCTTAAAACGGAAATTTGGCAGTGCCGAAGCGACATTTTCCTTCCCTCCCTCTTTTTCCGTAAACAGATCGGTATGTCCACTTTCCGCATAAGTGTTATGTGCATAGGTGGTCTCCGGTGTCGTCGCTATATCTTTGATGATTTTTATCTTTTGGCGGATCACACGCTCCAGTACACCCAGCGGTTCTTTTCTTGTCCCGGCATCCTGATAGGTGGTCTCCTGCCCAGGGTATGCCAGTGCCACCGGGACCACATAAGAATCATCCCCTATCAAGCCGGAACGTCCAGAATCGATATATGCCTTTGCCCGCGCCTGTTTTACCCACGTGTAATAGCTGGAACTGTTCATCTGGTGGCCGGCAAAGAAACCATTTCCCAGCATTGCGGCTTCTTCCTCGTTCAGTGTAACCTTCTTCTCTTTCAATACCGCCTTAAATCCCAGCTCTTCCAGCACACCTGCATTTGTTTTTTTTACACCAAAACTATCGGTAAAATTCGCGTTGATCTGCAGTATGTATTTTCCGTCTGCATTCCAGTCTGCTGCCTGATGAACCCATTTTGTCTCCGTTACCTCCCGCTGCTGTATTTCTGTCTTTTCCCGGTAAACAACTACCTGGATCGGCTGCCCATCCGCATCGTGCGGAATTTCCCCGGTTTTGTAATAGACATTTACCTCATTTTCCTTCGGAACAATCGTACCATCTCCCTCAATCACAGCATCTGTCTGCAAAAGTGCCGACGCCATCACCTGATTTCCAGCGGTAGTTTCCCTATAATCAGTATACGTTCCAAATGCGTCCCGACCTCGATTATTTGAATATGGTATATACACATAACGCGGACACATTTCCATATTATCCGGCAGCCACTCTGCCCGGTGAAAAATCAAGCTGTCTTTCTCCGGATCACTTCCCAGTACCATAAAATTTTCCGGTATTCCTAAAATTCCTGCATATACCGTAAATTCAAACGAATCCGAATACTCATGCACCGCGTCCAGACCGCCATAGCTGATATATGGATGGGTCTGATAAAAATCCAGAATGGAAGTGATCGCGTCTCCCACTGTCATTGAGATTCCATCTTTTGTTTTCGGCACCGCAATCGTCTGAACCGGAGAACCATACACTGTTTTTTCTGCCTTTTCTCCCGGCGTCACACCGCTGACGCCGTACACGTCCCGCTCTCCTTCCCGGACACCCCGGTCAAATACGCCGGTATAGATACTGGAATATGCATTTCCTCCTGCTCCCGGTATTCTCGGCGTTGTTTTCGCATGTCTGCGGAGTACCCGCTCGGCTTTCCCTTTCAGATAACAAAAGTCATCCACATCAAATGTCTTTACCAGCCTGTCCGCATTTTCTTCCTCTGTCATTCCCGTTTCTGCCTGCAAAAGAACTGCTTCCACTGTCTCCGGCACAAGTTCCTGCACCCGGACCTGGCGCATCCACCCCGCCGCATACTCAATCGGAACTTTTTTATTCATCGGCGTGCCATCCGCATTGTACTTTGGATACTGATAGTCGTTTTCTGCCGCTGCCAGTTCCCCGGTATAAACTTTTTCATACTCACCTGTCCCGGCTTCCACCGAAACCGTACCTTTTCCCTCATCTTTTCGATAAAAGCTCACGCCCTCCGGCAGCCCTGACACCACAATCTCATAAACTCCATCTTTCGTGTTCTTCGACTCTGCCGAAAAGAAAATTTCATTCGTATCAGCGCCGCCATCGCCTGCCTGCTCTTCCCCGTACATCTGCATGGAAATATGGGCATATCCTTCTCCCGGTTCCAGGACCGCTGCCTCCAGATCCTGTCCCAGGTTTGTAACTGCGTGAAGTTTATTTCCAACCGAAAGTTCAAAGCCCTCGGATCGGCTTAATTCCTTGACATAATATTCCCCCATCAGAAGCGGGCGTCCAATCCAGGCATTTCCATTCTTTGACGTATTGTTATAATAAATCCGCTCCCAGGCTTTATCTGCCGTATAATCATCGATCGCCGCATCTTGTGTATACAGATTTCCCGGCGCTTTCTTTCGCCATCCATCCGCTGCATCCGCAATCGACCCTTTCGAATAATCATAGGTTCGCCCCGGCGCCTCTGTACATGCCAGAAACGAGGCATCGCCATTTTTGTCTGTCGTCGCCACCGCCACCAGATGATTTGCCCGGTAAACTACCCCTGTTTTCCCATCCGGATGTAGCAGATCTTCTGCTGCAAACAAGCCATACACTGCGCCTTCCAGCGTCGCATCCCCCTGTGCGTCTCCAAGGGCATTGTAAGACTCATTTTCGCCCTTTTTCAGATCCAAATCCTTTTTATTGATATGTACCTCGCCCTCTGTCCGATGATCGTAGATCCTCCAGGCATCTTTCTCGCCGTCTGCACCATTGCAATGGCTGAAATTGCCAGCACTTCCCGGCTCTATCGCTGAACCCACACTCGCGGAAACAAGCGCCGCTTCATAGGCAGGGAAAAATAGTGACTCTGCTGCCGCCCCCGCCAGTGTTTCCGTTCTTTGTGACAACTGAGGATTTCGATACAACAAAGAAGGTGAATGCCAGCTTGTATAAAAATCCGCCTCGGTTGTCAATAAATCTGATCCGGTTGCCGTATATCGCCGAATACTTTCACGTTCCGCTTTTTCTGCTTCTTCTAAATCATCATCCGCTTCATCAATAAACACAAACCCTTTCTGGACACGATTTACCAGATGGTCCGAAATAGATACTTTCATCTCCGAGGCAGTTGCTTCCTCCTCCGACGGTGTCGCTTCCCTCAGAAGCGCTGCATCCAATGCTGTAAACAAAACGATCTGCTGCGGCAAAACACGCATTTTTAAAGACTCTGGAAATACCGCATCCTCGCCTGGTAAATTCGTTAGATTCATCCAAATCGTCCCACCAGGCGCACTTTGAGCGTCTAAGCCAATTCTTCCAAAAAATCCTGTCTTCCCCGCACTTTCTTCATTCCGATTTTCTAAAGCCTCTCCGATGCCCTGACTCCTTCTCACACTCTTCGTTCCCAGCACCACATCACGTGAATATCCGCCTCCAAAGGCTGCATTTGCCCCATGCTCAGATGCATCGGTTGTGATAATCTCAATTGGCAGGTCATCTGCATGTTCATCATGCAGAATATATCCATCCCGCGCTTTAAATTCTTTCCAGGTATAACTGTACTTCATGGAAATGAACTTCTCATACGTCTGCCCACAGTCCTCCTGGCAGCCAGACTTTGCATACGAAGTTTCCCCGTCTGCCCCTGTCATCGGTCCCGCATCGGGTGTTTCTCCCTCGGAGCCGCCGTCTGACGCGATACCTTCTATCTCCCCTGCATCGACCTCCTCCATTATCCAGTGGAAATGGACGCCCTCAAAGTCTCCGCCCGCCTTTCCTTCACATTCCTCTTCGCACAAAAGCCAGCTATTTGCCAGGCGGATATTTTCTGCCTGCGCCGCCTCAATCTCATCCTCATTGATGACTTCTCCCTCTTCGTCCTCCTCTTCCTCTGGAACTGGTACAAAGGTCGGTGCCGGATGACCGTCACAGAACGTCTTGTCATAGTGATAACCATGCTCCACCGTCTGGGAGGCGTAGCCATCGCCATCTGTTACCGCCGAACCCACTTGTCTGAAACCATCCCAGAGAACCGGCTCATCCTGATAATGACTGGCATATGGTTCTCCGCCCTCATACAATTCGGCAGCTCCGTCCCGCTCAGTATTTACCCTGTTCTTATCGTCAAAGCGCTCAAAGAAGCCAAACCGCGCCCCTTCCAGCGCTTTCCCTGTCTCATGATCGTATTTATACATCTGCAGATTATAGGTGGAAGTAAAATCCTCTTCATGCCTAAATACCTCAAACTGAATGCCTCCCTGCTCCGGTACCGGGGTTGGATCGCCCGCCAATGCAGCAAAATAATTGACCGGAACCATTCCGAGCTCCATCCATGCCATCCGCTGATGAATCCACGGATCACTTTTGGCAGGCGTTCCGCCTCCGTGTGTCCCCGAACAGGTCACACACTCCCAGATTTGAAGCGACTGGTCAATCGCCTCCTCCGCCGAAGCATATCCCCCGCCGCCCGAAGCGTATGGGGTTCCTTCCACCCGGAAACGAATCAGGGCTTTCGACGGTTTTGGATTTGGATTTTTAAATACAATCTGCGAGTCGGTTTTTATATATGTCCATCCATCGGTCGGAACCGGACTGAATGAAACACCGTCATTGTTTGAAAATTCAAGCGGTACAGAACGGATAAAATCCCAATCCGAGCCATCCGGCGCAAACGACAGCGTCAGAGTCGCCGCATCTACCTGTTTTGCCGTTCCCAGCGAGGTGCTGGAAGCTATCACATTTGGAATCTTTCCGCCGCCGACACCGGTATTTTCCTTTCCGCTGCCTCCGCCAGACAGCATTCCTCCCATTTGCATGTACGCCTCACTATTTGACGCAGCTGCCTCCAGCCACGGATATTTTGCCCGCACAGCTGGAACATAGAGGATTGTTTTCAGATCTTCCTCGGACACCATCTTGATAATTTCCGGTTTTCCCTGTGCTTTTGCTGCCACATTGATCGCCCGGATAAATGTATTTGCCTTTTCATCCCCCAGCGCGGCTTTGAGCGAGAGCATCGCCCAAAATACATATTTCTGTTCCTGACTGCTCAGCGGAACGGATGCCTGGGAGGGACGGTGTGCTTCATAGAGATCCCCTTTTTCTGCAATTCCCCAGATCGCATAACCGCCCTTATCGATACAATAAAGCTTGTGTCCCAGCAGCGTATCGCCATGGGCTGTCGTCAGTGTTGTCTGCTGACCACTCGCAGGTGCCGCTTTCGCCGGAAAAACCGGGAATCCTGGCAAAAAAGCCATTCCTCCCAATATAATTGCCAGTACAAACGCCATCCCCCGTTTCACATTCTCTCTGTACCGATACTCCCCCATAAACTTCCTCCTCGTTTTTACTGCCCCGCGCCCCTTAACACCGGCAGTCCCTCGTTTTCTTTATTTTTCAGTTCCCCAAACTGATTTCAGCAGCGAGATAATCCCCTTTTCATACTCCTGTCTTGATATTTCCTGTCGTCCCCACTGTTCTTCTATCTGCCCCATCGGTGCCTGTATTTTCTCCCAGGCAGACTCGGAAATCGTCCCTTCTCCCCGCATACTCAAGGTCAGCGCCAGCACATTGGCAAGACTGTCTGGATCCGCTTCATAGTCCTTTCTTCTCTGCTCCCGCTCCTTATTCTCATAGCGGTAAAACTCCGTCTCAAAGTCAACCGGATATGTTTTCGCATTTGAAAATAGCGGCAGGCTGGAGGTCGGATCCGTCGCATACCACTGCGTGCCGATCCGCACCAGGCACGCATCATGGAGATACTCCGGCGTGTAGGTCACACACTCCAGCCCTACGATCTGGCATAGGAACTGAAATTCTTCCGCGAAATCCCGGCAGACGCCAACGCCTCCTTCCAAAACCGGGAAATCCTTTGCCTCTTCCGGCGAACCGTAATGATTCTGGTTAAAACCTCCCTCTCCGTTTGCAATCCGGTTATGCACATACAGAAGACGCGTTTTTTCATCCAAATGAATCCAGTCAAAACTATTGACAAATTTCTGCAGTTCTTCGACCGAAGCCCAGCTATAATTTGCTTTCGGTTCTCCCTTCGTATTCCACCCTGGATTTGCTTCCCCCGGATAACGGACTGCCTCTTTCAGGTAATATTCTGGATCGCTGATCTCTGGGTGCTGCTCTGAAAAAATACTTCCATTTCCATAAAAACTCATCTCTCCATTCTGCCACTCCCATCTCAGACTCTCTGTGTCCTTCCATTCACCGCCATGCGTCCCCTGATTGCCCGCATAAGCGCTGAAACCTCCGGCTGCGATCATGGCTGCTGCCAGTACGGCTGTACATCCCGATTTATTGGTTGTTTTCTTATCCTGTTTCATTTTTTTTACCCCCATTTTTTATTCTTTCCGTGTCATTCCACTTCATTTTCCTGTTTACCTCTGTTTTCTTCTCTCCTCCTCTCTCAGCTTCTCGTCTGTACTATTCCGTCCAGCACCCAGGCACCATCCGCATTGACTAAATTTCCATCGGGGGTGTGCGTATTTTGATACAAACGTCCCCTCATTCCATCGGATTTTTCCTGAAAATAGTAGCAATGAAACACTCCATCGCTTCCCGGCAGCCAGTTCCAGCCAGTCAGCATACGCCCCTGTGTTCCATCCATTTCCTTCCAGAGATAATATGTGTTTCCATCCACATCCGTATACCAGCCGTTCACCATCCTGCCATCTGCATCAAATCGGAACCAGTCAAACGTACTCTGCCCCTTTGCCGGATCGGCATATGGATTGTAGACAGCCGCCCACTCAGAAGCATAGCTTCTACCGCCCGCTTCAAACTGCCAGGTTCCATCTGCATTCTTCCGCCAGTTTCCAGCTACTACATATTCCGGTATGGCTGCCGCATCCGCATTCTGCCCGGGGCCTGCCTGTCCTTCTGTCAGATTTCCAATACCCGCTCCTGTCAAATCACTGAACCCCGATGCCGGTCCGGTTGCATTCGCTGCACTGCTTCCTGCCGCTGCCCCCTTTCCAGAAGAAGAGCCTCCACCTGAGCCGCTGCCCGAATGGGAACCTCCGCTGTATGTCTGATCGACTGCCTCATACTGAATTGTGACTGCCGCCCGGTCCGTGAAGCCACCATCCTCGGTTTTCACGGTCACATATGCCGTATGGCTGCCTGATTTTAAGTATTGACGGTCAAGCTCCTGTATCCAGGAAGCCGTCGTATTGACCGTCACGGTTCCATCCGATGATACATACAGCGAATCATCACTTGCCTGATATGTCACTTTCTGGTTAAACGCCTGCGCCGGAAATACCGACGCTGCCAGCTTTTTCGCACCGGTTCCCGTCCATGCCTCCACCGAACGATAACCCGCCCCCGTCCGGGTGCGTTTGATCTCGTATTGCAGCGTTTTCGGTATAAGGCTGATGCCTTCCACACAAATCTTCGATTCGTCCACTGTCCGGAAATCCACCTGTACTCTGCACGATGCCGTCTGCCGGTTTCCAAGCATATCATCGCCGATCACTGTCACCTTCGTCGTGCGGCTGCCGGAAGCTGTCTGTATTTCATATGGTGTATTCACATGTCTGCCCTGATCTGCCGCGATCAGATCCCGGATCCATTTTGCATCCTTTTTCGCCTGCACACTGGCAGACTTGTCCTCGCCATCCACCGAAATCAGTGCTGCATCACCGACAGTCCACGATATCTCTTTCCGGTCAAAATAATCCGGTGTAAAAGACGCACTCAGCGCCTGCGGTGCCGTGACCTGAATCGTTTCATCTGGATGTTTCCGATTTCCGGTTAATGTCCGCACCACCTCAAATTTCAACTGTTCCTGATCCAGTGCCGCCTCCTCATTGGCTACATAGGTCTGATCCTTGATCTGGAACGTAACCTCAATCCGCGCATTTCCCCGGCACGGCTTTCCATCAAAGCTCGCCGCCGGTTTCGTCTCTGCCGTCAGCACCGCCACGCCGCCGTTCTGATGCCCCGCTCCGTATATGTCGCTTCCGATCGCATACTGGTATCCGCGGTCTGCCTGCTCTTTTTCCAGTTTCCGGACTATATCAGTGATAAACGAACTATTTAAATTTACCTGGACTGACGCGCTCTTTTTCGTATAACCACTTTCCTCATCGTCATTTGGAAGTAACGTAATCAAATCTGAATCGTCGATACTCCAGCGCACCGATGCATCCGCCACATCATTATTCCGATCCACAATCGCCTGCACCGTCACCGGCTGCACCTGTGTTCCCGCCTGCAGATTTCCATGGATGTACGTCGCAATTAATTTTCCATTTCCATCCATCACGCGTGTGACTTTCGTCGGATGTTTCCGGTTTCCGGTCCGCTCCTGCACCACCTGGAATTTCGTCACGCCCGGCGTCAGCCCGACCGAAACTGCCACCTTTTTATAAACCGCCGACACCTGCGTATTTTCCTCCGGCATCGTAAAACAATACTCGCCGCCATTTACATAAGTAGTATCTTTCCGGCTCTTCCCACGCGTGTACGTCGGAACTCCCTCCATCTGAAAGCGCGCTTTTTCCGCCTGCTTTGCCGAGGTGCTGACCGTCACCGTCTTTCCCGGTGCCACCGCACCGCGGCGTTTTTTATCGAGTGTCCGGTAATACGCGCCATTTCCCCGTGCTTCCAGCACTGCCACATCGTAATAATTCGTTCCATTGGAGACGGTATCGACCTGCGGAATCGTAATCAGATAACCACGGACCGGGCGTCCCGCATCATTTGGTGCAAAATGGTCAAGATCATACCCGACCGACTCCGCATCCATCTCCCCGCCCAGCTCTTCATCCACAATCGAGAGAATCCCCTGTTCCAGTTCTTCATAAAAATATCGCTCGTCCACATCCCGCGTGACACCGCCGGATACCAGCGTGAAGAAATTGTCCTTCGCGTGGGAATATCCGATGTGCGCCGCGTATGTATACTGGTTATCATCTGAAATGCCGCTTCCACAGACATTGTTTGCGATTTTCGCCTCCGTATCCGCAAACAGGTACGCGATGTCATCCCCATATTTAAAATAATTAGCTGGTGCGCGGTATCCGATGAAGGTTCCTCTGTGTCCGGCAGCCCCAGTTCCCGACTGACCGATCGTTCCCTCAAACCGCCCCACTTTCAAGTCTCCGCTGATTCGTTCTCCAACGAGTCCTCCGACATTCTGGCTGCCAGAACCGCCGATCGTGCCATTTACATAGGTATTGTAGAGAGCCGCCCCATTCTGAAGCCCTACGATTCCGCCGACAGTCGCATCCGTTCCCTGAATCCGCGAGGTGCTGTTATCCCCGGTGCGGACCTGGCAGTCAATGATACGAGAATCATCCGCCGCTTCCCCGGCGATTCCGCCCGCAAGCGCCTGCGCTCCGGCTGCACGTCCCGTCGTTCGGACGGTTACCTGTGCCATTCCGTTTTCCACCGTGCTGCCTTCCATGCGCCCGATCATTCCACCGACCGCTCCGGTTCCTTCCACATCGCCTTTTACCTGACAATTAAAAATCTTGGAATTCTTCGCATTTCCTGCCAAAATTCCCACCTGACGCACTCCTTTGACCGGCTTTCCTGGTTCCAGCGTCAGATTTCGGATCTCCGCCCCATCCAGCGCACCAAAGAATCCAACATTCGGCGAACTGCCTCCTGCAAACCGGAAATTTGAAATCTTATAACCGTTTCCATCCAGATTTGCCGTAAACGGGTGCGTCACCTCCCCTGAAAATTCCGAATCATCCCGGTAATAACCGATCGGATTCCAGTCCATTCCTCCCAGATCGATGTTCGCCGTCAGCTCAAACCATGCGCCCCGGTAATCCCCCACGATCTCTTCTTCCACCTCACCGTAATCCGGCTGCATGCCAAACGCCGCCAGGAAGCTAAGTCCCATCAGCTGATGTTTCGTGCGTATCTGATACGGTTTTTGTTTCGTTCCAAGTCCATGTGTTCCATCCAGAAAGCTCAAATCCGCCACATCCCAGTTTTCCCAGAGATTTCCGAGGCTGGCGCTGACGCTAACGCGCGGCATGATTAATTGTGAAGGAGTTGCCTCTATAACTTTGGAAGAACGTAATTCTGAGGGAGTTGCCCTCACATCCGCATTCATAAGCTCACTGGACGATGCAGCCAGTTTCTGCCATTCTTTCTGCCTTTTTATGGCATCGTCTGTATCATCCAACTTTTCCTTTCTTTCCGAAACAATCCCCAAATCCCAATCCTCAAACACAAACCCGCTCGCCGCAAACGCCGGCAGCGTCGCCGACAAAAGCATCGTCGTCATCACCGCAAATGGAATCACTTTTTTCATCTTCTTTTTCCCCATACACGTTCCCCTCTTTCCCCAAACATTAGATTGATTTCCCCTTGTCCAATCTTTTCTCCTAATCAAACTGCCAAACAGCTTCACTCCCGCTTTCCAAGCTCAACAAGTATTCTTTTTTACATCTGTGACAGTGCAAATGCCGGACGTACTCCATATGTCTCACTGTCCGTCCTCACCGGACGCAGACAGCCATTTACCAGATCAACGCCATAAATCTGCTGATTATAAATGAATTTCCCGTTTTCATCCTGCAAATAAAAAGGCGTCCGCAGATAATATCCCTGTGAATAGGTACTGATCTGACTTTGTGGGTTATCATCCCCGGAATCAAACCGCCATAGATATTCCCGGTACGCAAGTGCCTCTTCCAATGACAGGCAGAAAAGCTGGTCGTTCATAAACTGAAAACCAATATCCTGACGCACCAGTTCCCGCCCGGACGTCTGCGAAAATGCACCAGCCGCCGTGCTTCCCGTGTACGCGGTCTGGATTCCCGTATGGATCGGTTCCAGACAGAAACTGCTGTTCTGACTGTTTTTCTGCAGCCATGCGCGCACCTGCGAAGTTTTATAATTATTGTCTTTGCCAAACGAGAAAATCTTCATCTTTTTTCCCGGTGCCGTGTCCACATCCGCCCGGATCACGCGGTCACAGAGAAACAGCGCTGCTTTCCGGTGTTCATTCTGCCAGTCATGGTAATCGTCGTCGATACAGGTAAATGACAAAATCTCTCCGCCCACCTCGCGCAGCTGGACATCGCCCTCCTTCCAGATCACTTTTTCGGGCATTTCACTTTCACTCCAATCCACGCTTCCACAGCGGTCACAGATTTGATCCCCGTTTTCATCCAGGTGCCCCAGCGCCGGAAGGCGCTCTATCTTTTCTTTCTGACATCGTCCGCAGACATACACTGCCCGCCCATTCTTTAAGCAATCATTTTCCTCCCACTCCCATTGGCTCCACTGATGCGTACAAGTACGGTCATCCCAGTTTCTCCGCACCCGGATGCGCGTGATGATATATTCCTTTCCATCCACCGAAAAGGAATCCTCTTCCACCTCAGAATAAACCGCGTCGTATTCCACCCCGATTGTTTTTGCCGATGGTGTAAAATCCTGACCAATCAGATAAAATTCATGCCACGCTGCATCCCCGATCGCAGATACCAGATTCCGGATCCTGGCATCATTTTCCGACTGATTTTGAACGGTCAGACCGGAATCGCTGCCCGATACCGCCGCATCCTCGCGCCCAAATATGGCGCACTCTGCCTCCCATGCCCTCTGTTTCCATCGTTCCAGGCGTTTCCGAAGCGCCAGCATGGCGGCATCCTCCTCTGCTCCCATTTCTGGGACCTTGCCGCCTCTTTCATATTTGATATAAATTTTTTCAGTTCCTGTTCCATACAGTTCAAATATTTGCGGTGACTGTACCGCTGATTTCCAGATATGCCCGTCGCTCCCTATGATTTGCTCTGGGAAAGATACATTCAGGGAAGTTCCTTCCAAAACTTTGCCCGTTTGCGTATGAAATATAAGATGATTTGCATTCTCAGCATCTATAAATGAGACGCTGTAGCCGACTATGACAGCTGTTTCTGCCTGTTTCACTGCATTTTCAGCTGCCAGCGCCATTCTACCGGATGAAAATATCAATATCAGTGATATTCCCAAAATGGTACCATTCCGGCAGCGACGCCCTTTATGAGCCCCCATGTTTATTTTTAACAACTCAAACCTCCCCCCTCAAACCTTTTTCACATCCCTTTTCTTATCCTCTTTCGCAAGTTATATAAGGTTACTGTTCACGCATACGTGCCCAGTAACGGAATTTGCCGTGGCTTCGCATTT
>ERZ772858.1460-NODE-1460-length-23142-cov-11.348248_pt1 | contig 23142 bp, 23 predicted proteins | sample MGYA00512136_ERZ772858 | MGnify/ENA primary metagenome ERZ772858 (study PRJEB29015, sample SAMEA2737726) | human gut metagenome | biome: human gut; feature: human-associated habitat; material: faeces | place: China | collected 2012 ...
GACGACCGCCGCCAGTGGCGGAAACAGGGAGTCGCTGTTGGGGCCGCGGCCAGCAAGACGCAAGCAAAGCGCTGCGGATGCTGGGTGCCGCAACCCGGGCAGTGGCACGGCGTCAGCCGTGACGGAGAGGTTATTCCTCCGTCTCCTTCACATCGTTCAGGAACGCCTCTATCTTATCGATCTGGTTCTCCGCTACGGCGCGGCCCGTCTCGTAGACCCGGCGCAGCTGGGCGGGGTCGCGCTCCATAGCGCCGATCTCCAGCGGGATGGGCGGGCGGATGACATAGTCCTTGCCCGATGCCTCCTGCATGGCGATGTAGGAGAGGGCCTCGTTGTACCGCTCGTGACGGTCGGCCACCGCTGCCACGAAGGCCGGATAGCGCAGATACCGCGCACGGATGGCGGGCAGCATGGGATTCTTCTTTTTCACAAAGCCTTTGGGCTGGGTCAGGATGATGAGGTTCCGCTTGTAACCCAGGCTCTCGAAGAAGCGGACGGGGATGGAGTCGGCCACGCCGCCGTCCAGCAGGGAGTAGTGGCCGATCCTGACGGCCTTCGCTGCCAGCGGCATGGACGCCGAAGCCTCCATCCAGCGCACGTCCTCGGCGTCGCCGCTGCGGCACTTGTGGTAGATAGGGTCGCCGGTGCGCAGGTCGGTGCAGACGACAAAGAAGTCCATGGGCGAAGCGCGGAAGGCCTCTTCATCAAAGGGGTCCAGCTTTTCCGGCACCTCGTGGTAGCAGAAATCCTCGCTGTAGAGGTTGCCGGTGCGCAGCAGATTGCGGAAGCTGGCGTAGCGCTTGTCGTTGCAATATTCGGTGTTGTAGCGGATGACGCGGCCGATCTGGTGCGACTTGAAGTTGCAGCCGAACACCGCGCCCGCCGACACGCCGATGGTGCCATCGGTGGTGAGACCGTGCTCCATCAGGACATCCAGAACGCCTGCGGTGAACATCCCCCGCATGGCACCGCCCTCTAATACTAACCCTGTCTTCATATACTGACTCCTTTTCCCGGTGCGGCCCTCGTCGGCCGCAGCAAGCCGTTTCCGGTTGCTACCAGTATACTCGATTTTGCGCAGAAAACAAGAGACAACTGCACAAATCGCTCGCCCTGAGACACAGACCGTACCGCAAAAGTCGTACTTATAATCGAAAGGGCTGAAAAAACCGGAGAGAACGAGTCAAATTTGGGCAGAAAAAGCCTTGCCAACCGGGAAAGTATCCGGTATACTGATATGAAATATTGACCGTTTTGTGACAGGAAAATTGGGAGGAAGAGACGAACTATGAAAATGCTGGAAGACCGCATCCGCAAAGACGGCATCGTCCGTGAGGGCAATGTGCTCAAGGTGGACAGCTTCATCAACCATCAGATGGACATTCCGCTGTTCCGCGAGATGGCAAAGGAGTGGAAGCGCCTGTTCGACGGCAAACCCATCAACAAGGTGCTCACCATCGAGGCCAGCGGCATCGGCATCGCGGCCGTGGTGGCCAGCGAGTTCAACGTGCCGGTGGTGTTCGCCAAAAAGTCCATGAGCATCAACCTGGACTACGACAACTACGAGACGAAGATCCAGTCCTTCACCCACAAGAAAATTTATAATGTCATCGTCTCCAAGAAGTTCCTCACCCCCGAGGACCACGTTCTCATCATCGACGACTTCCTGGCCAACGGCTGCGCCCTGCTGGGGCTGCTGGAGCTGACCGAGAAGGCTGGTGCCACTGTCGAGGGCATCGGCATCGCCGTCGAGAAGGGCTTCCAGCAGGGCGGCGACCTCATCCGCAGCAAGGGCATCCAGCTGGAGAGTCTCGCTATCGTCGAGTCCATGGACAGCGCCACCGGCGAGATCGTGTTCCGCGACCAGCCGCAGCAGAGCTGAAAAATATCGACCTTCCAAGACCGCCGTCCAGCGGTCTTTTCTTTTGCCCATTTTTACGCCCCGTCGAAGCTGTCGCCGTCCTCGGGAAGGTCGGCGGAAGTCTCAGCATCGGAAGCAGGCGTATCCGGGACAGCGGCGCGGGGGACACCTTTATAGACCAGCGTCTGCTCGAGGACCTCGGCGCAGACCGGGGCCGAGAGGCTGCCGCCCGCCGTCGTCCAGCTGTGGGGCTCGTCGAGGCAGACGAGACACAAAAACTGGGGGTCGTCGATGGGAGCCACGGCCACAAAGCTGGCGATGCGGGCCTTCTCGTCGGCGCTGTCCAGCTTCTGGCTGGTGCCGCTCTTGCCGCCTACCCGGTAGCCCGCGATCTGAGCGTTCCGTCCGCCGCCGTAGAGGACGACGGCCTCCATCATCTCCCGCATGGTGCGGGAGGTCTCTTCTTTCAGTACCTGACGCTTGCAGACGGGGGAGAGGTGGTCGATGACTTCGCCCTCCGGGCCGAGGATGTCTGAGACGACGTAGGGCTGCATCAGCCGCCCGCCGTTGACCACAGCGCAGACCGCCGACGCCATCTCGAGGTAAGAGATCTTGCTGCTCTGCCCGAAAGCGCAGGACGCCAGCTCCACCGGCCCCATCCGGTCGGCGGTGTAGTAGAGGCTTTTTTTCGGCTCGGCGGGCAGGTCGATGCCGGTGGGCGCGCGGAGGCCGAAGGCCGCAAAGTAGTCGCAGAACGCCTCTTTGCCCAGTCTTGCGCCGATTTGGATGAAGCTCTGGTTGCAGGAGTTCTCAAGGGCCTGAGTGACGGTCTGCGCGCCATGGCGCTTGTGGTTGGCGCAGTGGAAGCGGGTGCCAGCTACCGAGATGCTCTCGCCGCAGTAGAAGCTGGAGTTTTTGCTCACAGCCCCGGTGTCCAGCGCCGCCGCGCAGGTGATGAGCTTGAAGACGCTGCCCGGCTCGTAGAGGTCGCTGACGGCCTTGTTCCGCCACTGGGTCTGCTGGGCCAGCTGCAATGCCGCCGCCCGCTCGTCGCCGGAAAGCCCCTCTACGGCCTCCCGGGCGGCCTTGTCGGCCAGCACACGGGGCTGGTTGGGGTCGTAGGCGGGGGTGGTGGACATGGCCAGCACGGCCCCGGTGTTCACGTCCATGACGATGCCCACGGCACGGGCTGCGACGTGGTGTTCCTTTACCGCGTAGCCCAGCGCGTTCTCGAGGTAGTGCTGGATGCTGGCGTCGATGGTGAGCCGCAGGCCGTCCCCCTCGGTGGGGAAACGCTCGGTCTCATAGCTCTGCTCGAGGGTGTAGCCCCAGGCGTTCACCGCCGTGAGGACCACGCCGTTTTCGCCCGTGAGCAGGTCGTCATACTTCAGTTCGAGGCCCGAGACGCCCGCGTTGTCCACATTGGTGAACCCCAGCACCGAGGCCAGAAACTCCCCCTGCGGGTACCAGCGCTTCGAGTCCTGAACGATACGGATGCCGGTGATGCCGTTTGCCTCGCAGAAGTCCCGCACGGCGTCGGCCATGACCCGGTCTACCCGGTAGCGCAGGAGGCAGTCGTTGGAGTGACGGTCGCTGAATTTCTCGAGAAGCTTCCCTTCGTCCAGCTCTAGGATCTCCGCCAGCCCCTTGGCCGCGAGGGCGAGTTTATCTTCCGGCATCTCCCGGGGCGAGGCCCGGAGAGTCCAGCAGCTGCTGTTGGCCGCCAGAAGGACGCCGTCGGCGCTGTAGATGCGGCCCCGGTCGGCGGGGACGACGGTGTCCCGCAGCTGCTGGCCCAGAGCGCGGTCGGTGTACCAGCCGCCGCCCAGCACCTGCAAAAATAAAAGCCGCACCGCCAGCCCGCAGCAGACCAGACAGAACGCCCCCGCCACCAGCCTTGCCCGGGCGCGGAACGCCCGTTCCGGCAGGGTGCGCAGGGCGTCGGCGGGTTTTGGCGATTCGGACATGAGACAGCACCTCCCTTCCTGCAATCATATGCGCGAGACCCCGTGACTAGCCGCCCGCCCCGGTGCGTACACTAAAGGGAAGGGGGGAGAGGATGAAGAAGAGGATCCTGCGTCCGCTGCCCGGCATGGACCTGCCGTTTCTGATACTTGTGCTCACGCTGGTGGGCTTCGGGCTGGTGATGCTGGCCAGCGCGTCCAGCGCCGTGGCGCTCTACCGGCGGGGCGACGCCTGGGCCTATCTGCGGCCTCAGCTGCTCTACGCGGCGCTGGGGCTCTGCGGGATGTGGCTGGCCAGCCGGGTAGATTACCATATCTTCCATAAGCTGGCGTGGCCGCTGCTGGGGCTGTCACTGATATTGCTGGCGGCGGTGCTCTTCATGCCCGAGTACAACGGCTGCAAGCGGTGGCTGGTCATCCCGGGGTTCGGCACCCTGCAGCCCAGCGAGATCGCAAAGTTTGCGGTGGTGCTGGTGTTTTCCCATATCATCGCACTGAACCACGACCGAATGAAGGATTTCAGCGTGGGCGTCCTGCCCTTTGCGCTGGTGCTGGGGGTGGTGGCGGCCCTGATGCTGCTGGAGCCGCACCTGTCCGGCACCGTCCTCATCCTTGGCATCGGCGCGGTGCTGATGTTCGTGGGTGGTACGGGGCTGCGGTGGTTTTTGCTGGCGGGCGCGGGAGGCGTCGGGGCCATTGGTGCGGCGGTGGCCGTCATGCCCGACCTCGTCCCCTACGCCGCCGACCGGCTCCGCTCCTGGCTCGATCCCTTCGCCGACCCGCTGGGCGACGGCCACCAGACCATCCAGAGCCTCTATGCCATCGGCTCCGGCGGGGCTACCGGCCTCGGCCTGGGGGAAAGCCGCCAGAAGCATCTTTTCGTTCCCGAGCCTCAGAACGACTTCATTTTCTCCATCGTCTGCGAGGAACTGGGCTTCGTGGGGGCCTGCGCAGTGGTGGGGCTGTTCGTGTTGCTGCTCTGCCGGGGCATCACCATCGCAGCCCACGCGCCCGACCGGTTCGGAGCGCTGCTGGTGGTGGGATTCGTGGTGCAGGTGGCCCTGCAGGCGGTGCTGAACGTGGCTGTCGTCACCAACACCATCCCCAACACCGGCATCTCGCTGCCTTTTTTCTCCTCCGGCGGCACCAGCCTCATGATGCTGCTGGGGGAGATGGGGGTGGTGCTGGGGGTATCACGTGGGGAAGCATGAGCTTCCTTTGTAAATTTTTTGCATCCGGCTTGACTTTGGCGTGGAATGGCATATAATGAAAGTGTAAAGAGATAAATAGGTGCATAGTACGTCACCAAAGCGAAAGAAAACCCCCTCACGGAGCGGCCACTCCGAAAGGGGGTCTTCTTTTTAGTGCTTACGGCCCTTCAGCCATCCGTCAAGCCACTTGCAAACATAATGCGAAATTACGTTTGCTGCGACGGACAGGAAAAGAGATAAAATGGATTGCATCGTACGTCACCTCCCTCCCGGTAAAATGGGCGGGGTAGGCCGCAGGATAAGTATAACACACTTTTTGTCAAAAAGATATAGGAAACAAACCTCCCAACAAACTGAAATCATCGTCCGACGTGACATCCGCCCCTGCTTTTGCATATTGTGGGGTATCTTTTGCGGAATGGGGGCAGCGGATATGACACAGCAGAGCGGGCGGATTTGGGTGATGGGCGGACGGCCGCTGAACGGCACGGCGGCAATACCTGCGGCAAAAAACAGCGTACTTCCGCTCCTTGCGGCGGCGCTTCTCTGCCGAGGACCGGTGCGGCTGCAGGCCGTGCCGAGGCTGTCGGACGTGGAATGCAGCCTCGGGCTGCTGCGGGGCGCGGGGTGCGCCGCCCACTGGCAGGGGGCAGACATCGTGGTGGCCGGGATGCCCTCAAACAGCACCCTTCCGGGAGAAACCGCAGCACAAATGCGGGCCTCCATCCTCTTCTGTGCGCCGCTGCTGGCGCGGCTGGGCCGGGCTGAGACTTCGCTGCCCGGCGGGTGCAATATCGGCGCCCGGCCTATCGACTTACATCTGGAAGGTCTGGCCCGGATGGGGGCAAAGGAGCTGGACGCCGGGGCGGGAAGGCTGGTGCTGGCCGCGCCAGGGGGACTCTACGGGACAGACTTCACCCTCCGCTTCCCCAGCGTGGGGGCGACGGAGACATTGCTGCTGGCCGCTGCCTGCGCACGAGGCACCACCGTCCTGCGGGGCGCGGCGCGGGAGCCGGAGATCTCTGACCTTGCCGACTTCCTGAACCGCTGCGGCGGGCGTATCGAGGGCGCGGGGACTTCGACGATTCACATCGAGGGGCGGCGGGCGCTTTCCGGCTGCGATTTTTCGCCCCTGCCGGACCGCATCTTCGCCTCCACACTGGCCTGCGCCGCCGCTGCTGCCGGAGGGCGGGTGGAACTCACCGGATGCCCGCCCGCGCTCTATGCGCCGGTGCTGGAAATTCTGGAACAAATGGGCTGCACCGTGGAGCGGGGCGCAGACCGGGCCGAGGTGGCCCGTTTCGGGCGGCTGTACGGGGCGGGCCGGGTCTTCACCGGGGTGTACCCGGGTCTCGCCACCGACGCTGCGCCCCTGCTGGCCGCTGCCATGCTCTGTGCCGAGGGGGAGAGCAGCATCGAGGACGTCGTCTTCGAACGGCGGTTCGGTTGCGCCGAAGGCTTCGAGCGGCTGGGCGGGCGGGTAAATCGGTCAGGCCGGGTGCTCTCTGTCGGTCCGCTGCCGGAAAGCGGCCTCCACGGCGCCACCCTCACTGCGCCTGACCTGCGGGGCGGCGCGGCACTGGTGGTGGCGGCTTTGTCGGCACGGGGAAAAAGCCTCGTAGAAGAGACTCGTCATATCGACCGGGGCTATGCCGGCCTGTGCGAAGTTCTGGCCTCTTTAGGGGGACGAATTGGCAGAGAAATGCAGCCCCTTGACGCCGCTGTGAAAAAAATACCATCGAAAAAGCAAATTTATCTTGCATTCGGGGCCAAAAGATGATACGATACTGTTATATAGTAGCAGTAATGTTGAGTTCTATCCTGCGCCAAGGCGCGGTCTACGATAAAATCCGATGGAGGACAATGATATGGCACTCATGCTCGACGAAGAAATGGACGAAAACGTAACGACGATAAAGGTCATCGGCGTGGGCGGCGGCGGCGGCAACGCCGTCAACCGCATGGTCAGCGACGGCCTGCAGGGCGTCGAATTTATCGCGATGAATACCGACCAGCAGGCACTGGCGAAGAACCATGCCGCCACCAAGGTGCAGCTGGGTTCCAAGCTCACCAAGGGCCGCGGCGCAGGTGCTGACCCCGAGATCGGCCAGCGCGCTGCCGAGGAGAGCAAGGACGAGATCGCAAACGCTCTGAAGGGCTCCCAGATGGTCTTTATCACCGCCGGTATGGGCGGCGGCACCGGCACCGGTGCTGCTCCTGTGGTGGCCGAGGTGGCACACGATCTGGGCATCCTGACCGTGGGCATCGTTACCAAGCCCTTCTCTTTTGAGGGCAAACGGAAGATGGGTCTGGCTGAGCAGGGCATCGCAAATCTGCTGATGCACGTGGACAGCCTCATCGTCATCCCCAACGAGCGCCTGAAGATGATCAGTCAGGAGAAGATCACCCTGATGAACGCCTTCCAGGCCGCTGATAACGTGCTGCGTCAGGGCGTTGAGTCCATCTCCGCCCTGATCAATGTGCCGGCCTTCATCAATCTGGACTTCGCCGACGTGCGCTCCATCATGAAGGACGCCGGCTACGCTCACATGGGCGTCGGCAGCGCCAAGGGTGCCGGCAAGGCTGAGAACGCCGCCAAGGCCGCGATCTCCTCTCCGCTGCTGGAGACCAGCATCGCCGGCGCACACGGCGTCATCATCAACATCACTTCCAGCCCCGACATTGGTCTGGAGGATGTCGAGACTGCCGCCGGTCTCATCACCCAGAGCGCACATCCCGATGCGAACATCATCTGGGGTACTGCCTTCGACGAGAACCTCTCCGATGAGATGCGCGTTACCGTCGTGGCTACCGGCTTCGACAATAAGGCTGCTGACGGCCTGCGCAGCACGTTGGGTACTGCTGCCGCCGGTACTGCTCCCGGCGTGACGGCTTCTGCTCCGTCCGCTGTCTTCAGCGCCGAGGTCAACACTCCTTCCGTCGCTTCCGGCAATGCTTCTGCCGCCAAGCCCGTGGAAGAGGAGAACAGCGACACCAGCTACTACGACGACCTGCTGGCGATCCTGAACAAGCGTAGATAAGCGCAAGAATAGAGAACCCCTTGCGCAGAAAAAGCGGAAGGAGGCCGTACCGTGGAGCAGCAACAGACGAAGCTGCCGCTGGAGTGGCTGAGCAGCCGCCGGACGCCGGAGCTGCATCGGCTGGAACAGCTCTGCCGGGAGACTGCCCGGGAGCATCGCTGCGCCCAGCGCAGACTGCAGGAGGTGGAAGAGGCGATGGCATCCGAACGGGAGAAGTCATGCCCTGAGGCTCTGCCCGCTGCGTCCGGGCCGACTCAGCTTGAGCAGCTGAGCCGGAAGCTCAACGCGGCCAACGCCGAGCTTCGCCGCTATGAGACACGGATGTTCGCCTATGAGCGCACCATGCTGGCCCTGCGGAAGGAGAACGCCGAGCTGACCGCCCGGTGTGAGGAGCTGCGGAGAGAGCTGGACAAAATATCCACCGCCCCGCTGCGGCTGGATGTTCCGTCCGCACTGCCCACTGTCCCGTTCCCGGAGACGGCAGCACAGACACCGCCTGCTGCGGACCGTCAGTCGAAAACAAAGCTGGAACACCTCGGCGACGAGGTCTTGGCCGAGCTTTCAAAGCTGATGCCGCAGGAAAAGTAAGAGTTAAAAAGACCACCTGTCGAAAGACAGATGGTCTTTTTTGTATCATTCGCCCCGCTGTTCCAGCAGATAGGTCGCCTCGAGGTCGGCGATGTGGAGCTTGACGGCGAGAGGGTACTTCTCGAAGGCCCCCGACAGGGCAAAGCTGCCGCCCCGGACGGCGTCGTCGAAGCCGCCCATGTGCCAGCGGATGGCCACGGCCTCTTCCACCTTCAGCTTCATGAACCGCTCGATGAGGAAGACGCTCTTCTCGCCATGGCCGTAAGGGAACATGTCCTCCACGCTGTAGCTGGGGACTTTCTCCCACTGGCCCGTCGCTTCGTTTTTCACGTTGCGGGTGCCTTTTTTGTAGAAGTTGGCCTTGCACAGGTCGTGGAGCAGTGCGCAGATGGCGAAGGTCTCCTCGCTGTCCTCGTCCGGCGTGAAGAAGGTGCCGTGGAGCACGCGGTAGACGTTCAGGCTGTGCGCACACAGCCCGCCATCGCAGGCCCCATGGAAGCGGGTGGACGCCGGCGCGGAGAAGAAGTCCGTCTTGCTATCCATCCAGTCCAGCAGCTTCTCGCTGCCGGGCCGGGTGACGTGGGTGCGGAATATCTCCAGAAATTCCTCGCGGTCCGTCATCTTACAGCTCCATATCCTCGAGGATGCCCTTCAGGATGGCCAGCTCGTCGTGGCTCAGGGAGATGCCTTTACCCATGCGGGTGCCGTCCGGGGACCAGTCGCGGATGTCGTACTTGGGTTCGCCTTCGTTCCAGCTGATGAGGTTGAGCTGGCGCTCCCAGCCGCGGGGACGCTCTCCGAGAACTGCGATGCGCTCAACGATCTCGTATTTGATTTCTGCCATAGTGCATTACCTGCCTTTGCTTTGTTTGCTACCATAATAAAAGAAGCGCGCGAAGATTTCAACAGGTAATTGGAAAATAATTTCTGAATTTTACATCTCTTTCAACCGTAAGGCGCTTCTTCGCGCCACTCTACCAGCTGTAAAACGCCGCTCTTGTCTTCGTCGGGCGCAGGTTCGCGGCTGTGAAGATGCTGCCCGGCCCCGAAAAGCCCGCCGCCGTACTGCGTCATTACCCCCGGCGACCGCCCGGCCAGATACTCGGCGGCATTCTTCTGCCGACAGGCCGCAGGGGTACCGTCGGTCATGGGGATGCCGCAGTCCGGACGGGGCTGCGGGACTTCCGGCGGCGGGAGCTGCACATCCGGGCCGTCCGGCTGCGACGGCGGCTGCTGGGAGCCGCAACCCGGTTTTGGCGGTTCCGTGACGGGCGGCTGACCGGGTTCCGCGCCCAAAGGCGGACTGACCATGCTGCTCGTTTCCTCCGGCGGGCCGCTCGGCCCGGGAGCATCCTCAAGCTCATGGCGGATGAAGGGCGTCAGAGATTCCATAAAAAACACCTCCGCACCTAGGATGCCCGGCGGCAGGGTCGATCATGCACAAAAAAATCCCCCCGGGGCTCCGGGGGGAGAGGTGCTGTGCTGTGTTACGGGGTAGCGGCGGGGATGTCCGATACCACCACGGCAAACCGGACCTTGACCTTTTCGCCGTTGGTGTCCGTAAAGCTGGTGGTGATCAGACCGATCTGGCGTTCATCGGCCAGAGTCGAATTGCTGCCGATATGGGTGTAGTGGCCCCATGCATTCAGGTTGATGGCCTGCTTTCCGGCATCCTTGTCGTACTTGCCGCAGTAGAGGTAGACGACCTTACCAGCGAGGACACCGTCGGACGGGATAGCGGGAAGTGTGCCGTTGGTATAAACCGCCTTGACAACATTTTCAAATCCGGGGTTCTTCGCCAGACTTTGCAGCTTGGCATCCAGCTCGGAAGAAGAGGTACAGGTGATATTAGGATTATTCTCAACAACTCTGGCGTAATCTGCCATAGCTTCGGCAATGCTCTTGTGGGAGGCTGAGCCCCCGGTGCCGCAGCCCGTAAGCAGGGCCAGTGCCATCACCCCGGCAAGGGCGAGGGCAAGGATCTTTTTCATAGCTTTCATCGTTATTCCTCCCTGTGTTCGTGCAGGCTGTTAACCTGCGGTATGATCATAGATGACCACGGCGATGCGGTAGCTCTTGCCCTCTCTTGTTACAAGCCGGGTGGCATACTGGATGGCGGTCAGATCAGAGTTATGATCAGTATGAATCGGCAGTCCGTTAGACAGCGTAGCAATCATAACACGCATGGCCTGGTTCAGCTCGCTCTGCTTGCTGTCCACCTCGAAGGCGCAAAGAAGCACAGTATGGCCGCTGCTGTATTTGCTAAAAACGTTCTGCAGGGCTTTGTATTCCGGATCATCAGGCTTCTTCGGAGAAAGGGTCCATTCACCGTTCTCATTCAACCAGGCGGCCTTAAACATATCGGCAACGGTCTTTATCTCAGGGACATCGTTGGTGATGGGCGTATCCTTATAAACGGGAGAGCTGTGGTAATACGAAGCTATATACTCCTCCACCAGCCGGTCGCCGGTTTTTCCACCGCTGCAGCCGGTGAGGATGGTGAGAAGCATCACCCCGGCAAGAGCCATGGCCAGCAGCTTTTTTGTTAATTTCATTGCAGTTCCTCCTTCAAAGCAGAACGGTAGTATTCTCCAGCCCCCTTGGGGAGTTGGTAATACTATAATAAGAGATATTCCTGTTTATTGTCAAGAAAAAACGAAAAAATCGTCAAAAGAACGAAATTTTTTTTATGCAAAATGTATAAAAACACCCCGAAGCCGGAGGGGCCTCGGGGTAGGGAAGCGGTCACACAATGACCTCCACCGTGCTCCCCCCGCTGCGTGCCTTTTTTACGACCACCTGTTTGTCGATGCGCTCCTTGAGCGCGGCGACGTGGGAGATGATGCCCACGAGGCGGTCGCCCTCGGTGAGGCCGGCGAGGACCCGGATGGCCTGCTCAAGGCTCTCGTCGTCCAGCGAGCCGAAGCCTTCATCGAGGAAGAGGGTGTCCAGCCGGATGCCGCCCGCAGCGCTCTGGACTTCGTCCGAGAGGCCCAGAGCCAGCGCCAGTGAGGCTTTGAAGCTCTCACCGCCCGAGAGGGTCTTGACGCTGCGGCGGGTGCCGTTGTAGTGGTCGATGACGCCGAGGTCGAGGCCGGATTGGCTGCGCTGGTTCTCGGCACCCACCCGCTCCAGCTCGTACTGTCCGGCGGTCATCTGCATGAGGCGGGTGTTGGCGTGGACGAGGATGGCGTCGAGGTAGTTCATCTGGATGTAAGCCTCGAGGCGTATCTTCTGTTTGCTGCTGAGGGTGCCGCCCGCCGTGGAGGCGAGGGCGTTCACCCACTGCCAGCGGCGTTCCAGCTCCGCCCGGGCGGCGGCGTGCTGACGGTAGAGGTCAGCAGCCTTCCGGTTGGGCAGGAGGCGGGCCGTCAGGGCCTTTTCCTGAGCCGCGAGAGCGGTGCGCCGGGCCGTCAGGGCGTCCCGCTGGGATTCGAGGGCGGGCAGGTCGGGGGCTTCGTCCGCCACCGTCTGCTGGGCCGTCAGGGCCGTGACTGCGGCCTCGGCAGCGGCGTAGTCCTGCCGGACCCTGGCCAGAGCCGACGCGGCGGCATCCATCCCGGCCCGGAGGGCGCAGCGCTCGTTTTCCAGCCCGGCCAGCGCCCGGAGGGCTTCTTCCCGGTCGGCGGCGGGCAGAGCGGCCCGGGCCTCGGCACACTGGGCATCCAGCGCCTTGGCGGAGGCAGACTGCCGGGCGGCTTCCTCAGCGGAAGCCCGTGCCTCGGCCTCGAGGGCAGAGCGCTGGGCGGTCTTTTTCTGCCGCTTGTCCTCCTGCCGGGCCTTGGCGGCGAGGGCGGCGGCATTCTGCTTCTGAGCCTTGTCGAGGGCTTCCTGTGCGGCGTGCAGGGCCTCGCTTTCTTCGGCCAGAGCCGTCTTCAGAAGCGAGACAGTCAGCTTCACCGGCCCCTCCGGTGAGGTGAACCGCTCCGGCAGCAGGGCCTCGGCGTCCCGGCGGAGGGTGGCTTTGGCCTCCCGGTCTGCGGCCACAGCCTTGGCGGCGGCCGCACTGGCTTCCTGTGCGGCGTGGTCGGCCTCGTCGGCGGACTGTCTGGCCGCGTCTACCCGGGCCTGAGTGGGGGCTTCGGCGGGCAGAACGGCCCGCTTCGGGTGATGGGTGCTGCCGCAGACGGGGCAGGGGGTGCCGTCCGTCAGCCCTTCGGCCAGCAGGCCCGCCTGCGCGTTGAGAAAGGCCCGCTCGAGGTGGTCGCGGAGGGCGTGGGCGCGCTCCTTTGCGCTGTCGGCGAGAAGATAACGCTCCTGCGCCTGCCGTGCGGCCTGTCCCCGGCGCTGCCCCTCGGCGAGGCTCTGGGCCAGCTGCGCGAGGGCCGCTTCCCGCCGGGTCAGCTGTTCGGCCCGGGCCTCAAGGCTCACGTTCTCGGCCTCCGCGCCCCCAAGGGCGGCGAGGCTCTGCTCCAAAGCGGTCAGTTCTCCGTCCAGCTGCCCGAGGGCGGCGCGGCGCTTTTCGGCTCTGGCGTTCTCGAGGGCGGCGGCGTCCCGGGCGGCAGAAAGCTTCTTTTCGAGGCTGTCCAGCCCGTCGAAGGCCGCGAGGTTGGATTTCGCACGCTCGAGCTTTCCGGCCAGCGCGTCCAGCGCGGCGGAATCCCCGGCGTGGTGGGCCGCTTCAGCCTCGGCGGCGTCCAGAACGGGCCGCAGAGCGTCCTGTCGGGTCTGCGCGGCGGTCAGCTCGAGGCGGAGCTTCTCGGCCTGTTCGGCCCGGCCCAGCGTCTGCTGGAGCTTGTCCAGCTCTGCCTCGGCCTCAGTCCGGGCAGAGGTGGCGGCGCTCAGCGCCTGCTCCTGCCCGGCCAGCAGGGCGTCCAGAAGGGGCAGCACCGCTTCCGGCGACGCCTGCCCGCCCGCCTCGCAGAGGGGGGCCAGCTTGTCCAGAACGGCTCCATCGGCGTCCCCCTCGGCCCAGCTCAGGCCAGAGAGCAGCTGACCGATGCGGACGCTCTGCTCCTCCCGCTGGCGGGTGAGGGCGGCGTTCTCGGCCTGCAGCCGCTCTTGGAGACGCTGGTAGGGCTGGGTGCGGAACAGCTTGCGGAAGATCTTGCTCCGCTCCTCGGTGGAAGCGTTGAGCAGCCGGGTGAACTGCCCCTGGGCGATCATGGCGATCTGGGAGAACTGGTTGTAATCCAGCCCGATGATGTCCACCACGGCGGCGGTGACGTCCTTGGCCCGGGTGACGGGCGGACGGCCGTCGGCGTAGGTGAGGCAGGCGTCGGCCTTTTCGGTGGTGAAGCCCTCGCCCCGGGCTTTCGGGCGGAGGTATTCGGGATTGCGGCGGACGGTGCAGCGCTGCCCCCGCACCTCAAATTCCAGCTCCACGAAGGTGGGGGTGCCGGGCTCGGCGTACTTGCTGCGGAGCATGGCCCCTTCCCGGACGCCGCCGCTGGAATGGTCGTAGAGGGCGTAGGTGATGGCGTCGAAGAGGGTGGTCTTGCCCGCGCCGGTGTCGCCGGTGACGAGGTAGAGCCCGCCTCTGCCCAGCTGAGCGAGGTCCAGAACGGTCTCGGCGGCGTAAGGCCCGAAGGCCGACAGGGTCAGTTTCAGGGGCCTCATGCTTCGTCCTCCTTCCAGATGTCCTCGATGAGCGATTGGCAGAACGCCGCCTGTTCGTCGGAGAGGGGCTGGCCGTTCTGGGCTTCGTAAAAGGCCGCAAAGTGCTCGAGGGGCGTTTTGCTCTCGGCTCGTGCAGCGGCGTCGGGCGTCTCGGCGGCCCGGGTGCGGCGGTTGTCGTAGTCCAGCCGCATGAGGTTCGGGTAGATGACCCGCAGCCGGGCCAGCGCGTCGGGAACGTCCTGCTCGTCGGTGAGGGTGATGTGGAGGTAGTCGTCCGTCGGCGTGCCGTCGTAGGCCCGGCGGTCGGTGAGCTCCATGTAATTGCCCCGCAGCTCCCGCAGGTCGTGCCGGGGGGTGAGAGGCGCGGCCTCGAAGCGGACGCTGCCCTTTTCGCCCAGGGTGACGAAGAGGGCGGCTTTGTGCTGATGGGCCTCGGAGAAGGAATATTTGAGGGGACTGCCTGCGTAGCGGACGGTGTCCCGCCCCACCTTCTGGGGACTGTGGAGGTGGCCCAGAGCCACATAGTCGAAGCCCTCGAAGAGGGAGACGTCGATGCTGTCCACCCCGCCCACGCTGGGCTCTTCGCTCTCGCAGACCGCCGCCCCGGCCACGAACTGGTGGGCCACCAGCACGTTCCGGCGGGCGGGGTCGGGTGCGCAGGCGTTCAGCACGCAGCCGATGGCGTCGTTGTAGCTCTCGATCTTCTCGTCCGGGAAGACGTGCCGCACGGCGGCGGGCTTCAAAAAGGGCAGGAGCCAGATGTCCACCGGGCCGTATTCGTCCGTCAGGGTGATGGGCGCGGGCGGTGCGGCAAAGACCGGGCTGACGTACACCCGGCTCCCCGCCAGAAGCTGTGCGCCGAAGGCGATGCGGTCTGCCGAGTCGTGGTTGCCGCTGACGGCAAAAACGGGAAGTCCCCGCGCTGCAAGCTCGGTGAGGAACCAGTCCAGCAGCCGCACCGCCTCGGCGGGCGGCACGGGCTTGTCGTAGAGGTCGCCTGCCAGCAAAACGCCGTCCACGGGCCGGGCGTCCAGCAGGGAGAGGACCTGCTCTAAAATGTAGCGCTGGTCGTCCAGCATGGAGAACTCGCAGACCCGCTTGCCCAGATGCAGGTCGGAGAGGTGTAGGAAACGCATGGGGACACCGCCTTTCGTTGGGATGATTTTATTATAGAAGAGTTGGGGGCGTTTGTCGAGGGGGCAACGGCGACGACCGCCGCCAGTGGCGGAAACAGGGAGGAGCTGTTGGGGCCGCGGCCAGCAGGATGCGAGGCCCGCACCAAGGGCCGAAGCAGACGCTGGGAGCCGCAACCCGGGTGCGAAGCACCTCTGGCGAGCCGGGCAGGCCCACGCTGGACGCTGAAAGTTTTTTGATTTCGGAAACAGTAGTGCCCTGCTACAGAGGGCAGCGGCTTCTGGACAATCGCATTTTGTCAAGCTGCTGTGAATCTCTATAGCAGGGCACTCTATTTTGCGTTCCATTAGGCTTTAGGCGTCCAGCTCAGGGTGACCCGGCATGCCAAGGCCTCCCCTCGATAGGGGAGGTGGCACGCCGAAGGCGTGACGGAGAGGTTTTTTCGCTACGTCACGCGGCAGGGAACATCTTTTCCCAGGTGTCCTTGCCCACGGAGCCGTCGGAGGTCAGGTTGTGGCGGGTCTGGTAGCGCTTGACGGCGGCGACGGTGCTGGCACCGAACTTGCCGTCGGTGGTGAGCCGCTCGCCCTCGGCGTTGAGCTTCTGCTGCACCAGCCGGACGCAGCCGCCCGCGCTGCCGCTCCGCAGCACGATGCCGGGGTAGGGAACGGTGAGGCCGTGCCTGGCCGTGTAGCGGGCGTAGAGCACGTTCCAGGTGTTCGCGCCCACTTTGCCGTCCTCTTTGAGGGCGTACCGGAGCTGGAACTCCCGGACAGCCTTCTCGGCGTTTGCGCCGAACTTTCCGTCCACGGTGAGGGCGGCGTACCAGGTGCAGCTGTCCCGGATGCCGTTGAGCCAGGTCTGCACGAGGGCCACGTCCGGGCCGGAGCTGCCGCGCTGGATGAGCGAGTAGTAAGCAGGAATTGCCATAGTGTTGTCACACTCCTTCCGCGCTCATCCTATGCGGCGGGCCGACGGCCTGTTCACCCGGCCAGCACCACGTCCTCCCGGGGTGCGGTGAGGCCGTCCCACCACTCCACGAACCGGAACCGGACGATATATTCCCCGCAGACAAGGTCATTTTCGGCCGGCGTGTCGTACCCGCCGCAGGCTGACCGGCAGAGACCCGGGTAGAGCACGCACCACCAGTTCCGGCCTGCCCGCCGCGTCCCGATGTCCAGCCGCACCGCGTCGTACCGCCCGGCGGGCAGAGCTCCGCCGTCATAGCGCCGGGTGGGGAAGTACATATTCACGAGGCAGGCTTTTACCGGTGCGCGGATGCCGAGAGCGGCCAGTGTCTGGCGGGCCGTCAGCTCGAAGCGGACGAGGTTTTCCGCCGCCCACGCCCGGGCGTCGGCCCGGCTGTCCGCCGGGCAGGCTTCGTCGGTGAGGGCCAGCACGGCGTCCCGGACAGCCAGCTTCGCGCTCTGGTCGCGCGCGGAGTTGGTGTCGGCCCGGATGTGGAGCCGCAGGGTGTCGGCGGCAAGCTGGTCGGCGATGGTGAGCTGGCTCTGCGCCCAGCCTGCCCCCAGCGACAGCAGAAGGCAGAACAGCAGCGAGGCGCACAGCGCCTCCATTTTGCGGCGGGATAACATAAAAAACAGGCCCCCTCTTGGAAAGTTTATCCAGAGGATGGGCCTGTTTTTAGAAAATTATTCAGTCTTTTTCGGAACGATTTGCGGTATCTTTTTGTCAGAATTTATGCTATACTTGCTTTGCGGTTCACCCCGTAATCCACGGGAGAGGGGGTGAAACAATGGAGTATATATTCACATTCTTGGTGTCTGTCGCAGCAGATGTAACGTCGCGGTTTATCTGCAAATGGCTTGACAGATACGATGAGAACCGCAAAGCCTAATTAAAAGGAAAGCCCCCTGGGAGTTCGCGGCTCCTTGGGGGCTTTTCCATTGGGGTGAAACCAATGGAGTATTCACATTCCTGAGTTTATTATATGCCATTCCGCGCAAAAGTCAAGCGGTGCGCAGAAAGTTTATAAAGAGCGCTCAGTTCTTCAGCGACTGCATCGGGGCGGGGAGTCTGCCGCCGCGGTTGATGAAGACGGAGGGGTCATGCTGGTTGACCGGCATGATGGGGCCGTAGCCCAGCAGGCCGCCGAAGTCCAGCACTTCGCCCGCCTTGCGGCCGATGGCCGGGATGACGCGGACGGCGGTGGTCTTGCTGTTGACCATGCCGATGGCGGCTTCGTCGGCGATGAGGGCGCTGATGACGGCAGGGGTGGTGTCGCCGGGGATGATGACCATGTCGATGCCCACAGAGCAGACAGCCGTCATGGCCTCCAGCTTTTCAATGGTGAGACAGCCGCACTCGGCGGCGTGGATCATGCCGTCGTCCTCGCTGACGGGGATGAAAGCGCCCGACAGGCCGCCAACGTGGTTGGAGGCCATGACGCCGCCCTTCTTGACAGCGTCGTTGAGCAGGGCGAGGCAGGCAGTGGTGCCGCAGCAGCCGCAGGTCTCAAGGCCCATCTCCTCGAGGATATTGGCCACGCTGTCGCCCACAGCGGGGGTGGGGGCCAGCGACAGGTCGATGATGCCGGCGGGTACGCCCAGCTCCTTAGAGGCGAGGTTTGCCACCAGCTGACCCACGCGGGTGATCTTGAAGGCGGTGCGCTTCACCAGCTCGGCCACCTGGTCGATGGGGGCATCCTTGGGCAGCCGGGCCAGCGCGGCGCGGACCGCGCCGGGGCCGGAGACGCCGACGTGGATCTCGCAGTCGGGCTCACCGGGACCGTGGAAGGCACCCGCCATAAAGGGATTGTCCTCGGGCGCGTTGCAGAAGACCACAAGCTTTGCTGCGCCGATGCACTGACGGTCGGCGGTGAGCTCGCTGGCCGTCTTGACGGCCTCACCCATCAGTTTGATGGCGTCCATGTTCAGGCCCGCCTTGGTGGCACCGATGTTCACCGAGCTGCAGACGATGTCCGTTTCGGCCAGTGCGCGGGGGATGGACTCGATGAGGCGCAGGTCGCCCGCCGAGAAGCCCTTGTGGACGAGGGCGGTGTAGCCGCCCACGAAGTTGACGCCCACCTTCTTGCCGGCGGCGTCGAGGGTCTTGGCAAAGTCCACCGGGTCGGCGTCCGGGCAGGCGCCCAGCAGCATGGCAATGGGGGTGACGCTGATGCGCTTGTTGATGATGGGGATGCCGTACTCGGCGCTGATGTGCTCCACAGCCGGAACGAGCCGGGCGGCGCGGGTGGTGATCTTGTTATAGATTTTTTCGCAGGCTTTCCTGGGGTCCGGGTCGATGCAGTCCAGCAGACTGATGCCCATGGTGACGGTGCGCACGTCCAGATTGTCCTGAGTGAACATCTCGATGGTCTCGAGGATGTCACCGGTATTAAACATACTCATAGCTGTGTACTCCCTCCATCAGATGGTGTGCATGGCATCAAAAACTTCCTGACGGGTCACGTTGATCTGCATGCCCATCTCGGCAGCCAGCGCGTCGGTGCGCTTGTGCAGCTCTTCGTGGCTCACATTGCAGTTGCTGATATCCACCAGCATGATCATGGCGAACATGCCCTGCAGGATGCTCTGGGTCACGTCCTCGATATTGATATTCAGTTCGGTGCACAGACCAGCGACCTTGGCAACAACGCCCACGGTATCGTGACCAATGACGGTAATGAATGCTTTCATCGTTTCCACCCTCGTTTTCCTTTTGATGAACGGTGCCGCAAGCGTTCCGGCACACTCTTACTCTTCCAGTATAGCAGATTTGGCAAAATTTGAACACACTTTTTGTAAAAAAGAACAGACACGAGGGGAAAAAGACATTCTATCCCAAAAATTGGGTGCAATCTTTTACAGCTTGTGCTATACTTATAGATAATTTATTTCCCGATTACGGGCTGAGAAGGAGCAAAATACTATGGAACAGCTTTTGAAGATCCTGGAAGACAATGCGCGGCTGCCCATTGAGGATATCGCCACGATGCTGAATAAATCCCCCGCCGAGGTGGCGGCCATGATCGATCTGGCCCGGGCGCAGGGCATCATCAAGGGCTACAAGACCCTTGTGGACTGGGAAAAGGCCGGGGTGAACCGGGTGGAAGCCGTCATCGAGCTGAACGTCAGCCCCAAGAAGAGCCGCGGCTTTGACGAGATCGCAGCCACCATTGCCGCCTTTGACGAGGTGGAGAGCGTGCTGCTGATGAGCGGCGGCTACGACCTGCAGCTGGTGATCAAGGGCCAGACCTTCCAGGAGATCGCCCTGTTCGTGGCAAAGCGCCTTTCTCCGCTGGACGATGTGCTGTCCACCGCCACCCATTTTGTGCTGCGCACCTATAAAAAGGAGGGCCGCCTGTATCAGGACGAAGAAATCGATGAAAGAGAGTGCACGGTGCTGTGATGGACTACGATAAACTGATCGCGCCTGCCGCTGAGGCCATGCGCCCCTCCGGCATCCGCAAATTTTTCGATCTGGCTGCCGAAATGCCCGAGTGCATCAGTCTGGGCGTGGGCGAGCCGGACTTTAAAACGCCATGGGCTGTGCGCGAAGCCGGCATTGAGAGTCTGGAGCATGGCCGCACCCGCTACACCTCCAACGCAGGCCTGAAGGAGCTGCGCGCCGAGGTGGCAAAGTATCTGGAACGCCGCATGGGCCTGCACTACGACCCGCTGCACGAGGTGCTCATCACGGTGGGCGGCAGCGAAGCCATTGATATGTGCATCCGCACGCTGGTGCAGCCCGGGGACGAGGTCATCATCCCGGAGCCCTGCTTTGTGTGCTACGAGCCCATCACCACCCTGTCCGGCGGTGTGCCGGTGCATGTGGCCTGCCGTCAGGAGGACGAGTTCCGCCTGCGTGCCGATGCGCTGAAAGCAGCCATCACCCCCAAGACAAAGCTGCTCATCATGCCGTTCCCCAACAACCCCACCGGTGCGGTGATGGAGCGCGAGGATCTGGAAGCTGTAGCTGAGGTACTGCGCGGTACCAACATCATGGTGCTCTCCGATGAAATTTATGCAGAGCTGAACTATGGCCTGCGGCCTCATGTTTCCATTGCCACCCTGCCCGGCATGGCCGAGCGCACCATCGTGGTGAACGGCTTCTCCAAGACTTACGCCATGACCGGTTGGCGTCTGGGCTATGCCTGCGGCCCGGCACCCATCATCCGGATCATGACCAAGATCCACCAGAGTGCCATCATGAGTGCCCCCACCACCAGTCAGTACGCCGCCATCACCGCCCTGAAGGAGTGCGATGGCGAGATCGACCGCATGCGCGACGAGTACAATATGCGCCGCCGCCTTGTGGTGAAGTCCTTTAACGATATGGGCCTGACCTGCTTTGAGCCGCGCGGTGCGTTCTACGCCTTCCCCTGCATCAAGAGCACGGGCATGAGCAGTCAGGATTTCTGCACGAAGCTGCTGGAACAGAAGCATGTGGCCATCATCCCCGGCGACGCCTTTGGCGCTTCCGGCGAAGGCTACGCCCGCATTTCCTACGCCTACAGCGTGGAGCATCTGAAGGAAGCGCTCCGGCGCATCCGGGAATTCCTGCAGGAAAACGGTATCTATCACGGCATCTGAGGAGGAACAAATGGCAAGGCTGAACTGCGTGACCGTTCTGGCCCCCGCAAAGCTCAATCTGGCGCTGGATGTGGTGGGCCTTCTGCCGGACGGCTACCATGATCTGGACATGACCATGCAGGCCATTACCCTGTACGAGCGGGTGGTGCTGCGCCGCAGCCCCTACCTGAACCTGCGTCTGCCGGGCAGTCTGGTGGCCCCCAATAACAAAAACACTGCCATCAAGGCAGCGCTGGCATTTTTTGACTACACCGGCCTTCTGGCGGGAGTGGACATCACCATCTATAAAAATACCCCGGTGCGGGCAGGCATGGCGGGCGGCAGTGCCGATGCTGCCGCTGTGCTGGTGGGCATGAACGAGCTGTACGGTGCGCACCTTTCCATGAGTGAGCTGTGCGCGCTGGGCGCAAAGATCGGTGCGGATGTGCCCTTTGCCCTGATGGGCGGCACCTGCCGGGTGCAGGGTGTGGGCGATTTTCTCAAGGCTCTGCCGCCGGTGCCGGAGTGCTGGTTCACGGTGGTGATGCCGGACTACGGCGTTTCCACCCCGGAGGCCTTTGCGGCCTATGACCGGGTGGGTAGCAGCATCCACCCGGACTGCGGAGCGCAGGAAGCCGCTATCCGTGCCGGAGATCTGGATGCCCTTTGTGCCGCAGCCGGCAATGCGCTGGAAGAGTGCAGCGGAGCAAAGGATACCGGGGCCATCAAGGCCCTGCTGCGGGAGCATGGCGCTGTCACCGCCCTGATGACCGGCAGCGGTGCGGCGGTGTTCGGCGTATTCCGGGACGAAGGGGCCGCACGGGCTGCTGCACAGGCCGCAAAGCGGCGCTGGAAGCAGGTGTACGTGGCGCAGCCTGACCGCGGCGGCGCACGGGTGAGCCGATAAAAATGCATAGACCTCCTTCCTACGGGGCATACTGCCCGCAAAGGAAGGAGGTCTTTTTTGTGCAGACCTTTTATAAAATCTGTCTGATCTTAATGATCGTGGGCGGCATCAACTGGGGCCTTGTGGGGCTGTTCCAGTTCGATTTTGTGGGCTGGCTGCTGGGCGGCAGCGCATCCATCTGGTCGCGCATCGTGTTCACGCTGGTGGGCATTGCAGCCCTGTGCGGCATCCCGGGGCTGTTTTCGGACGAAACGGATGAATGACCCTCTCAGTCAATGCCTACGGCATTGCCAGCTCCCCCGAAAGGGGGAGCTTTATTGTGCCTGTCCTCCAGAAGTAAAAAAGCTCTCCCTTCGGGAGAGCTGGCGCGTCAGCGCCTGAGAGGGTCAATGACAGGTGCTTTTGCTTGTTGACTCAATTACTGCTTCCGTCAAGATCATCCCAGCCTACCAGATCCGGCAGGGTGAGCGTCTCGTCGGAGCAGTGGGGGTGTGCACGCCGCTGGTCCTCGGCCATGGTGCGCACCACCTCGCGGGTGATCTCACGGATGGCGGCGCAGTCCTCCGGCAGGTCGGTCTGGCTGCGGCCGGAGTGGGTAAACAGGATCTTACCCATGTGGCCCACCACCAGCGTCAGCGGCAGCTGCTGCGGAGCATTGCTGTTGTAGCGGTAGCCCTGCTCTTTGGCCGCTTTGTAGATGCGCTGGGCCGCAAAGCTCCAGCTCAGGATGCCGCGGGCCTGTTCTACGCCAAGGTAGCCGTACAGCACCCCCGGCGCGTCGCAGATGAGGGTGAAGGGAAACTCGGCCCCCTGCGTGGCTTTTGCCACCATGCGGGGAGAGGAACGCACCACGCAGGCCAGCCGCACGCCGCGCAGTCTGGGCAGGGTCTGCAGGTAGCGGGTCAGATATTCCCGCGTGACAGGGTGGTCAAAGGCAGGCAGGAAGATCATGACCAGAGGGTGCTCCCCTTCGCACAGCTTGTAAAAATCATTGCCCGGTGTGGTGGGGGTATCAAAGGTAAAGCGGGGGATGGAGGTGCCCACCAGATGTTCTGACTTCATGCCGCAATGCACATCCTTTCAAGATAATAAAAAATCCACACACTGCATCTCTGCAGAAAGTGCAGAGGACAGAGGTGGATGGATTGCTATAAAAAGATCCCGCCCGGTCGTCTGCGGTCAATCAAACCTACCCTTACGGACAGGTGGGTGCCCTGTCTCCGGGTTCGCGCTTCCTCATCGAGCCTTCATGGTCGCCCCATGACGGGGAGGTCTGCAATCCACCGGGGAACTCCAAGCTCCCGTTGAATGATTAGTAGGATCATATAAACCGCAACAAATCG
>ERZ772858.1473-NODE-1473-length-23019-cov-7.858300_pt1 | contig 23019 bp, 17 predicted proteins | sample MGYA00512136_ERZ772858 | MGnify/ENA primary metagenome ERZ772858 (study PRJEB29015, sample SAMEA2737726) | human gut metagenome | biome: human gut; feature: human-associated habitat; material: faeces | place: China | collected 2012 ...
TTCATCTGGAAGGTCTTGGAAAGGTGTTTGATCTCGATCACAGAAATTGCTCCTTGCTGTTGAATAAACTCCTTCAGTCAAATCCTTACGGATTTGCCAGCTCCCTCATGGAGGGAGCCTGAAACAGAACGGTCAAGCAAAGGCCCCCTCCCCGAGGGGGCTGTCACCGCAAGGTGACTGGGGGAGTTCGCTTAACCCTCAATCGGGCTCAGGTCACTCTGCTTGCCGCCGTAGATGCCCATGGGCTCAACATGGATGCCAGCAACGGAGACCAGGTGGGTGCCCTTCTCCTCATTGAAGTTGTCCAGGTAGGGCTGATGCTGGAAGTAGTTGGTGTCGCACTGTCCATCCTCAACGATGGTGTTGGGGATCACATAGTCATCGTACTCCTGGATGTCCAGCGTAATGCCCTTGTCGGCCAGGATCTGCTTGCAGACCTCCAGGATCTCGCAGTGGGGGGCAGGGGTGGCAGCGCAGCTGACAGTCTCGCCGTTCAGTGCGTCATAATCGATGGAAGGGTCATAGCCGTCGGTGGGGTCTTCCACAACAGAGACCACAGCGCCGCCGTAGCTCTCTGTCATAAAGTCCTTGACCTGCTGGCTCTGCAGGGCAGCGACCAGAGCCTTGATCTTGGGCTCGTTCTCGTTGCCTTCCTTGCAGACCAGAACGTTGACGTAGGCAGAGGTGCCATCCTCCATGGCCAGAGCGTCGGTCATGGGGTCCAGACCGGCAGAGATGGCGTAGTTGGAGTTGATGACAGCGTAGTCCTCATCCTGCAGGACGTTGGGCACCTGAGCAGCCTCGACCTCGTCCACATTGACGTTCAGGGGGTTCTCTTCGATGTCGTTCTTGGTGGCGGTCAGGCCTGCATCTGCCTTCAGCTTGAAGAAGCCGTTCTTCTCCAGCAGGGTCAGAGCGCGGGCCTCGTTGGTGGTGTCGTTGGGAACAGCGACCTTGATCTTGTCCAGCTTGGCAGCGGTGGAGGCAGCCTCAGAGGATGCAGCGCCGGAAGCGGCAGAGCTTGCGGTGGAGGAAGAGCCGCCGCAGGCGGTCAGGGCAGCGGCAGCAGCGGCCACGCCGGAAACTTTCAGAAAATTACGACGAGTGATCTTAGACATTTTGTTTTCCCTCTCTACTTTTACAAAAAATGTTTTTGTGCGGTGCGGCACAATCCGCACCCTTTGCACCGGAAGCAAAATAAAAAACGCTTCCGTCCTCAGCGGGCATACACCCACAAGGACGAAAGCGTAAAACTTCCGTGGTACCACCTTGGTTTACTGTCCCCTCACAGAGACAGCCTCACTGCTGCGGCGTTTTGCAACGCGACAACCGGACGCTGTAACGGGCGCTCCCGTCGCAGGCTTAGCACTCTTGCACTTCGCCCCCGCGGCTCCGAGACCATTTTCAGTCCCCTGTTTCCTGCCCTTTTCCACCGCCCGGGCTCTCTGGAAGGATCAATGCGAAAACCTACTCTTCTCTTCACAGCCATTTTTGTGATATTGCATACATAATACCCCACTCTTCCGGGTTTGTCAACCCTTTCAACGAAGTTTTTCAGTAGGGAATTGCCTGCTTACTGCTGGCCGGCATCCTGCTCCGTGCTGTACAGCACCATCAGGTGGTTGGCACTTGCTTCCAGCTGGGATTTTGCCTGACAGAGGTTCGCCTCCTCGGTCTCGTTCATCTTTTCAGGCTTATCCTTGCGCAGGCAGCGGCGCAGGCTGGCAAGGTCGTTCTTGACTCGGTTCTTCTCGTCCTTGTCCAGCTCCTTTTTGCACTTGGAGAGGGCTTCATCCACCTTGTAAGCCAGCATCTCGGCCTGGTTGTGGAGCTCCAGCCGCTCCCTGCGGCGGGTATCCTCCTCCTCGTAGGCGGCGGCATCGGCCATGGCGCGCTGGATCTCGTTTTCAGAAAGATTGGTGCTGCCGGTGATGGTGATGTTCTGCTCCCGGCCGGTGCCCAGATCCTTTGCAGACACCTTGACCACGCCATTCACATCGATGTCAAAGGTGACCTCAATCTGGGGCTTGGAGGAGAAGCCGGAGCGGATGCCGGTGAGCTTGAATTTGCCCAGGCTCTTGTTGTCGCGGGCAAAGTGGCGCTCGCCCTGCAGCACGTTGATCTCCACGCTGGTCTGCATGGGGCGGGCCGTGGTAAAGATCTGGCTCTTGCGGGTGGGGATCATACTGTTGCGGGTGATGAGGGGGGTGGCCACGCCGCCCAGTGTCTCAATGGACAGCGTCAGCGGGGTGACATCCATCAGCACAAGGCCCTGCGCGGCCGCGCCGGTGGCACCGGCCAGCTTTCCGCCGCCCTGCAGCAGGCCGCCCTGCACGGCGGCACCCATGGCCACGCATTCATCGGGATTCAGGGTGTGGCTGGGCTCACAGCCCAGCAGCTCCCGGACCTGCCGCTCCACAGCGGGCATCCGGGTGCTGCCGCCCACCAGCAGGACTTTGCCCAGCTGGCTGGCGGAAAGCCCGGCATCTCGCAGGGCGTTCTGCACCGGCTGAACGGTGCGGGCCAGCAGGTCGCCGGTCATCATCTCAAACTGGGGGCGGCCCAGGCTCAGATCCAGATGGTGAGGGCCATCCTTGCCCACCGCGATAAACGGCAGGTTCAGCTGAGCGGAAAGCGCGCTGGAAAGCTCCTTCTTGGCCTTTTCCGCTTCCTCCTTCAGGCGGCCCATGGCGGCGGGGTCCTTGGTCAGATCGATGCGGTCAGACCTGCGGAATTCCGCCACAGCCCACTCAACGATGCGTTCGTCAAAGTCATCGCCGCCCAGATGGGTATCGCCGCCGGTGGCCAGCACCGTAAAGGTGCCGTCCTCGATCTCGATGATCGAAACATCAAAGGTGCCGCCGCCCAGATCATAGACCAGGATCTTCTGGGGAGCTTCGTTGTCCAGGCCATAGGCCACCGCGGCGGCGGTGGGCTCGTTGATGATGCGCAGAACATTCAGGCCCGCAATGCGGCCCGCGTCCTGAGTGGCCTTGCGCTGGCTGTCGTCAAAATAGGCAGGCACTGTGATGACGGCCTCGGTCACCGGTTCGCCCAGATAGCTCTCGGCATCGCGGCGGATCTTGGTCAGGATCATGGCGCTGATCTCCTGCGGGGTCAGGTCTCTGCCATCGATATGCACCCGGTGATCAGAACCCATGTACCGCTTGATGCTGGACACCGTGCGGCCTGAGTTTGTGGCGATCTGACGCTTTGCCGCGCCGCCCACCAGACGCTCGCCATCCTTGGTAAAGGCCACCACGCTGGGGGTGGTGCGCTCGCCTTCGGCGTTGGTGATGACCACAGGCTTGCCGCCCTCCACCACCGCCACGCAGGAGTTGGTGGTGCCAAGGTCGATTCCGATCACTTTGCTCATAGTGCTTGTCCTCTTTTCTTCGGCGCAGAATATTTCCTTGAATATCTTACCGGTTTCCTATGACGATTTCTTAGAACAAATGTAAAGAAACTGTGTTTCAGGCGTTTTTATCGTCGGCCAGCAGCTGATCGGTCAGCAGTTCAGCCTCCCGCAGCCAGTCGGCAGCATCCGTTTCGCCCTCAGCCTGCAGGATCCGAAAGCCCTGCACGGCTTCGGCCACCTGCAGCAGCGCCTTTTTGCGGGAGAGGTACTGGGTCTCGTACTGGGCAAGACGCAGGCAGACCTGCGGGGTGTAGGCGATGTCCGGCACCTCCCGGGCAGCGCTCTGGGCGCGGCGGTAGTATTGCAGGGTCTCCGCCATCTCCCCACCCGATGCAGCACAGTCATCCCCCAGGGCGATCATGGCCTGCACCTCCCCGGCCTGTGCGGCCTTTTTCCACATCCGCCGGGCCTGGGTCTTATTCTTCCGGGTACCCCGGCCATAATACAGGCAGTCCCCCAGGGCAGAAAGCGCCTCGGCGCTGCCCGCCTCGGCGGCGGCAGTGTAGCGGGCCGCTGCCTCCGGCCAATCCCCGGCCCGGGCGGCGGCGTGCCCGGCTTCCAGCTCCTGAGCGCCGGGGTTGTCGCTCCCCCGCTCCGATCTCAGCAGCCCGCTGAGCAGGGAGACATCCAGCGTGGCAGAGCTTGTCCACGGGTCCAGCACCACACCATCGATGCCGTCCGTTTCCAGCGCATACTCCATGGCGCTGCGCAGGCTGCGCTCCACCATGGGGCGGGTTGCGCTGGCCTTTTCCGCCTCGGCGTTCTTTACCGAAGTGAACAGCGGCAGATAGTGCCGCTCTTTCCGGGCGTGGAGCAGCCAGGGCGGCAGGCCCTCGGCCCGATCCTCCGGGATGGGCAGATGCGCCCAGGGGGCGGCCCCGCTCTGGGGGTCCACCGCCGCATCCAGCGGAACCAACACCTTGGTCTGCAATTCCAGCGCATAGTTCAGGGCGTTCATCAGGCTCCAGAAATGTTCCTCGTTCTGCTCCCGGTATAGCCGCGCCACGGCCTCCTCCACAAACGGGCAGCCTGTGCCCACCGGCCCGTACTGCGGCGCAGTCCGCTTTTTTCCGCTGCCCACCGGCCGGAAGCGCCGACCGCCCATGTTGTATGCCATTTATCTCACCCTTCTTTTTCATCAATAGGATAAGTATAGCAGGAATCCGCAAATTTCACAATATTTTCCCGCAGGCAGGCCGCACGCAAAAACAGCAGGCGGCTGCACATGGCCGTCTGCTGTTCGGTTCACTCTTCTACCGGTTTTGCCGCATCGTCCAGATAGTCCTCGATGCTGCCGATGCTGTACCGGTTCTCGTTGGCTTCCACGCTCCGTGCACTGGCATCGTAGCAGGCTTCCAGAATGGGCATCACTGGCTGCTGGCCCTCTGGGTCGGTCAGATGTCCGATGGCCCGGGCCTCATAGTAGTTGTCGATGATCTGGTTCACGATCCGTTTGCGGTCACGGAGCGGAGTCTGCAGGTTGGCCAGCTGCTCCTGCCGGATGCCGCAGCTGTTGCTGCCGTGGTCGCCGAACAGGATGTAATACTCCTGCTCGATCTCCAGCGGTGCAGCCTGATGCAGGTAATAATCCGCCAGTACCCGCCGCTTTTTCTCCGTGCTGAAGCCCTTGATATCCTCCATGCCGCGCGGAAAGAGTTCCGGATGCCGGATCCACATTTCATAGGGCCCCACCGGCAGGTGCAGAGTATCGAATACATCCAGATAATCCTCCAGCGCAATGCGGATCTCGCCCCGCTCCCATTTCTGAATGGTGCGCTTGTCCCGCCCCAGCATATCCGCAAGCTCCTGCTGGGATCTGCCCGCCACGTTCCGGGCAAAGGCAATGGCTTCCCCGATTCGGTTCCGGTAGTTGGTCATATTCTTTCCCTCCTGACACACACTTGTCCACCAGGCATTCCAACGTCTGGCGACATAAAATACTTTCCTCTGGATAAAAGGATAATGGTTTGTCCCGCCTTCTGTCAAGAGTTGCAAATTCAATCACTTCACGTCAAATTTTTGTTAAATGTGTCATTCAAGCCGGACAGCCGCCTTTTTTGCAGAGATTTCGCCGCTCTGTGGGGCAGCCGCTCCCTGTCTTAAACAACATTCGGGCCATTTTGTCCTTTTTCACCTGCCGGAGGCGGCCGGATGTGTCAGGCACACCACAACATGCAACGCAAAATATTTTTTGCAAAAAATTCCTCTGCGGCAAGTTTTTCCCAGTGTATCCGTTTCCGTACACGCAAAAACCGCCCATAGCTGTCAAAAACAGCCATGGGCGGGTGCTTTTTCTTTATGCCAGTTTATTCAGCCTTACGGCAACGTAGGGGTCCGGGAGCTTGAGCTCGTCAGCAAGGTCGGCTTCAGATTCGTACTTCTCCGCCGCCATGCCCACCACAACGCTGCACACATCAAAGCGTCCGGCGGGCGAAAGGGCCGTGACCTTGGCTTCTCCATCGGCAATGGCGGTCACCACGCCATCCGCATCCACGGTAACGACACCCGGGTTGCTGCTGACCCATGTAATGGGCACGCTGCCGCCGCCCTCCACCGCAACGGTGGCCGTCAGGCGCTCCTGGGTGCCCACGGTGCGGAGCAGCAGATCACTCTTGTTCAGGGTCACCTTGCCGATATCCGAAGTCACCGTGACGCTGCACCGCAAAGCCTGGCCGTTGGAGACCATTGCCGTGATGGTGGTGGTGCCCGCCGCCTGAGCCGTGACAAGGCCCTTGTCGCTGACTGTGGCAACCTCAGGGTTGCTGCTCATCCACTGGTAGACATAGAGGAAGGAGTGGTCGCTGTTGGTCAGCTGGAGCTGGTGGGCGGGGTGCAGGTCATTGTACTGCAGCACAAGGCTCAGGCTGGTGGTGTCCAGCGTGGGCTTTTTTCTGGCTGCTTCTTCATTTTTGCGGGTCACGGTCACCTTGCAGGCGGCACGTTCACCGTGGTCGGAGATGGCGGTGATGATGGCAGTGCCCGCATTGCGGCCCGTCACCTTGCCGTCGCCATCCACCGTGGCAACATTGGAGTTGCTGCTCATCCAGACGATGAAGTAATAATCGCTCTGGCCGCTGGTGTACAGGTAGCCCTTGGGGCGGGGGTCATCATCGGTGATCTCCAGCTCCATCTCGGTCAGCTCCAGTTCCAGCTTGGAGCCGGTTCCGGTCAGGCCTGTCAGCACACCGGGCGCGGCCTGCGCGGGCAAAGGGGCAGCCAGCAGGGCCCCGCTCAGAGCCAGCAGGGCCAGAAGCCGCCCCGCGGTTTGGAATTTCCATTTCATTGGGTCGAACTTCCCTCCTTGTTTCATCCCATGGGATCAAAGGAATGCCGCACACATGGAAAAATTTCGCGTCCATGATTTTTCTCACTACTTATTCATTTTACACGTCCGGCCAATGTGGGTCAAGTTTTTCGCCCAAAGTGCTGTGCTTTCGCACCCGATTTCGTCGGAAATTCCAGTTTTTTCCGATTTTTTTGTGCAGAACATCAGGGCCAAAAGGCGCTCAGTCACCTCCGGTGACAGCTCCCCTGATAGGGAGGCCAGGTTCACGCGCTTTCTTCGGTGTAATACTGTGCCTGGGCGTTCCACAGTTCGTAATACTTTCCATCCGGCTCCCCCAGCAGTTCCTCATGGGTGCCCTGCTGGACGACCTCGCCGTGGTCGAACACGGCGATCTCATCACAGAACTTGCAGGAGGACAGCCGGTGGCTGATATAAATTGCAGTCTTATCGCCCGCGATCTCGTTGAACTTTGCGTAGATCTCCGCTTCAGCCACCGGGTCCAGGGCGGCGGTAGGCTCATCCAGCACGATGAAAGGTGCATCCTTGTACAGGGCCCGGGCAATAGCGATCTTCTGGGCCTCGCCGCCCGAGATGGTCACGCCATCCTCGTCCAAATCTTTATAAAGGCAGGTGTCCAGCCCCTTGGGCATCCGGGCCAACCGGTCGGAAAAGCCCGCTTTTTGCAGGCAGTCGGCGGCACGGGCGGCATCATAATGCTGGGCCGTGGCAACATTCTGGCCCAGCGGCAGGGCGAACAGCTTGAAATCCTGAAACACCACCGAGAAGATATCCATGTACTCATCGTAGCGGTACTTACGGATGTCGATGCCGTTGAGCAGGATGACACCCTCGGTGGGGTCGTATAGGCGGCAGAGCAGCTTGATGAAGGTGGTCTTGCCGCTGCCGTTCATGCCCACCACGGCCAGCCGCTCCCCCACCTTGAAGGTCATGCTCAGGTGGCGCAGGGCATATTGCTCGCTGCCGGGGTACCGGAACGAGACATCCCGGAACTCCACGGTATACTGGCGGTCGCTCCGCTTTTCGGTGGTCAGGCTGCCCTTGTACATCTTGTTGGGCAGGTCAAGATAGTCATAGAGCGTTTTCAGGTAGGGTGCGTTGAATCTGCAGTCGCCCACGGCGGTGAACAGCCCGCCGATGCCCACAAAAAAGTTGGTGGCTGCGCCCACATACTGGGTCACAGCGCCCAAACCAAAGGCCCCGCCGTAGGCCTTCAGGCATACAAAGAGGTAGGCAAGACCCATGAGCAGAGCCGAAACGGCGTTGCCCGTGGCATTCAGGATGCCGAATTTCCCCTTGCGGGCCCGCTCAAAGGCAGGCATGGAGACGGCGGCGTGATCTTTCAAAAACTCGAACTGGTCGTACATCCGCACGTCCAGCGCCTTTTTGTCGTCCCGACATACCCCCATGAGGAAGGCCCAGAGCCGGTTGCCCCAGCGGCCCTCCTCCTCGATATCCGGGCTGCCGATGCCCGCGCTGGAAGCGCACACCGGCGAGAGCCACGCCACGGCTAGGATCAGCACCAGCACTGCCGGAACACAGAGCGGGCTGTTGAAGACTGTCAGCGGGCCGGCGGGCACCCTGGCCGTGAACAGCCCCACCGACAGCACCGCGCCGCCCAGAATACGGAATACCGCCGCGGATACACTGTCCAGCAGCGCCACAGCGTTAGGATTGCCGCCGCTGCAGAAGCTTTCGCTCTGCTGGATGAAATTGTAGAGGTCGTAGACCTGCTGGCTGTCCTCGTCGGCATAATCCATGGACATCTGCTTTTCCATAAAGCAGTCATGGCCCAGCTGCCAGTTCAGCTGTTCCCGCTCCACGCTCTTCCAGTGGAGCAGGACCGACCGCACCAGCGTGAGCAGAGCGGTCACGCCCAGCACCCACGCCACATCCACGGCAAGGGCCTGCGGGTCCCGCGCGTCCGACAGCTCAGCCACCAGCCGGGCCGAGAACCAGACCACGGCATAGGGGCTGACGGCATCCGCCAGTGCCCACAGCACGGTGGACAGCACAAAGCGGGGCGTATTTTTCCAGTAAAAGCGCCAGGCCCGCAGGGTCAGCCGGACGCTTTCCTTCAGGGTCATTTTTTCTTCGTTCATACGGCCTTGCCCTCCTTGTAATATTTGCTCTGCACCGCAAACAGCTTGGCATAGCCGCCGTTTTGGGCCATCAGCTGGTCGTGGGCCCCCTCCTCGACCACACGGCCGTTTTCAAGGAAGAGAATGCGGTCACAGAAACGGGTGGAGGCCAGTCGGTGGCTGATGAACAGGCTGGTGCGGCCCCGGGTCATCTCGTTGTACTTCTGGTAGATATCATCCTCGGCGATGGGGTCAAGGGCGGCAGTGGGCTCATCCAGCACAAGAATAGGCGCGTCTTTATACAGGGCACGGGCCAGCATCAGGCGCTGGGTCTGGCCGCCGGAGAACTCCACGCCGTCCAGATAGACATCCCGGCCCACATGGGTCTTGATACCCTCCGGGAGGGATGTGATTTTTTCCGTCAGCCCTGCCTGGTCAAGACAGTACCGCACCTTTTCCTCGTCGATGCCGTCCATGGCCTGGGCCACATTCTCGGCCACCGTGCAGGAGAGCACGCTGAAATCCTGAAAGACCGCTTCAAACAGCTTGTAGTAATCCCGGCGGTTATACTGCCGGATATCCTGCCCGTTCAGCAGAACACGCCCCCCGGTGGGGTCAAGGAAGCCGCAGATCAGCTTGACCAGTGTCGTCTTGCCAGCGCCATTCAAGCCCACGATGGCCAGATTCTCGCCGGGGTGCAGTGTCAGGCTCATGTGGGCGATGGTGTTTTTCTCCGCACCGGGGTAGCGGTAGCTCACATCCTCCAGCTGCAGCTCATAGGGCATATCCAGCCGCTTTTCCAGCGGGATGCCCTCCTCAAACCGGAAGGGTTCCGGCAGCTCGAGGAACTCCCGGATGGTGGAGATGTCCAGGCTCTGCTTGCGCAGGAGGGCAAACTGCTCCATCAGGCCTGTGACCCACTGGGCAAAGCCGGAGGCCGCACCGAAGTAGAGCAGGAATTCCGACACCGGCAGGCCCCTGGTCACGGTGAGCCAGAGCAGATAAGCATAGGCCGCACCGTTGCGCACCAGCAGCAGGGCCAGGTCGATGAGGTTGGCGGTCAGGTAGGCGCGCTCCCGCTTTTCGAGAAAGGCATAGTTGAGCCGCAAAGCAGAATCGTACAGGTCAGTGAGCCACTGCCGCAGACCGAAGATGCGGATATCCTTGCCGAACTCGCGTCCCTCGGCGGTGTTGCGCAGGTAATGCAGGCTCCGGGTGATCTTTGCCCCCTCCTCCCGGTGGCGGTAGCCCCACTCGTTGATATTCCTGGTGGAAAAATAGCTCACCACAGCGGTCAGGGCCGTCAGGACACAGAGCCAGGGGTTCAGCCCGGACAGCAGAGCCAGATACACCCCGAAGCCGATGAGGTTTGTCAGGATATCCGTCCAGCTTTTCCAGAAAGCCTCGCCGGAAGCACGGTTGTTCATACAGGCATCGTGGCCCTTCTGGTACATCAGACGGAAGGCTTCATCCAGCAGGTTGGCATAGGCCGTGCGGGTGCGCTTGGTGTTGATGCGCTTCAGCAGCTCCAGCCGCACGCCGCACCGGCCAAACATGGTGAGGTGGTCGATGTAGTAGCACAGCGCGGTCAGGGCAAACAGCAGGATGGTGAACCCGCCGATGGCACCCAGCAGCTGGCCCAGCGGCGCGCCGCTTTCCAGTTTGCCCAGCACCGCCGGGCTGATGAGCATTTCGGCAGTGGTCTTGCCTGCCGTGCAGACGGCCAGCAGCACCACCAGCAGCGGCACGCTCCGTCGGGTGTCCCAGGCCACCGAGAGCATGTAGGCAGTGTTCTGCCAGACATTGTATTTGGGCTTTGGTTTTTTTGTTTTCTCGTTCTTTCCCATTTTGGAATCCCCTTTCACTTGTCTGGCAATGATCCTAACACAAAAAATCGCCCCCGACACATTCCGGGGACGAAACGCCTGATTTGGGGGATGAATTGCTAAACCTGTGGAATCAATATCTCCGTCGTGAATGCCCCATCCTCGCTGTTGCGGCTGAGGTAGCCATCCAGCTTTTCCACGATGGCATCAATGCGCACCAGCCCGAAGCCGTGGCCCTCGCCCTTGGTGGTGACAAAACGGCCCGCAAGCTTTTTCTGCTTTTTAGTTGCCGTGAAATTGGTGAAGGAGATATAGAGCTGTGTGCCCTTCATATCCATATATACCCGGATGAGCCGCTCCTCCTCGGGCAGCTCCGCACTGGCATCCATGGCGTTATCAAAAAGGTTGCCCAAGATGCAGCAGAGGTCAAGCTCACTCATTTTCAGTTTGACCGGGATATGGGCATCGATCTGCACCGGGATATTTCGGCTCTTGGCAAGGGAGATCTTGCTGTTGATGATGGCATCAGCCATGGCGTTGCCGGTTTTTACAGCCAGATCAACAGTGTTCAGGTCGGTATCCAATGCATCCAGGTAGGCTTTGATGCCGTCCAGATCCCCCTGTGCCGCCAGCACCTTCATGGTCTGGATGTGTCCCCGGTAATCGTGCCGCCATCCCCGCATCTGGCGGTACATGTTGTCCACCTCTTTGTAGTGGGTCTCGATGAGCTCCCGCTGGTAAGCGGCGATGCGTTGATCGAGAAGCTTTGAAAAGAATTTAAGTTTCATCATTAAGTCCTCTCAATGATCGCCCGGTTCAGGGGCTCATAGGCACCCCGGGGCAATGGGAGGGCGGTACCATCGGCCAGCACGACTTCCTTTTTGGTCACACGGCGGATCTGTTTCAGGTTCAGGATCATCCCCCGCCCCACCCGGAGGAAGCCTTCGTCCAGCTGGGCCTCGAACTCACCAAGCGTCCGCTTGACGGTGTAATCCTGCCTGGCATGAACCGTGACGTAATTCTGGTGCACGTCCAGATACCGCACCTCATACAGCGGCAGGCGCACCAGCTCGCCGGAAAGCTCCAGGTTCAGGCACCGGGCGTTGCGGCGGTGCTTTTCCCAGGCACGGTCGAGAACAGCAAAGAGCTTTTCGCGGCTGACCGGCTTCACCAGGTAGTGGAGGGCGGCCACGTCATAGCCCTCGGCAATGTAATCGGAGTAGCCGGTGATGAACACGATCTGCACGGCTTCATTCTCCTGCCGCACCGTTTTGGCCAGCGTCACACCGTCCGTGCCCGGCATTTCCACGTCCAGAAGTAATAGGTCAAAGCTTTTGTCCTCTGCGTAGCGAAAAAGAAAGGCATCCGCCGAGGCAAAGCGCTCACTCTCCACCTCAATGCCACGCTCTGCGGCCCACTGGTGCAGAATGCTCCCCACAAATTCAGCATCGGTCATGCTGTCATCACAGATCGCGGCACGGTATGACATAGCGGGCTCCCCTCTCTTTCCGTAAACTCTGGGTAGAAGTATGACACACTTTGTCCGCAATTGCAACAAAAAGAAGCGGCTGACACGACAGCCGCTTCTTTTTGTACGATTTCATTTTATGAATTATTTTCAGTTGTGCTGTTTCAGAGCGCAGACTGCAATGCTCAAAGCGCTCCATGCCGCCTGATACATCAGGACAGCGGCCACCGACAGGGTGCCGATGCTGCCCGCGTAGGTCAGCAGAACACCGATGACCACCGAGAACCAGACCGAGACCATCTGCACCGTGGTGGCGCTGGTCTCGGCGTTCTGGGCCTTTTCCGCCGCGCGCAGGCCGCCGATCAGGCTGGCAAAGCCCTTATCATGCAGCATACAGCAGCGGGCCGTCTCGTCCGGCTGGGCAGGGGTCAGCGCGCTGCACTGCTCCTGATCCAGCAGAGTGATCATCCCCTCGGGCAGATGATAAGCCTCGGTGATGTGGCGGGCCGTCAGGCTGGGGTCCTCACAGGTGACCAGCAGGCGGATGTTCTCCCGCTGCAGCACCTCCAGCCCGCGGGCGGCGTTGCGGCCGCCCACATAATGGAGCACGAACATGGCGTGCAGGCTGCCGGAAACAGCCAGATACAGGATCTGCAGCGCGCCGTTCTGGGAGTGCTCATCCTCGTACTCCTGCTCAGGCAGGGGCACGCCCTCCCGCTCCATGTACAGCCGGTTGCCGATGAGCACCCGGTTGTTATCGCACCAGGCGGCAAAGCCAAGGCCGTGGTGGACCTCCAAGTCCTTCACAGGGTACAGGATCTCGGTGCGGTCCTCGATGATCTGGCGGAACAGGCCCCGCAGGGTCTCACAGCTGTGGTTGAGGATGCTGGCCGCATAGAGGATGGCACGGTCGATGCGGCCGCCCTTGAAGATGCGGATATCCTCCAGATTCACGCTGTCGGCGGTAAAGAGCTCGTCGGCATCCACCTGCACGGTGTCCACACCGCCCAGCTCCTCAATGGCGGCCCAGCCGGGCACCACGGCACCGGCGGCGGCAGCGGTCTTTTGCAGGCGCAGAGACGCGATGCCCGCAACCAGGGTGGAGGACAGCGGTGCACCCATGCAGAGCATGGAGGTCAGGGCTGCGGCCATGCCGTTGGGCCCGCCGCCAAACAGCAGGAACACCAGCCCGCTGAGCACGGCGGCACCCAGCAGGATCAGGGCTGTCTTGCGGGCGCGGCGCTCACTGGCGCGCTCCCCGAAGCTCTGCTCCACCAGCGCCTCGTCCCACTGGACAGGGCGGCTGAGCAGCACCCATGGGTCTTTCTGATCCAGGCTCCGGGCCAGCACCCGGATCAGGTCCTTATCCCGGACACGGAACGCGCCCTGCAGCCCCTCAGGGGATCGGGCGGCGAGGTCGTAGCCGTTTCTGACGGCAGTCAGCAGGACACGGCTGCCCAGCAGGGCCAGGAACAGGCCCAGTGCGGCCACGCCAGAAAGCAGCGTCCAGCTGGAGTTCTGATAGCTCTGGGCGTTGAGCAGGGCGACCGCAGCCTGCACCAGCGCACCGCATGCGGCCAGCGCCGGCATGGTGTCTGCACTGGGGCGGCCCTTGAGGCCCTGCAGACCATCCCGCAGGACAGGCCAGCCCACAGCCAGCGCACCGGCCAGAAAGAGCAGGTTGGCGGCATAGAACGCCGCCGGGGCGATCACGGGGTCAAGGGAGGCCACAGGGGCCAGCAGCCCCTCGGCAACAAGGCCAAAGTGGAGCAGTACCACGGCAAGGATGCCCTCCAGCACACACCGCAGCGTCAGCTCCGCGCCCATCCGGCGGAGCTTCTCCCCCACCTGCTCGGGCGTTTCCGGCTCGGCTTCCTCTTCAGGCTTCTCCGCAGCCTCCGGCGCGGCGGGGGCCGCTTCCTCAGCAGGCTGGGCCGGGGTCTCCTCTGCCGGGGCGGCAGGCCGGGTGGGTGCCTCGTCCTCTTCCAGCCCCATCAGCGGCAGGCTCATGCTGTCGTCCTTGCTGGGGGCCTCGGTGCGGGTAGGGGCCTGCGGCTCGTTCTCGTCCGCGCCCTTGCCAAAGAACTGGAAAGCCGTTTCCGGTTCCGGCTCAACCTCTGGCGCGGCTTCCGGGGCAGACTTCGCCTGCTTTACCGACTGATCCTCGGCAAACACCATGGGGATGGCCGGGCCCTCAGGCGCTGCGGGAGCTTCCGGCTCCACGGCCAGCACCTCTTCGGGGGCATCCTGCACCTCCTCCACCGGGGCGGGCTTGGGGGTGCCATAGAGCATGGCCTTGAGTTCGGCCATCTCTGCATCCTCCTGCTGCTCCTGCGGGGTCAGGGGTTCCCGGCGGCGGGGCGGCTCCGGCTTTTTCTCGGGCTGGGGTGCGGGCCGGGGTTCCGGCTTCGGCGCTGCGGGGGCTTCCGGCGCGGTGGGCAGAGCCACAGGCTCTGCTTCCTCCAGCTCTCCGGGCTCCAATGCCAGCTCCAGGCCGGCCTCGGCTTCTTCCTCATGGCCCAGCACGATCTCACCCGTGGGCGGCAGCTCATTCTGCACGGCCGGGGCGGCGGCTGGCTCCTCTTTGTCCTTTTCGCGGTGAAAGAGCTTGCCCAGCAGGCTGCTGGTGCTCTCCTTTTCCTCATCGCGGCGCTTCATCTCTTCGGGCACCTGTGCCACGCTGGTGCTGAAAAACGTGCGGAACTTCTCGTTCTGCGCATCGATCTCTTCCTGTGTCAGCTCTTTGCGCTTATCATCCTTTGGCATCCTAGTCCCTCCCTGTTCTGGTCACGGCGGTCTGGCCGCTGTTTCTTACTCTGCGGCGCGCTGGCTCTGGATCTCGTACAGGATGATGCCAGCCGCCACCGAGACATTGAAGCTGTCCACACCGGTGCCCTGAGCGGCCATATCCAGCCGCACCACACCATCGCAGAGCTTTTTCACCAGCTGGGATACACCACTGCCCTCGCTGCCCAGCACCAGTGCGATGGGGCCGGTCAGGTTGTTCTTGCGCAGGGGCACGCCGTCCATATCGGCACAGTAGACAAACACCCCCTGATCCTTCAGGCGGCGGATGGTCTCGCCGATGTTGGCCACGCGGGCCACAGGCAGGCGCTCGGCCGCACCGGCACTGGACTTGATGACGGTGGGGGTCACGGACGCGCCGCCCCGCTTGGGGATGACGATGCCGTGGGCTCCGCACAGCAGAGCAGAGCGCATCACCGCGCCCAGATTATGGGGGTCCTCGATGCCGTCACTCAGCACCAGGAAAGGGGGCTCCCCCTTCTCTCTGGCAACGTTCAGCAGGTCCTCCACGGTCACATATTCGATCTCGCTGGCAAAGGCAGCCACGCCCTGGTGGCTCTCGGTGCCGGTCATCAGGCGCAGCTTGTTGGGGTGCACCCGCTTGACCGTGGCCCCGGCCTCCTTGGCCATGGCGGTATAGTAAGCTGCCACGGCGGGGGCCATGCCCTCCGCGATCAGCACGGTATCCACGCCGGAACCGCTCTTGAGCAGCTCGGTCACGGGGTTTTTGCCGTAGACCAGGCTCTCATTCCTGGGCTGCTCCTCCGTGCTGCTGCGGCGGGGGCGGCGCGGCATTTTCTGTTCGTCCATTGATGTGTTCTCCTTCCATTCTATGGCAAGGCGGGCCGTTTGAGCCGCGCCATGGTTTCGTTCTGTTTCAGTTTTACTATATTTTGACACTGATACATTCTAAAGTATAGCATACCCCGGCATTCTTCGCAATGTTTGCCGAAGGCAAAAGTTTTCCACATTCAGCAGGCTATACAATCGGTAATTCGGCTCAAATTTTTCCACATGTTGAAAACCCGGTGGAAAATGTTCAAAAATCAAGTTTACACGCCCACTTTCCGGGTGGAATTCCACAGTTTCCACCGAGTTTTCAACCTCCCGGGTTCGACATGCAAACTTCCCGCCGTACTTTTTGTAAAATTCAAGTCGGAATTATGACAATTTTTTGAAGGGAGATCCAGTGGTTTTTGCCAGAATCTCCAACATCAAAATGCCCAATGTGAATTTGTGTTGAAAACGCCGCGGGAACCGCCTTGATTTTATCCTGTAATTGGGGTATACTACCCTTAGGTTCGTTAAAGGATGCGCAATCTTGTATCCAAAACGGCTTTTTCACCCCAAAATGATTTTGCGGAGGTAATGAATAATGTTGGTAAATGCAACCGAAATGCTGATCAAGGCACGCGATGGCCACTACGGTGTGCCCCAGTTCAACATCAACAATCTGGAGTGGACCAAGGCAGTCCTGACCGCCTGCGAGGAAATGAAGAGCCCCGTTATCCTGGGTGTCTCTGAGGGCGCAGGCAAATACATGACCGGCTTCAAGACCGTTGCCGCCATGGTCAGCTCCATGGTGGAGACCATGGGCATCACCGTTCCCGTTGCCCTGCACCTGGACCACGGCACCTACGAGGGCTGCAAGGCCTGCGTTGAGGCCGGCTTCTCCTCCATCATGTTCGACGGCAGCCACTACTCCATCGAGGAGAACGTGGAAAAGACCAAGGAGCTGGTCGCTCTGGCACACTCCAAGGGCCTGAGCATCGAGGCCGAGGTCGGCTCCATCGGCGGCGTTGAGGACGGCGTTGTGGGCGCTGGCGAGATCGCAGACCCCGCTGAGTGCGCAAAGATCACCGATCTGGGCATCGACTTCCTGGCTGCCGGCATCGGCAACATCCACGGCGTTTACCCCGCCAACTGGAAGGGCCTGGACTTTGAGGCTCTGGACCGCATCCACAAGGCTACCAACAACATTCCTCTGGTCCTGCACGGCGGCACCGGCATCCCCGACGAGATGATCCAGAAGGCCATCAGCCTGGGCGTTTCCAAGATCAACATCAACACCGAGTGCCAGCTGGTCTTTGCTGAGGCCACCCGCAAGTACATCGAGGCTGGCAAGGATCAGCAGGGCAAGGGCTTCGACCCCCGCAAGCTGCTGGCTCCCGGCGCTCAGGCCATCGTTGACAAGTGCAAGGAGAAGATCGAGCTGTTCGGCTGCGCAGGCAAGGCCTGAGCCGAAGCGCATCTCCTGAGCACATTCCCGCCCCATAAATGATACTGCCCCGCTGTTCTGTGCATCACAAAACAGCGGGGCATTTTTTTGTAAGCCAATCCGCAAAAAGGGGGCTGCTGCACCGTTTTTTCCCGTGTGCCGCAGCCCCTCTTCTTTACTGGTTCAATTTTGCAAACGCTTCCCGCACATCGCCGGAGAAGTAGAGCGTGCCCAGTGCGCACACGGGGCCGGTGCCTCCAAGGGCGACCGCCCGGGCCACACCGGCTTCAATGGTGGAAGCAGGCTCAGCCCTGCCGCCCCGGGCGCGGATCTGTTCAGCCAGCGTCTCAGCGGGCATGGCGCGTGGGGTGTGGGCCGCCACGGTGACGAACTGCCCGGCCAGCGGCAGGAGCAGTGCCAGCATCTCGTCCACGTCCTTATCCGCCATGATACTGAGCAGGAACACGAACTTCTGCCCCGGAAAGCGGTCCCGCAGGCTCTGCACGGTGGCCCGCATTCCGTGGGCGTTGTGGCTGCCATCCAGCAAAAAGACGGGCGAATGCCGCAGCAGCTCGAACCGGCCCGGCCAGCGCACCTGTTCCAGACCGGCGCGGATGGCGCTGTCCGGGATGTTCCAGCCCCGGCTGCGCAGCACCCGCAGGGCCGTAATGGCCGTGGCGGCGTTCCGGGGCTGATAGCTGCCGATCAGGGGCAAACGGATGCCGTTCAGGCCGTCAAAATCAAAGGTGACAGCATCCAGATCCCCGTCCTCGATGGTCAACCTGCTGAGGTCCACCACGGTCAGCGGCGCATGCCGCTCTGCCGCCGTACGGGCGATGACGGCATCGGCCTCGGGCACACCGCCATAGCTCACCACCGGACTGCTCGGCTTGATGATGCCCGCCTTTGCCGATGCGATATCGGCCAGGGTGGGGCCCAGCTCCTTCACATGATCCATGCCCAGCGCCGTGATGACCGCGCACTCCGGCGGGTCGATGACGTTGGTGGAATCCAGCGTGCCGCCCAGGCCCACCTCCAGCACCACGATGTCACATTTCGTCTCAGCAAACCAGAGCATCCCCAACGCCGTGATGATCTCGAACTCGGTGGGGATATCGGTCATGGCATCGGCAGCGGGCTTCACACGCTCCACCAGCCGCACCAGCGCCTCGTCCGGGATCTGTTGGCCGTTTACCTGAATGCGCTCGTTGAACCGGTTGATAAAGGGCGAGGTATACAGGCCCACCCGGTAACCCGCCGCCTGCAGGCAGGAGGCCAGCATGGCCGCCGTGCTGCCCTTGCCGTTGGTGCCCGCCACATGGATAAATTTCAGCTGCTTGTGCGGATCTCCCAGTGCGGCCAGCAGGGTCCGGGTGCGGGTCAGGCCCGGCTTGTGCCCCGCCCACTGGACGGCGTGGATATAGTTCAGCGCTTCTTCATAGTTCATTGTGCAATGCCTCGGATCGTTTTGTTTTCCAGCAGCAGGCGCACCAGCACGGTGTTCACCGCTGCCAGGACCAGCGCGTTGGGAATGCGGGTCACCAGCACGCTCCACGGATAGTTATAGAAGAGGTGGAGTGCCAGCGAGTTGATGACAATGGAGCCCACCGCATGGCCGGCAAACACGCTGATCTGGGTGCGCAGGCCCAGCCGCAGGTTGGGCAGGGCGCGCCAGAGAAGGCCCGCCGTCAGGCCGATGGAGCCAGCCCCCAGCGTGATCAGCGGATTGATGGCGTATCCGGAAAGGGTGCCGCCGATCATATCGGCCACTGCACCCACGGCAAAGCCCTCCACCGGCCCGAACAGCACAGCGGCCAGCAGAGTGGGCAGGCTGCCCAGGTTGAACCGGACAAAGCCGGTGGAAATGCTCAGCACCCGGGCAAACACGATGCTCATGGCAGTGAGCAAGGCCAGCATGGTGAGCTTGCGGACGGAATTTCTGGAATGGTTCATATCAATTGTCCTCCCCTGTTTCGGGAACCGCGGGGCGGGCAATGCAAAATGCCCTCCCCTGTGACAAACCGCACAAAGGAGGGCGTGATTCAACGGTTCACATCCAGACGAGGCCGCAGACGGCCCCGTCTGCACCCAAGTCCATGCAGCAGCGGGATGCAGGCCATGCACCGCGGGTCTTACCTTCGTCCGCAGCACAACTCCCCGTTGATGCGGCACTTAACGCGCATGGCCTTACTCTGTTGATGGTCTTATTATATGCCTTTTTCCGGCCCATTGCAACCACAACTCCCATCATCTTTCCCAATTCGCGGGGCAGATTTTTGGCGGGGGTGCACAATTCCGTCCTACACAAAAAGCCCTCCGGTGCGTCTCGTCCCGGAGGGCTTTGGGGTACAGAAGGTCTGGTCAATTACTGCACATCGGTCAGCTCAGCCAGCTTGTGGAAGATCTCGGTGTTGTCATACACGCCGCGGAACTTGTCCGCACCCTGACCACGGGCGTAGAGGTTCACCATGGCACCGGTGTGGGCGTAGGTGGTGTGATCCACACCGGACTTGTGGTTGATGGTGTGGCAGATGGCCATGCTGAAGGGGATGTAGGTGCCATACAGCTCGTAATCCTGCTGGCTCATCTTGCTCTGGCTGGAAGAGCCGATCTTGAGGGTGCGCTCGTAAGCGGTGCGCAGGTTCTCCACCTCGTAGTCGGTCAGCAGCAGCTTGCCTGCGTTGGCGGCATCGGGGTCGGTGGGCAAGGTCAGGCCGAAGTTTGCCTTCACGTCCTGCATTGCAGTCTCAAAGGGAGTCTGATTCTTCACGTAGTTGTTCACATAGGTGGAATCGAACTTTGCGTAGGACATCTTCTGGTGGGCCAGGTTGGTCAGGAAGGTATCGTAGTTGGTGGTCTTGTAGCCAATGCCCAGGCCGCCGGTCTCGTGGTCAGCGGTCACCAGGATCAGGGTATCATCGGGATGCTGGGCGTAGAACTCCACAGCGGCCTGCACCGCGTTGTGCATCTCGATCACATCATGGATGGAGGCAGCGGCATCGTTGGCGTGGCAGGCCCAGTCGATCTTGCCGGACTCCACCATCATAAAGAAGCCGTTGCTGTTGTCCAGCAGCTCAATGCCCTTGCGGACATAGTCGGTCAGCTGCCACTCTCCCGGAGCAGCATCCATGGCGTAGTTCATGGACTTGCCGTCGGCCAGGTTCTCGGCAATGATCAGGGTCTTGCCTGCCCCGGCCTTCAGGGCAGCAGCACCGGCCTGGGTGGTGACAACATTGTAACCGGCCTGTGCAGCCACCTCGTGATTGTTGGGGCCGGTGCCATCGCCGTTCACCTTCTGGAACTCGCCGCCTGCGAAATACTCAAAGCCGGAGTTTGCCAGCTCCACGCCGATCTGATAGTAGTTTTTGCGGGTCTTCTGGTGTGCATAGAAGGCAGCAGGGGTGGCATGGTCAATGTTCACCGTGGAAACAATGCCAACCTTGTAGCCCTTCTGCTTATGGAGCTTCTCCGCAATGGTCTCATAGGGCACATCACGGGTCCAAGGGCACATATTGATGACACCGCTCTCGGTCTTTTTGCCGGAAGCGATGGAAGTAGCGGTGGAAGCGGAGTCCGGGCAGAAGGAGGTGCTGTCGTAGGTGGTCACACTGCCCACTTCCGGGAACTGGGTAAAGCTCAGCTCTGCCTCGGTGATGGCACCCTTGTTGGTGACAGTGCCCTGATAGAACCGGGCAGACTGGATCTGGGCAGTGCCCATGCCATCGCCGATGAACAGGAAGATGTACTTGGGCTTATTCTGGAACAGGCCAAAGCAGTTCTCCTCGTCAGCTGCGGTGGAAGCAGCCGGAGCGGCAGCGTTTGCAGCCACAGGGGCAGCAGTCATCAGACCGGCGGCAGATGCCACAGCACCCACTTTCAGGAAGTTGCGGCGGGACATTTTATGTTCTTTCATACGATAATTCCTCTCTTATCCTGAGCCCTCCCGGGCCCTGTTGCAATGTTTCTTGGGAACAGTTCTATTGTACCCGTTCAGAGAAAGAGGGGAAACCACGGTAAGGAAAATCTTAGGTAAACCTTGGGCAATGAAAAACAGGCATTGGTAAAAAACAGGTGGTCTTTGTAAAATCGGATCTTTCCTGCCCGCACCATTTCGCTCCGTCAGGATTTGCCCCGGATCGGTTGCATCCGATGGGCAAATCGTGTATACTGTAACCCGATTTTTATTTGCGGAGGGAGGGGTGCACATGTCCGTTTTGTGTCTGGGCGAAGTCTGGCTGGAGCTGAACGCCGCCACGGCTCCGGAGCTGACGGAGACATTCCGGGCGCAGACCGGCGGCTGGGGTGCAGGCTTCTGCCGCCAGTACGCCGCATTGGGCGGGCAGACGGCTCTGCTGGCCCAGCTGGGAGCCGACCCCTTTGGCCGCAAGCTGGCGGCCCAGCTTGCCCGGGATGGTGTGGATTGTTCCCTGCTCTGCTTCACGGATGCCTTCCCCACACCGGTGGTGTTCACCGGAGCAGACACCGCTCTGCCCTACCGTGCCCACACCGCCGGGCTGGCCCTTGGGCCGGAACAGCTGGAGGCCGCCCCGTTCCGGGGAGCCTCTGCCTTCTGTTTTTCCTCCGCCGGGCTGGTGGACAGCCCCCTGCGGCTGGCCCACCTCAAGGCCCTTGCCGCCGCCCGGGATGCCGGGGCGCTCTGCTGCTATCTTCCCCGGCTGGCGCAGGCCGCGCCCTACTGGCCGCAGCGGGAGGCTCTGTGCCAGACCGCCCTGCAGTTTCTTGACCGGGCAGACGTTCTCTTTTTAGAGGAGAGCGACCTGCTCCTCCTCTTCGGCTCCCGGGAGCTGCGCACAGCCCTGTTTGCCCTGTTCACCGGCCATGTGCAGCTGATCTTTTTCTACAAAAAGGACAGGATTCTCGCCTTTACACGCAGCGTTATGGCTTCTGCCGCAAAAAAAGACCAGAGCCCCGCTCTGGTCTTGTATCGGATGGAGAAAATGATGCTCCCTGTCTCCTCTCTGCCCAGATTAAAGGAATCTGAGCTGAACGCGCTGATCGGATAGTCCCCTGCCGCTGAGATGGCGGCGGGAGCCAAACAAAAACAGCCAGCGCCGTGGAAAGGAGGAGAAAGCGGCGCTGGCTGTGTATGAGAACTCCCAAACATTTGCGGCTGTCAGGAGATGGTTGGTAGTCTGTCCGCTGCCTTGGCTATTGCCTCGCATCAGCAGGGGACAGTGTTTTTTAAAGGGGCCGCGCCGCCCGGTTTCTGCCGGAGATGCGCGGTTTTCATTGCCTGCATGGCATCTTGGGAGGTTGTTTTTCTGTTCCTCCCTGACTGCACCCTTATTGTACAGGATAAAAATGGAGTTTCTTTGTGAGGAATTTGAACAAATTGAAAATAAACGGAGCCGCTGCGCATCATTTTGTACAGCGGCTCCGTTTTTTACGATTTTTCTTTAATTTTCAGCCAGATTACCGGTGTAGAGCTGGTAATACTTGCCCTTCTTGGCGATCAGCTCGTCGTGGCTGCCGCGCTCGATGATGCGGCCCTGCTCCAGAACCACGATGCAGTCTGCATTGCGGACGGTAGACAGGCGGTGGGCAATGACAAAGCTGGTGCGGCCATACATCAGGCCGTCCATGCCCCGCTGGACCAGTGCCTCAGTGCGGGTATCAATGGAGGAGGTCGCCTCGTCCAGGATCAGCACCGGAGGATCGGCAACCGCAGCGCGGGCAATGGCCAGCAGCTGGCGCTGCCCCTGCGACAGGTTTGCGCCGTCGTTGGTCAGCATGGTGTTGTAGCCATCGGGCAGACGCTTGACAAAGCCATCGGCATTGGCCAGCTTTGCGGCGGCAATGCACTCCTCATCGGTGGCATCCAGGCGGCCATAGCGGATGTTCTCCATGACCGTGCCGGTGAACAGGTGGGTATCCTGCA